>Ga0224723_1001778_pt1 | contig 12647 bp, 9 predicted proteins | sample Balambano_FR2_Me_FD_161647 | JGI IMG/M metagenome (GOLD analysis project Ga0224723, IMG submission 161647) | Freshwater sediment microbial communities from Lake Towuti, South Sulawesi, Indonesia - Balambano_FR2_MetaG | ecosystem: Environmental > Aquatic > Freshwater > Lake > Sediment | place...
TATAAGTTAACCTAAATAAGGTTTTTCAGCCTTTTTACCGAAAAGTTCGTGCCAGGAAATAACATCCAGAGGTTCAAAATCCTTGCAGCCCTCACCCCATTCCCCTCTCCCAAACTTGGGAGAGGGGTGTCCGTAGGACGGGGTGAGGGGTCTTTTTCTAGTTGACTAGCCTCTAGATTGGCTCTGTAGGCTTTTTCAGCAAGCCCTAAGTAGAGAAAATAACTTATGTAAATTTCGTGACTTGTAGTTATATTTACTTTTTGTGTAGTTTATTTGCCCACTAATCACTACCCACTAACTAATTTAAAACTGGTTTAAAAACCGCAAATCGCTAGCATATAAGCGGCGAATATCGTCTATTTGGTGTAATACCATTGCAAAACGTTCTACACCAAAACCAGCGGCAAAACCTGTATAAACTTCTGGGTCATAACCTACGGCTTTGAGGACATTAGGGTCTACCATCCCACAACCCATAACTTCCAACCAACGTCCATTCCATTGTAAATCAACTTCTGCACTTGGTTCAGTAAAAGGGAAGTAACTAGCACGGAAACGGATAGGTAAATCACCAAACATTGCTGAGAGAAATAATTTGATAGTACCTTTAAGGTCTGTGAAAGTCAGTCCTTCATCAATTGCTAAAAGTTCTATTTGATGGAAAACTGCTGAATGGGTTGCATCAACATTATCCCGCCGATAAACTCGCCCTGGTGCTACAACCCTTACAGGAGGTTCTTCGGCTTCCATGTAGCGAATTTGTACTGAGGAGGTGTGAGTTCTCAGTAAATTCCCATCTGGCAGGTAAAAGGTATCCTGCATATCACGGGCGGGATGGTCTGGAGGGGTATTGAGTGCTTCAAAATTGTAATAGTCGGTTTCCATCTCTAGACCTTGGGCGACAGTGTAGCCCATACCAATAAAGATATCTACGGCTTGGTCGATAATGCCATTCAGGGGATGAATCCGACCTTGGGGACTATAAATCCCTGGCATAGTAACATCAAGAGTTTCTGCCTCTAACTGTGCTTGGATTTTAGCAGTCTCTAAAGCGGCGCGTTGCTTGTCTAAACTGGCTTGGAGAACTTCTTTAACAGTATTGGCGATCGCTCCGATTTTGGGTCTTTCTTCTGCTGCCAGTTTACCCATAGTTCCTAAAAGTACGGATAACTGTCCCTTTTTACCCAGATAGCCGACTCTTAACTCTTCTAAGCGTTCGAGGGTAGCAGCAGACGCGATCGCGCCTTCTCCTTCTTGTTGGAGTGCTAAAAGTTGAGCTTCTAAATCTTTAATCATGAGTCGTTAATCAATATTGATTTTATCTTAGCCTTAACAGGCTTGGGTTGAAACTCAACCATTTCTCTAAGTTTAAAAGTTTTATGTGTAACAGTAGGCATTGACAAATGACCGACGACCACTGACAAATAACTAATGACTTATGACTACTAACTTTCAACACAATGAAATTACTAATCAGCAACGATGACGGAGTTTATGCTTTAGGTATCCAGACACTTGCCAACACATTGGCACAAGCAGGTCATGATGTTACAGTAGTTTGCCCTGATCGGGAGCGTTCTGCAACCGGACACGGACTTACTTTACACCAGCCAATCCGTGCTGAGATTGTTGATACAATTTTTCACCCTAGCATTAAAGCATGGGCTTGTGATGGTACACCTTCTGATTGTGTTAAATTGGCATTATGGGCTTTGCTAGAGTCACCCCCAGATTTAGTTCTTTCTGGTATTAATCAAGGCGCCAACTTAGGAACAGAAATTTTGTACTCTGGTACAGTTTCAGCAGCTATGGAAGGTGTCATTGAAGGGATTCCTAGCATAGCTTTGAGTCTTGCTAGCCACACTTACAGGGAATTTCAACCTGCTGCAAACTTTGCCAAAGTTTTAGTGAAGCAACTTACAGACAAACCTTTACCAGATTTAATGTTACTTAACGTTAATGTTCCTGCTGTCAAGTCAGAAGAAATTGTTGGTGCTGTCCTTACACGTCAGGGAGTGCGTCGCTATATTGACGTATTCGACAAGCGAGTAGACCCCCGTGGTAAAACTTACTATTGGTTAACAGGAGAAGTTTTAGAAGATGTGGAAACACCAGAAAATTTAAATCTAGACAAAAATATACCTATAGATGTGAATGTTATCCGTGAAAACTACATAAGTATAACGCCACTGCAATATGATCTCACCTATGCTCAAGGTTTGAAGAAAATATCACAATGGGAATTTGGGTATTGAAGAGTGCTGAGTGTTCAGCACTCAGCACTCCCTACTACCAACTACCGAAAATTTAAGCTATAAAGTAGGAGCTATGTTAATTACCAGTATATTTAGCTTTGAAACTTTACTAGCTTGTAGCCTGGCTTAGAGCTAAGTAAATTAAACTTCAAGTACTGTATACTGTTTTACCAATAAATTCATCTTTTGCTAAAACTAGTGAGACAGAATAAACTTAACAAAATAACTAGCATTTTTTTTACTGTTCGCCCCCTCAGTCTTTGCAAACAACACCCATGTCAAGGATAGACAATCAATTTATCGTTCATTTTTGGGGCGTTCGGGGTAGCATCCCTTGTCCAGGACCAAATACCGTACGTTATGGCGGTAATACCCCTTGTATAGAGATGCAAGTGGGTGGGAAACGCTTAATTTTCGATGGTGGTACAGGTCTACACGTTTTAGGAAAGTCTTTGCTACGCCAAATGCCAGTGGAAGCCCATATTTTTTTCACTCACTCTCACTGGGATCATATGCAAGGATTTCCCTTCTTTACTCCTGGGTTTGTTAAGGGAAATAGCTTTCATATTTACGGCGCGATCGCTCCTGATGGCTCTACTATAGAACATCGTTTGCACGATCAGATGCTCCACCCCAATTTTCCTGTTCCCTTACAAATTATGCAGGCTAATTTAGATTTCCATGATGTGAAACCACCAGAGGTGATACACATCAGTGACATTACAGTAGAAACTGCACCTCTAAATCATCCAGGTGAAGCCGTAGGATACAGAGTTAATTGGCGTGGTGGTGCTGCGGCTTATATTACTGATACAGAACATTTTCCTGATCGAATTGATGAAAATGTATTATGGTTAGCACGTGACGCTGATATCTTAATCTACGATTCTACCTATACCGATGAAGAATATCATTCACCAAAATCGCCTAGAATCGGTTGGGGACACTCCACTTGGCAAGAAGCTGTGAAAGTGGCTAAGGCTGCGAATGTTAAGACCCTAGTAATTTTTCATCATGACCCTGCTCACGATGATGACTTCTTAGATCACATTGGTAGACAAGTAGCAGAAAAATTCGAGAGTTCGATTATGGCACGTGAAGGTACAGAAATTCAGATTAGCGTGCCTCCTACATTATCAGAATCTTTTCCTATTAGTCAGTTTTCTGCTTAATTTTGGGAAGATTTAATTACTAGTAACAGTCAAAGCTATCCTAGAATTTGGATTAGATTGGTGATAAGGAGTTTTCAGCAGTCAGCTAGGTGTGGATGCAATCATTTTTGAATTCCCCTAACCCAGCTTGTACTGCTGAAAAGCCCAAACATTCCTAAAATCCCAAAATCGACGTGCAAAATCTGTCTCAAAATGGGTGTTCTGTATGGGTTGCTTGTTCGACTAATTTGGTTCGGACACCGACCGCTGTTGCGCTAGGTAAGTTTGACGGTATACATTGCGGCCACCAACGGGTTATTCAACCAATTTTGCATAGTACTCAGCAGTCATTATTCAATAGAGGTAGAATAATCTCTGACGAACTAACCAGCCCACAACACATATATTCGACTGTTGTCACCTTCGACCCCCATCCTCAGGAATTTTTTAGCGGTCAGCCCAGGACTTTATTAACTCCACTAGAAGAAAAAGTCCAGCTGCTGCGATCGCTTGGGGTAGAACAACTAGTACTTTTACCATTTGACAAAGAATTATCTGCCCTAAGTCCTGAAGAATTTGTAGAGCAAATTCTTGTGCAACAACTACAAGCAGTTACAATCAGCGTGGGGCAAGATTTCCGTTTTGGCTCAAAACGTAGTGGTAATGCCTCATATTTGCAATTGCTCGCTGCTAAGTACAATATTCCCGTAACAATTGTCAGGCTGCAAACCTGTATAGACCATTTACCTTCAGACGACAGCACTGCCTATCCTCCCACCCAGGAAGCTCGTATCAGCACTTCTCTAATCCGGCAAATTCTGGAAAGTGGTGATATTCCACAAGCAAACCAACTTCTAGGACGCCCTTACACCTTATACGGTATAGTAGTTACAGGTCAACAGCTTGGTAGAACCATTGGTTTTCCTACAGCTAACTTGGAATTACCGCCAGATAAATTTTTACCTTGCCACGGGGTCTATGCTGTTCGCGTTTTTATTCTTGGCGAAACACTAGATTTAACTGGAAATCCCCACTTGGGTGTAATGAATATTGGTAATCGTCCAACAGTAAGTGGCAGACATTCATCTGTAGAAGTGCATCTATTAGATTGGTTTGGTGATTTGTATGGCAAAAAACTTGCAGTACAGCTAGCCAAATTTTTGCGACCTGAAACTAAGTTCCCTAATCTAGAAGCTCTCAAAAATCAAATTCAGCTAGACTGCGGTGCTGCAAGAGCTTTTTTTAGTACAGAATGATAGTTCATTGCCAAAGCTAGGGAAAACTAAGTAAAGGATTAGGGAATGGTTAAATCAATAACCCCCTATTCCCTATTCCCTATTCCCTATTCCCTTCCTTGTACATGAGAGAAAAAATTGACGCTTTAAAAGAAAATTTAGCTCAGGCGATCGTTGGTAAAACTGAAGCTATACGTTTAGTATTAGTTGCCCTACTAGGTGGTGGTCATGCTTTACTTGAAGATGTTCCTGGAGTGGGCAAAACTCTTCTGGCTAAATCTCTGGCTCGTTCAGTTGATGGGAAGTTTCAAAGATTACAATGTACACCTGATTTATTACCTACAGATATCACGGGAACAAACATCTGGAACCCTAAAAGTGGCGAGTTTACCTTTCTCCCTGGCCCAGTATTTGCCAATGTCCTATTAGCTGACGAAATAAATCGTGCTACACCCCGTACGCAGTCAGCTTTGTTAGAAGTGATGGAAGAACATCAAGTAACTGTAGATGGTGTTTCTCGCTCTGTTCCCACCCCCTTTTTTGTCATTGCTACTCAAAACCCTATCGAGTACCAAGGTACTTTCCCGTTACCTGAAGCTCAAATGGATAGATTTATGCTGTCTTTGAGTTTAGGTTATCCTTCCGAAACGGAAGAACTTATGATGCTCCAACGTCTTCAAGATGGTGTAAAAGCTGAATTACAATCTTGTATTACATTGTCAGAATTACAAGAATTACGGCAAATTTGTACTAAGGTTAAAGTTGATACTTCATTGCAACAGTATATTCTTGATTTAGTCCGAGCTACACGTCATGATGAAGAGATTTCTCTTGGTGCTAGTCCTCGTGGTACAGTGGCATTACAACGGGCTGCTCAGGCTTTAGCTTTCCTTGATGGACGAGATTACGCTATTCCCGATGATGTAAAATTTATTGCTCCTCACGTACTTTGCCATCGCCTTATCCCTGCTTCTGGACGTAGAGCTGGTATTGTTATGGAACGGTTATTACGATCAGTTTCTATTCCATAAAGGGGAGTAGGGATGAGATACATATAGAGGGGTGTAAGCTTGCGCTTCTCCGCTCGTGAGTACGATTGTATACCCCTCTTCAAACATTTCGAGAATTGGTATTACTTAAGCGATCGCTTGTTGCTTTTCCTTTACTTGCAATGCTGCGTACAATCTATTCAATGCATTTACATAAGCTTGAGCAGATGCAACTATAATATCCGTATTTGCCGCATGACCAGAAAATACTCTATTTTCATAACGTAATCTGATAGTTACTTCCCCAATTGCATCAATACCCGCAGTTACAGACTGTACAGAAAACTCAATTAGCTCATTAGGTACATTAATCACACGATTAATAGCTTTGTAAACAGCATCCACAGGTCCAGTACCGATCGCTGCATCGGTTAATTCTTCGCCTTCTGGAGTTCGCAAAGTCACTGTTGCAGTCGGTTTAGCATTGCTACCGCAAGAAACTTGTACTAATTCTACACAAAATAAACCGGGAGTTTGGTGAATTTCATCCTTGACAATTGCTTCTAAATCCCAATCTGTGATTTCTTTCTTTTTATCTGCGACTTCTTTAAATCTTAGGAAAGCTTTATTTAATTCTGTTTCCGACAGTTCAAAGCCTAATTCCTTTAAACGAGTCCGAAAAGCATTTCTTCCGGAAAGTTTGCCCAGAATAATTTGATTATCTGTTAATCCAATCAATTGGGCATCCATAATTTCATAAGTCAATTTGTTCTTTAATACACCATCTTGATGAATACCAGACTCATGAGAAAATGCATTTGCGCCTACTATTGCTTTATTTGGCTGCACTAACATTCCTGTTAAATTAGAAACCAAACGCGATGTTTTATAAATTTGTCTGGTGTCGATGTTTGTCAACGATTCTTCAGATTCTACTGGTCTTCCTAAGAAGGGATTAAAATATTGTCGTCTAACGTGTAACGCCATGACTAATTCTTCTAAGGCTGCATTACCAGCTCGTTCACCGATACCATTAATGGTACACTCTAATTGCCGTGCGCCATTTTTTACTGCTTCTAAGAAATTAGCAACTGCTAAGCCTAAGTCATTATGTCCGTGAACAGAAATAATTGCTTGGTTCACATTCGGTACATTTTCTTTAATACCCTTAATTAAAGCCCCAAACTCACTGGGTGTTGTATAACCAACTGTATCGGGAATGTTAATTGTTGTTGCACCAGCTGCAATTGTTGCTGTCAATACTTCATACAGAAATTCTGGATCGGTTCTTCCCGCATCCATAGGTGAAAATTCTACATCCTCAACAAATGATTTTGCATAGGCTACCATATCTTGAGCGATCGCTAATACTTCTGACCTGGATTTCTTCAGTTGATACTCTAAGTGAATATCACTAGTAGAAATAAAAGTATGAATTCTTCCCTTGGCTGCATCTTTCAATGCTTGTGCTGCTACTTTAATATCATCTTGTTTTGCTCTTGCTAAAGAACAAACTACTGGCCCATCTTCTCTACCTACCGCTTGAGCAATTTTACTTACTGCTTCAAAATCTCCTGGACTGGTAAAAGCAAACCCAGCCTCTATTACATCTACACCTAAACGTGCTAATTGCTTGGCGATCGCTAACTTTTCATCAACATTCAGTTTCGCTCCTGGAGACTGTTCTCCATCCCGTAATGTGGTGTCAAATATGATGATTCGCTCTTGTGTGTTCATTGTTCTGTTTGCTGTTTAATTTTTACCAGTAATTTAAAATACCTGTAATTTTAGATACTTTTTTAATACTAATCTATGTTAATAATTGTTAAAGTTGTAGACCGTCTACTTTTTCTATAAGGTTGCGAATATCATTTAAATCTATATATCTATCCGTAGCATTACGTAATTCTCTGGCAATCATTCCTTCTGTAGACACTACTGTAATATGAGTATTTTTAGAACGTAATAATTCGATTGCTCGTTCAAAATCTCCATCACCACTAAATAGCACTACTCGGTCATATTGGTCTACAGTATTAAACATATCTACAACAATTTCTATATCTAAATTTGCTTTTTGGGAGTATCTACCAGATGAATCATCATAATATTCTTTAAGAATTTTAGTTCTGACTGTATATCCTAAACTGATCAAAGCATCTCTAAAACCTCGTTGGTCTTGTGGGTCTTTCAATCCAGTGTACCAGAATGCGTTAGTTAAAGTTGAGTCTGACTGCTCGTGCCTAAAGTATTCTAAGACTCGTCGTGGATCAAAAAACCAGCCATTTTTTTGTTGAGCATAGAACATATTATTTCCATCTACAAATATAGACAGACGGTTCATAATCGTACCCATAGAAAGTTACACCTAAGAATAAAAAAGAAATTTAGATAGAACAATAGATTATAGCAATAATAAAATGACAGATTTGCTAATATCTATAAATTGTATTGCCATGTATAGCTTTTATCTAACCTCTCTAGAAAAAAAAATAGATTGTAATCTTAGAGTGATAGTGAATGCTGAATTTTTTTCAGCGGCAAGTGCAGTAATTTGCACCCCGTGATTAAAATCTATCAAGAAAATTGACTAACTTACAGCATTTTTTACTGTCTACCAATCAAGTTTACCCCTAAAGAGGTATGAGATAACCTTTATATTATGATGTGGGGTTTAACCCTTTTATTTAGTATTGTAATCAGGATGCTGCTGTACCTTTTTTGAAAGGGAAAGTGCAACTATTGCACAAAACAACGTGTGGAGGAGACACTTGCGTGCGGGGGTTTCCCCCGTTGTAGCTTGCTTCCCCGCAGGGGTGCAAAGTGGCATTGCTGAGTGTGGGGGTTCCCCCCGTTAAGCAAAGTGGGATTGTGGGGTACGAAGTGCGTAAAGTTTGATAAAAAATAAAGGATAGTTTACAAATGTATAAGTTTCTCATTTAAGTATCATTTTAAGGATATACCCACAGACTAGGTGTAAATGAATAGTATAGATGTACATAAATTAACTAATTATAGAATATGGCAGAAGAATCTACGTCTACCTTAACTAAAAAATATATCTCTGCTACCAATCGCTGGTCAAATAAAGTCACCAGAGCAACTTCAACACAATCAGCAAGGCAATCTAAGCAGATGGCACGCTTAGGTAATATACTGGCTGGTCTATCAGTGGTGGGAGCAGCGATACTAACAGGTTCAGATTTGAATTTGACGCAATTGATGGAATCACAGATGCAAACTGTATTTTATCAAGTGCGGGGAACTGTATCGCCGCCTCCGGGGATTGTAATTTTGGCAATTGATGAGGATTCCATATCTGTTCCTAAGCAGTATTACCAAGTAGATCCACAGCAATATGCGTATTTAGAACCTTTACAAACGTTTCCTTTTAAACGTGGAGCTTATGCACAGGTAATAGATAAATTAATCAGTGCAGGTGTACGCTCAGTTGGGTTAGATATAGTTTTTAGTACTGAAAATTTAGAAGGTTCCACTGAGGATGAGAAGTTACGCTCTTCTTTGCTACGTTATGGTAACAAAGTAGCTTTAGCCGCACAGTATGAAAATTTTGAGACACGTTACGGAGTTACTTGGCAACTAGCACAACCTTTAGAAAAGTTTCGTTTAGCTGGGGTATCAATTGGTGCTGTGAATTTTCCTTTAGAGGTAGATGGTAAGATTCATCGATTTGCCAGCGAGTTTCCGAAATCTTTGACTGATATAGAGACACTGCCAAAAATACCTACTTTTGATCAAGCAGTACTCAGAGCTGGAGGTGTAAATTATCCGCGTCCAAAAGGCGATCGCATACATTTTTACGGTAGAAATGGTACATTTGAGCAATATTCTTTCTGGCACGTACTTGACCCAGAAAATTGGAACACTTATTTACAGCAGGGAAAAATATTCAAAGACAAGATTGTTTTAATCGGTGCAACAGATAAATTGAACAACGATTACCATCCTGTAGCTGCTGGTTGGTTGTATTCAGAAAGAATGTCAGGAGTGGAGATTCATGCTAATGCGATCGCAACTTTAATGCAGGGAAAAGCGATCGCTGTTGCACTTCCTCTACGAGAATGGCGAGGTTTATTTGTATTAGCACTACTCAGTGTATCTGCGGTTATAATTACAAGAACTAGACGAAGTATTAATAGATTCCTCTTCAGTATTGGGCTTTTAATCACTTGGGGAGGTATTAGTTTTATACTATTTGTTTACGCTCAATTAATTGTTCCCACAGCTATTCCAATATTGGCAATTGGTGCGATCGGACTCTCATACTTAGGATGTGACATCGCTAGAGAACAATCAAGAAAACTACAATTAGTAGATATACTTAAAAAAAATGCATCAAGTCGGCTTGCTCAGGAAATTCTTAGCCAACAAGACGACCTCAAAGACCTTCTCCAACAACGAGAATTAGAAATATATGGGACAATTCTTGATGGACGCTACAAAATTGTCAAAGTACTTGGATCTGGGGGATTTAGTGAAACATATATTGCTGTTGATACCAAACGTCCAGGAAATCCAGAGTGTGTTGTTAAACAATTAAAACCAACTAACAACAAATCTGAACAATTGGCAGAAGCCAGAAGACTATTTAACTCAGAAGCCCAAACCTTGGAAAAATTGGGAACTCATCCTCAAATTCCTCAACTTTTAGCTTATTTTGAAGAAGAAGAAGAATTTTATTTAGTTCAAGAACGTATAGTTGGACACCCTTTAAATCAGGAATTACCAGTAGGTAAACGCCTTCCAGAAACCGCAGTTGTCCAAATTTTGCAGGACTTATTGCAAACATTAGCCTTTGTTCACAAAAATAACGTTATTCACCGAGATATTAAACCTAGTAATATAATTAGACGCCACTCAGATTACAAGTTAGTACTCATTGACTTTGGTGCTGTTAAAGAAGTCACTACGCAAATGCTCGATAGTGAAGAGCAAAGTGCCTTTACTATTGCCATTGGTACTAAAGGTTATGCACCTAGTGAACAGTGTTTTGGACGTCCACAATATAGTAGCGATATCTATGCGGTCGGGATGATTGGTATCAAAGCTTTAACTGGTATGCTACCCCATGAAATAGAGAGAGACAATTACGGCCAATTAAAGTGGATTGACAAAGCACAAGTTACTTCAGGTTTAGCTGAAATTCTCACTAAAATGGTGTTGGATAATTACCAAGAGCGTTATCAATCAGCGTCTATAGCTCTGGTCGCACTTAATCAATTTATAGAAACACAAGGTTATTTATTAACAAAAGATTCGGCAGATAATACTTTATCTTTTGATAATTCAGATAATCCCACTACACCTTGGATTAGACCAGAAGACGATATTCCTAGTAAGAGGGAGTAGGGAGTAGGGAGTAGGGAATAGATTTATAGGTAAGCACTGAACTGAGTTGTACTACTTTGAAGAAGTACAACTCATTTTTTATGTACTAGGAATTGGAGGTGTGGGTGTTGGCAATGGAATTTCAGGTTTTGTATCAATTGGTGGTGTTGGTGGTGTTGGAGGAATTGGTGTTACTGGAGTCGTATCGACAGGGGGTGTTGGTGGAGTTTGAGGAATTGGTGTTACTGGTGGAGTAGTAACTGGTGGTGTGGGACTTTCTGGCTTAGTTGGTGTTACTGGTGGAGTAGTAACTGGTGGTGTGGGACTTTCTGGTTTGGTTGGTGTTACTGGTGGAGTAGTAACTGGTGGTGTGGGACTTTCTGGCTTGGTTGGTGTTACTGGTGGAGTAGTAACTGGTGGTGTGGGACTTTCTGTTTGAATAGGAGTTGTCGGAGTGGTTGCAGGTGGTGCAGGAGTTTGAATTATTATCGGTGGAGTAACATTACTATTGTTGGTATCAGTATTATCTTGTCCTCTATTATTTCCAGACTGTTTAGTGCTATCAGAAACCGTTTCTTGGGTATCTACCACACTGTTTACTGGGTTATTAGTTGGGTTATTAGTATTTATAGAAGTATTGGATGGAGGATTAGGAGCCGCTGTCAATTGGACAAAAGGAGGATTTTCTACTACTCCTTGACCAGTGATTGGTGACTGCGCTGCTGCTGCTGCTGCTGTTTCTTCCTGAACTTTAGCGATCGCCGGATCTGCACTTGGCTCACTTTTTTCTCTAGTTAAATCTAAACCACGAACTAAATCGCTCGTTTCATAAAAAGTTCTTAAGTCAAAATTATATAAACCCTGAAACCTACCTTTAACTACGACAATTACTTGTCCTGGCTTCAGTACAAGTCTTTGAGAAGCATCTCGATTAGAAACTTCAATACCACTATCAGTAAGCGCACCTACAAGTGATGTATCACTATTTTCATCATAGCGGACGAATAATCCTGAACCACGAATTGCTGCTGCTGCGTTAGGTGTATTGATACGTGTTCGTCCCTGTCCTGGTGGAATGAGTAGCAGCACAGTCCCATTTGAAAGTTTAAAGTTTCGCGTCTTCGGTAAAAACCGAAATACAGCTTGCTCACCAACTCTTGCTAAAGAACCATCGTTAAAGCGTAATTCTGCAAGAGAAGCTCGGCCAGTTGATAAACCATCCCCAGGAATCATAGCATCTGCTTTACGTGCATTACGCTTCGGCTGATTTTGGGGAATGAGTTGCACTAAATTGCGGAGGTTCTGAATTACAGCTTTAACAAGGGGAGTTGTAGCATTAGCCTGATTGGATACAGGTAAGGCCACCATCCCCCATGCAGCAATCACTAAAATTGGGAACAACTTGCGAGACATTGCTTGTAACCTCGGTAAGTTTAGTTTATAAGAAACCAATCAAACATTAGCTTTGTTTTCAAGGCTGGATGCTTATAGTTATAGCAATATTTTTTACGTAAATGTCCGGAAAGTTTACTCAAAATTAAAGAAATAGAATACGTAGATACCAATATGGTTCCCAAATTTAAGTAAAATTCATATACTACTTCAATTATGCAAATTAAGTTACAATGTAAATTTTATCACTTTTTTGTAATTACAGTCACTACGAAA
>Ga0224723_1001780_pt1 | contig 12644 bp, 9 predicted proteins | sample Balambano_FR2_Me_FD_161647 | JGI IMG/M metagenome (GOLD analysis project Ga0224723, IMG submission 161647) | Freshwater sediment microbial communities from Lake Towuti, South Sulawesi, Indonesia - Balambano_FR2_MetaG | ecosystem: Environmental > Aquatic > Freshwater > Lake > Sediment | place...
ACCTCTGAGTTTTCCGGCTGTGAACCGCTGAGGCTCTCGCGTTAGTTCTCCTCAGGAGCTTTGTCAGGCAAGGTCACGCCCCATCCGGGGTTGTTCACCTGCGTCTTTCACCGCCATGATGCCATCCGCTGCCCCCCGGCCATGAACGCAGGCCCCGACGTCCCGGCCCCCTCCCGCGCGCGGGAGGTTTTCCTGGCGGCGCTGGACCAGCCGGACGCCGCGGCGCGGGCGCGCTGCGTGGCCGCGGCGTGCGCGGACGATACCGGCCTGCGGCAGCAGGTGGAGCGGCTGCTCGCCGATCACTTCGCGGACGACACCTTCATGGACACCCCGGCCGGGGGCGAGCTCCCCGGCCCGGCCGCCGGGGAAGCCCCCGGCGCCGTCATCGGCCGCTACCGGCTGCTCGAGCGCATCGGCGAGGGCGGCATGGGCGTGGTGTACATGGCCGAGCAGCGCGAGCCGGTCACGCGCCGCGTCGCCCTCAAGGTCATCAAGCTGGGCCTGGACACCCGCGGCGTCATCGCCCGCTTCGAGGCCGAGCGCCAGGCCCTGGCGCTGATGGACCACCCCCACATCGCCAAGGTGCTCGACGCCGGCGCGACCGAATCTGGCCGGCCCTACTTCGTGATGGAGCTGGTGCAGGGCCTGCCCATCACCGAGTTCTGCGCGCGGCACAAGCTCACGGTCGCGGAGCGCCTGCGGCTCTTCCTGCCCGTGTGCCACGCCGTGCAGCACGCGCACCAGAAGGGCGTCATCCACCGCGACCTCAAGCCCTCGAACATCCTCGTCACACAGAGCCACGGCGCGCCGCACCCGCTGGTGATTGACTTCGGCGTGGCCAAGGCCACCCACCGGCGGCTCACGGAGAAGACGCTCTTCACGCACTTCGGCGCCCTGATCGGCACGCCCGCCTACATGAGCCCGGAGCAGGCCGACCCGGGCCGCGAGGACGTGGACACGCGCAGCGACCTCTACAGCCTGGGCGTGCTGCTGTACGAGCTGCTGACCGGCGGCCCGCCCTTTCCCGAGCAGCGCCTGCGCAGCGCCGGCCTGGGCGAGATGCAGCGGATCATTCAGGAAGAGGAACCGGAACGGCCGAGCACCCGGCTGCGCAAGGCCACCGCGGCTCAGGCCTCCTCACGGATCACTCATCACTCGTCACTCGTCACTGACTTGGACTGGATCGTGATGAAGTGCCTGGAGAAGGACCGCCGCCGCCGCTACGAAACGGTCAACGGGCTGGCGGCCGACCTCCAGCGGCACCTCGCCAGCGAGCCGGTCACCGCCCACCCGCCCAGCACCGCCTACCGGCTGCAGAAGCTGGTGCGCCGGCACCGGTTCGCCGTGACGGCGGGCGCGGCCGTTCTAGGGGCGCTCCTGCTGGGCACCGTCATCAGCACGACGCAGGCGGTCCGAGCCACCAAGGCGGAGCGTGAGCAATCCGCGCTGCTGAAAACCGCCCGGCAGGCCGAACAGGCCCGGACGGATGAGCTTTGGCACTCGCTGCTCATCACCGCCCGCGCCAGCCGGCAAAGCAGGGTGGCGGGGCGGCGTTTCGCCAGCCTCGAAGCGATCCGGCAGGCCGCGGCGATCCGGCCTTCCCCCGAGCTTAGGAATGAGGCCATCGCCGCGCTGGCTCTGACGGACCTTGGCCCACCCCAGTACGGGCAGGATGCACCCTGGTCCGGGGAATGGCCTGTGGAGGCCGACGCCGCCTTTGACCGGGACGTGCGGCGGGTGGCCCTGAACGCGCAGGACGGCTCCATCTACGTCCACCGCGTCGAGGATCATGCGCTGCTCGTGCATATCCCGGCCTCGACAGATTTCAGGCAGGGCGAGGCGGTGCAGATGGTGTTCAGCCCCGATGACCGGTGCCTCGCCGCACGGGCGGAAAACGGCGTCATCCGCTGCTGGGAGCTGGAACCGTTTCGCTTGATCGTGGAGACACGACTGGATGCCGGGCTATGGAAGTCGCTCACGTTCAGTCCCGACAGCCGCTATCTCGTGGCCGGTAAAGCCGATGGTGAGGTGTTCGGGTTTGCCACAGACCCGGCCTCCGCGCCTCCCGACGGTCCGGTCCGCGAACCTGCCCGGCAGATGAAGCTCGGCATAAGGTCGGGCGGCATCGGTTTTGATCCATCCGGCACCCGACTGGCCGTTCTTTGGGACCGGCAGGCGGAGATATGGCGCTGGCCTGAAGGCCAAAAACTCCAAACCCTGTCGTTCGACCTTTGGTGCGAATCCCTAGCCTGGCATCCCGACTCTCAACATCTGTGGACGGTAGGCGAAAAGGGGAAGGCTTCTCTCTGGGAGATCAGCGGTCCCTGGAGTCGAAGGCTCCAGGGGCCAAGCGAATACCTTCCGATGGTGTCCATGCATCCACGCGGGGATTTTGTCGCCACCTATTCCTATTTTGGCGTGACCCGGCTGTGGAACATGAACGATGAGGGTCCCATGCTGGCCTCGCCGGACGGTTTGGCGCGCACGTTCAGCCGTGATGGCCGCCGTCTCGGGTTCTTCCACATGTCGAAGGGATATGGTTATTGGCCGGTGGAGCCCAGCCGGACGTTTCGGTCGCTGGCCGGGCTTTCAGGCGGCCGGTCTTTCGGCAGCCTCGATTTCAGTCCTGACGGCTCCATCCTGATCTGGACCGACCAGTCCGGCTTCTGGTCGCTGGATCTGCGTCGCGGGGGCTACCGCCGCTACCCGGCCGAAGGGATGAAACGGGCGCACTTCAACCCTTCAGGCGACTCCCTGATCGTGGCGGATGGCAAGGGCCTCGGGATTCAACCCATCGAGCTGGACCGCACGGGCGGCGACGTGGCCATCCGATGGCGCGGTACGGCCACACCCGTCCCGGGCGGTGAGTTCGAGATCCACGGAAACATCTCCGCACCCCTGAATCGCCGCCAACTGGTGGCGACGGAGCAACTGGGACGGCGGTTCGTCCTGACCAGCGGCGCCGGGGCGGGCAAGACGCTGACCAGCCCCTATGCCCCGGCCATCCACAATGCCAGCGTAAGCCCGGATCAGCACTGGGTGGCCTTGGGACACTGGAAAGGCGGAACCTGCGTGCTGGACATGCACACCGGGCAGATGGCGCATTCCTGGCCTGAGTTGAACACCGCCTTTGTCAGTTTTACTCCGGACGGTGAATGGCTGGGCATCGGCACTGCGGAAGGATACCGGTTCTACCGGACCGGCACTTGGGAACCCGGACGCCGTATTGCGCGCGGAGTCCAGTCGCTCCTGACCAGCCCGCTGGCCTTTTCTCCCGACGGGCAAACCCTCGCCACGCTCCGCGGTTTGGGCACCATTGAGCTGCATGATTTGGACTCGGGGGAAGCGCTGGCCGCCCTCGAAGCCCCACCCCCGCAGGCCTTGTTCTTCCTGGGCTTCAGTCCGCAGGGGGACCTGCTGGTCGCGATGGGGACTTCCACCGTGCAAATCTGGGATCTGGCGGAAATCCGGCGGGAGCTGAAGTCGCTCAACCTGGACTGGCATCATCCGCCCATCCCGGACTCGGGGATCTCGATTGGAGAGCTGCCATTCCGCTACCTCGTGGAACCGGAGTAGTCCGTGGTGGGGGCGTCCATCGCTCCGTGTGCGACGATGGGCCTTGGTTTGTTCTGTCCCTATCCGGTTCTTTGCCAAAAGCCGCGTCGAAGGGGGGAGGCCCGGAAGGCCGGCCGAAAATAGCCCCGGCCTTGCAGGCCGGGGGCGGCGCGCCGCAAAGCCAATCCAGCCCCGGAGGGGCGGCAGAAGTCTGCCGCCCCTCCGGGGCTGGATCACTGCTGGCCGACCCATCCCCGGCTTCAAAGCCGGGGCTATGGTCGGCCGCGCCTCCGGCGCTACAACGGGCCATTTGGCAACGAACCGGATAGGCATGGCTTGTTCGGCGCTGACGGATTCTGCCTGCCGGTGGTGGTACAGACTGGTCGCGGCCGTGGTGGCGGAGCGCCGATCTCCGATCCGGCGCGGGGGTGTCTGCCGGTGGGTGCCCGCCGGGCCGGAAGCCGGCGCACTGATGGAGGCCGGGGCCTCTCGTCCCGCGATGAGGCGTAGGAGACGAGGTGACGAGTCTCCATCTTCCCGAGGAAGTCAGAGCCTCCTCACGTCGGCTCCTACGAGAAGAAGATGGTTTCTCGTGATTGCGGCCCAGCGGACGTGCTGCCGGCATCTTGCCGGCACCTCATTGGCAAGAGCGGGCGGTTGAGCGCCGAAGCGATGGCGGAACCATGTGTGGTTGACCGGTGCGACGGCTTCATTGGCCAGCCCGTGGCGTGATTCATCCGGGAATGGCGCATGAAGGAATGAAGGCTCATGAAAACTCATTCCTTGCTTCTCGCCGCCGTTCTCCTCGGGACGGCGGTCTCCTCACCCACCGCCCGCGCCGACGTCATCTCGGACTGGAACCGCACGGCCAGCGACTACCTCAACCAGCACGCCTCGAGCCAATACCTCCGGGGTTTGACCATGGTCCACGTCGCGCAGTTCGACGCGGTGAACGCCGTGGGGGGCGGCTACACGCCCTACGCGCTGGACGTGGCCGCGCCCGGCGCTTCGCCCGAGGCGGCCGCGGCCCAGGCCGCCTACACGATCCTCACCAACATCAGCCGCGGCAGCCTCTCGACGCTGAACAGCGCCCTCAACCGCTCGCTGACCGCAATTCCCGACGGACCGGCGAAGGAACAGGGACGTGAACTCGGGCGTTTCGCGGCGGGCGCCATCATCCGGCTGCGTGCGGCTGACAATGTGGACCTCCCCATCACGCCCCCGGTCAGCACCGTCCCCGGCAAATGGCGGCTCAGCCCGCCCAATACGTCTCCCGGAACCGGCGCCAACGCCCGCTACCAGTTGCCCTTCACCCTCCGCGGCCCCGCGCAGTTCCGGCCCGGACCACCTCCGGCGCTCACGAGCGCCGAATACGCGGCCGACTTCGAGGAGGTCCGCCTGCTCGGGGCGCGCAACAGCGCGGTCCGCACCGCGGACCAGAAGCAGGCGGCGGACTTTCACTGGGCCGGCGATCAGCCTTACCTCAAGGCCGCTCGCCAGGCCCGGGAACTCACTCTCATTGAGTCCGCGCGCGCCCACGCCCTCTACTGCATGGTCCTATCGGACGCCGTGATCGCCTACCTCGAAGCCCAGTACGCCTACAGCTTCTGGCGGCCATACACGGCGATCCGGCTGGCGGACACCGATGGCAACGACGCCACCGCACCGGACCCTTCCTGGAATCCGCTGTGGGACACCCCGAATCATCCCGAGTATCCTTCCGGCACCTGCACCATGACCGCGGGACAGGTCGCCGTGCTGAAGCACTTCTACGGGGATGATTTCGGCTTCACCGCCAGTTACGTGTACAATGGCACGACTTATTCCCGGACCTATGCCCGGCTGTCCGATGTTCCGGACGACGCCGTGATCGGGCGCATCGCGGCGGGCGGCCACTTCCGAACCGCCTGTCTGGAAGGTCTGGAGATGGGCCGGAAAATTGCCGCGCAGGCGCTGCAGAACTTCCTGCGCCCGCTCCCGCGGCTGGCGGGGCAACCCGGGCCGGGCGAGTTCCAGTTGCGGCTCGGCGAGTCCTTCCCCTACGTCGTCGAGACCTCGGCCGACCTGCGGGACTGGCTCCCCTGGCAGACCAATCACTATGGGGCCGTCCTGCACACCGATCCCTGGTTTGCCAGCGGCACCAACCGCTTCTACCGGCTGGCGCCCTGGCAACCGTGACCGGCGGCCGGAGCGTTCCGGCGCCGGGGTCAGCGGTAGGTCTGGTGGAGCTGCACGGGCTTGGCCTTGGAGCGCATCCGCATGTTGAGCAGCTCCACGCCGATGGAGAAGGCCATCGCGAAGTAGATGTAGCCCTTCGGGATGCGCTGATGGAAGCCCTCGGCCACGAGCATCGTGCCGATGAGGATGAGGAAGGCGAGCGCGAGCATCTTGATCGTGGGATGCCGGTCCACGAAGGCGCTCATCTGGTTCACGAACGCCAGCATCACGCCCATCGCGATCACCACGGCGGCGACCATGATCGGGACGTGCTTCACCATGCCCACGGCCGTGATCACGGAATCGAGCGAGAACACGACGTCCAGCAGCGCGATCTGGAGGATGACGCTGGCGAAGGTGGGGGTCACGCGCGCGGCGCCCTGCCCGTCGTCGCCCTCGAGCTTCTCGTGGATTTCATAGGTGCTCTTCGCGAGCAGGAAGAGGCCGCCAAGGATGAGCACGAGATCCTTGCCCGAGAGCGAGAGGTCCAGGCCGAAGAGGTCCGCCGTCCAGAACGGCTTTTCGAGCTTCACGACCCACGCGATGGAGAAAAGCAGCACCACGCGGGCGGCGAGCGCGACCATGAGGCCGATCTGCCGGGCGCGGGGCTGCTGCTCCGGCGGCAGCTTGGCGCTGAGGATCGAGATGAAGATGAGGTTGTCGATGCCGAGCACCACCTCGAGCAGCGTCAGCGACACCAGCGCGATCCACGCCTCGGGCGTGGCGAGGAAGGACAGGTCCATGCGCGGGAGTGTGGCCGGGCGGGGCCGGAAGCTCCAAGCGCCAAGCTCCAAATGGCATAAAGTTCAGCTTTCAACGGCCAAGGCTGGCCACGAACCGTTCCCACGCCCGGCCGGCGGTACACTTTGCCTGCTGCCGAACTGGCGGAGCGCCGGTCTCCGATCCGGCGCGTGGGTTGGTACGGGCCGCACCCGCCGGGCCGGAGGCCGGCGCTGGTAGCTTGGGGTTGGGCGAGCCGCCGCGGCCACGGCGGCTTGGAACCCGGCCTTTGGAATTTCTTTGGAGCCTGGAGCTTGGAGCTTGGAGCTTCCCCGCGTGTCCGACCTCCTCGCCGCCGCCGCCGTGCTCCGCGACGCCACCGCGCCCCTGCGCTTCGGCCCGCCGGCGGCGCACGTCTATCGCCCGCTGGACTACGCGTGGGAGGTCCACGCGGCCTACGTCGGACGCTGCGGCGCCGCGCCCAAGCGCGTGGTGTTCGTGGGCCTGAACCCCGGCCCGTTCGGCATGGTGCAGACCGGCGTGCCCTTCGGCGAGGTCGCGGCCGTGCGCGGCTGGCTGGGGCTGCCGGATGCGGTGAAGCCGCCGCGTGACCAGCATCCCGCCCGGCCGATCGAAGGCTTCGCGTGCCGGCGTTCGGAGGTCAGCGGCCGGCGGCTGTGGGGGCTCTTCGCGGAGCGCTTCGGCACGGCGGAGAACTTCTTCCGCGACCACTTCGTGCTGAACTGGTGCCCGCTCGCGTTCCTCGCGGAATCCGGCGCGAACGTCACGCCGGACAGGCTGCGCGCCGCGGAGTTCGCGCCGCTCGCCGCGGCGTGCGACGCCCACCTCGCCGCCGCCATCGCCGCGCTGCGGCCGGAGCGGGTCATCGGCGTGGGCGGCTTCGCGGCGGAGCGGGCTCGGCAGGTCATCGGCGGGGCCGCCGGGCCGCGCGTCGGCCAGATCCTGCATCCCAGCCCGGCCAGCCCGGCGGCCAACCGCGGCTGGGCGGAGGCGGCGACGCGGCAGCTCGTGGAGCTGGGCGTGTGGTAGGCGCGCGGCGGCGACGCCGGGGCCTCACCCATCGGCGGAGGGTGCTGCGGCAGCCCGCCGGCAGCGCCGCCATCTTGGCGGCCGTTGACGGCGGCATCACGAGGCGGGTGCGGCCGGCTGGCGGCGCCGCGGGGTCCCCCGCCGGGGCGGAGACGGTGGCCGGCATCAGTTCCCGCCAATCCCGGCAGCGGGTTTTCCCATGCCCCTGCCGGCCACTCCCCGGACAAGGCGACTGCAGCTTCATCCAGCTTGCTCTAGACGTTGTACGTCGAGCTGCTCACGCGGCCGCCGGTGCCGGTCCAGTTCGTGTGGAAGAACTCGCCGCGCGGCCGGTCCACGCGCTCGTAGGTGTGCGCGCCGAAGTAGTCGCGCTGCGCCTGGAGCAGGTTCGCCGGCAGCACGGCCGAGCGGTACTGGTCGTAGAACGCGAGCGCGGTGCTGAAGGCGGGCACGGGGATGCCCTTCTTGGCCGCGGTGGCCACGATGTTGCGCCAGCCCTTCTGCGCCTTCTTGATCTCGCCGCGGAAGAAGTCGTCGAGCAGCAGGTTCGTGAGCTTCGGGTTCTTGTCGAAGGCCTCCTTGATCTTGCCAAGGAAGCGGGAGCGGATGATGCAGCCGCCGCGCCACATGAGGGCGATGCCGCCGTAGTTCAGGTTCCAGCCGTACTCCCTGGCCGCCGCGCGCATGAGCATGTAGCCCTGCGCGTAGCTCACGATCTTCGAGGCGTAGAGGGCGAGGCGGATGTCCTCGATGAAGGCCTTTTTCTTTTCCGGGCTGGCCGCAATGGCGGTGAGCGCGGGGCGCGGGCCCTTGAGCTTGCGGGCCGCCTTCACGCGCTCGTCCTTCAGCGCGGAGACGCAGCGGGCGTACACGGCCTCGGCCATGAGCGTGATCGGGATGCCGAGCTCCTGCGAGTTGATGACGGTCCACTTGCCGGTGCCCTTCTGGCCGGCGGTGTCGAGGATCTTGTCCACGAGCGGCGCGCCGTCCTCGTCCTTCTTCGCGAGGATGTCGCGGCTGATCTCGATGAGGTAGCTGTCGAGGTCGCCCTGGTTCCATTCGGCGAAGACGTGGTGCATCTCGTCGGCGGACATGCCGAGGCCGGTCTTCATGATGTGGTAGGCCTCGCAGATGAGCTGCATGTCGCCGTACTCGATGCCGTTGTGGACCATCTTCACGTAGTGGCCGGCGCCCTGCTCGCCGACCCAGTCGCAGCAGGGGGTGCCGTCGTCCACCTTGGCGGCGATGGCCTGGAAGATGGGCTTCACATGGGGCCATGCGGCGGGCGAGCCGCCGGGCATGATGCTCGGGCCGCGGCGCGCGCCCTCCTCGCCGCCGGACACGCCGGTGCCGATGTAGAGCAGGCCCCGGCTCTCGACGAGCTTCACGCGGCGGTTGGTGTCGTCGAAGAGCGAGTTGCCGCCGTCAATGATGATGTCGCCGGGCTCGAGGTGGGGCAGGAGCTGCTCGATGAACTCGTCCACGGGCTGGCCGGCCTTGACCAGCATCATGACGCGACGGGGCTTCTTGAGCTTGGCGACCAGCTCGGGGATCGAGTGCGCGCCGAGCACCTTCGTGCCCTTCGCCTCGTTCGCGAGGAACTCGTCCACCTTGGCGGTGGTGCGGTTGTAGGCCACGACGGTGAAGCCGTGGTCGTTCATGTTGAGGATGAGGTTCTGGCCCATGACGGCCAGGCCGATGAGCGCGATGTCGCCTTGCGGTTCCATGTGAAGTTCCTTCGGAAGCCGGGGAGGTTAGGCGGCGCGGGCGGCGCGGCCAGCGGATTTTTCCCCGTGAAGCGCGGAAAAGCTGCCGGCGCAGAGGTCAAAGCTCAAAGGAAGCGCCGAAGGCGAAGCTCCAAGACCGCGTCTGCCCCTCGTCTTGGAGCGTGGCCGTAGGGATTTCTTTGGAGCCTGGATTTTGGAGCTTCCCCTTGAGCTTTGCGTTTTGAACTCTGGCCCAAGCCCTTCCTCCTACGGCGCCCGCCGCAGTTCCACCACGCCCTCGTCCACGCTGGCGGCATAGCGGGCGTTGAGGTTCGTCCCGGCCACCACGCCCTCGAAGCGGTACGCGCCGAGCGGGAACAGCCGGCGCTCGCCGGCCAGCTTCACCGTGCCGTCGGGCTGCGGCTCGGCGTGCAGCGTGAGGTCGTAGGCCGTGGTGAAGACGCGCCACCATTTGCCGCGAAAGGCCGCGTGGTACGTGCCGTCCGGCTCGGGGCGCAGGGCCGCGCGCAGCGGGCCGGTGTGGCCGTTGCGGTCGCTGAGCCAGCGGCCCTCCCAGCGTCCGGCCACGGCACCGGCCGGCGCGCCGGGCTCCCCGGCCGCGCGCCATTCCCCGTGGAAGGACGAACAGCCGGTCAACACCGCCACGAGCAGGACTCCGCAAAACAGGCGCATGGACGGATGAAGCCGCCCCTGCGCCGGCCGCGCAAGGCGCCGCCGCCGGTCTGCGCAGCGGGAATCCGCGGCGGACTTGACGACGGCGTGGTGGCCGCGGTGCCGATCATCTTCACTGACCGCGGCCACGGGAAATCCAAGGGACCTCGGCACCTTTCCGAGGCGGCGAGGAGATCTCACATGCTGAAGCTCGGAGAAGAACCGATGCATTCACCATGCGCACATTTCGGCGGGGCGGTTTCGCGCGGTGTTGAAGCTGCTTGAGGCGGACGCGTCGGCACGGACCACGGCGGGCCCGGCGGGGGCTGAGCGTGCAGGCCAGCCGGCGGCGGCTGGCCAAGCGGAGCGGAATACGCGCCGGACGTTTCCTCCATCCACCGGCAGGAATCCGAATGGGGCTGGAACCACGGCCGGGACAACCTTCACCCGGCTGCTGCCGAAACTCCCGCCTTCATCCCTTCCAAGCGTGCCAAGACCCTCGGTAAAATCTGCGGAGGCCGTACCGGAGAGATTGGCGGCGCGGCCCCTCAGATCGTCTGGCTCAGGAAGCCGCCGTCCACACGCAGGTCCGTGCCCGTCACGAAGCTGCTGGCGGCGTGACTGGCGAGGAACACCGCCGCGCCCACCAGCTCGCGCGCCTCGCCGAAGCGCCCCATCGGTGTATGGCCCCAGATGGCCTGCGTGCGCGGCGTGGGCGAGCCGTCGTCGTGGAAGAGCAGCCGGCGGTTCTGCTCCGCGGGGAAGAAGCCGGGCGTGAGCGAGTTCACGCGCACGCCGCGCGGCGCCCACTCCCGCGCCAGGAACTGCGTCAGGCTGAGCACCGCCGCCTTGGCGGCCGAGTAGGCCACCACGCGGGACAGCGGCAGGTGGGCCGAGACGCTGGCGACATTGATGATGCTGCCGCGGCCGGCGCGGGCCATCGCCGGGCCGTACTCCTGGCACGGCAGCAGCACGCCGCCCACGAGGTTCAGGTCGAAGTTCGCCCGCCAGTCCTCCAGCCCGACCTGCTCGAACGCGCGCTCGGCCGTGACGGTCACGCGCGGGTCGTTGCCGCCGGCCGCGTTCACGAGGACGGTCGGCGCGCCGAACGCCGCGGTGACGGCCACATGTGCGGCGCTGAGGCCGGTGCGGTCGAGCACGTCCGCGGCGAAAAACTCCGCGGTCCCGCCCGCGGCGCGGATGCGCCGCACGCAGGCCGCGCCGCGCTCCGCGTGGCGGCCAAGCACGGCCACGCGCGCGCCGGCGGCGGCGAGGCCTTCCGCCAGCGCGCCGCCGAGCACGCCGGTGGCGCCGATGACGACGGCCACGTCGGCGGAGAGGTCGAAGAGGTTCATGCGGGGCGGGGAAGTGTGCGCCGCCTCCGGCGGAGCGCCAGCCTGTGTTCCGGTGCGGAAGCGGGCGGAGTTTTCAGTCTCTGGTTTTCCGTTCGGGTTGGTGCGCGGGGGGCCACCGGACGGTGCGCCGGCCCGCACCCCGGCCCGCTCAGCCATGCAGGCGGTTCAAGCTGTTGCCCTGAACCCTCCGGACAATCTTTTGTTGCACCTGCAACAAGTGATTGTCGGGGGCTTGGAAGGGGTTTCGTGGGCGGGAGAGGGCAGGGGTGAAGCGGCGGCGGCCGCAGGCAAGATGCCTCCCATCCTTCGGGACGGCCGGCCCCGCAGCGCGGGGCCGGCCGCGGGGCTTTTCGACTACTTGAGCTTCGCCAGCGTTTCCTTGATGGCGGCGAAGTTGGGCAGATCCTTGGGCGTCGGGGTCTGCTCGGCGTATTGGATGACGCCGGCCTTGTCTATCACGAAGGCCGCGCGGGCGGCGCTGTCGCCGATGCCGGCGATGCCCTTGAAGAGCACGCCGTAGGCGTTGGTAACCTCCTTGTTGAGGTCGCTGGCGAGTGGGACGTGGATGTTTTCCTTCTGCGCCCAGGCCTCCTGCGCGAAGGGGCTGTCCACGCTGACGGCGATGACCTCGGCGCCGAGTTCGCGGTAGGCGTTGAGGCCCTGCGAAATGTCGCACAGCTCGGTGGTGCAGACGCTGGTGAAGGCGAGGGGGAAGAAGAGCAGCACGGTGTTCTTCTGTCCGAAATTTGCGCTGAGCTTCATGTCCACGAGACCGGCCGGGGTCTTGGACTTGAGGGTGAAATCCGGGGCCTGGGTTCCGACGGCGAGAGGCATGATCGTGGTGGTTGGAGGTTTTCGACGAACGGCGCGGCTGCTTAGCGGGGGGCCGCCAGGGTGTCAATGCGGCCGCAGGCAGACCGGCGCGAAGGGCGCTTGCCGGCGGACATCGCCGGGCGGAGGCCGGGGCTCCCGGTTCAGAGCGCGGCGAGCACTTCGGCGGCGTGTTCCTCGGGCTTCACCTTGGGCCAGACGTGCGTGATGCGGCCGTCCGGGCCGATGAGGAAGGTGACGCGGTTCGTCCCCATGAATTTCCGCCCCATGAAGGTCTTTTCGCCCCAGACGCCGTAGGCGGTGACGAGCTGTTTGTGCTCGTCGGCCAGCAGCGGGAAGGGGAGGGAGAACTTGTCGGTGAATTTCCGATGCGCCTGCACGGGATCGGTGGAGACGCCAAGGACGACCGCGCCGCGTTTCTGAATCTCGGCGTACACGTCACGGAAGCCGCAGGCTTCCTTGGTGCAGCCGGGCGTGTCGTCCTTGGGATAAAAATAGAGGATGACCTTCCGCCCCCGCAGTGCGGCCAGCGTGATGG
>Ga0224723_1001781_pt1 | contig 12637 bp, 10 predicted proteins | sample Balambano_FR2_Me_FD_161647 | JGI IMG/M metagenome (GOLD analysis project Ga0224723, IMG submission 161647) | Freshwater sediment microbial communities from Lake Towuti, South Sulawesi, Indonesia - Balambano_FR2_MetaG | ecosystem: Environmental > Aquatic > Freshwater > Lake > Sediment | place...
CAACCAACTGAGAGAACTGCCTGAGTCGATCGCCCAACTCACCAACCTGACAGAGCTTCACCTCTCAGGCAACCAACTGAGTGAACTGCCTGAGTCGATCGCCCAACTCACCAACCTGACAGAGCTTTACCTCTTAGGCAACCAACTGAGTGAACTGCCTGAGTCGATCGCCCAACTCACCAACCTGACAGAGCTTAACCTCTCAGGCAACCAACTGAGTGAACTGCCTAAATGGGTAGAAGAGCTGCCGAATCTCAAGAAGTTGGATTTGCGCCGTAATCCATTGCCGATTTCTCCAGAAATTTTAGGTGTTCCAGAGCTGCACGAAGATCCGGGTTCGGTTGAAGATATTTTTAACTACTGTCGTCAGCTCCGCAGCGGCACAGTTCGCCCCCTCAATGAAGCCAAGCTGCTTTTAGTTGGTCAGGGCAGTGTCGGCAAAACCTCTTTGATTAAACGTCTGCTTCACAATCAGTTCAATCCTCGCGAAGCTCAAACCGATGGACTCAACGTTTCGACTTGGCAGATTCAGGTCAACAGCAAAGCGGTTCGCCTCAACGTTTGGGATTTTGGCGGGCAAGAAATTTATCACGCGACGCATCAGTTTTTCTTGACCAAGCGATCACTTTATCTATTGGTGTGCAACTGCCGCACCAGTGAAGACGAAAACCGCCTGGAATATTGGCTCAAGCTGATTGAAAGCTTCGGCGACCAATCGCCCGTGATTATCGTCGGAAACAAAAAGGACGAACAGCCTCTGGATATCAACCGCAAAGCGCTGCAAGCAAAATATGACAATATCAAAGCCATCATCGAGACTTCTTGTGAAACGGGCGAAGGCATCGACGATCTTCGCAGCGCCATCATTAAAGAAGTCAGCCAGCTTAGTGATGTGTATAACCTGCTGCCGCTTTCCTGGTTTGAAGTCAAAGAACATCTCGAACGCATGACGGCAGACTTTATCAACTACAGCAAATATGCCTGCATCTGCGAGGCGAAAGGCATTGAGGAAGAACACAACCAGGAGCAGCTCATTAACCTCCTGCACAACCTTGGTTTAGTCCTTAGCTTCCGCGAACATCGGATACTCCAGTCCACAAACGTCCTCAATCCCGACTGGGTGACACAAGGCATCTACGCCATCCTCAGAGACGAAATCCTCAAAACCAAAACCAAAGGCATTCTGACGTATGCCGATCTCAGCCGCATTCTTGACCCGCAGCGCTATCCCGCCAATCGTCACCACTACCTCACCGAACTGATGAAAGAATTTCAGCTCTGCTTTGAGGTGGGCGATCGCAAATCAGAAACGTTTCTCATTCCCGGACTCCTGCCCAAAGACGAACCCGAAGCCACCCAGCTTCAAGGCGACACGCTGGAGTTTCAATACCACTATCGCGTCTTGCCCGAAAGCATCATGTCTCGCTTCATCGTTCTCACCCACGACAAGATTCACAGCGAAACCTACTGGCGCAGCGGTGTGATGCTGGCTTACAGTGAAGGCAGCGAACTGTACAACATTGCCCGCATCAAAGCCGACCCCGAAGACAAAAAAATCTTCATCTCCGTCAGCGGTCGCGAAACAACCCGGCGATCCTTCCTGCTGATGATCCGCGACGTATTCAACAAGATCCACAACAGCTTTGCCAACCTCGAAATCAGCGAATGGGTTCCGGTTCCCGGACATTCCGATCACCCACCCCTCGATTATCAATATCTTCTCGGACTCGAAGACATGGGTGATCGCACCGTCACCGTTCCCAAACTCAAGCTCAGAGTTGATTTGAGACAGCTTCTAGACGGCTACGAACCGATCGAACTTCGGCAGCGGCGACGCATGGGCGGTCGAGAGATGAAAATCGGGTCGCTGTGGAAGGAAGAATTGAGCGATCGCTTTCAAATCGTCAACAACATTTACAACACCAATCACCAGGAGAACGAAAAAACAATGACCGAGAATACAAATAATCTGCAAGGCGCAAACATTGGCAACTTCGCGAACGAAGTCAAAGACAACGCCCGCCAGCAAACTAATCAACATATTCACCAAGCCGCCAATCAAAACCTGACTCAAGCCGCCAAAGATATCAAGGAATTACTCACCCAGCTCGACAACGACTACGACAGCAGCACTGCGACAGGTCAAGCCATGATCAGCGCCAAAGCGATCGAGTCGATCGAAAAGAATCCCACTCTCAAAGCTCGTGTTGTTAATGCGCTTAAAGAAGGCGGTACTACAGCTCTGGAAGTCGCGATCGATCATCCAGCAGTCAAACCTGTAGTCGCAATGCTGAAAGGATTTATGGACGCAGAGTAATGAGTTAGAAATGGGCGCTCGCTCCAGTGAAGTCTTTGAGCAAGCAGCCGTCGAGCCTGTGGTATTGACTGAGGCATCAAAGCCTGAATTTGTGATTATGTCGGTGCAAAACTATCAGCAGTTGCTCGATCGACTGACTGAACTGGAAGATCGTCTTTTAGGGCAGTTGGCTGAGGACGCTTTACAGCAGTCTGCGATGGTGGGAAGTGAAGTGTTCACAGCCGAGCTTGAAAAGCTGGTTGAATTTGAGCAGCAGCGATCGTGAGATATTGCTAATTTCTCAAGTTGTCCAATACTAAAACCTGCAACTCTGGGATTGCTGGAAAACCTGCATCGTTTGTTAGAAAAAATGTTGCTCCTGCATCGAGCGCCGTTGCTAGTTGAATTGCATCGGGAGTTCTCAGGTTTCTTGATGCTCTGAGTCGTGCAGCAACTTCTGCGATCGTACGAGTAACATCCATTACGGTTAGCTCATCACTGTTTAGCAGAATGTCTCGATACTGCTGGACGATCGCCTCATTCTTCGATCGCAGCGGATGCACCAGCACCTCTGTCACCGTAATTGCTGATGTTACAGCGCTAAAATTTTGATGATGTAATGCGGCAAAGAAAGCATCCATCATTCCAATATAATTCGGGTTTTCTTCAACAAAATAAATCAGTGGAGCAGTATCCAAACCTACAAGCTGTCCTTGTAGTTGGCTCAACCATTCCATGCATCTCGTTCCTGATTGACGTAGGTTTGAGCATCCATTCCTTGCCAAATTTCTTTGCCCAATCCTCGCAGTTCAAGAATGCTGTGTTTGGGTTGAGTGGTTGTTTGCTGACGAATAAGTTTTACGAGATCCTCAAGCAGTCGCAGTTGGTCATTGATTGTGAGACTTTCAACCTGCCGCCGGACAGTTTCATATGAAGACATAAGCTTTACGTGTAGCCGTAAATTTAAGTGTAGTGGGAGTTCGTGAAGTTCGATCGCCCCTTCTACTAGCAAACCCACACAGCAATCGATCGCCCATGTGAGTTACAAACGACAGAACTTCAATCCTGGCTCGATCAAATCAGCCGAAATAGCTCCTCAGAAATGCTTTTTGCCAGCGTCGATTCCATTGGACAGCTTACCTTGCGCTTTTCAGCCTGAAACCAGCCGATCGCTTCCTCTAGCTGCTGAACTGAGTAAGTTTCCCGCGTCAGCGTCCGGATCAGCAGGTTTTCTGCCATCAGGGCTTGTGCGTCGTTGAGCACTAACATTTAGAGTCCTCCTTTCTCGCGCTTAGCCAGGATAACGAGGGCTTTGTCGATGTCGCGAACCTTGATCGCTCACAGTGCAGTCAGCTCAAGCAGGGTGGCTGCCAAGTGAAGTTGATTAGCAACTTCACGCAACTGAACAACTCGTCCTGTCAGAACGGCAATGAAATTGCAATCCTCTTGACTACTGGAAACTCGTCTAAGATTGAAAAACCCAAAATAGGGGATGGATATACCGTCCCCCAGGAGTTGAGATTAAAGCTGTGTGAGAGCCGATCGCAGGTTAGCGACCGATACCGACGTAGCGGAAGCCAGCAGCTTCGACCGCTTCCTGATCCAGGAAGTTGCGACCGTCGATAATCACAGCATGGTTCATCAACTTCGACATCTTGTTGAAGTCGAGATTGCGGAATTCTTTCCAATCCGTAACCAGCACCAGTGCATCGCAGCCGTCTGCCAGACGCTCTGGGTCGGTTTCCACAATCACGTTCGACAAGCCGTGGCGCATTCCGGTCTGCGAAACGAGCGGGTCATAAGCTTTGACTTTGGTTCCCAAGCGTGTCAGTTGCTCAATCAAATCGAGCGCGGGCGCATCACGCATGTCGTCGGTGTCGGGCTTGAAGGTCAGACCCAACAGACCAACGGTTTTGCCCTTGAGAATCTTCAGCACCTGCTGCAATTTTTCTACAGTGATCAGGCGCTGCCGCTGGTTAACGCTGACGGCTGCCTTCAAGAGCTGAGCTTCATAGCCATAGTCATCAGCCGTGTGAATCAGCGCCGCCACGTCTTTGGGAAAGCAGGAGCCGCCCCAGCCGATGCCAGCCTGCAAAAACTTGCCGCCGATGCGAGAGTCTAGACCAATGCCTTTTGCCACTTGGGTCACATCTGCGCCCACCCGATCGCAGATGTTTGCAACTTCGTTAATGAAGCTAATTTTGGTTGCCAGAAACGCGTTGGAAGCGTATTTGACCATTTCAGCAGAGCTGATGTCAGTCACCACTACGGGCACAGTGGGCAGCGATTTGTCTTCAGCAAACTCGCGAGACACGATCGGGGCATACAGCTCTTTCATCATGGCAATCGCTCGGGGGTTGTTGCTGCCCAACACGATGCGATCGGGGTTAAACGTGTCGTAAATGGCAGACCCTTCGCGCAGAAACTCGGGGTTGCTGACGACATCAAAATCAGCGGTGATTTCGGGAGCGACAGCTTCGCTGCCGCCAGCAGTCACCAGAGATTTTTGGCGCTCGGCGATGCCATCGAGCACAATCATTCGTACCCAATCGCCAGAGCCGATCGGCACTGTGGACTTGTTCACAATCACCTTATAGCCGCTGTCGAGGTGAGCACCGATGCCACGAGCAACCGCTTCGACGTAGCGGGTGTCGCTTTCTCCGGTGGGCAGGGGAGGAGTACCGACTGCGATAAACAGAATCTCGCCGTGAGTGACACCAGCACCTAAGTCGGTGGTAAATTCAATTTGCCCGTTTTGAATTGCGCCTTGCATCAGCTCAGAGAGCCCCGGTTCAAAAATTGGGGACTGCCCTGACTGCATCAGCTTCACTTTCTCTTCATTGTTGTCAACGCAGATCACCTGATGTCCAATATGAGCGAGGCAAACGCCAGTAACCAAGCCAACATATCCAGTGCCAATGACACAAACGCGCATAGAGACTCCTTAATTACAGCAGAGGGAAATTAGAGTTTGAGAGCACTGTCAGGGGATTAATCTACCTCCTGAATTGAATCTGCTCACACAGGCTGGGGGCGAGCAACATGGGCATCGCCGATTCGAGCGCGAAAATCGTCGATTGTTAGCTTCAAGCCTTCCTGCAACGGAACGGTGGGCTGCCAGTTTAGCCAGGTTTTTGCCCGGGTGATGTCGGGCTTCCGACGACGGGGGTCATCCTGCGGCAGCGGCTCAAACTTGATTGCAGCATCGGGATTCACCATTTGCTGCACTGCCTGTGCCAGCTCTAGAATCGTATATTCGTCAGGATTCCCCAGATTGACTGGACCTGTGTGCTCACCGTTCATTAGCCGCATCAGTCCTTCCACCAGGTCTGACACAAAGCAAAAACTCCGGGTCTGAGTGCCACTGCCATATACGGTTAGCGGCTGGTTGCGAAGCGCCTGGACGACAAAGTTGCTCACCACCCGTCCATCGTTTTCTAGCATCCGAGGACCGTAGGTGTTGAAGATGCGAGCAACGCGAATTTCAACGTCGTTTTGGCGGTGATAGTCAAACGCCAGCGTTTCGGCAACCCGCTTGCCCTCGTCATAGCAACTGCGAATGCCGATCGGATTGACATTGCCCCGGTAATCTTCGACCTGAGGGTGAATTTCTGGGTCACCATATACCTCAGAAGTGGATGCCAACAGAAATCTTGCCTTGACGCGCTTCGCCAGCCCCAGCATGTTCAGGGTTCCCATCACATTGGTCTTAATGGTTTTGACGGGATTGTACTGGTAGTGAACTGGAGACGCAGGACAAGCCAGGTGATAAATTTGCTCGACTTCTAGCCGAATTGGTTCTGTGATGTCATGGCGAATCAACTCGAAGTAGGGATGCCCTAACCACCGCTCGATATTGCGTTTGTGCCCCGTGTAGAAGTTATCTAGACAGATGACCTCATGCCCATCTTCCATCAGCCGATCAATGAGGTGGGAGCCAATAAAACCCGCACCGCCCGTGACTAAAATTCGCATAGTTTTGCATCTACAGGTACTTGCCAATCGCAGGGCTAAACGCCCGAACTGCAATTTAACGGTCAATGTCAGCAGGCTTGCATTTCTGCTCAAGCTAACTTGGCATTTGAGCCGCACTCAGTTCTGCCGTATTTCCACCGATTTGTATAGCAACTTAACAGAAATTTGAGATTTAGCAAAATCGCTCTGCTCGGAATTCACCAAATCTTCAAGCCTCTGTCAACCCTTATTGAAGACATTAGGGTTCCGCACAGAGTCCCTGTTGATTGAGCCAGCTTCGCAACAGTTGCAGCGCTTGTGCTAGACCAAGCATATTGCTGTGTCCTAGAAACTCAAGGACTCGATCGACCGGCAAAAATGGAAAGGCAAGGCTGCTGCCACGATCGACATAGCGGTCGTTCTCAAGCTGATACATTCGCAGTTCACCGTTTAGCGCTTTGTCGTTTGCTTGAGGCACATAGCGCCAGACCTCAGCAATGCCTAGTCTTTGATAAAGCGCTAGCCGATCGATCGCGCTTTTGACAATCGCAATTTCGACGACTAGATTGGGAGCAGGAATTTGAGTCAGGTCAACTGCCCGCCCGCTGAGCGCAACCTGCCGCAGGTAGTAGCAGCCATCGGGTTCAATCGCGCAGCCCAGACCGGCGTGCTTGAGTGTGACTGAGCCAAGTGCAGTGATATCTAGATACAGCTCGTCTGCCAACAGCAAGATCAGTGACTCAATCAGCCGATGGCAGCGATGGAGGTCTTCGGTGGGGTTGCTCATCTCGATTTTGCCTTGCCTGTAGGTCAGGCGGGTCGATCGTTCTTCTCCCAGTTCCGCCAGCAGTTGTTCGAATTGCTGCCAGCTTACATTAGACAATTTGATCTGCTGTGCTCCAGAAATGGGGTTTTGGCTCATCTTGCTTCCTTGTCTAGCTACGCTTGCTTAGTCCGACACCTTAATCAAAACATTATCTTAGTGTGCTGAAGTAGAGTGACTGTCAACTACCCATTGAAGTACTGAAGCCTTGAGAAGATTAGGTTTATACCGCTATTCCAATGGTCGCTTGTTGCTGATGGCGATCGTGACGCTGCTTGTTTTGGCGTATGGAGTGATGCTTGTGAGTTTGACGATCAACCGAATGAAAGCTCCGCCGCTGCTGACCGACCCATTTCTGCAACTGCCCACCCCAAACTCTGTGCGGGTCGTGTGGTTTACCGAGTTTGAGGGCGATCGTCATCAGGTTGAATACGGTCAAAATTTAGGACAGCGGGTTGCGGCTGTTACCACAAAGTTAAGCCGCGTCCGAGAAGACCAGAAATCGCGGGTTGGCGATCAAACAGAAGAGAATCAGGTTTACCAGAAGCCGGTGATGCGCGACATTTGGCGACATGAGGCTGAAGTGACTGGGCTTGCCCCCAACTCGCATGTGCCCTATCGGGTGACGAGCATCAAAGCCAATCAGCAAGCGGTTAGCAGCCGCGAGTTTACCCTGGCACCGCTGCCAGTAACAGGAACATCCCTGAAGATTCTGCTGACATCAGACCACCAGCTCATGCCGATGACTCCGACCAATTTACAAAAGGTGGTAGAAACGGTCGGGCGGGTCGATGCGGTGTTTCTGGCAGGAGATCTAATCAATATTCCCGATCGCGCTTCAGAGTGGTTTGACGACAATCGCGGTGGTGCTTTTTTTCCCAGCCTGCAAGGGCGCGCAAATTACGAGCTGGAGAGAAATGGCGTAAAAACGCGCTATGTGGGCGGCGAAATTATTCAGCATGCTCCGCTGTTTCCCGCAACAGGTAACCACGAAGTCATGGGGCGATTTTCTATGGAGGTTGAGCTGGGTCAACAATTTAGCGATCCTTATCCCAAACAAGCGGCAGAAGCGCGCTATCGTCAGGTTGCCCAGCAGGTCAATCCCACTGAAGATGCGATCGTGCGGGCAGCGTGGCTGAAAGACAATTCCTTCAACACAGACACCTACGAAGAAATTTTCAGCCTGCCGAATGCGAATCAAGAGCGATACTACGCCGTTAGCTTTGGCGATGTGCGTTTGGTAGTGCTGTATGCCACCAACATTTGGCGGAATCCAGATTTAAAGCCAGACGTAAAAGGTCGATATCAAGAACGCAGCGAGGACTTTCAGATTCCAGAGAACTGGGGATATGGGCAGCACATCTTTGAGCCGATCGCCCAAGGCAGTCCGCAATATCAATGGCTGCAAGCGGAGCTGAATGGTTCTGAGTTTCGGCAGGCGAAGTACAAAATCGTGATGTTTCATCATCCGCCCCACTCGCTGGGCGACAACGTCGTTCCAGCATATACCGACCCCATGCAGATGATCGATCGCGCCCCTGACGGACAAATCAGCTCAATTCGCTATGAATATCCGATCGAGCAAGATTATTTGATTCGCGACATTATGCCGCTGTTAGATGCCGCAGGCGTGCAGCTTGTGTTCTACGGGCATTCTCACCTGTGGAACCGCTTCACCACTGCTAGCGGCATGCATTTTCTGGAGTCGTCTAATGTGGGCAATACCTATGGGGCTTATATGGGTGAGAAACAGCGATCGGTGCCCGCAGGCTATCGAGAGCAATATGTGGCGGTTGGTGACCCCGGTGGCTTAGAGCCAGTTGTTCCCACGATCGCCCCGCTGCTAGATGAGGCAAATCAACCGTTGCCCTACATTTCCAGTAACGACATTACCGCGTTTAGCATTCTCGACACGCAGGCGGGAACCGTGAGCAGCTATCGCTTTGACACGCGAGAACCACAGTCTGAAGCGGTAAAGTTCGATGAGTTTCGGCTGATCAGGAACTAACGGCGATCGAGGCGACTGTATCCTGAGCCAGGGGAATCGTGCAGCAAATTTGAGTGAAATCTGAGGGAGCCGCTGTCGGTGATGCTGCCTTTACCTCCAGGTTTCCTTGCATCAGTTGCATCAGAGTTTGACTGAGCATCAGCGTTAATTCAGGTGAAGGCTCAAGTGACGACGCACCCCTGCCAGCACTGGCAGCATCGTGTGGATCAGCAGACTGCTGGTCTGCAACCAAAATTTCAGCTTGTCCAGCCTCAGAGAGAACGCGCGTGCTCAGGCGAATCGTGCCTGCTTGCATCTGAGTGATCGCAGCGATGATGAGGCTGACCAGCGCCTGCCGCAGACAGCGATCGTCTGCCAAAACGTGAATTGTGGGGTCTGGCAGCTCGACCTCAAACCGCAAATTCCGGTTCTGCGCCTGCAAGTAAGTTGAGCGCTGAACTTCTGCAATCAGCTCCCGCAGTTGCAAAGGCTGAATTTGTAGAGGACTGGTGCCATACTCTAGCTTTGAGATGTGAATCATTTGATCGAGCAGCCTCAACATGTTGTGGGCAGCCGTATGTGCCTGAGCAACAAATTCTCGTTCTTCGGCTGGGCTGTCGCAGAGGTTCGACAGGATTAGCTGATGCAGACTGATGACACTGTTGAGGGGCGATCGCAGCTCGTGTGAAGTTTGTGCCAGAAAACTGCTCTTAAATCGACTCATTTGACTTGCCATCTGACAGGCTAACTGCATCTGCTGAAATTGCTCAGCAAATGGTTTCTCAGCAGTTTCAGGCTCAGCCACAGCAGCCGATCGGCGAAATTGCCAGCCAATCCAGCTTCCCATTCCCAACCCGATACTCCAGAAAATGAAATCACTCCACATAGTCTCCAGGGGGAATACGACACTTGCAGCCTCATGGATTGCATGGCAAGCAGCAGTCCGTCGGTTCAATCGCCAGCCTTGATCTGGCTTCCCAAGCTATTGAGGTAAGCCCCAGGCTGCAATGCGCTCTGGCAGCCAGCCGTCGGTCTGCCAGTTGACGATCGCTGCATTTACCCGGCGACGCAGGTCATCATACTGTGTGCCTCTGGGCATGGCAACGCAGAGCGGTTCGCCTGACAACAGCGCTGGCAAAAGCTGATAGTGAGGATGTTCCTGCACCCAACCGGCGAGGACGCTGGCATCCGCAGCAAACGCGATTGCCTGACCTGATTCTAAGGTGGCAAACGCTTCCTGGTAAGAAGACACACCGATCAGCGTCACGGTGGGCAAGAACGATCGCACGACCGCGATCGTGCTGGAATCGTTTAAGACCGCAACTCGCTGCCCTGAGACATCTACTAACTGCTGCACCGTCTCATCGCGTGTAACCAGCGCCGTACCGTCTAGATAGTAGGGGGGACTGAAATCTACCAGTCGGGCGCGAGAATCGGTAGCAGTGACCTGGGCAATTACCAGATCCACTTCGCCGTTGATCAGCGCTGGAAGTCGCTGAGCGTTGCTGACCAGGACAAAGGTAACAGCGTGACGATCGCCCAGCAGCGCTTCTGCAAGCCGATGCGCCAGATCAATTTCTAGCCCGACAATCTGACCGTCAGCCGTTCTAAAGCCGAGGGGACGCAGGTTATCTTTGACGGCAACAATCAAATAGCCCCGCGCCTGAATTACTTCTAATTCCGCAGCGCTTGCCGATCGCCCAAATTCCTGCATTCCCAGCAGCGCCATGCCCAGGCAGAGCAGACTCTGGCAAAAATTGCGACGCGCGACGCGGGCACAGTAGCCCCATATCCCTGTGCCTTTCATGCCGCTTTGGGTCAAGCCGACTGTTGCGCCTGGTTGGCAGTTTCTACCACTTTGCTGAAGCCAGCCGGGTCAAGCACTGCCATTTGCGCCAGCATCTTGCGGTTGATTTCAATATTTGCCTTTTTCAGGTTGCCCATCAACTGACTGTAGCTGATGCCGTGCAGCCTCGCCGCAGCGTTGATGCGCGTAATCCACAGACGACGAAAGTCTCGCTTGCGCTTGCGACGATCGCGATAGGCGTTTCGCAGTGCCTTCATGACCTGCTGATTGGCAGTGCGGAAGAGTTTTGAGTGAGAACCCCGGAACCCTTTTGCCAGTTTTAGAATTTTTTTGCGGCGTTTTCGAGCAACATTGCCGCGCTTCACCCGTGTCATGGTTTAATCCTTGAGCTTTTACTCTAAACACAATGAAATGAGCGTCGAGGATAATCCGACTCTCATTTCTGGACTCTCAGCCTTTACAGGTAAGGGAGCATCAGTTCTACGTTTTCTGCATCGCGCTCGTGAACAAGCGCCAGTCCCGTCAAGCGTCGCCTGCGGGTCGAGGTTTTGTGGTACAAATTGTGGTTTTTGAAGGCTTTCCGACGCAGCAATTTTCCGCTACCACTGCGCTGGAAACGCTTGGCGGCTGCCTTACGGGTTTTGAGCTTGGGCATGGGCTTGGCTGAATTCGACACAGTCTATAATGCTACAACTGATTTGCCTGATTCGGCAACAGACGAACAGCAGAGGAGACGCGATCGATCGCGTCTCCTCTGCTCCCTGGCTACTGCGCGCCCGCTTCTCTAGCAGCAGCGGCTTCTTCGGGGTGAATGCCCAGGCGTGTCAGGTTTACCCGACCGCGACCGTCGATCTCTCGGACTTTCACAATCACTTCATCGCCCACCGCCACTTCATCTTCAACTTTGCCAACCCGGTAGTCTGCAAGCTGGGAGATATGAATCATCCCTTCTTTGCCAGGAAGAAACTCGACAAATGCGCCAATTGGAATGATGCGTGTGACTTTGCCCACATACACATCGCCAGCGCTCAGCTTGCGAGTCATGCCTTGAATGATGTTGCGCGCCTGCTTGGCTTTTTCGCCTTCTAAGGCAGAAATCGTCACGGTGCCATCGTCTTCGATATCGACTTTTGCGCCGGTTTGCTCTGTGATGCCCTTGATCGTTTTACCACCGGGACCAATGATCATCCCGATCAGGTCAGGGTCAATCTTAATGGTGAGCAGTCGGGGTGCGTAGGGCGATAGCTCAGGACGCGGCTGGTCGATCGCCGTTAGCATCCGCTCCAGAATGTGGATGCGAGCCGCTTTCGCTTGACGAATCGCATCGGCAATCACCGAGATGTCTAGACCATTGATCTTCATGTCCATTTGCAGGGCAGTGATTCCTGTATCCGTTCCTGCAACCTTGAAATCCATGTCGCCCAGGAAGTCTTCGATGCCCTGAATGTCCGTGAGAATTCGCACTTCGTCGCCTTCTTTGATTAACCCCATCGCTGCACCGCTAACTGGCTTGCGAATGGGCACTCCGGCATCCATCAGCGCCAGCGTCGAGCCACAGACCGACCCCATCGAGGTTGAACCGTTAGAAGACAGCACCTCTGACACAACTCGAATTACGTAGGGAAACTCTTCTTTGGCGGGTAGAACCGGCACCAGCGCGCGTTCTGCCAGCGCTCCATGTCCAATTTCTCGGCGACCGGGTGAGCGCATCGGGCGCGTTTCGCCGGTTGAGTAGGGCGGGAAATTGTAGTGGTGCAGATACCGCTTTTG
>Ga0224723_1001782_pt1 | contig 12636 bp, 8 predicted proteins | sample Balambano_FR2_Me_FD_161647 | JGI IMG/M metagenome (GOLD analysis project Ga0224723, IMG submission 161647) | Freshwater sediment microbial communities from Lake Towuti, South Sulawesi, Indonesia - Balambano_FR2_MetaG | ecosystem: Environmental > Aquatic > Freshwater > Lake > Sediment | place...
ATAATTCTGGTGTCCATTCGATTCCCTTACTCAGAACAGTTTGAGAGACAGGAGAAATATCTGGGGCAAACGGACTGGGAAAAAATTTATCAGTGTGGCTGAATGAAAGCGGTAATCGCCCAACAGTTGGCAGAAATCGTTGCGGATCAATCAGCGGTGCGGGTGGTGAGATTGCTTTGTGATGAGCGACCAGCGACGGCAAGGCGTGAGCGTATCTGAGCGGAGAGAATTGAGAATGCTGCCGCAAGTGAGGCATCCCGGCACGACCGCCGAATCCTAATAGCGGTTTGGAGATTCCGATCGTTGGTCGAAGCAGCGGCATTCGTTCACCCATCCATTCACGCTTAAAACGTCATTTGATCAACCTGTTATTCCGTAAACTTCATTCGTGTCGTAGTCTGCTCGATTCCCCCAGAATTGGAGGGACAGGGGGGCGGTTCGAGTCGCCATAACGACCTTCAAAGCAACCTCTCATGAGCTGGCGAAATAGCCTTTTGCATCCCGCTGAGCTTCACCTTGTCCAGAGCCACCCCCTGCCTGTTTGCTGACGGTTAATCCCTCGTATGCCAGGGTCAATTCTTCGATCGCAACCGCATTCCCGCCTGCCTGCAATGCCGGAACTTTCCAGGTGACAGGAATTGCGCCAATCAGTGTCCAGCTCTGCATCACATCACCTGCCTGATTGAACACCAGAATATTGACGTTGCGGCGGCTTTTGCCCTCAGTAAACACCTGGCTTGCCCACTTCCAAAACCCCATATCGTCAGTGATGCCGCGCTTCAGCGTTACGTCAGCAAACTCAGCGTGCCCCAACCGCACTCGCTGCTGTTCGTTCACGCCGCCCTCAAAATACACTTCCTTTTTGATTTGAACGCCAATTCCCGAACATTCCGTAAAGGCAGCGGCAATATTGCCCCCCAGCTCGATATAAAAATGATTATTCGTAACGTAGTTGAGGGCGTGTTTCAATCCATTTGTCATGCTTACTCCCTCCTGTGGCCATAGCCGCTAATCCGCTCTTGGGTGATGCGAAAATCGCTTTGCATCAGCTCGTACACTCGTTCCACTAGTTTTTCCAGCCGCTTAGGATCTTTGAGAACCTTTTGGGCGATCGCCGTTAAATTTTTGCCGGAATCGGGGGTTGACGACATATCAAGCATCCTCAAAATAAGCAGCATTTGCGTGAGATTAATTTGCTGAGACTGATTTGCGTGAGACTGAATGATTGCATCTTACAAAGCCTCTCAAACGTATCTCCCAAATGTAACGAATGGCTTAATCAGACTTTTGTCTAGTTTGTTCCATCAGCAGAGACAGTAAACTAATAGATTATCTGCCACTCTCATCCAGGAAGTTCTTGCTAAAGAGCGCATTCGCATCCCGCGCCACCCAAAAAGTAATAGGGCAAGCTTCCCAAAAAACCTACGGAGGTCGAGCATTCTCCGGTAGATCACAAAATTCGTCTGCTCGCCAGGTAGGACTATGCAAGAATTTGTCAGGCTCAAGCGATCGTCAGCCTCAACGGAAACCTCCGCTGAACCAGCCTCAATTTTTACGCCTGTCAAATCCGCTTCTCCTTCGCAGCCTGACCACGCATCCCAGAACACTGCGCCAATTGTAGCTGAGCCTCAGTCTATTGGGGTTGAGTCAACGGTAGAGGAGCAATCGACTGAACAGCCGATTCAACTCGCTGCGAAGCCTCTTGCGGTTCACAGTTTTGGCAATATCTCGGTCAATCGCACGATCGCAGGTGAACCTCCTGCTCATCCAGGCAAACCCCAGACTGATGCTCCGCTTCAGCCCATGCAGCGAACGTTGAGTGCAGGCGATCGAAAGTTTTTGATATCGCGTCGATCGCATGAATTTAGCTTTGGCAACGTCTCAGTTCATGACCCTAATTCGGGAAAGCTATCTCAAACGTTCCTGCTTCAACCGCAGCTTCAGCGCAAATGCGCTGCCTGCGAAGAGGAAGATGAACAGGTGATGCGGCAGGCAGACCCAACAATTATTCAACGAGAAATCATTCAACGAGAAATCATTCAACGCGATGGGGCTGGCAGTCTTCCCCCAGTGCCTAACTATCAGTTGACTCCTCCTTCGCTGCTGCAACCTCCTGATCCGGCAAGTCAGTACAGGCTTGGCGGCAATTTCCAGCTTCAGCTTGACCCGCAGATTCAGGCGATGGCGATGCAGTATGTTCAGCAGCAGTTTAACCCCGCAACCCTGCAACCCGCTCTGAGTCAAATTCGCCTGGGACTTGTCCCTCCTTCCGGCACAAACCCCGCCGCTACCCAAGGCAGCACAGCCCCCAATCCCTTCGCTACGCCAACGCCAGTTCCTGCGTCCACCCCCACGCCTGCCCCAGCCTCCCCTGAATCTGAGGAACCCGAACCGACGAGAGCGGCAACAACCGACGATTTGATTCAGGCGGGTCTACAGACTCCGATCGTTCAAACTACCCTCAACCGCCTGGGTGAGCAGGTGATGCGTGACTGGCATCGGCTGAGAACCGGAGAGCAAATTGGCGTTGTCAGTGCCTTGGCGGTTGTCAGTGGAGGCGCATTTGCCGCAATTCTTCCCAACCCAGATGCCCGTCGCATTGCCCTTAGCCCGCTCAACGGTCAAACTGTGCCTGTTCCTGGGGTGAATTGGCTGCGGTTGGAGCTGAATACCGCCGATGATAATTTGATGTTTGGGTTGCACGTCGATGTGGGACGACTCTTGCCGCCCAGCTTCGGCTTTGGTGCGGCTGAACCTAAAGCGATCGGCGCACCCCCGGAACCAGAACCCCTGCCCGGTCAGCGCATGATTCAGCGGAAAGCAGATCAAGCGGGGATAGAGGGGACGATCGCCCAGCGCCTTCAATCTGCATCGGGCAGCGGCAGCAGATTAGATGAAGGCGTGCAGCAGCACCTGGAGCAGCATTTAGGTGCAGACCTCTCAAACGTGCGAATTCATACCGACAGTGAAGCCGATCGCCTTTCCAGGTCGGTGAACGCCGTTGCCTTTACAACCGGACAGGATATTTTCTTTAGCTCCGGCAGCTATAACCCCACTTCAACGCAGGGTCAGCATCTGATCGCCCATGAGGTTGTGCATACGGTGCAGCAGGCAAATGGAGCGGTTGCAGGAACTCCTACAGCCGGAGGCGTTTCGATTAGCAGTCCCTCTGACTCGTTTGAGCAGGAAGCTGAACGGGTTGCCAGCCAAATCAGTGATGCGCAATCCTCTAAGTTGCAGCAGCGAACGCAACAGGAGGTAAAACCTATTCAGAACACTCCTTCAGTGCAACGCTGGACAATGCCATTTCTCACTCAGAAGTCTGACCAGGAACTTATCCGTGATGCAATCGATAATAAATCCATCGTTGCCATTAAAGAAATCAATGACTTCTCAAAGGCAACTGAATCCGAAAAACTCACAATGTTAGGGATGTTATCTGATCAATGGGCAGTTGGGTTTCGAGATGCTCGCGCTATTCGCTCAATATGGTTAAGTTTCGGTGATAAGTTGATCGATATTGCTTCTGTCAATATTGGTCTTTGGAAAAAGAGCCACGCTGCTATGAATGACAATGGGCAGTATGAGCTTGAGCAAACGGGTCCTATCAAAGATTTGAAAAAAGCATTTCCCGCAGATATCAAAGCAGTTGCTCAGGATTATCTGAAAAGCAACCGCGCCATGATCGAGCAAGAGATGGCAAAGCTGGGAATTCAAGTCGATGAAAAAGCACCAGCTACAACTCCCAGCGAACAGCAAAATGAAGAGATTCAGAAGCTGCAAGAAACATTAAAGCAGGTTGCCAATGCTCAAGCAGCGCGCAAAGCCTTGTCAGAGGTTTACGTAGGATACATTCGCTCCTATGATCCTGGTGACTCTCATACTCCCGATCCAATGGGCGGTGGCGAACGGGTGACAGAAAAGCCCATTCAGTTTACTCCTGGCATGACGCCTCCAGAAATTGCACCCAAGGGTAACGATCCCGTGCCGATGCAGCCCTATGCGTCGGTTAAAGACTCGTATGAAGAACTTTCGACATACATCAGCACAATCGCCAACAAGTATCCAGCGGTTTATGCAGTTGTGGCTGAAGGAGATAGTGGTAAAGCAGGAGATGCTGCCACACCAGGTAATGCTAATCCGCAAGAAGCACAGCGAATCGTCGGCGAGAAGATGCGTGAGGTTCTCAAGAACATTACTAAAACAGAAGCGAAACTAGATGACACCGACTTGATTCTTGACCTGCTGCCAATTCAACACCAACTCCTCAGTGGCAAAGCAGCTTCCTCACAAACCCAATGGAGCAAAGCTTTACCGAAGTGGGTAGCTGAAAAGGTCAAGGAAAATCATGAAGAGGAGCAGTTTTGGTTAAAGTTGGGTTTAGGCTCATTAGCTGCTGCCGCATTTGTGATTGCTGAATTCGCTACCGCAGGAACGGCAACCTTTTTTCTCGCCGCAGGGGTGGGTTTGGGAGTCAGCGCCGCAGGCGTAGCAATGGACTGGGACAAAGCGATGACACTCGCAACCGCTGCTAAATCTAGTGCAAAGGATAACACTGCTTTAGTTGCCCCAGAACAGATGGATGCAGCGATGGGTGAGGCAATCCTCGCAACAGCGTTAGCAATCCTGGCGGCGGCGGGAGTGGTGCTCAAAGGCGTCTCGGCGCTACGAGGACCATCTTCCCCCATTATCAATTGGGAAAGTAAGTTAGCCAGTGGCGGCAGCGCAGGTTCACTCGGTGCACGGGAGGGGTTTGGTGTATTTGAAGGGCGCGTGCCGGGAGTCAGCAAACCTGTTGCAATCAAAGTTTATCCAGCTAACCATCCTGTTTTTGAACAAGATATGCTGGGTGCACAAGCCGCTTCCCGAACAGGCATGGGTCCAAAATTCTACGGTGAAGTACCTGCGGGACCTGGCAAGCGTGCCTTTGCGATGGAAAAAGTTGAAGGCGGCTTTACAGAAGCATTGCCTTCTGAATTCGCAACCTCAGCCGAGATTTTAGCTGCTGAGAAAGAAGCGGCTTTCTACGCCTCTAAAGTTACCCAGCAAACGATTACGGACATGGAAGCCTACTCGCAACAGTTACTTAAAGGGGGACATTACTATGAGGGTGAAGTGCAGGGGATGGTTAGCAATAGTGGGCGGTGGCGTCCCATCGACTTTCAAGCGATTCGCCCATTACCTCCACAATCCGATAAGGCTGCATTTGACGCTGCCGTAAAAATGCACAACGATATGTTTAATCTAGAGAAGAATACTCTACAAAAATTAGCTCAAAAGAACGCAGCAGGTGTGGGTCCATAAACTGACATTGTGAATGGGTTGAACAGCGATCGCACCCGACAAAATCTCGACATTCAAAAATCGGCTGTCTTCCGCACTTTTCGCAACGCTAGCAGCACCATCAATCTGGATTTTTACTCAATATTATCCGGGTTGAATTTTTGTGAGCGGAACTCGCAACACATCGCTCTCAGGTTTGGAAATCTCAAGTATGCATGTCTGGAGACTGCTCGCCCGATCGCCCCCAACCCCAACTCCCCTAAAATAAAACAAACCCCGATCTCCCTTACACCATGACCCGGACATCAACCCGCTGGAGCCTTCAGAATTATCATCGGATGATCGAAAGTGGACTGCTGAGCGATCGCCCCTAGCCCACCGCCACCGTAAACCGCACCAGTCCATCCTGACCGAGCTGTAGCGTCATGCCCTGCCGCAGCGGATAGGGCGTTCCTGGCTGCAGGGGAGTGTTATTGAGCAGCGTTCCGTTGCGGCTGTTGTTGTCCATGATGATGTAGCTGGACTGAGACGCATCCCAGTAGACTCTGGCATGGGCACGCGACACCACTCCCTCGCTGGGAATGCCGGATAGGTCAATTTCAGGAGCCGTTGGGCTGTTTTGTCCTCGCCGCCCGATCGTGCCAGATTCGCCATTCAGGACAAACTCACGACCCATCGGATGCACGAGCTTCAGCACCGGGCGCGCCGCAGGTTGAGGCGAATATTGGGGCGAATATTGGGGCGAATATTGGGGCTGGAGAGGCGGATTCTGAGGCTGGGGTGGAATGTAGGAGGGAGATTTGGGCGGCGCGGCATCAGACGGGGCAGGCGCAGGGGGATCGATTACCCCTTCGGGGAACTGCGAAGCAACCGGCGGAATCGGCTTGGGCGGTATGGGATTAGCTTGCGCCGGGAAAGTAGAGCCTAACGCTTGTCCGCAGTAAGGGCAATTTTTGGCGGTACTGGGCAGCGATTTGTTGAAGAACTCGCATTGGGGATTGCGGCAGGGATTAATCGGCATGGTGGCAGCAGTTAGGGCGGCAGTTAGGGCAGCATTACTGGGGGGGTGTACAGTCTTGAGGGACAGGCTGGAGGGGAACCAGTCCGACCTTGCTCAGGGCGCACTGTCCTTGCTGGGTTTGCAGCAGAGAGGCAAACTTTTCACCGCCGGGGCGCAGATCGCCTCTAGGATACACAACATTGAGCGGATAGCCCAAAGGATATCGTTGGGATGTGAATAACTGTACATCTAGATAGTTTGCTTTGTCGCAAATTGGGTCTGAAGGCGTGATCGGCAGGTTAGACGCATTGCGCTTCAGCGGCTGAAAACTGTTGCCCTGACGATCGACGATCGCCAAAGGATAGCCCTTGCACTGATTCCATACCTTACTCAAAATGCCAAAGCTAATAATGCCGGGACCGTCTGCATCAAAGATGTCCAGATTTTGCTGCAGCGTTTCGCTGGTGATGCCGCGCTTTTGGGCAACGAACTGGTTGAACTGGGCGATCGCCTGCGGGTCATCCTGCAAGACCTGTTTCTTAAACCAGTAGATCGCTTCGGGGTCGGTGGGCACTCTCACATCAATGGCGCGATTTAGCCCGTCAATCTGGCTCCAGTTGTTGATCTGCCCGGTAAAAATTTTGCGGAGATCTGCCAGCGTGATGCGTCCTTCTAGCGATTTGGGCAGGTTTTCTCCCTGCTGGCTAAAGGGAACGTAGACGAGAATGCCGTCATAGGCGATCGCATCGGCACTGAAGGGGTCAGACGGAGACTGATTCGGGTCGGGCAGTGCAGTGACGGCAAACTGGGATCTTTGCTCACGCACGGCTTGAATCGCGGCACTGGGAACGGTGCTATCTTCCAGCAGTCCCTGGGAGAGGATGCCCTGGTGTTGAAAAAAGACCTGCTGATTCGGATTCGGCTGAGCCAGCAGTTGTTCCAGCAGTTTTTGCTGCACGGGCTGGGTTAAAACATGCCGCCAGGTTCCCTCCGATTCGCTGGTGTAGAGATACCTGCCCTTGGGAATGCCGCTAATATCGGTAAATTTCTCCTGCAGGCGTTTGAATTCGGCATCGTTTTCGCGATCGCGCGGCGACCTGGAAAACAGGAAAAACCCGATGCCGCCCAGCAACAGCAGCAGCAAAACCCCTGACAGCATCCACCACAGTTTTCTTCTGCGGCGATTCAGAGATTCGGAACTGGGGGCGATCGCCCCTTCATTTTCCTGTCCTGCCTGGGGAAGCTGGAGCAATGCCAGCCTTGCTGCTTCTGCGCTCTCAAACGGCGTGCCAAATCCCATCAGCCGCAGCAAAAACTCTCGCAGAGGCGGGTCAGTCCGCATCCACGGCTGGTTGTTGTAAAGATTAGCGTCATATTCCGTGGTCGGTTCTGCCTCCTGCCCGCGCCACAAAGCAAACCCAATGCGACCCAGATGCTCCAGGTCTTCTCCCGGTTTCGCCTGCACAGGCTGCAGGGACAGTGCCGGGTCAAACAAAAACTCCCAGGATGCCAGGTCGCACAGGTAGACATAAAACTGGTTCGATTTGCCCGCAATGAGCAGGCTATCCAGACCGAGATTGCCGTGAACGGTTCCTTTTTCAACCTGTCCAGAAGGGCGGCGAAACTTTTGGGTATGCAGGAACTGAAGGGTTTGCAGCACCTGATTCAGCACTTCTCGCACCTGTTCTGGCGGCATGGCTCCCTGAGTTTCAAGCGACTGGCGCAGGGTGGGCGGCGGCACTTTTTCAGCGGTAATCAGGTAGCAGCGGGGATCTCTAGGGGCAGTTCCTTCCAAAGGGCGGGTACTAATCGCTTCCAGGGGCTGCTCCAGACGAAAATCCTGGACGCGACCGTCTGCCGGAGTTAGCCCTGCGAGCTGTTCAAAGGATTCCTGGCGACGCTTGGCTTCGGCGGCATGAATAAAATGTTTCTCTGGCAGCAGATATTCCTTAATCACCACGGGCTGCCCATCGCCCGATCGCACCCCAGAATACAGCCGCCCATAGCCCCGCGCCCCCAAAAACTGCTTTACCTGATACGTGCCTCTGCGTCCGCGAATTTCCTGTCCTGCCGTCAGCGTTGCCGGAAAGCCGCAGTCCATGCAAAATTTTGCCCCTTTAAACTCCTGTCCGGTTTGCCAGGGGCGATCGCAGCTCAGCGGAGCGTTGCGCGTGCAGCGATATTCAGGATAGAGGCGAGGCGAAGACAAAAGGGCACCCCCATGAGCAGTTGAGCGAATTGAATCTAAGAACTCTGCACCAGTCCCATCTTAAAAGCTGCCACGATCGCCTGAGTGCGGCTGGTGACTTGAAGTTTTTCAAAGATGCTGGTGAGGTGAGATTTGACGGTGGCAACGGTGACATGAAGCTGTTTGGCAATTTCTTCATTCGACGCGCCCTGAACCAGCCATTTCAAAATGTCGTGTTCTCGTTCGGTGAGCTGGAGCCGCTGCCGGGATTGGTGGCTCGACTGCTCCTGAACATGAAACTGCCGAAAAAAGCCGTTGACCACTTCCAGCGGCAGGTACGTTTCCGATCGCAGCACGGTTGTAATTGCGTCAAAGAGCTGGGTGCCGACCCGGTGTTTGAACACATAGCCGTTTGCACCCGCCTGCATTGCCCGAAAAATCCACTCGTCTTCTTCGTGGGCAGACAGCACCAGCACCCTACAGTCGATCGCCAGCTCTCGCAATCGGGTCATCAGCGCAATGCCGTTGCCTTCCCGCAGTTCCAGATCCAGCAGCACCAGGTCAGGGCGCAACTGCACCAGCAATTTCAACGCCCGATCGAGCGTATCGGCTTCGGCAGCCACCGTCAGCGTTTGTCCCGTTTGCCCGGAAAAGAGCTGGAGCAGCGTGAGGATTCCCTGACGAAACTGGGGATTGTCTTCAACGACGAGTACCTGGAGGGAGCGAGCTGCGTTCATGGTGTCCTCCGTTTCAGCGTTCCTCAGGTTAGCGGACGCGGCAGGGTGATGGAAAATCGAGCACCGCCTTCGGGCAGGGATTGTGCCCACAAATTGCCCTGATGATCCAGCACAATTTTCTTGGCGATCGTCAATCCCAACCCCGTTCCACCGGGACGACGCGTGTAGAAAGGCTCAAAGATTTTTTGTAGCTGATCGGCAGGGATGCCGCTGCCCTGATCGCTGATTTGAATCAGCACTTCTCCCTGAAAGCTCCACCAGTTCAGCGCAATTTTTCCGTTGAGGGGGCTGAAGTGAATGGCGTTGCTCAGCAGGTTATCCAGCACTTGCTTGATTTGCAGGCGATCGACCTGAAGCAAAACAGCCGTATTGGGATAGCTGACCGTAATTTGCTTTTGCTCGATCATGGGCTGAAACGCCGCAACGCTCTCGCGAATCAGGATTTGCAGGTCTTGCAGGCTGGTCTTGAGCCGATCGCTCTGTCCGCAGTAAATTAAATCGGTCAGATTTGTGAGTAGCTGCTGCACAGTGTCGCGAATGATGCCTGCCTGCTCCTGAACGAGCGGGGTGTTGGAACTCAAGCACAGCGTTTCGGTATACAGCGAAATTAATCCCAGCGGATTGCGAAGCTGATGCCCAACGCGGTGAACGATATGCTCTAGCAGATGAATTTCGGACTGTTTTTGATATGAATTTTGATACAGTTCCAGATATTCAATTAAAAATGCTGCCGTCTCTCGAAGATAACTTTGGCGATCGAGCGTTAAGGGCTGCTCGGACAGCACAAACAGATATTCTGGCTGCTGATTTTTATAGCCGATCGGACAAAAATATCCGTGATATTGAGTATTTTGAAAAGGAATCTGAGTTAAAGATAAAACAGGGAAAAAATCGAGTAGCCAGGTTTCAGATTTCAAATCATTCAGCAGATCGGGCATCAGCAAACTGTCTTGCTTCTGGCTCCAGACCGTTTCATGATGCTGAGTGAATGGATCTTGATACACCAGCCGCACCAAGGCAATGTCTGTTTGTGCAGTCAGGTGGTCAGCCCGACGCTGGCAAAACCGGGTTAAATGCTCAGACGTTAGGGGTTGAGAACCAGGAGTCGAGCGGTCAGCGGGCGCGATCTCCAAAAGTCCAGTTCCAGGGGACATGGCAGTTATCCTCGCGAGCAGCACTGCTTATTCTGTTATAGGTAGATGCATTCATCGATGGTAATACCCCCAGAGGGTACTCTCAAGCATCAACAAACAAGAGTCAACAAAAACAAACAAACTAAGCGTCAACAAACAAGCATCAACAAACAAGAGTCAACAAACAAGAGTCAACAAAAACAAACTAAGCGTCAACAAACCTGAAGCCGCCTGCTGCCGATTCTGCTCAGCGTTCATTCCCCAATCGATCCTCGCTGAGGCGATCGGGACATTGAATTTGCCATCACGAATCTTTTATCGGGAATTTTATCGGGAAAAGGCACTGCAATCCGTGCTTCTTCTAGAACCCGCCTTGAGCTTGCGCTTAAAAATTTTGATTAATAAACAAGAATTAGACGAAGGTCGATCAGAAGCCATCTTAAAAGGAACTCTATAAACAAGAAGATACTATAACTCTTTCTCAGATGGGAAAAGTTTAATGTCTTGTTATGGATCTCCACGATTTCGCTTCTTTAACCTGTTCTAAACCCGAAACAGGCACTTCAAAGCAGTTGCAGAAATGCGGCAGAGTGAAGGTTTGCTGAAAGCGATCGCCTGCACTTTCTAGACAAAAGTCTATTCTCGTCTGATTCACCGCCTTTTAACGTGATGAATATCTACGATATCAATAGGTATGCTGATCTCTGTGCTTCAAACCCTGGCAGAAATTCTAGCGGGCGGCACTTCGTTAACCAGCACTGAGCAAATTGACTTTAACCGTCCGGGAAGTCGGCGCGAAGAGGGTGCGGGTCGGTTTCTGAATCTTTATCTCTACGATATTCGCGAGAGTAAACAGGTTCAGCACTCTGGACGACAGGTCGATCGGCGCAACAGTGACACACAGCCGCGCACGGCTCGTGTGGGCTGGGCACCCGACTGGTTTGATCTTTCGCTGCTGATCACCGCCTGGGATCGAACTGCGCTGGGGGAATATCATCTGCTGGATGAGGCGATGGCAGTGCTGCTGCGGCATCGGGCACTCCAGGAGGACTTTCTGGCTCCCGAATTGCGGGGTCACGGCAATTTATCGCTGTCTTTATCCGTTGCGCCACCAATCGAGCTAGGGGCATTGTGGAGTGCCCTGAGTTTGCCGCTGCGTCCGGCGGTCTTTTTGACGGTGACGGCTCCCGTTACCCAGGAAAGTGCCCAGGCATATCGGGTTTGGGAGCGCATTATCAGCCTCAGAGATGGAGTGCCGCATCAAGAGGAATCCTCGAATCGGGTTCTCGTTCAGCGGGCAACTGTTGCCGGCATTATCAAACATGCTGCAACCGAAGAACCGCTGGCAGAAGTTGCCGTTCGACTTTTGGATACCGAAAAACAAACGACGAGCGATCGCAACGGTTTGTTCTTTTTTGACAACGTTCGCAACGGTAACTTTATTCTCAACCTGCAATCTCCTGGCTTTGTTTCGCAAAATTGCAATGTTTTAGTCGATAGCGGGAGCAGAACGTTTAAGGAGGTGCTGCTGCTTCCTCAATCCTGAAAATCTGCTTTAAAGGTCATGAAGCAGACTCGACTGGTGTGGACACCGTAGCCATTTCTGGAGGGAACCGAGCCTGCTTCTAGATTTAAAGTCCCCCAAAATTGGGGGATTTAGAGGGTGATGTAGCACGTAGAACGCTTTTCAAACAGGCTCTGAGTTCACATAAAATTGCCTGCGGTGTAACTGCCTATGACAACAGCCTTGCGTTTCAAATCGATCGATTAAGCAATCAGTCAAGCAATCAGTAAGCTGAATCTGGAGTAAATTTTTATGCCAAGACTGGACTATAAAGCCCCCGGTGTTTATATCGAAGAAATCGATCGCGGCAGTCGTCCGATCGAGGGAGTGAGTACGGCGATCGCCGGATTTGTTGGGTTTACCGAAGATATTCGCGAAGGGGCAGAGCTGTTTAAGCCACAGCTTATTACCACCTGGACGCAGTATTTACGTCACTTTTCCCGCCCCAATTCCGACGGATTCACGACCTTTAATGCCTACCTGCCGTTTGCCGTTTACGGATATTTCCTGAATGGCGGCGGACGCTGCTGGGTCACGAGCATTGGCACACAGCTTCCCAGCGCCTCGGCTCCTCGCAATCCCCAATCTCAGCCCGCAACGCTGGAAATTCCTGGACGGGGCGGCAATCGTCGTCCTTTGCTTGTGTTTACCCTGCGTCCAGAGCAGGCATCCGGCGGGGCAGTGGAAATTGTGATCGACAACGGTACGCCCCGTGCCCTGCCCGAAGGAAC
>Ga0224723_1001783_pt1 | contig 12634 bp, 14 predicted proteins | sample Balambano_FR2_Me_FD_161647 | JGI IMG/M metagenome (GOLD analysis project Ga0224723, IMG submission 161647) | Freshwater sediment microbial communities from Lake Towuti, South Sulawesi, Indonesia - Balambano_FR2_MetaG | ecosystem: Environmental > Aquatic > Freshwater > Lake > Sediment | place...
CCGCACCGCTGCTCGCCGCGCCTGCCATCGCCTCGCACACCGCGCGGCTGACCGTGTCGGTGACGCCGCCGGGGGCCTAGGGCAGCAGCACGACGATGGGCTTTTCCGGCACCCAGTCCTGCGCGCGGGCGATGGCAGGCGCGGCGAGCAGCGGTGCGGCAAGAAGGGTGCGGCGGTGCATGATTCGGTGCTCCTCGGTAGTCGTGTTCAGTCGGCCCTGATCCCGGCAGCGCGGATCACGATGCCCCAGGTGTTGCTCTCGGCACGGATCATCGCCGCCGCGTGGTCGGGCGTCAGCATAGCCAGGTCGCTGCCGGCGCGCGCCAGCCCCTCCTTCAGCCGCGCATCCTCGGCAGCCGCGGCCAGCACGGCGGCGGAAAGCTTGGCCACGATCGGCGCAGGCGTGGCGGCGGGGGCGAACAGGCCGTGCCAGGTCACGACCTCCAGGTCGGGCAGGTTCGCCTCGCGCGCGGTCGGCACGTTCGGCAGTTGCGGCATGCGGCGTTCTCCGGTGGTGAACAGGGCGGCGAGCTTGCCTTCCGCCACGTGCCCCTGCACGGCCGACAGCGGCGTGATGAAGGCCGCCACGCGCCCGCCCAGCAGGTCGGCAATCGCCTCGGGGCTGCCGCGATAGGGCACGTGCACCATCTTCACCCCTGTTCGCGCCAGGAACAGTTCCATGCCCAGGTGCGCCAGGCTGCCATTGCCGACGCTGGCGTAGCTCAGGTCGCGCGCGCGGGCGGCGCCCAGCAGGCCCGGCAGGTCGCGCGCGACGTTGGCGTCGGCCGCGAAGACGAAGGGCGCGGTCATCAGGATGGCGATCGCGCGCAGGTCGGACAGCGGATCGAACCCGGGTGTCGGCGCAAGGTGCGGGCGCATGGTGAAGGGGCCGGGGAAGCAGACGCCCAGCGTGTTCCCGTCCGCCCGGGCCTGGGCCACTGCCTGCGCGCCGATCACGCCGGCACCGCCGGGACGCGGTTCCACCACGATGGTGGCGGACAGCCGCTCCTTCAGCGCCTCGGCCCACAGGCGGGCGGTGAGATCGACCGTGCTGCCGGCCGGTGCGCAGACGATCAGGCGGATAGGCTCGCGCCCCGGCCAGTCCTGCGCCGTGGCGGGCATGGCAAGGGCCAGCAAGGCGGCAAGGAAGGCGAAACGGCGCATGCGCAAGATTTTCCTCCCGTGGGTTGGCTTGGCGTATAGCGTGGCCGAAGGAATCCGTCTGCCCGTGAGGGATGGATTCCGTCGACGGTCCCACGGCGCAACTTTCGCCCAACCCGCGCAGGGTCACGCCCGTTGTGGGGGATGGCATCGGGCCGGAGATCTACGGCACGGCGCGAAAAGGCGACGGGCCACGGCGTGGCCGAGATTTCAGACCCGCTGATGCGCGTCGGCCGTCAGCATCGCTGGATGCATATCGAGACGCTTCAGCGGTTCGATGGGGCGGATGCGTTCACGATGAGCGGGGGAGAGGGGTAGGGGCGGCAGGCATACCGCGACGGCCCAGCCAGCCCTCCGCTTCGAGTAGATTCGACTTCGCCGCGCGTGCGTCATCCGTCGCCCCAATCGCGTCAAAAACCTCAATCGCGGCGCGATAGGCCCCAATTGACGCCGTCAAGTCGGGGACGTTCCTACCGGCGGATCTATGCTGCAGGCACACGCCGCAGTTCATCTCGAGCTGCGCCCACTTTAAGGCGTATCGTTCTTGGGTGTAGAAGAATTGTGCGGCACGCAACGCAGCAAGTGCGTCGGAGGCCAATGGGCTCTCACCTTGCTCCACACGAATCAGCAGAACCATCCCCAAGGCGCTTTGCGTCAGTCCCCATTCGAGGGGGCTTCGCCTGAACGTCCGCTCCTGAAGCGCGAGCTGCAAGGCGTCGGTCGCCTGTATAGCAGCCTCTCGGTCACCGGCATCAGCGAGCGCCGTTAGCTCAAGTCCGAGGTTGTACATCGTCATTGCCCACATCAAGGGCACTCGGTCTCTTCGGCGCTCTGTGAGCGCGGCTCGGAATGCACAGATTGCTCGCTTGCCCGCCGTCCGATTGCCTCGCTTCCGCGCGACTGCCAATGTGTGGCCAAGGTTATTCATCGACAAAGCCCAGAGGAGCGGCTTCGTCCTGCGCCGGTGCACTTTCAAGGCGGAAAGGTGCGCCGCTCGCGCTCGCGGAAGCACATTTGGATCGTAGCGTTCGGCAAGGCTTGTCAGTATCCCGCCCAGGTTGTTGTGGGCCATTGCCCAGTCCTCAGGATGGGTGATCAGGTCCAGCCATTCTGTTGCAAGCGTGCACGCCTCATCTGCCTCGCGCAGCGACCCTTCGTTGCCGCGCTCCCCTATCGCCCAGAGCGCGTTAGCGAGATTGCTTAGCTTCTGCGCGGCTTCTCGACGTGCGCCGAAATCAAGATCTACGTCGATCGCTGCCTTGAAGGCAGGGATGGCACGATTCAGCGCGTCGTCATCGCCACGCTGACCCAGCACGGTGAGTGCGTTTGCCAAGGTATTCTGTGTATTTGCCCACGCTGCTGGCGCGACGGCTTTGCTCACGGTGGCCAGCAAATGCTCGCACCGTCGAACTACCTCCCGCAACGCTTCGTTATCGCCGAGGTCACTGCCTTGGGCATCGAGTGCGTGAGCAGCGCGGATCGAATACGTCCAAGATTCAGAAGGATCGAAGCGCACCAATTCAGCCGCTTGGTCAAGCAGAGCTGCGGCTTCGCGATAGGCCAAGCGCAGCGTCGCGAGATCGGCCTCGTCGCTGAGCAGCCCAGCTTCCTCTCGTGACGTCTGCTGTCGGGCTTCGCGTAGCAGAGCGCGTGCGGAAGCGATCTCATGCTCAGCTTCCTCGATCCTCAGCTGCTCGACCAGCGCGCTGGCGCGCTGGCGTGCCGCCTCGACTTCAGCAGGGAAGTTGGTGCGACGGCTTAGCTCCTGCTCGATCGCCTCTGCGCGCGCGACGAAGGTCCGCACCGCCTCGGGCAGGCCCTCGTCCGCCACGCCGGCAAATGATGCCGGCAGGGCGGCACGGATGCGCGGCAAATGCAGGATGTCTGACTGCAACAGCTGCTTGATGTCGGCCAGTGAAGCTGTCTGCCGCGTTTGTTCGACCCTGATTACACCGGTATCATTTTTGACCACCGCGATGTCAGCCGAGAGTGCTTCGACCAGCCGGGTGAGCCCGTTCACACCGAGCAGAATCGTGGAGAGGTCGCGCACCACCAGTCCTGTCTTCGCACGCGGGTTATTGGCGAAGATCTCGCGGACAAAGGTGATGAATGCAGCGTGCCAACCGGTCGCATCCTTGCGCCGTCCCATGAACCGATCATGGAACGCATCGGGGACAGCCATGCCGTTCAACCCAGCCGTCAGGTCCGCATAGGCAGCTTGCTCGGCATTGACGCGCAGGCGCAGGTAACCCTCGGCTGGCCCCGTCGGATCAGCAAGACCTGCGTCCATTGCACGCGCCAGCTCGCGTGCCAGATCGTCGTCCCGCTCCACGGCCAGCTGCCAACAAAGCCCCAGCTGCGCGTGCAGGTGCAATTCCGCCGCCGCCGCAAATCGAGGCTCGGTCGCGTCGTCGCGGTTCGCCCAGGTATGGCTGAATTCGCGTTGCCATTCACGAATCACGAACAGGCTCGCGCTCAACTGTGCCAGCCGGATCGCACGTTCCAGGTCATGGTTTTCCGGGAGCGCGCCGTGGCCAGCGACGCGGCTGCGCACCTCCTCCCAAACTGACGCCACTGTACGGTCCGCGACGTTGCCCAGTACGCCGCCCGCTGCCCCACCTACGAGCCAGCCCACGAGTCCGCCAGCCATCGCTTCAAGCACTCGACGAGTCCTCGAATCCGCTTCGGCCTCTATCGTAGCGTGTGATCGGCCGGACGGTGCAAAATCAGCGGCCCTCGGCTATTCTCTCGCTAGAAAGCCGCCAAACCACCTCTGCCGCCGCAACTATGTCGCCCATCAGCTCGTCCAGCGCGAACGGCACCTCCTCCGGCACCGGCGCCATCCGCTCCTCGTAACGCAGGAACCACGCTGCCGCATCGTGCCGCGCCTCCCGCCACAGTTTGCCGAGATCGATCTGCTCGCGCATGCCCGGCGTGTATCGCAAGTCGGCTTCCATGCGACAGGTGGCCGCCTGCTCCAGCCATTCGTCACGCTTCTCGCTATCGGTGGCCGATGCCGCCTTGATCAGCCGCAGCATCAATCCGTACAGATGCGATCGCACTGTGTTGAGCTCCGAGCGGCCAACGCTCTCGATCTCTTCGGTAATGTTTGGCCAGTCGAGACCTGTCGGCAGGGCACCAGCGCGCGCCAGCTCGCGCAGCAGCGCCGCCTGGCGCTGCGACCACAGGAAGGCATCCTGGTCATACAGCGTGCCGTTACTCATGGCGGGGGGCCCGCAGGTGCAACACCAGCGTCTCGGCAGCGAAATCCTCGCCCAACAACTGTTCAAGGGCGAAGGGTAGTTCATCGGGCATCGATGCCATCATCTCGTCGAAGCGCAACAATGCGCGCTCGGCGCGTTTCCTTGCGCGCCGCCACGATGCGCCGAGATCAATCTGCTGGCGCATACCGGGGGTGAAGTGCCGCAACAGCGCCGCCTGGTGCGCGTCGATCTCATTCAGCCAGTGGCAGTACGGCTCGGCATCCGGGCGCGAGGCCGCCTTGATGGCATGGATCAGCATCTCCTCCAGGTGCGAAAGCACGCTGTTGAGTTCCGAACGACCCACGTCCTCGATCTCCTCGGCGATGTTCGGCAGGTCGAGTTCGTTGGGGAGCGCTACGCCGGCCCGCGCGAGTTCGCGCAGGAGCGCCGCCTGGCGCTGCGACCAGATGAACACGTCCTCGACATAGGTCGCGCCCTTGTCCATGGCCGCAGACTAGCACAATCCAGTCACCGCCGCCGCGGCGCCCGATAGCACGCACTTTCCCGCGCGAACGCCGCCAGCGCCTCCGGCAGCCCACCCAGATCATCGCCGGCAAGCCGCGTCCGCGCCGCCGGCGACCAGTCGGAAGGCTCGAAGTCGGGGTCGGCGAACGACCCATGTATCCGAATGGGAATATCGAGCGCAAAGAAGTCCGTGGTGTCGCGCTGGCTGCCGATCACGATGTCGAGTGTGCGCCGCGTCAGGTCGAACCGGCCCTGGCCCACCACCGTGCCGGTGGCCGCGCGGATGCGCAGCGGCGAGGCCTCGCCGCTGCGCCCCTCCATCTCGATCACCGCCAACAGGCAGGAAAGCCGCGTGTTCCCCCGTGCGGTGCGGAACAGCGCACGCACATCGGTGGACGCCATCTCGATCAGCTCGCGCGAGATCGTGCCGCCGGTCATCGCCAGCACCGCCGCGACCTTCGCCTGCCGGAACGCCTGATTGAGCGTCGCGCCTTTCGAGGCGATCGAAAGCCGCGCCAGCAAGGGACCTGACAGCGGCAACGGCTGCGTGCCGAAGGCGCGGCGCAGCGCATCAAGGTCGCCTTCCAGCAGCGCGGCCGAACCCTCGATGCGCGCACCCGGATCGGCCGGCGTCAGGGCGCCGCTGGCGCGGAACCGCGCGCCGAACACGGTCAGCAACAGCTCCTCGATGCCGATGCGGCCGGGATGCTGGGACGCGATCACCGACACGTCGCGGGCATCCAGCGCCGCAAGGGAAAACTCGCGCGCGGCCATCCGCAGATCAAGCCGCGGGTCGGGTCGGTGCGGCACCACCAGCGGCACGTCGGCATCATTTGCAGGCCCGCGACCGTCGCCGCGCCGCACGCCCATGATGCGGTTGCCGTCAATGCGCTGGAAGTCGAGCTGTGCCACGATCGCATCGGGCTCGCCCTCGTTGCCTTCCTTGAGTTCCAGCAGCCGGCCGGTGAAGGGCGCGTCGAACAGCGCCCCCTCCACCTCTCGCAGCCGCCAGAGATCGCCGTCGCGCCTGGCGTGACCGGCAACGGTGATGTCGAGCGTGATCGGCAGATGGAACTGCGCCATGCGCAGCAGCGCCTCGGGCGTCGGCGCGCGCAGGCTGAGCTGCCCCTCTGCGCCATCGGCATTCAGCGGGTCGCGCGCGGTGCCGTCGAAATCCAGCGTGGTGTCACCCGATCGCGCGTGCAGCTTCACGGGCACCGGCTTGCCGTCGCGCAGCAGCGCCAGCCCGCCGAGATCGATGCGCCCGGTGACGGGCGCGCCGTTGTAGGCGCCTTCGAGGTGCACCGTGCTTGCCACCTGCGGGTCCGCGGCGGTGAGCTCGGCGCGCCCGATGCGCGTGACCAGCCGCGCGCCGGCGGTGGTGCGCATCACGATCTCGCTCCGCGCCAGGCGCAGCGCGTGCATGGTCGGCAGGTCGCGTGGCGGTCCGCCTGCCGGCCTTGGCCCGCCGGAACCGAAACGCCAGTTGCGCCGGCGTTCGGCATCACGTTCCAGCAGCAGCGTGAAGCTGTCGGCCTCGGCATCGTGGATCACCAACGATCCGCGCAGCAGCGGCAGCAGCGCCAGGGTGGCGGAAAGCCGCTCCAGCCGCATCATGTCGGGCTCGGTGCCGCCGGCAATGTTCGCCAGCCGCACCCCGCGCAAATCCACGCCAAGCATGCGGCCTGGCGTAAGGCGCAGCCCCTCGATGGTCACCTCGCGCCCCAGCACCGTTGTGGCGCGCGCGGCGACGAACGGGCCGAGTTCGATGCGCGGCAGCAGGGCAATCAGCCCGACCGTGGCCACCAGCAGCGCCGCGAACAGCCACGCCACGAACTTCAGCGCGCGCCTCATGCGGGCGTCAGTGCACCAGTTTCAACCCGACGATGCCCGCGACGATCAGCACCAGGCACAGCAGCCGCAACGCGCCGGCGGGTTCGCCATCGACAAGAATGCCCCACAGCACTGCACCCACCGCGCCGACGCCGACCCACACCGCGTATCCGGTGCCGGTGGGCAGCACCTTCAGCCCCTGCGCCAGCGCATAGAGGCTCGCGATCATGGCCGCGCCGACCACCAGGCTCGGGGCAAGGCGGGTGAAGCCTTCCGTGCGTTTCAGGCCAACCGCCCACACCACCTCGAACACGCCGCCGACGATCACCCAAAGCCAGGCGGCGTTGGCGGCGGACACGCGCGGACTTGTCAGGCCGCCTGCTTCCCCAGCAGCCCCCGGGCGATCAGCGTCTCGGCGATCTGCACGGCGTTCAGCGCGGCACCCTTGCGCAGATTGTCGCTGACGCACCAGAACGACAGTCCGTGCTTCACGGTCGGGTCGGCGCGCAGGCGGGAGATGAACACGTCGTCCTCGCCCACGCACTCGCGCGGCGTGATGTATCCGCCATCCTCGCGCCGATCGAGCACGACCACCCCGGGTGCGGCCCGCAGCGCATCGCGCGCCTGCTCGACCGACAGCGGCTTCTCGAACTCGACATTCACCGCCTCGGCATGGCCGACGAACACCGGCACGCGCACGCAGGTCGCGGTCACGGCGATGTCGGGGTCGAGGATCTTCCGTGTCTCGACCACCATCTTCCACTCCTCCTTGGTCGAGCCGTCGGGCATGAACTTGTCGATGTGCGGGATGGCGTTGAAAGCGATCGGCTTGGTGAACTGCTCCGGCGGCACGCTTTCGTTGACGAAGGTGGATTTCGTCTGGCGCTCCAGCTCCTCCATGCCTTCCTTGCCGGCGCCGGAGACCGACTGGTAGGTCGCCACCACCACGCGCTTCACCCTGGCGATGTCGTGCAGCGGCTTCAGCGCCACCACCATCTGGATGGTGCTGCAGTTCGGGTTGGCGATGATGCGGCGGTTGTGCGCGCGGGCCAGCGCGTGCGCGTTCACCTCCGGCACCACCAGCGGCACATCGGGCTCCATGCGGAAATGGCTGGTGTTGTCGATCACCATGCAGCCGGCCGCCGCCGCACGTGGCGCATGCACCGCGGAAACCGACGCGCCGGGGGAGAACAGGCCGATATCGATTCCGGCGAAATCGAAGGTCTCCAGGTTCCTGACCTTCAGCACCTGCTTTTCGCCGAAACTCACCTCGCTGCCCGCCGAGCGGCCGGACGCCAGCGCGATCACCTCGCCGGCGGGGAAGTTGCGCTGCGCCAGGGTCTTGAGCATTTCGCGCCCGACAGCCCCGGTGGCCCCGACAACGGCGACGCGATAGTTCATGGCAGGCGATCCCTGATCAGCGCGGCCCGATTGCCGCCGCGGTGCAGCATTGGCCGGCGCCGGCGCCCGGGGCAAGCCGAAAACCCCCTCAGAAATAAGCGATCAGCCGCCCGGCCGATGCAACGCACACCCACAGTGCCGCGGATGCCAGGGCCGAGCGGCGCGTCAGCGGGCCTGCCACCGGCTCGCCGCGCCACAGAACCAAGTGGAACAGCAGCACATTGATCCCGGCCAGCAGGATCAGCGCGCCCTTGACCAGGAAGGCAGGGTTGTCGGCCAGGTGCGTGGCATCAGCGCTGAACATCGCCGCCCCGGTCAGCGCCGCCAGCACGAAGCCCCCACGCGCGATCGGCAGCAGCCAGCGCGCGGCATCGGCCAGCGGTACGGCCCGCGCGGCACCCAGCACGCGCAGGTCGAAGGCGACGATCGACCCCAGCAGCAGGCCGATTCCGACAACGTGCAGCACACCGGCCAGCGGGTAGAGCCACAGTGATTCTCGCATCAGCACCGCGAAGGGCGATGCCTCGATGGCGGCGAGCCAGGCGTGAGCCTCGTGCTCCATCGCCGGTCAGCGCAGCTGGGTCGTCTGCTGTCCGATGCGGATCCACTCGGCACGCACCTCGTTCGCCGTGGTGCGACGCGGATAGCCCATGATCGTCACGGTCTCGCCGACCTTCAGCTGCTCGGACCGCAGGCCGCGATTCAACATGCGGAAGGGGGGCGCCAGCACCACTTCAAGCGTCCGGCCCTCGGCCTGCAGCCAGATGGTGCCATGCGGGTTGTCGAACGAAACGCGCTGGATGGTGCCGGTGACGTTGACCGGATTGGCGGCGTCATAGCCGCCCCAGCCATGATGCGCGGCGGCCGGAAGACCGGCGGCCGCCAAGGTGGCAGCAAGCGCAAAGCGGCGAGTGATCATGGTGGCAACTCCCTTGGCTTCGTGGGCTCAGATGGGGGTGCCGTCCCGGACTTTCGACTGGCAAGCCACACGCCGACCGTCACCGCCGCCAGGCCCGGCAGCTCGGCGGGCCGCGGCGGCTCGCCCAGGAACAGCGCGGCACCCAGCGCCACCGCCGGCGGTACCAGCGCGCCGCACGATGCCGCCCGCGCCGCGCCCAGCCGCAGCACGCCAAGATTGAACAGCACGACCGAGACGACCTGGGTCAGCACGCCGTGCAGCACGCCCTGCTCGATCAGCACGCGCGTGGGCAGGGCCAGCATGGCGCCGGGCCCGCGCAGCAGCAGCCAGGGCGGCAGGTACAGCACGGCCGAGCCAAGATTGGCCAGCGCCAGCGCCGGCAGTGGCGCCAGCCGGGCGCCGCGGATGGTGATGGTGTAGAGCGACCATTGCAGCGCCGCGGTGGCGAACAGCGCATGGCCGATGAAGATGCTGACCGGCGCGTCCGAGGCGAAGGTCACCCCCAGCAGGATGGCGGCGCCAAGCAGGATCAGCGCGAGGCCGCCAAGGCGCAGGCGGGTCAGGCGCTCGCCCAGCAGCAATGCGGCAAGGGTGCCAGTGAACACGGCGCCAAGGGTTGGCGTGAGTGCGCCGCCATGCGCGGCCGGGGCGAACACCAGGCCGCCGGTATTGCACAGGCTGAAACTGAAGCCGCCCATGGAGGCGGCAAGCACGCTGCGAAAGGCACCCAGCCGGATGACCGGCGGCGGATTTTTCAGCGCGACCGGCACGGTGACGAGCCCGGCCACCGCGAAGCGCAGCGCGATCAGGTCAACGACCCCGATGCCCGCGCCGCCAAGCAGCAACGAGGCACGGGTCGCCACCGCCCAGCCGGCCCAGATCGAAACCGCGCCGAGGGTGGCGAGCCAGCCCAGCGCCTCGCCGGAACGGGGTTCCGGCTTGGCGCTGGCGCTCACCCGGTCAGGCCATCACAAGCGAATCGGGGATGGCGTGGCCGTTCTCGCGGAACCAGCGCGCGGCACCCGGATGGAACGGCAGGAAGGTGTTCTTCACCACGTTCTCGGGCAGGGTTTCCTTGGCCGCCGCCTGGCCCTGCACCATCCGCGCATTGTTGGTCATCACGCTTTTCACGATCTCATAGACCAGGTCGTCGGGCAGGCTGCGATGGCCGATGGCGAAGTTGAACACGCCCACCATGGTGATCGGCGCCTTCTGCTTGCGATAGGTGCCCATCGGGATCGTGCCCTTCGACAGTTCCGGGAACGCCTTGGTCAGTTTCTCGACCTCGGCATCGGTGAAACCCAGGAAGTTGATGTCGTGCTGGGTCTCCATCTCGCTGAACACAGGAATCGGCACGCCGGCGGCAAAGGCGAAGCAGTCCAGCAGCCCATCGGCGACCTGGCCGCCCATGTCGGCGCCCGACCCGAAGCGGATGGCGGAAGGCGTGATGCCCAGCTCCTTCAGCATCAGCGGATAGTAGGTTCCCGGCGTGCCGCCGCGCGGGCCCACACCCACGCTTTTGCCCTGCAGCTGGGCGTGCGTGGTGATGCCCGACCGCGTCAGCGTAACCGCATGGAACGGCGTGTCGTACATCGGGAACAGGGCGCGGATGTTGCGGAAGCGGTTGCCCTGGGTCCATTCGCCCTTGCCTTCCCAGGCCATCAGCGCCACACCCATAGTGACCATGCCCAGTTCGACCTCGCGGCGGTCAACCAGGATGATGTTCTGGTTCGGCCCCTGGGTGGTGCGGAAACTCACGTTGATGCCGGTGGCTTCCTGGGCGATCAGCCCCCAGACAGGGCCATAGATCGCATAGGTGCCGCCGGGTGCCGCGGTGCCCATGGTCAGCGCCCGGGGCCAGGCCGCATTCCGGGGCTGCGCCAGCCCCTGCCGGGCCAGGCCCAGCCCTGCCACTGCCCCCGCTCCGGTCAGCATCATGTCGCGACGTCGCATGTGAATTCCTCCCCTTGATTGCGATCCGACCGTCAACTTGTGCCGGATGCCGCGCGCAAACGAAAGCCCCGCGCCCCCCGGGGGAAGGGGGCGCGGGGCGAGGCCGCCGGGGCCGGAGACCGTGGGGGACGATCAGGCCACCAGGCGGGCACGCGGGGCTTCGGGCACGCGCACGAAGCCGATATCGGACAGCAGATGGTCATCGAGCTGGGCAAGGCAGGCCAAAGTGCGCTGCGCTTCCCAGGCGGCGCGCAGGCGCGCGAACAGGCCACGGCCAAAGACAGGCAGCCGGGCGGCGGTGGCAACATGTGTCATGGCACGTGGTCTCCTGCATCGATGCGGCCTGGAGCGAGCCGCGACGATGATCAGGATCGGCGCATGCCGTTGCCGATCGATGTCCCCCAGCGCGCGGCATCGTTTGGATTGTTTCACCGGGCCGCCGTCAGGGCAGGGCAGGCCTGCGCTAAAGCAGGGCGCCGACCACGCCCTTGATCGCCTTCGCCCCCTTGGCCGCCAGATCGACCAGCCGGGCGGCCTGTTTCAGCTTCTTCAGGCCCGTCTCCAGATCCTCGTTCACCGCGCGCAGCGTCGCCAGCAGCGCATCCCACCTGGGCGAATTCACCCGCAGCGTTTCCAGCGCCAGCCGAAGGTCGCTGCGTTCCAGCTCGAGGTCGGTCAGCGCCGCCGAAAGATCGACCAGCGCGCCGCGCTCCTCCTTGCCGATGGCGGCGTCGTAGCGCTCCCACAGCGCATCGATGTTGGCCTTCAGTCGATCGAGCTCGGCCTGCATCGACTTGGCGTCCGGGGCGGGCGGCAACGAGGCCATGGCGCGAGTTCCTTGCGCGGTCAGCTGATGGGCAGGCGCATCGCCGCGTCGGCGGCGCGGCGCAGCCGGTCGGACAGGCGGCGGATGTCGTTGGTGAGCTGCGAAATCGGCGGCGTCGTGTCGTTCACGCCCTTGCGCAGCGCGGCATGCGCCTCTCCCAGTCGTCGGATGTCAGAGGCCGGATCGTCGGCCAGCAGCCGCCGCTGGGCGGCGGTCAGGTCGGAAATGCGGGCCAGCAGGGCATCGCGGTTGGCCGCGGCGGCCGCGCCCTCGATGCCGGCGCGGGGTTCCATGGCATTGTATAGCGCGCCCAGCCGGGCGATCAGCGCGGCGCGGTCGTCGGCCGCGGCCTCGCGCTGGCCGGCGACCACGGCGGCCAACTCGGTCGTGGCCTGCTGCACGGTCGGGTCGGCGGCGTTGATGGCGTTGCGCAACAGGGCGAAGCGCCGCTGCTGCAGCGCCAGCCCGCCCAGGTTGGCAATGATGCCGGAAGCCGGATCGACCAGCGCCGTCGCGCCTGCCGCTCCCGGCACGGCGCCGCCAAGGCTGGTCAGCGCCGCCGACAGCCGGCGCGTCGCGGCGTCGAAATCCGCCTCGGTGGTCGCCGCCGACACGGCCGCCAGGCTGTCGGCATAACGATCGAGCGCGGCGGCAAGTTCGGCCGGGCGCGTGGCAACGCTCACGCGTCCCACGGGGGTACGGGCCGGGCCGGTGCGCAGCACGCATTCCTGCGCCGGCGCGCCCACGCGGCAATCGGCGCCGCGGACCACCACCTGGTCGGCGCGCTGCGCGATGGCGGCGCGCCGCAGGGCG
>Ga0224723_1001784_pt1 | contig 12633 bp, 7 predicted proteins | sample Balambano_FR2_Me_FD_161647 | JGI IMG/M metagenome (GOLD analysis project Ga0224723, IMG submission 161647) | Freshwater sediment microbial communities from Lake Towuti, South Sulawesi, Indonesia - Balambano_FR2_MetaG | ecosystem: Environmental > Aquatic > Freshwater > Lake > Sediment | place...
TCCCCCCACCCTTATGACCCACTACAACAGTCAATCCGATCAACCGAACCGCGAATGGTGGGCCCAACGCTGGATCGATGTGTTGGAATCGTTTGGCTATATTCAACGGTTGGCCCGTGCCCGCAACTATGCGCGTGAAGGCAATGTCCTGAAATTGGACTTTAAAGGATCGAAAGTGTCTGCTCTCGTGCAGGGAACCGCACCGGAACCCTACAAGGTGTCACTATCCCTCGATCCTTTTACAGATGAGCAATGGCAATATGTGATTGAGTCTCTATCGGAGCGGGCTTTGTTTTCGGCAAAATTGCTGGCGGGCGAAATGCCCCAAGATATCGAGCAGGTGTTTACCGCTAATGGTTTAAGCCTCTTCCCTTTTACCAAGTTTGACATCCACAGTAAATGCTCCTGCCCCGATCCTGCCAATCCCTGTAAACATATTGGAGCGGTGTATTATCTGTTGGGCGATCGCTTCAGCGAAGATCCATTTGTTCTGTTTCAATTACGGGGGCGAACCAAAGAACAGGTTATTACCGCACTTCGTCAACGTCGCAGTGCTCAAGCCGATCCATCAGCAACTCATGCGCCCGCTCCTCCAACATCCAATGAACATGCCCAAATCAACCTGCAACAGTTCTGGCACTATGGTGCTCAACTTGAACCATCCCTTGTTGTGATTGCACCGCCACCGAGTTCTGAAACAGTTCTAGATATGTTAGGATCACTGCCTTTGACATCCGAAGCATCTGGACCGACTGCATCTGCCCAGGTTTTACACTATTTCAAAACACTCTATGATCAGGTTAGTCAACAAGCTGTGATGATTGCAATGACGACGGGAAACAATGAAGCTTAGGAACGTGAAATAAAACCGAATTTTTTGTGGGAAGCGCAGCGAACTACAGAAAAATTTTGGGTTTTATTCAATCCTCAGTCCTTAAGAGCTTGTAGGGACTACACTAGAGGCAACTGTTCGATCAACCAGGGTTGCTGATTTGAAGTATGAATTTTGATTGAGAGCCGCGCTCCGCGCGGCTCTCAATCAAAATTCATACCCGGATTCAGCAACGCCCGATCAACCTTACATCTGGTTTCAAATTTTTCAGGGTGCTTTGATGAACCTCAGGTTCATCCGTCAGAAACGAAGATTAAAAAATGTCGATTTGTAGGATGGGTTAGGCCTTAGCTGTGACCCATCAACAGCAATCCATTTGATTTTTGCGGGAGGATGCGGATTGAACTCGTACCCTTCCGAAAAGTCATTTCAATTTCCTGAAATGTATGTGGGCAACCCTGAAGCAAAAAGTTTGGCAGTGGCGATGGCTTTTATTCATCGCCCCCAGTGTAGCGACCTGTGTGATTGTGTTGCGGCTAAGTGGGTTGCTTCAACTACTGGAATGGGCGGCTTTCGATCAGATGTTTCGATCGCGCCCTTCAGAACCGATGGATAGTCGCATTGCGATCGTGGGGTTAACCGAAGCAGATCTGCGACGGATCGGACAAGTCCCGATCCCAGACGGAGTCCTGGCTCAAGCGTTGAGGATATTAAGTGCTCAACAACCGAGGGCGATCGGTTTAGATTTATACCGGGACTTACCCGTCGAACCTGGGCATCAAGAACTTGTGCAGGTTTTCACCTCCACACCCAACTTGATTGGGGCCGAAAAAGTTATCGGGGATGATGTAATAGAGCGGGTTGCTCCCCCGCCAACTTTACAGGAGCGAGACCAGGTTAGTGCCGTCGATTTAGTTGTCGATGCTGATGGTAAGGTACGACGGGCATTACTCTATCTCAATTCGGCAGAAGGACAACTTCACTTTGGCATGGGGTTTCGTCTGGCTCTCAAGTATTTGGAGGTTGAGGGAATTCAACCTGAATTGACAAAGCAAGATTGGATTCAGTTAGGACAGACGATTATTCCGCCTTTGGAACCCGACACGGGCGGATATGTGCGGACGAACGTAGATGGATACCAAATTCTAATTAATTATCGTGGTGCCCCCCGCAGCTTTGAAACGGTATCGTTAAGCCAGGTTCTAGATCGCCAAATTCCTGACGATTGGGCCCGCGATCGCATTATTTTCATTGGTGCTACAGCGGAAAGCTTGCGGGATTATTTCCAAACTCCGTTTGGTGCTCGGCTGATTGCGTCCCCAGAATTAATGGCAGGGGTAGAGGTTCATGCTAACATCACCAGCCAACTCTTGAGTTCTGTATTGAGTGAACGATCGCTCATCCAAACGTGGACTGATCCAGAGGAGTGGCTGTGGATTTTTCTCTGGTCTTGTGTTGGTACAATCGTGGGATGGAACATGGGCTATGCCAGTGGGTTAGGCAAGCGATCGCTCATGGCATTTACCCTATTTCTGACCATAGGGGGCTTATTTGGCATCGGTTATCTGGCGTTCTGGCAGGGATGGTGGTTGCCTGTTGTGCCCGCTGCGATCGCCTTATTAACTGCTACAGGGGTCGTCACAGCAGTGATTGCTCAAACTGCTAACCGCATTCGCAGAGCGTTTAGTCGTTATTTGACCAGCGAAATCGTCGCGCAAGTTCTGGAAACTCCTGGAGGATTAAATTTAGGTGGGGAGCATCGTGTAGTTACTATTTTGTTATCTGATCTAAGAGGCTTTTCGTCGTTATGTGAGCGTTTACAACCCGCTCAAGTTGTCACCATGCTCAATGTTTATTTTGAACAAATGGTAGATATCATCACTCACTATAACGGCATTATTGATGAATTCATTGGAGATGCTATTTTAGTTGTATTTGGCATTCCTACAGAACAAAAGGATGATGCAGAGCGAGCAGTTGCCTGTGCGATCGCCATGCAACTGGCGATGGAACCAGTCAATCATCGTCTTCAGGAAATTGGTTTACCTCATTTGGAAATGGGCATTGGAATTAACACGGGAGAAGTTGTTGCAGGTAACATTGGTTCTCAAAAACGCACTAAGTATTCTGTTATTGGGCGCAATGTTAATCGTGTCGCTCGGATTGAATCGTATACCGTTGGCGGTCAAATCCTGATCTCTGAATCGACCTTAAAAGCCAATAAACCTATTTTGCAAATCAATCGCGTCATGACTGTAGAACTCAAAGGCATTGCTGAGTCTCTGTCCCTTTACGAACTGACTGGCATTCAAGGGCAATATCAACTCTCTCTGCCCACGGTGGAGATGGCTCTCTTTCCACTAGCCGAGAGTATGCCAATGCGGTACTTTGTTCTAACGGGTAAACGGATTATGGGAGAAGCTTTGCAGGGGTGGCTTGTCAAACTCTCTGAGCGGGCAGCAGAAGCCAAACTTGAATCCCCAGTAGCTCCTTTGAGTGATTTGAAAATTACCATTCCTCCAGACGCGGAGGAAAGTGATGGCTCTGTGATTGAAGAGATCTATGCCAAAGTGTTAGCCCCACTTTCTGATGACGGACTGCATGTGCAGATTCGATTTACAGTTGTTCCGCCCGCATTTGAAGCGTTGGTGCGATCGTTTCAACCCTTATAAAAGTAAACTCAAAGAGAAATGCTGTGCTATTCCATCGCTTTCAAAAATTCACAAACAATGATTCGGACAGAATTAGGAGCCTATGATGCCGTATGAGAGAAGGTTTTGGTAGTTGGGATGGAATTTAATCAAAGTTGAGTCCAAGTCTAACTGGTGAATAAATCGTTCCAGCAGATGCTCATTGAAGGCAAGCCGCTTGTAGCATGCCATTGAGAATGGGGATGGGGATTGTGCTGTGCCCGCTTGAGTGTGTCGTAATTAGTCTTGATATTTCGCCAGGTTCAACGCTGTGAGAGAGGCATTGAAATGGAAATCGAGCCGTTTGGGGTCAGGAGTTTGGGCATCACACAAGCCTGTAAACTGCTTGGCATCTCTAAAAATAAACTCAATCTGAAACCTCGCCTGATAGTATTGCAGGATACGCTCGGCATCAAGATCAATGTCGGTTGAGAACAGCAGGGCATATCCGGTTTTACCCGCTTTGCGCGTATCGACCAGGCAAGCCAGACGAATTTTGCGCTTGAGCGAAACATGCCAAACGACGGTCGTATAGAGATGCAATTGGGGTTCGAGTTGCTTGACAGCAGTCCAGCGCGGCAAATCCGTTAGATTCACCTTGCCATCGTATTTGCGTCTAGCCCCCCGTGGTTTTTGTACCCCTGTGTAGAGGTATCGCAGGTTGGCATCGGTTCGCAGTTTGCTAATCACTGCCAAGTCCAACTCCAGCACGCCATCCACAAACTTCTGCTTGGCGTAGAAGCCATCAACCGCCAAATACTGAACCGATGCAGGCAGATAGGGACGGGTTGTCCTCAGATGCCTCAAGTCATGGTCAATGCGACTGCCCTCGCTTCCTCCGTTCGCGCTTTGTCCACTGACTTGGGATTTGTCGGGCAATTGTTGCAGCCTCTGTCGCACCCACTCAATGGTTTGGCGTTCCACCGGAGGCGGACAAGGCTTGTTGCGACGTTCACCCAGATGCGCGGGGGTTTGTTGTACCGATAAACTGTAGGCACGGTGACTCCTCACATCCACCACGGCAATCACCGAAACCTCCAGCCCCTTTTGAGGGCGATTGGCGCTGCCATTGTAAAACCAATCCAATCCGTAGGTGCGTTTGCCGCTTTTCGGTACAAATGAGCAGTCCATTGCTCCAATCTGAACAGCAGTCACGGGAACAGCTTGCCCAATGAACCCCGCATTCAATTGCATGAAGTTGAAGGGTTGGCTGTACTGCCGTCGATAGGTGCGCTCCGACTCAGCGCTGTAACGACTCAGATTTGTGAAGTTGACTTTCCCCCACACCACAAGGATGGTTGGAAACAGACTCAACAGAAATTTTTGTTGGGGTTTGCTAAGTGCCCCATTTTGGTAAATAGGGTTTGTAGAATGTCCATAGTGCAACCTCTCTGGTGTTTTGACTTGATTATCTGCACCTTACAAACAGAGGTAGCTTTTGTCTACCAAACGGTTTTTTCTCTCAAAAAACTGTCCGAAGTATTGTTACAAGGACAGTAGCCGAGAGATTACTTGCCACAGAATGTAAAATGCTGTAATGCTAAGTGTAGGGCTGGTACCTATAACCTGTCCTTATAGGATCTACAAATTGTGGCAAGATCAATAATTGTATATCAGAAGAATATTTGTGTTCCTAATTAGAAAGTCTAGTAAATCTACCCCATGAAACGGAGTGGGTTGAGTTTAAAGTAAATAATGCTGATCCAGAGGATATTGGACAGTATTTATTAGCAATCTCTAATTCTGCTGCCTTACAGGAAAAACAAACTGGTTACATAGTGTGGGGTGTTGAAGATACTACCCATAATATCTTGGGAACCAGTTTCAAACCAAAATCAGCAAAAGTTGGGGCACAAGAGCTTGAAAATTGGCTTGCAACACAACTAGAGCCACGTATAAATTTTAAGATATGTGAGTTTCAGTATGAGGGCAACAACATTGTCCTATTTGAAATTCCCCGTGCAACCTATATCCCTGTCAAGTTCAAGTCTATTGAATACGTAAGAATAGGAAGTTACAAAAAGAAACTCGGAGAACATCCAGAAAAAGAACGGCAACTATGGTCTATATTTTCTAACTATCCTTTTGAGAAGGGAATTGCATTAGAGAACATTAAAAAGCAAGATATACCAGACTATATAGATTACCCAAAGTATTTTGAACTTACAAGCTTAAAGCTTCCCACAGATTTATCCGGCATTCTTCAAAGATTAGAATCCGAGAAGCTGATTGTGAAGAAGCCTAGTAGTTATTATGACACTACTAATCTTGGCGCTATTCTTTTTGCAAAGAATTTGTCAGTATTTGAGCGTTTATCTCGGAAAGCTGTTCGAGTAATAATGTATGAGGAGAAAAATCGTATTAAAACGTTGCGGGAAATGCAAGGACAGAGGGGATATGCTGCTGGCTTTAAAGGTCTAATCAGCTACATAAACAATTTACTTCCTCAAAATGAAGTAATAAATGAAGCCCTTCGAGCCGAAACCCGTATTTATCCTGAAATTGCAATCCGAGAGCTAGTCGCAAATGCAATTATTCACCAGAATTTCGATATCAGTGGAACTGGTCCAGTAGTTGAAATATTTTCAGATCGAATTGAAATTACTAATCCAGGTACACCACTTATTGAACCTATTCGTTTTATAGATCAACCTCCACGTTCTAGAAATGAGGCACTAGCAGCTTTCATGCGTCGCATTAATGTTTGCGAAGAACGTGGTAGTGGCATTGATAAAGTAATTCATGCAGCTAAAGGTATAGACATTTCTAACGACGTGGCGAAACACTAGGACTTACGCAGTTGGGGGATTTGTGGGGCGCGACGCGCCCCACAAATCCCCCAATCATCCCGGTTACGCACGAAGTGCGTAAGTCCTATAGTATAAAAAAGCTGCGGAATACAACTGAGGCAGCGCTTTCAGCACTGCCTCAATTTGAAACCTCTGTACCAGCAACTGAGTTTGAAAGCTCGGTTTGCTGAACGAAAGAATGAACTTTTGAAAATGAGAGACAACCTTCATTAATTCAGGTTCAAATCGCTATAAATCAGCTAGCGTTGTAAATGTGGCTGGATTGTCAGAACCGTCATAAGCTGTTGTAATAACGTAAATCGATGTGTAAGGGATGAGATAAATCGTAGGATTTTCGCCCGTTCGGGTGGGAATCTTAATAGGAGATCTTACGGGGTAGTTCCTTTGCCTGTTGTATCCAATCTTTCACGAGTGCTTCTGTTGGCATTAACCGCACCAATTGTTTCTCCTGATTGACTTCGTTCATCTTTTGCAGCAAGTTTTCTGGTTTGCGTTGAGCCAGTTCGGGTACGGTATCCACTCCAGCGGCTTCCAAAAGGTCAGCATAGGAGCGGCTAATCCCCCGAATCCGTTGTAAATCAGCCTGATTCAGCCAGCGCAGAAGTTGATCTCCATTCACCCCTGCTTGCTCCACAATTTCCTTACGTCCTTTTGGCGAAGCACCGCGTTCCAACAGTTCTTCATGGGATGCAATGCCGATGGCATAAAGTTTTTGGATATCATCTGCGGTCGCATCTTTGATATTGGATAGTTCTGTCATGATCTGTTCTCCTATATCGTTGCTCTAAAAATTCAAGATTAAATAAAACCAGACTTTTTGTGGAAAGTGCGGCTTTGCAGCATTTCTCAAATTTTGGGTTTTACTTAATTCACGTTTCTCAGCAGTATGAGGATCATTTTCCAGGAAAACAGTTCAGAATGTATGTTGGCTGGTTTACGGCTGCAAGGACAATTTTAGATGTGGAGAGTCGGTCTCCACATCTAAATCCTCCGCAAGGGAACAGTACTTATCGAGCAGCGGCTTTGGCGGTTTTTAACAGAGCTTGGCGATCGCGCTTTGATTTAACAACTGTTTTGGGCAAAGGAGCAGCCAGCATCAGCAGCTTTTCCATGATCCATGGAGCCAAGCGATCGCACCAGACCGCCAATCGACTTTGCCAACCAACCAGAATTTCGGGTGCATCCTTTTGCAAGCCCACAACCAGGGTTTGGGCGACCTGTTCTGGGGTGCTGGACATGACCCAGCGAAACCGTCGCAAGTCTCGCACCATATCGGTGTCAGTGAGGGAAGGGAGCAGGGCAGTGACTTGAATGTTGTGAGCCGCCAACTCTCCCCGTAAGGCTTGGGTAAAGCCCAGGATGGCAAACTTGGTGGCAGAGTAGGTGGCCATTGTGGGCGCAGCAATTCTGCCCATGAGACTGGAGACATTGACGATATGCCCTTCTCCGTGGGCCACCATCCGACGAGCTACTAATCGAGTGATGGTATACATGCCCATCAAATTAACGGCAATCTCCTGTTGCACTTCTGGCAAGCGAGATTGTAGAAAAGGAGCTTGATAAGCAACTCCCGCGCAATTAACCAGCAAATGGATTGGTCCGTAAGTGCGCCACGCCTTGGCGATCGCCACATTCACCTCTATAGGTTGGGCTAGATCTAGTGGCAAAATCACAGCTTCTACACCCAAAGACTCAATCAGGCTAGCAACTTCGGCTAACCGTTCGCGATCGCGTGCAACTAGCAACAAACGCCGCATTCCAGTTTTGGCAAACTCAAGAGCGATCGCTCGTCCAATACCACGCGATGCTCCTGTGATGATTGCTGTTTTTCCAGATAAATCCATACATTCCTCCAGTGATAAATCCCACAAAGCTAGAGAGCTATGTAACAGCAAAACCACGCTGCGACTGCTATCTAGTGGGATAGGTCTTAATCGACTCGATGAGATAAGTGCAGACTTGAGTTACTAGTTCCATCTATCGGTCGGTGAAAATTGCGAGCTTTCTGGCGGATTCAACTCAGAAAATTGCATTTAGTTTGAGCCGTTTCAGAATGAACGATTGCCTAGAGTAGTTTTAGAATCAACAGGAAAAAATGGAATCAATCACTAGAACTTTTCGACGAAGGCAACCCCTAAATGTAACCCAACTACACCTGCATGTGATTCCGCATTTGTCTGAGAAGTTGGTCAAAAAATCATTACAACACAAGAAGAATCAACAAGCGGGACTCCTGAGTCATCACGACTATTTACAAAATCAGCAGTTGACACAGCATCGTTAGGTGGCTCCTTCGCAGGGGAGATAGACCGTAGTTGTATGTCTATCGACGTTAGCAACAGAATTTGGAAGTTGCAACATCTCTTAACTGAAAAATAGAAAGTTTACTTTTCTCAATCTTTGTTTCAGGATCAATGTTGCTGTAAGGTTGCAACCTGGTTCTAATAAAGTCAGGGGAAAATGGCATTTCTGCCGCTATTATTACTCCTGGGTTATCAATGAAATTATGAGGGGATCAATTTGGGGCAAGCAAAAGTGAAGGTCAGTGATGTTCATCACTGAAGATTTGTTAGGGTTATCGGAATGTAAAGGAGTGAGGGAAAGCGATCGCCAGACTGCATAAATTCAAAGAAACTTATGGAATACAAACTTAGGGTGAGTGTGGTTGGTCTGTTTATTGATCAAGACGAAGTGTTGTTGATTGACCAGGCAACTCCACCAGAACCCGATCGCTGGGATTTGCCAGGAGGAGGTTTAGAGCCGAGTGAAACGTTAATGGATGGTTTAAGACGAGAAGTGCAAGAGGAAACAGGTATCACCGATTTTCAGGTGAAAGGATTATTGACTGTAGTCGAGAGATTTTATCCCAGAAAAAACGGTAGTACAGTACACACTATTAATTTAGTTTATCAATGTGTTGTTTCACCAAAACCTACTTATCTTACAAGTACTGACCCAGAGATTGGAGCGCGAGGTATTCAATGGATAACGATCTCTGAGTTAACTCCACAACTTTGTTCTACCCGAACCTGGAAAGCACTAGTGGCAGCAAATTTAGTTTCTTAGTACGCTGAGGCGAAAATGTATCGCCCATTTCGTGGGTGGCGAACTTAAGCCGCAGACCACCAGAGCAATCCAAACAGACCCGTCAAAACTTCCTTGACAGACTACTAGTACTATTAAAATAATAAATGTCCAAGCGAATTTAGCGGTTAAAGAGCCTGACAGGAAAGGGATATGTCCATCCTATTTGTTTCCTGAAGCGGGCTTAAGCCCTTTGTTCTGCCGGATTATCCTTTCACAAATAGTTCAGGATTGCACTGTCAAGCTGTTACACAAAAGGCTAGGATCTGGCTGCATGGAAATCCTTTCAGTAACATTAAAAGATTTTAAGTCTCATCGCGATCGCCATTTCATCTTTCAGCCTGGAACCAACGCCATCTGTGGAGAAAATGGGGCGGGCAAAACCAGCATTTTGGAGGCGATCGCCTGGATCTTATTTAATTATCGGGGGGCTTACAAGATTGAGGATCTGATCCGCAATGGAGCCACCAGTGCTCAAGCGACGGTAGCATTTATTTCTAATCGCGATGGTCGCACCTATCACGTTCAACGCTGCACCACAAAGGGCTACATGCTGTTTGATCCCCAATTGGGAGAGCGACTGGAATACAAACACATTGAAGAAGAGGTGTTGCCGTGGTTGCGCCAGCATTTGGGCGTGTCTCCTGGAACCGATCTCGGTAAATTATTTGCCAATACAATTGGAGTGCCTCAAGGGACATTTACTATTGACTTTCTCCAATCTCCCGAAAAACGCAAGCAAGTGTTTGACACCATCTTGAAAGTTGAGGAGTACAAACAAGCTCATCAGCAGATGTTGAGTTTGGAAAAGTACGCTAAGGCTGAAGTAGAGAACCTAGAGCGGACGATCGCTCAATACGAAGAAGCCCTGCAAGACCTGAATCCATTACAACACCAGCGGCAACAGTTAGTGCAGGAAATTGCTGATGCGGAAAATGCATTAAAACAATTGCAAACGCAGTTGTCCCAGTTGCAGAGACAAAAAGACGATCTGGCAGCTCAGACACAACAGGTGCAACAGCTAGAAAATCAACTCAACACCCTGGCTGCTCAAATCGCAGGCAAGCAGCAGACAAATCAAGTGTTGCATCAGTCGTTTCAACGAGCACAACAATCTGCCCAAACCTGTCAGCTTCACCTGTCAGCTTACCAGTCCTATCAACAAACAGAGGCGGCCTTGAAGGGATTGGAGCAACGAGCGAAACAGCGTCAGAGATTATTGAAACAGCTAGAAGAACAAAAGCAATTGTTTTCTGCACAACATCTAAAGCTGACAAAGTTGATGGTGCAGATAGAAAATCTGGCAAAAGCGCAGCATAAAATTGAGCAACTGCACCCTCTGGTTGAACAGCAGGAAGCCTTAGATCAACAACTGGTAGCAATCGCAGACCGGTTAAATCAGTTACAGGCAGTTAAATTGGAGCAGCAAAATCTGACGCGCCAACTCCATCAGCGGCAAACAGAACAGACTCGATTAACTCAGGAAATTGAGCGGCTGGAATCTTTAGCTTCAGTCGTTGAGCAAATTGCTGAATTGGAACAACAGCGCGATCGCATCCAAGCACAACTCAGCCGCATTGAAGCGGCCAAACAATTTGAAGCTGAGCTAAGAGAATTAGTCCATGCCGCTGCTGAAAAGCGCGATCGCCATCGTTCTGAGGTAGAAACAGCACTGATAATTCTGCAACAAATGCAACAGACTGTGCCCTTGTTAGCCACCGCTTCGGTTGATTCAGCGTTAGCCGCAATTCAGGTTGGAATGGAATTAAATGATGATTTGCTGAGTACCTTACAGCAAATTCTTGCAGACCTATCAACACAAACTTCGGCGGCCAAGCTCAAGCAACAATTACAACAATTGAAGAAACAATTAGAATCATCCTATCGTCAACAAGCGGAATGGGTCACGTTAGAATCTAAAACAACGCAACGAGATCAGCTACAACAGGAAAATGAACATCTGCATGCAAATATACTAACACGCCAGATGCAGCTGGCAGCAGAGCCAGAATACCAACAGCAGCGCTCGTCACTGGTATCTACCCTCAAGCAACTCGCCGACCCGCGTGGACAATCCCAACTGTTACTGAAAGAGTTGGAACAGCACGCTCAGATTGCGGCGGCTCACCAGGTTTTGGAGCAGCAACAGACTCAAATAAATCAAAAAATTGCTAACCTGGAAGGGCAATTGTCTGAGTTTGCTGACCTGGATGAACAAATGGAACAGCAGAAACAACAACAGCACCACCTCCAGCCTGCTTACTTAGCCTATTTGCAGGCTCAAACCGAGGCTCAGCAATTGCCGCAGTTGGAAACCGAATTAAATTTGGCGATCGCGCACTTACAAGACCTCCTCACCCAGCAAACCACCTGCCAAGCCAAGTATCACCAACTTCTAGAAGAGTATGACCCGCAGGCGTGGCAGCGGATAGAGACGGTGTATGCTGACACGCGCAGTCGGGCTGACCAGTTAATTGGCAGCTTACCTCAGCAACAAAAACTGTTGGCTCAACTAGAAACCCAACTGGCTAACTTGAATGCGATCGCGGAAAAATGCGATCGCGCCAAAATGGAATTGCGGCAGAAAGAAAAAGTCCGCAAGTTCATTACCTTTGCCCGCAAAACTTACAAAGAAGCTGGCCCACGCATTACAGAACGGTATGTTCAAAGTATTTCTCGGGAAGCCGATAAATTGTTTCGGGAACTGATGAATCGACCGAATTTAGCGTTGGAGTGGACGAAAGATTATGAAATCCTGATCCAGGAAGGCTCACACACACGGCGGTTTGTGAATCTTTCTGGCGGTGAGCAAATGTGCGCTGCTCTGGCTGTGCGGTTAGCCCTGCTGCGGGTTTTAGCCGATATTGATGTCGCCTTCTTTGATGAACCGACCACCAATATGGATCGCATTCGTCGAGAGAGATTGGCCGAGGCAATCGCCAATATTCGCTCCTTCCGCCAATTATTCGTCATCAGCCACGATGATACCTTTGAAAAAGTGACCGAGAATGTAATTTTGGTCGAGCGCCAGGTAGATTAGGGACAATTTGTTCTTCCAGTCTCCGCCCCCTTTGCCTTCTCAAGAATTTAATCTGAGGTACTCAGCTATACCTTATCAGGGGATAGCCTTTACCTTCTTAAAGGACTGAAAGCGTAAGGTTAACAGTGAGTCCAATTCTGGTTTATAGGTCGTATGGCACTGGTCAAGACAGGACGA
>Ga0224723_1001785_pt1 | contig 12631 bp, 8 predicted proteins | sample Balambano_FR2_Me_FD_161647 | JGI IMG/M metagenome (GOLD analysis project Ga0224723, IMG submission 161647) | Freshwater sediment microbial communities from Lake Towuti, South Sulawesi, Indonesia - Balambano_FR2_MetaG | ecosystem: Environmental > Aquatic > Freshwater > Lake > Sediment | place...
CCCCCTCACTACCTCACCCCTCATGCCCCTCCGCGTCCTCCAAATCATCCCGTCTATCTCCCTGGTCTACGGTGGCCCCAGCCAGATGGTGCGCGGTTTTGCCCAAGCCCTGGCCCAGGCTGGAGCAGAGGTCACAATTCTAACTACCGACTCCAATGGTGATGCCGGGCAGCCACCGCTAGCCGTACCCCTGGCCCAGCCCATCGAGGAAAATGGCTATACCGTGTGGTATTTTCGCTGTTCACCATTCCGGCGCTACAAGTTTTCCTTGGCCTTGCTGAGATGGCTAAATCAGCAGGCCCAACATTATGACATCGCCCACATTCACGCCCTTTTCTCCCCAGTTAGCACGGCTGCCGCTACCATTGCCCGCCATCAGAGACTTCCCTACGTGCTACGACCTTTGGGCACACTAGATCCTGCGGATTTGGCTAAAAAAAAGCGACTCAAGCAAATCTATGGTCATTTCCTGGAAAAATCCAACCTGGCCGGAGCAGCCGCCCTGCACTTTACCAGCCCCCTGGAGGCAGAACAATCCTATGACTTTGGCATTCCTGCCCGCAAGCTGGTAATTCCGCTTGGTGTACAGCCTCAGCCTGTGGTGTCAGCTGTGGCCCAGCAGCAGCATCTCAAAGCATTGGGCATTCCGGCTGGGTCGCCGATAGTGCTGTTTCTCTCTCGGATTGACCCCAAAAAAGGTCTAGATTTGCTAATTCCGGCTCTGGCTCAGTTGGCCAGGGAAACCATTCCCTTTCATCTGGTGTTGGCCGGTGGAAATCCTCAAGATCCCCACTACGAGCAAGCTGTCTACCAGAGCATCGAAGCTAGCGGACTGGGCGATCGCACCACTTGCGTAGGCTTTGTAACCGGCACCACAAAAGCTACTTTGCTACAAGCGGCTGACCTATTTGTGCAGCCCTCTTACTATGAAAACTTTGGTATTGCTGTGGCCGAAGCCATGCTAGCAGGGCTGCCAGTAGTCGTGTCTAAAGGGGTGTATATCTGGCCAAATGTGGCCCAGGCCCAGGCTGGCTGGGTGTGCGACTTAACCGTTGACGCTTTGGCAGCCGCCCTACGAGAAAGCCTGCAACGGCCAGACCTGCGGCAATGCCGCGGCAGGCAAGCCCAGGTCTATGCGGCCAAGCATTACCGATGGGAAGCGATCGCCCAGGAAACCCTGGCCGCTTACGAGCAACTTCTGGCCGCAAAAAACGGCTAATTGGCCTGGCTGAAGTAGCTTGAGATGCTGTGCAAACGCACAAGACGTTATAAGTTATTAAAGACACAGGAATACCGCAAATTATGAAGCTACATTAAGAATATGCGAAAACCTACTCCCCGAAATGGGAACTTTTTTGTAGGGTTTGCGCCATTCACTTAGCTGTAGCGGAGTAGCACCAACGAAACCTATGCTTCAGGATGCCAGAGCAATTCGGTACTATCAACGAATTACCGATGCCTTTGTCGAACAGTGGAACCGGGGCTATCGTACGGCTGACCTGCGCCTTTATCTAGAAGGCTACCTAGCTGCCCTGCGCCACGCCGATGCTTTAGAACCTTACCTGATTCATCGCCTAGAGGAAGATACGCTGCGTTATCTCAACGACCCATCGAACTTTGCTGTGCCCTATTCCGAGCCGGAAATCTATTGATGTTTTACTGGCATTGGATGCACTTTCCAGCAGTGTTTTCTGGATCCCCCTAACAAAGTAGGGGAACCTGGCTGTTTAAGAGAGAGAGCCTTTAGTATTCCACCTTAGTTAGAGCGTAAATCCGATATTTTTCAATACTTTTTAGAGAACTTTTATCCCCTGAATTCCACATAGTAGTTACCTCAGACCGTTGATATAACTGTAAGCAGGTTGGTTAGAACATCTCAGGTTGAGGAATTTCTTGCGTAGCAGGCATCTTATTCATTCTTCTCGCCCCGTCCACCACCGCTGGCTTTCGTAATAGCTGGCCACGATGGCGATCGCCATCCACCACAGGGTACTGATTTGGGGCCGATACATCACCGTATCGGCAATGCCCTGGCCTAGAATACCGGCAATGGAGGCCATCGCTCCCATCAGCCAGTAGCCCTGCACATCCTGGGTTTGACGCAGGCGCTGGAGGTTTAACCAACCCTGCTGAAACACCACCGCCAGCAGCCAGAGAAAGGCGAGAAAGCCTAACATTCCCGCTTCTACCAGCACCTCTAAAAAGACGGAATAGGCGCTCAAGGCCGTGTAGCGAGGCCGTTGGTAGAGAGGGTAGACAGCATTAAAAGCATCGTTGCCGGGGCCAATGCCGAGCAGGGGGCGATCTCGAATCATCTCTAACACAGCCGCCCAGACATTGATGCGAAAGTTATTGCTGCTGTCGGCCCGGCCCACAAATAGGCTCAACACTCGCGCCCGTAGGGAACTCACCGACATCACCGCCAGTAGCACCAGGGCGGCCGCGCCACCCAATAAAAGCGGTAACGCCCAGCGTTTCCAAAAGGGCGAAAACCAAATGCTCCAGTACTGCACGGCCAGGGTCAGCAGCACAAAACCGCCGATTAAGAAGCCAATCCATCCGCCTCGGCTAAGGGTCAATACCAGGCAGAGGAGGTTAATTGCCGTGGCCAGTACTGCCAGCCCCTTGGGTGCCCAGCGAGGCCAGGCAAAGACCGCCATAGCGCTGAACATTACGGCTGGAATGAGATAACCGGCCAGTAGGTTAGGGTTGCCCAAAAAGCTGTAGATCCGTGTAGTATCCACTAGCGTGGAATTCACATCCACCCAGGTAGCCAGGGCCGTAGCGCCAAAAAAGTACTGCCGCAGGCCATATACCGACACTGGCAGCGTAGTCAAAATATAGGCCAGCACCAGCAGGCTCCGTGCCCTGGGGCGACGGGCTACCCTGGCCATTAGCAAAAACAGCAGCAGGTTAAGGGTGAGCTTGATCAGCCCGCTCACAGCGGCTCCTCGTACTGGTGACAGCGCCGTGGCCAGCACCAGCACCCCCCAGTACACGGCCACCGTAACGTGAACCGGCGTAATCCCCGCGCCAGCTTCGTCCGTCAGGGTCAGCAGCAGCCAGAAAGCCGCCGCCGCCATCAACAACACCCCAATCAGCGTAGTGGAAACGTAGGGAGCCAGGGCAAACAGCACCATCACCAGGGCAAGGCCAATCCAGTCACCCCAGGGCAGCAGTCGGCTCCCCTGCCGCCATTGCCGTAAAGGGGCCAGCAAGCGGTGCAAAAGGCTGGCTTCTCGCCACTTGTCGAAGCTAGCGGTGGATAGAGTAAGCTGTTGCCAAAACGCCGTCAGCATAGGTTGGGGCTGGGTTGATCGAAAAAGTCCTCCCCATCATGCCAAGGTTTGGGGCAACTGTGTCAAAAAATCCTCACTTGGAGCTGGGGAAACGTTAAAAGAAGAATAATTTCCTTAAGCGGCCAAAAGCCTTTGTAATGCCCCAAAAGCCTTAATTAGGCGTTAACAACGGCCTCAGATCCCCTGCTTACAATATGGGCAGCAAAGCTCCCTTCAATATCCAGGAGAACAACATGGCCAGCCTCTTAGAGCAGCTTCGGCAAATGACCGTGGTTGTCGCCGATACCGGAGACATTCAAGCCATCGAAAAGTTTACCCCCCGCGACGCTACTACCAACCCTTCATTGATTACGGCAGCGGCGCAAATGCCCCAATATCATGAGATCGTAGACGAAACTCTGCTGAAGGCAAAGGCCGATGCTGGTGCCGATGCATCTAACAAAGATATCGCTAATCTAGCCTTTAACCGTTTGGCCGTATCTTTCGGGCACAAGATTTTAGCCATTGTGCCCGGTCGGGTGTCTACCGAGGTAGATGCTCGCCTCTCCTATGACACTGAGGCCACCATTGCCACTGCCCACAATCTAATTGAGCAGTACAACCAGCTTGGTATTTCTCCTGAGCGAGTGCTGATTAAGATTGCCTCCACCTGGGAAGGCATCAAAGCCGCGGAAGTTCTGGAAAAAGAAGGCATTCACTGCAACCTGACCTTACTGTTTGGGATTCACCAGGCAATTGCCTGTGCCGAAGCGGGCATCACCCTGATTTCGCCCTTCGTTGGCCGCATTCTTGACTGGTATAAGAAGGATACTGGCCGTGAAGACTATGCCCCCCACGAAGACCCTGGCGTACTGTCCGTAACCCAGATTTACAACTACTACAAGAAATTCGGCTACAAAACCGAGGTGATGGGGGCCAGCTTCCGCAACATTGGCGAAATTACTGAACTGGCTGGTTGCGACCTGCTCACCATCTCGCCTCAACTGCTGGCTCAGCTTGAAGAAACCCAGGGCGACCTGCCGCGCAAGCTCGATCCGGCTAAGGCCGCCGCGATGGATATTGAGAAAATCAACATGGACGAAGCCACCTTCCGCTCCATGCACGCGGCAGACCGGATGGCTACCGAAAAGCTGGATGAAGGCATCAAAGGCTTCAGTAAGGCTCTTGAAACCCTGGAAGACTTCCTGGCTACTCGCTTGGCCCAGCTTACCCAGGGCGAAATCATGGTCAGCCAGGCCCGTGATGATCTGTTCAAAGCCTACGACCTGGATGGCGACGGCTTCATTACCCGTGAAGAATGGCTGGGCACCGATGCCGTATTCGATGCCCTCGACTCTGACCACGATGGCAAGCTCTCCCCCGCAGAAATTGGAGCCGGGTTAGGAGCGGCGTTTCAGTTAGCCTGAGCTTTGAATCGGCCAGCCCAGATTGCCCCTGGGCTGGTTGTGAGCAGGCGCTAACCATCCAGCATCGAACTCTGATGCTTAAACTACGGGCGGCCCCACTGGGGGAATAAATTCCAGAACGTTGATATCCAGGCTGTTGGCGGTGACATCCAGCAAAACAGCTTCCAGAGTAGTGCGTCCCTGTGGCGTGGTGACTAGCACGTGGGTGTCTTCACCGACTTGCTCGAAGGTAATGTACTGAACCAGGTTAGCCGGGTTGGAGAGATTTTCAAATACTTCTCGCCTAGCCACCAGGCTAAAGTTTAGGATGTCACCTTGCCTGGCGTTGAAGTCCGTGACGATGCTAAACCCATCGGCCACAGGGCCTATGCCAGGGTATTCCAGCAATTCATCCCCGGCTAGGGCTCCAATTCGGAAGGTGTCGGCACCTCTGCCGCCGGTTAGGAGGTTTAACCCAGCGCCACCATAGAGGGTATCGTTACCAGGGCCGCCATCAAGAATGTCATTGCCAGGGCCACCGTCGAGGCTGTCATTACCTTCACCACCATTGAGAGTATCGTCACCCTCGCTGCCAAACAAGACATCATTACCGCTACCGCCGAAGACCAAGTCATCGCCGCCATAGGCAATCACAAAGTCACCACTGCCGTGGGCTTCAATGCGGTCGTTTTCCTCAGTGCCGGTTAGAAAGTCCTTATCGTCGGTGCCTTCAATAAAGTTGGCAACCGCAACAGCAGGTGCCTCACCCTGGATGGGTAAGGCAATAGAGCCACTAGCCACAAATCCGGAAAAGGCCAACAGCACCGCAGAGACCTCATCATCAGAGGCTGAGTTGGCTTCTTCTGTCAGGTCTTCTACTGGCGGAAGCCAGGAAGTATCGCCTTTGGTTGGGGGAATAAACATAGTTAGACTATTCCATCTATTCAATCGAGGCAGCAGGCATGGCAAATCAAGCTTGTCGCTGCCTGCAAAGAACCATTCCACAAGAAAAAAGCAAAATGACAAATTGCCACTTAGCTTTACTCGGAGATGCCACTATTTCAGTAGATACCCAGCCACTATGTTAGATACCTAAGCAACTACACTGACTTGCCGCCGTTCACCTAAGCGGTCACAGTTGTAACGCTACCTACTAGTTTTAGGGACTAAGTGACAATCCAGAGAATTCGTACCGTTTTTACACGAATACTTTAAACCATACGGAATTCGCGTCAAGGTTCTATGAACTTTTCAGGATTTTTCCGGATTTTGCAAATGAACCTAATCTTGATAATCGTTACCATTTTAAGTCTGCTTTAGGAGTGAAGTCGTCAGAACAGCAAATATGGATGGGGAGTCAATTTATACCATCCAGGCTCTTTATGCACCCCTCACTGCGTTACTTTTCTGGTCAGGGGCCGCCTATCTCCGAAATTAAGGGTTAATCGCTGTAACCTGACTGCCAGTAATCAAAGGAGGCCGCAAACTGGTCGAGGGAGAGCTGGTAAATGCGATCACTCTGCATGGCTACCTGCCGATCAGCGGCGGTGTTGTAGCCCCAGTCGGCCAGAAATAACTGCACATCGTCTAAGTCGAGCTGGCGCTGCACGGCTTGCAGGGCTTTGAGCCGATCCTCCACAAACCAGATAACTGGCGTAGTATGGGCGGTTTTGAGTTGGCGTAGGGTGTCGTACTTGGGCTGCTTGATTTCTTTACCCAGAATGCGCTCGGCGGGTAGAGCCAGCCCCTGCTGAGCCAGCAATTGCTGAATGAACCGTCCCTCTTTGGTGGAAATGATGATGGGATCCACACCTGCATCCATCACCTGCTGAAGGCGGGGCAACACCCCAGGATAAAAGCGGTGGTAGCTGAGCCAGTCGTCTACATCAGCCTGGATCCAGCGATCGCGCACCCCATCTACCGCCTGGGCCAGGGTAGCCGACTCCAGACCCGCCTGGGCCAGCAGCTTGGGCACCAGCTCTGGCCAGTCCATCAAAATATCTGTGTCGTCCACACCTGTGATTAGCCCATAGAGCACCAGGGGCATTTCCCAACCCGTTTCAACCACCGGGCGCAGAGGATAAAACCGCTCGGCCAGGCCCGCCGGAGGGTCTAAAGACGCTGGTTTGAAAACTTCGAGATAGGCTTTCCAGGCGGTCTGAAAATACTCCAAAAGGCCGTCGCAGACAACGCCATCAAAATCCAAGGCCAGAATAGTGGGGGAAGTCATCGGTTAAGCGTCCTGCACAACAACAGCTTGGTGACGAATCAACTGCTGCACAGCCGTCAGGGTTCGATTCAGTTCTGGCCCTTTGTAGGTGGGGCGGGCCTCAAACGCCTGTTGTTCCTGTTCCAGCATCAGCACATCTTCGCGAATCAGCCGCCGCAGCACGAAGCTGGCTGAATTCGTAAAGGCGGTTTTGAAGAATTGCCGCACGATCAGCGGCGTCTTGTGCAGTTTTGTGAACCGCCCCAGGGAGGTAAAGTGCAGCAGGTAGGCGCGGGTACGGGTTTCATCTACCGGGCAAAAGAGGCAGTAGAGCTTGAAGTCATCCCCCAAGGAGGCGACCCAGTGGGGATACTCATAGCGCACATCCAGCGGCTCTGGATGCAGCTTGCGCAGGGCTGGAATCAACAACTGGGAGGCCGACCAGATTTTGTCGATGCGGTAGTAGCTCTCGGCATCATAGTGGGCGAACACCCGGTTCTCGTCGGTTTGTAAATCCGCCAGGACAGGATTAGCCCAAACCTGAGCCGCCCCGTGTAGATGGCCGTGGTACATGTCCATCAAATTTTCGATCAAGAACGAGTAGTGAGCCTGCACGTCAATCACTGCCGAGGAACCAATGAAGTTGAGGTGTTCCCACTCCGGTACTCCCAGCGGGGGGCGCTGCTCGGCTAAAGCGGCTTCTCCCGGAAACAGCCAGATAAAGCCGTCTTGCTCTTGTACGGGATACTGCCGCAGGGCACAGGTGGGAAGCTTTTGCTGAGGTTCTAGATAGGGGATATGGGCACAGCTACCGTCGGCAGCAAACTGCCAGCCGTGGTAAGCACAGGCCAGACGATCGCCCACTACCGTGCCTTCACTGAGCTTGACCTGGCGGTGGGGGCAGCGGTCTTCCAGAGCAACTACCTGACCCTGGCCATCTCGATACAGCACGATGGACTGATGCCAAAGCGTCACTGCTAAGGGCTTGTCGCTTAGCTCCTGGCTCTGGGACACTACGTACCAGTGGTTGGGGTTAATGCCCAACTGCCTCAGGTGACGCTTTGGCTGGGTGTTGATGCCTGCTGACGTTGTACGGCTGTCTACCGTTGCTGCAGGGCTGCTCTCTGTTGCCGCTGGTGCTGTTTGCATATCTAATCCATCCATCCTGAGACCTGCCTTGCTGAGTGGAAGATAACCTGATGACCGCTGCCCCTAAGTCAATGCTAAATTTTTAGCACTCCTTCTGGGTTGACTGACAAAATTGGACGACGTTTCACCCCTTCTCGCTGCAAAATCGCATTGGCAGCCAACAAACCGCTGCTGACGGCGCGCTCCATCAGCCCGCAGGGAAAGGGCATACGCACCCAGTCACCGGCAAATAGAAGATTGTCAGCCGCCGTTGTGGTCTGGGGCCGGTTGGCAAAGCTGCCGGGCGGAAAACCCGCAAAGTTTTTCTGATTTACCAACTGCCGGTGCAGTACCGTGGCCCCCCGCAGCGAAGGCACAATCTCGTATAGCTCGGCCTCGAAGGTGTCGAGAATTTCTGCTTGGGTGGGGAAATCCTTCTCTTTGTAGCAGTAGGCGTGCAGCTCAACCACACTACCGCCCGTGCGTTCGGCCCATTCGATGTAGTCTTCCTGGATGCGGTGGTAGAGGGTAATGCTATCCGTTAACCGATAGCCAGAGAGGGAGGTAAACCAGCTATGCTCCCAGTCAAAGTCTCGATCTAGCCAGAAGCGCCCTACTGCAAAGGGGTCGGCCACCTGGAGCTGTTCGACTTGGGTGACCAAAGTGGGTTCCACTGGGCCTTCGGACAGGGCAAACAGGGCCTTAATGCCGGGGATATCTGCGGCCATTACATAGTAGTCGGCGGTTAGGGTGTGGGTGCTGTCGGGATTGGACTCTGGGTTGGCAGCCACCAACTGGACGCGATCGCCCTGCCGCTGCATCACCCTGAAGGGAGCCAGATTTTCTCGCGCTGGGCCAGCCAGTACGGTGCCGTCGCTAGCATAGGCGGCTCCGTGGCAGGGGCAGAGATACCCATTGTCAGCGGTGGCAACCTGGCGCTGCACGCTACAGCCCTGGTGAGTACAGGTCAGAGATAGCGCCTGAGTAGCACCTGGAGCCAACGAATAGACTTGATCTCCGGCCCCGAAATATTCCATCGTTTCAGAACTGAGCAGTGGATTGCGCTCCACCCAAAAGGGAACCGGATTGGTGGCTACACTGCCCTTCTGGTAAGTCACTTCGGCCACCTGACCATCTTTCCAGGCCACCTGACTGACCGTAACGCCAGTAAGCACCTGGCCGCCGTTGGTTTCAATGGCCTCTACCAGAGGGTCAACCAGCGATCGCCCCATATCCTGACAGGTGCCGTTGAAGGCCAATCCTTCGGGGTTGCCGAAAAAATAGAAGTGAAAGAACTGCATGAGTTCCCCAGCACTCAATACATCCGGCGCATTTAGGCTGGATTTGGCAAAGGGCAAAAAGTAGAGGTCATAAAGCCCCCTGGGAAAGTCGTCGGCCACCCAGTCGGCCACGGAAATATGATCCAGCCGCTCGTAGCTCTGAGGATTACGAAAGCCCGTAATTTCTCGAAATACCTGGAGATGCTTGAGATGAGTCAGATTGATTCCCCATTTCAGGCGATTTGAGGAAGAAATCGCTAAGTCCACCACATTCCAGGGAAATGCCGAATTGCTAGGCCGAAACACCTCTGGAGCGTAGCGCTCTTTGTAAACCAGGGAGTAAAAATCTAGAGACTTGAAGTTTTGCCGAATATTCAGCTCGTTAACCAGGCCAAACAGGTTGTAGTACTGGGGAAAAAATCCGTGGAAACCATGCTCCATCATGAACTGGTCGTCGCCAACCTGAATGGGCCAGCTAGCAATTTTGCCGCCTAACTGGGGAGAGCGCTCTAGTAAGGTGACAGCCACCCCGCGCTGACTTAGCTCGTAAGCCGCCGCCAGACCCGCTAAGCCACCGCCAATAATCACCGCCGTCGTCGGTTTACCTACACGACCGGGCAATTCCAGACGATCTTGCTGATACACGGTGGGCTGAGGCTTACTCAACCGGGAATAGCTCAGCAGCGCCGCAATGCTCCCAACTCCAAACAGCTTCAGCACATTGCGACGGGCCAGGGTTTGGGCAAGCAGCCCCTCTAAAGATTGACTCATCAGATGCGTTGGTCTTTGCTTAGGTCAAACTCGGCCTCAAGGACAAATTCCTCAAGGTGTGTGGAGAGCGACTTGGGCATACGGTATCACAAGACTCCCGGCCAGAGGAGATGGACCGCAATCCCTAGTGAATGGGTTGAATCCGCTGTGAAACCTCTTAGAAACTGTAGTATTAAGTTGCCTTTACAGTCTACTCATCCTGATGAAATACGTGCGAGAAACCTTGGCAGTTGCCCAGCGCATTTTGCTTGAACTTTTGCACCGCAAACGCAGCTTGATTTTTTGGGCTATCTTTCCAGTTCTGCTGCTAATTCTCAACAGCCTGATATTACAGGAGCGCACCCAGGTTTCTCTAGCCGATGCCTATACCCTGGCGGCTCCATCCACTCTGGTGGGTGCAGCATTGTTCTTCAGCGGTTTGGGGGGCAGCGTGGCCACGGTAGTTTCTGAACGCGAGCAGCAAACCCTGAAGCGGCTGTTTTTGTCGCCCTTGAGCGGGGTGTCTTACTTTTTGGGCATTTGTCTGGCCTATATCGCTATTGGTCTGGGCCAGGGGGTGTTGATGTACGCGATCGCCCTTTCCCAGGGTGGCCGTCTGGAAGGCAACCCCTTCGCCAGTCTGCTAATTGTGCTGCTTAGTATTGCAGCCTACGTGGGGGTTGGGTTTGTACTGGGTACCCAACTGGCCCGCCGCACTGAGGATGTCAACGCCCTGGTAGCGGCCTTTGGCATTCCGTTGATGATTTTGGGCGGAGCTTTCATGCCCTCTAGCTTTTTCCCCGATTCACTGCTAGAACTCACCCGCTTTAACCCTATCTATCACATGATTGAGGCGATGGCTGGCGTAGCGGCTGAGGGTAACTCCCTGGCAGAGGTTGGAAACCACATCTGGTTCCTGGCTATTTTTGCCACAGCAATGGTAGTGGCTGGCTGGCTGGCCTATCAGCGCATGATACAGGTAGAGCGGCAGTTGTAGGAGAACGCTCAGTTGGCGGCCAGGGTAAAGGTAAAGCTAATTTCTTAGGGCAGATTTCTATCGGGATTGTTCCTAATCTGGCTTTCTTTGCTAAAGTGTCAGGGCAAAATTGCTCTCTAATTGGCTCGGCTATGGTGTTGCAGAAAAAGCCACCACTTTTGATTGTGCTTGGCGCTGTGCTTTTATTTCTTGGGGGTGGAGCCCTCACCCTGTGGCTGATGACGCGGCGCGGTAACTTGATTAAGGCGTTGCCAGCCGGGGCCAACGCTATCCCTGATGATGCGGTCATGGTGCTAGCGCTCTCTACCGATGAAGCCCAGTGGCGGCGACTGCGGCAGTTTGGCACCCCTACGACTCAGGCCCAGTTTGATCAGGTCTTGGTGCAGTGGCGCAATCGCCTGCTGACTAATGCCGGAATTAACCCGGCTACCGACCTACAGCCCTGGGTTGGGTCAGAAATTACCCTTGCTCTATTGCCCACCGAAACTTCGACCACTGCCACCCTGCCCGGACTTCCCCCCACGCTGGCCCTGGAATCTAACGTCGTAGCGGCTATCCCCATCAACAATGCCAACGCAGCTCAAGAGGGGCTGGGTAATCGCTTAGTGCAGGCCAAGGAAGTCGGCGACAATCCCTACCGTGGTATCACCCTACAGCAGTTAGAGGTTAAGGGTGAGACTCCTCTCTACGCCGCTGTGCTTAATCCAGAACTGGCTCTGGTCAGTTCTCAGGTGGCGCTGCTCAAGCAATCTATTGATGCCTTTCGAGATGGCCAGTCGCTGGTGAATCAGCCCGGTTTTAACAAAGCCTTTGAGCAACTAGAGGAAACTCGTTCTCTGGCTCGGCTTTATGTGGATATGCCTGCTGCTGTGCAAACCCTGGCCAGCACTACGGATCCTCCCATACCCGCCAACCGTCTGGAGGCTCTGAGAGCGCCAAGGGCTTTAGTTGGCGCTCTCATCGTAGAAAGTCAGGGGTTGCACTTGCAGGCTGTTAGCTGGCTGGAGCAAGGTCCCCAGGTCTTTAACACTGGCAATCAAGCGGGACAAATGACCCAACGCCTGCCCGCCGACACGCTGCTGATGTCATCTACTGGGGACTTTCAGCAGTTTTGGGAAGACTTCACCAGTGGGCAGCAGCTTTCGGCCCTGTTTCCAATTCAGCCGGAAGAAATTACCCTGGGCCTGCAATCCACCACGGGGCTGATTCTAGAAGAAGACCTGCTGCCCTGGATGGGCGGGGAGTTTTCCCTGGCAGTACTATCGCCGCCCTCAGCCCCAGATACCCCTGGCGGCACTCTCCCTAACCCGGCCCTGGTGTTGATGGTAAAAACCAACAATCGCCAGGCCGCAACGGAAACCTTTCAACAGCTGGATGAGGTGATGGCTAACCGCTATCGGTACACGGTAGAAGCCACCGAGCTAGATGGCATGCCCGTAACCCGTTGGACGGCACCTTTTAACTCGCTCAGCCTAGCTCACGGCTGGCTCGATGGCGATGTTCTCTTTTTCACCGCAGGCCAGGGTGTAGATGACCTAATAGCCCCCAAACCCAACCGCCCCCTGGCCTCAGCGCCCCTGTTT
>Ga0224723_1001786_pt1 | contig 12628 bp, 8 predicted proteins | sample Balambano_FR2_Me_FD_161647 | JGI IMG/M metagenome (GOLD analysis project Ga0224723, IMG submission 161647) | Freshwater sediment microbial communities from Lake Towuti, South Sulawesi, Indonesia - Balambano_FR2_MetaG | ecosystem: Environmental > Aquatic > Freshwater > Lake > Sediment | place...
GCTACCTGTTGATCAATCAACTGAACACAATCAGCCACCAACTGAGTTTTGACAGCTCCATCCTGTAGAACATCACACAAGCCCATCATGCTTCTCCCTTGCGGTAACGGGTATCGCTTTCATTGTTCTTAACTAGCGCACGGGTTCAGCGTTCCCAGGAGAGGATTTGGGATTGCTTCACAGGATGATAAATCTTTGGCTGACATCTATAGCTGCTGCCCGCTATCTCAACTGGCTCAAATCTACAACCAGGCGCTGACCGTTGACCTCTATGCGATCGCCGGTCACTAGCTTACGGCCCCGCCGGGTTTCTACTTCGCCATTAACCGTTACTTCCCCAGCTTGCACCATGACCTTGGCCTGGCCACCGCTAGCCGCCACCTGCATTTGCTTTAGAAACTGATCGAGCTTGATGTAATCTGGGCTGGGCATACTCCAATAGCAATAGAAAGTCTTTAACTCCAAAGCCGCGTTAGCCTTTTACACTCGTGGTAGGGTTCAACGTAAATTATCTACTGCAGAGGGACATGATGCTCACTAATCACCAACTCCTGCAAGAATTTCGGCAAAAACAGCTTCAGCTTCAGTCCTTTCGCAGTGCTTCTGACCCATCTCTCCAGGCCATGCTTGACCAGTATGACTGGGGAGTAGTCTCTGGAGCTGGTCATCACGGCTTGCCACTGCTGACTCTCCGGTTTAACCATCGAATTTCCCTGGATGATCCGGGTTTGCTTAACCTGGCTGAGCACGCCGAGCAAACCTGGGGGCCGGTCGATTTTGAACTCTTTTCTGGAGAAACCGATCAGCCCCTGCGAGTGTTAAGCAAGACGCTTTTAGCCTGGCACAGGCGGCAAACTAACTTCTAAGCAGTGGTTTGAGGAGACCCGCCGCTAAGCTCTAGAGCTAGTAGCTGAGCTTTAGAGCATTCACAGGTACGTCATCCCAGGAGTCAACGGTACGCAACTGGGCTACCCAACCAGACTGTCGTTGTTCATCCGTAAGGTTATCTTGAAACGACTGATGACAGGCCTGCGCCTGGGCTTCGTCGTAGCAGGCAATGCAGGAGTAAATGATTCCAGAAGGATCAATTTGCTCATTAATCCAAATCATGGTGACACCCAAATCAGTAGGCTAGCGGAGGAAAGGCGGCAGCCGTTGCCCTGGTAGTCTGCTTAGGATGTCACCATTGAATGGGAAGCATCCCTCACCGTATCTAGCACGGTTTGGCGGAGTTCAGCAATAGCCTGTAGCTGATAGTCGTTTACATCCTGTACCTGAGCCACCCCGCTGGATAGAGCCTCCAGCGATTGCCTAAGTCCGTTGGTGCTATCCTGGGCTGGGTTGAGCAACTCGTCGCCCACCGCAAACTTACCCCTCAGTGCCGCTAGCTCCAACTGTTGCTGTTGAAGGCGGGTCTCAAAGTCTTCTACCTCAGAACGATGGGTAGCTAATTCAGTCTCTTGAGTTGAAATGTCTGCCTTAAGCTGATTGATTGTTCCCTGGGAGCGCTTAATCTCAGCTTCTAGCGCTTGAATGGCCTCAGTAGTCTGGTGGCGTTGCTCGTCGATAGCATTCAGCAATGGCTCCAGGTCAACCCCGCTAACGGGCGTTTCTTCAATGGCCAGCCCCTGCCGCCGCCGTAGCACGGCCCGATGCTGGCTTAGCACCTCTTCGCGTTCTAGCAGGTTACGTCGCTGCCCCACCAGGGTTTCGTTCAGCATCTGGTAGCGATCCTGTTCCTCAGCTAACTCAGCCTCCATCTGCAGCCGATCAAACTCATTAGCTTGGGAAATTTTGACTTTAATTTCATCAATCGCCTGCTGTTCCAGGGTTAGCTCTTCCTCCTGGTCAGATACAAAGCGAGACATTTTTTCTAAATCCTTTTCCAGGTCACTGACCAGGGTTTGTAACCCGTCAAGGGGCATAGCTTCTAGGGCCGTGACATCCACTTTTTTACTGAGCCGTACCTTATCGCTAGTGTTAAGTAGCTCATACAATTGCTGATGCAGGTTGCTCTGAGCCTGTAGGGTTTGAGTCAAGTGCTGCAGTTGATCTTGCTGCCCTTTGAGAAGCTGCTGCTGTAGCTTGAAGGTCTCTTTCTGGTTAACAAGAGTAGCCTCCGCCTGATGCCACTCGGCCCAGCGCTGGGCGAGGCTAGCTTTCTGCTGGTCAAGCTCCTGCTGCTGTTGATCTAGACTCTGACGCTGAGTTTCCAGAGCCTGGCGATAATCACCCAACAGGCTTTGATGGTAGGCAAGGCCATCGCTAGCATGGGTAAGTGGTTCGCGCAGCGCCTCCATGGGGATTAGAGCCGTCGTCAGCCGGTTGAGCGCCGCTTGGATTCGCTCAACCTGGGAGGAATCTAGGCCGGTTGCCGTTGTTTCAGCCCGCTGCTCATCCAGACGCCGCATTTCACCATTGAGGTGTGCCCAGGCTCCTTCTAAATCCTGAGTTTTGCGGGCTAGCTCGTCTTGCTGCTGAGCCAAGCTCTGACGCAGTTGTTCGATTTCCTGGCGCTCAGCTTCGAGTTGTTCCAGGTCGGCTTCAGCCTGTTCAAGTTGTTCCTGGCGGGCTTCAATTTCTAGCTCGCGGCGGTTTAATTCCTGGCTTTGAAAGGTCAGCGATTGCTTCCACTGCTCAATTTCCTCTTCCTGCGTCTTAGACTTTTTGCTCAAGTTTGAGAAATTTTGCAAGATAGTGGTGAGGGCACGGCCAGCCTCATAGTGGCGTTGAACCTGGCGGTTGCTGCTAACCTCTACCATCACCAGCATGCCAGCATTGTAAGATGATGCATCATCCGGGGCGATTAGGGTTTCCTCCCCTGTGATAGCACCCCAGCTATGCTCACTGCGTTGACAGGCCAGCAGCTTAAACTCAGGCTTGCCGCCGCCCATGAATCCGACCTTTTTTTGGACTTCTGCTAGGTATAGCACGCTGGTGGTCCTCGTTACGCTAGACGTGAATGACTTTTGTGGATGACTCTGATGTAAATAATGCCCAAGAACATAGACTGCTGTGGCGATTTTTACTTGGCTAAGGGCTGAGCCTCAGCTAACAAACGGCCATCTGCTTGGCTACCCTGGGTGGGTTGCCCTGGGCGACGGTTAATGCTCCTGCAGCCAGATCACTGTAGACGACGGGCTGCTGCTATGGTAGCTCAGCGCTAAGAGGCATCTTAACTAATTTTGCTCAGGCCAGGGAAGATTCTCTTCAGTCAAACTAAAGCAAGTCCCTGGGATTGGTGACTCACTTGGGTCGCCCCTAATTAACGCCCCTGGTACCAGCACCTCAAAACGAGCATTGCCTACTTCAGTAAGAATGCCCGCAGAGGCGACTAAAAGTGGGTTGTGGATAAAAGGATTTGGGCCTCAGCCAGCTCAACAGTTAGCCTCAAAAAGCACCGACAGTCCAGTGAAGCGTTGAGACATAAAGCCCTAAGATTACGCTTCCTGGTCTGGCAGCTTATACTAGAGGCACAGGTGCTGACTTGGTCTGGCGGGGGCGTATGATCCATTGCCAGCTTCGCTACACGGCTGGGTTACTCGATACACATACCTTACGGTCGCCGCATGCAGGGCTATTTGTCTGAAATTGATATTCGTAGCATTTTGCAACTCATTGAGCTGGGCCAGCGCACCGGTGAGCTTTATCTAGAGAGCTACAGCACTAGCCAGGTTCGCAGTCTGAGTCTGAGTACAGCATCTAGCCCAGAGCTATCAGAGTCAGCTCAGTCGTGGTTGGTGTTTTTTGCCAATGGTCGCCTCGTGTATGCTGGCCCTACGGATAATAGTCTTGGTCGGTTGCAGGATCATCTCCACCGCTATGGCATCGATAAATCCCTGCCCGGCCCTGGCACAACCTCTGCGATCGCGGCCTTAAATTCCCTAGAGTATGGAACCCTGTGGGCCATGCTAGAGCAACACCTGCTAACTCCTGAGCAGGGGCGCACCATTCTCAGCCACATGGTGCGTGAAACCCTGTTTGATTTGCTGAGCCTGCACCACGGTTCCTTTGTGTTTCAGCTTAGTTCGGCCCTTAGCCCCCAGTTGATGACTCAAAAAGTCAGCGCCCTAGTCACTGGACTTACCCAGCAAATTCAAATCTGGCATCAGCTTCATCCACAGTTGCAATCTCCTGACCAGTGCCCCATTTTGGTTAACCCAGAGGCCTTTCGCGCTAGCACCTCAGCCAGTGCCTACGCTCGCCTGGCCACCTGGCTAGATGGGCAAACCTCCCTACGCCAGATTTCTCGCTACCTGAATCGGGATTTAGTAACCGTGGCTCGCAGCCTGCTGCCTTCGATTCAGCAAGGGCATATTACCCTGGGTCAACCCGCAGGCCAGGTTCAGGGCAATCGCCCGATAGCCCGATTGTGGTCTCAGCGGTTGCCTCGCATCGTCTGTGTGGACGATAGTGCCAGCATCCGCGCTATGGTCGAGCGCATCTTAGATGGCCAGGGCTACGAAGCCACCTCCATTGGCAACCCGTTGAAGGCCCTGGGGTTGCTGTTTCAGCTTCAGCCTGATTTGATTTTGTGCGACATCGCGATGCCTGAGCTAGACGGCTATGAGCTGTGTGCTATGCTGCGCCACGCCAACGCCTTTCGCCAAACGCCAATTGTGATGCTAACTGGCAAAGATGGCTTTTTAGACCGAGTTAGAGCCCGTATGGTAGGGGCTAATGATTACTTAACTAAGCCCTTTGGCCCCGGCGAATTGCTGGCGCTAGTGGAAAAATATGCTGGCCCCGGCGACCCAGATCGCCCTCGTCCTGACAAGCTGCTGGCTGAGGCAATGGCCCATGAGCTTGATTTTGATTTCGATCACGCTAACGTAGCTTAGAAATATTTTTTAGTATTTATTGCTAGAGCACGCCAACTTTACAAAGATTCGCCATAATTTGAACCATTAAGTCTGTCGATCTAAATTCAGGTGCATTGACTGAACATTAGCCCATAAAAGCTGGTGGAGAGTTGAATCGCAGCCAAGTTTGAGGAGTTCGACAGGGCTTGAGGTGTGGTTGCTACTGCCCTAGGGCAGCTTCAAGCTCAACTAATGCGGGCCTTGTATGGGTCAACCTATGAGCATAGTTTTGGTGGTAGAAGACAGCGTTCCTCAGCAAGAAATGATGACGGACTTGCTCCGTAGCATTGGTTTGGAGGTGGCGATCGCGAATGATGGCCTAGAGGCTCTCGAACGCATTGAACGTCATCCTCCCGATGTCATCGTCCTAGATATCGTCATGCCCCGAATGAATGGCTATGAGCTCTGTCGTCGCCTCAAAGCGAACCCTATGACCCAACATCTACCGGTGGTAATGTGTTCATCCAAAGGGGAAGAGTTTGATCGTTACTGGGGCATGAAGCAAGGTGCTGATGCCTATATTGCGAAGCCCTTTCAACCAGCTGAGTTGGTGGGTACTGTACAGCAGTTACTGCGAAGCTAGCGCAGTGTTAATGGCCATTGTTGAGGCAGAACAGAATGGTAGGTAATCCTGATTTCTTAACCCAGACTGGGCAAGACCAAGATCCAGAGCTACAGGAGCTAGAGACTCCTGAAGGGGAGCTTTTTTTAAGGTTTTTTGTCACCCCTGACGATGAATTTGCGCTACCGGCCACAGGCATTCGTCGCATTATTGAGCAGCCCCCCGACCGCATTACCCCCATTCCTAACGTCTCCCACTTACTCTTGGGTACCTTAAACGAGCAAGGACGAGTAGTTTGGGTGGCAGATCTGGGTCAGTTTTTAGGCTATAGCTCGATGTTGAACACCGATCGCCCTGAGATTGCCGTCATTGCTGTTGAGGATCAGGGAACTATGTTAGGCTTAGCCGTCAATCGGATTGTAGGCACACGCTGGCTAAACCCCGATAAAACTCGGGTGGCTAGTGGTAGCCCAGATACCATGGCTCCGTTTTTGCGCGGAGAATGGGTGCTACCCTCTGAGGATAATAAAGCACTTAAGCTGCTTGATCATGTAGCTGTGATTCGCTCGGCCCGCTGGGCGGCATAGTTACAGAGTTACGGTTCACTGGCGCATCTTCGTCCCTTAAGACACTTGCACTGGCAGGAGAAGGTTATGGCTTCAGGCATTGATTACTCTCAAGCTTACCAAAAAGCTGAGAGAGCCTATATACAGGGCAACTATCAGGATGCCGCGGCTGTTATCGATCAGCTGGCTGAGGAATATCCCCAAGATCCCAGTGTGCTGTTGCTGCGTGGGCACATCTACGGCTACGGCTTGCAGCAGTACGAGATTGCCCATCAGCAGTACAGTGCAGTCTCACAATACACCTCTGAGCCTGAATATCTGGACTATGCCACCAGTGGCCTCGACTATGTCCGCCAGTTTTTAGCCGATGGGGCGATCGCCGCTGATGATGAGCCAGGCAACACTCAGTTCGCAGACGCTTCTGTAGATCCCTTACCAGAACCCGACAGGGTGGCTCAAGCTGGGGCCAGTGGCTGGGAGGTAGCCCCTGATTTGACCGATTTTTCGGTTGATCCCTCAGACCCTTTTGCCATTGATGACGATGCCATAGCCGATGACCTGGATGACGTTACTTTTGAGGATGAGACCTCCGTTGATACCTTGGACTTTGCCAATGCTGACCCCTTTACAGTGGCTGATGCCAACTTGAAGTTGGATGCTAGTTTGGCCAACACCTCCCTGGCTCAGTTAGCAGAAGATGCCGGCTTGCAAACGTCTCCATCGAGTCAGGCAGGGCGGTACGAGGCCAATGCCAGCCCTGCCACTCCCTTACCAGAGGAGATAGATCCCTTTGCCAATGACGACACTGGCTGGCCTGACATGACCGACGATGGCAGTGACGACATGACTGTCTTTGCCCCTGACCCAGACTTTGGCCCTGGAGCGTTGAGCACACCAGCGGCCGAGATGACTGAGGACTACCTTAACAACGGCTACAGCACGGCCTCTGGCCCAGACAGCGAGAATTCTTCCCCTGGTAATGTTGACTTTCTAGACGAATTTGGCGAGTTTGACGACCTGGGTAGCCTGCCAGACTTTGAACTATCGGACAGCTCTGCTGGGTTTACTACGCCCTCGGTAGGGCCGTCAGGCTTGAGTTCCACCGACGATGGGCCTGACTACAGCAGCGGTGCTTCAGCCTTTGACCTGAGCGATATGGCCGACCAAACTGCCATCAGTGACGAAGATATTTTTAGCATCGCCGGAGCAACTGACGGCCTACCGATGTTTACCCAGGTGGATGGTGACGAGGTAGAAATCACCACTGACCAAGACTGGCTGGGCTTTTTAGACAACGCTTCGCTACCCACCAAGAGCTTGATTGTAGCCTTGTCAGCTGGGGTAGCTTCTGCCCTGGCCGTCGGTGTGGTTAACTTTGCTGCCGCTACTCTACAGCCGAATCGAGACATGCCAAAGGGAGTTCATGCCGCAATGGCGCTGGCGGCTGGGGTGGCCGGGTTTGGGGCGGCCTTTGGCACTGGCCGTCTGGCCCAGCGAAGCATTCAAGCCAGCGTTAGCGACCTGCAGCGCCAGTTTGACTCGGTGATTCAGCAGGGCAATCTCTCGGCCCGCGCAACCGTTATGAGCGAGGATGAATTTGGCCGCCTGGCCAGCAGCTTTAACAAAATGTCGCGGGTGATTTTGACTACCACCAGCGAAGCCCAGCGCAAGGCTCAAGAGCAGGAGCAGGCCAAAGAAGACCTCCAGCGTCAGGTGATTCGTCTGTTAGACGATGTAGAAGGGGCAGCCCGTGGCGATCTTACGGTGCAGGCCGAAGTCACTGCCGACGTGCTGGGAGCCGTGGCCGATTCCTTCAACCTGACTATCCAAAACCTGCGCGAAATTGTAGAACAGGTAAGTGTGGCGGCCCGCCAGGTAAGCAAGGGAGCCACGGAAAACGAAATTTTTGCCCGCAGTCTCTCTGCCGATGCTCTGCGCCAGGCCGAGGAGCTAGCGGTGACGTTGAACTCTGTTCAGGTGATGACCGACTCAATTCAACGGGTGGCTGAGAGCGCTCGTGAGGCCGAGGAAGTGGCGCGCTCGGCTTCTTCTACCGCGCTTAAGGGCGGCGAGTCAGTAGAACGCACCGTAGCCGGGATTCTGGAAATTCGGGAAACGGTGGCAGAAACGACCCGCAAGGTAAAACGTCTGGCCGAATCGTCCCAGGAAATTTCTAAAATTGTGGCCTTAATTTCTCAAATTGCCTCCCGCACCAACCTGCTGGCTCTTAACGCCAGCATTGAGGCGGCGCGGGCCGGTGAAGCGGGTCGTGGCTTCGCTATTGTGGCCGATGAAGTACGGCAGTTGGCCGACCGGGCTGCCAAGGCTTCTAAAGAAATTGAGCAGATTGTGCTACAAATTCAAAGCGAAACTGGCGGTGTGATGACCGCAATGGAAGAAGGTACCCAGCAGGTGATTGAGGGCACCCGGCTGGCAGAACAAGCTAAGCGATCCCTGGAAGATATCATTCAAGTCTCCAACCGTATCGACGTGCTAGTGCGCTCAATTACCGCCGACACTGTCGAACAAACCGAAACCTCTCGGGCCGTAGCCCAGGTTATGCAATCCGTTGAACTAACGGCCCAGGAAACCTCCCAGGAAGCCCAGCGAGTGTCGGGCTCGTTGCAAAACCTGGTGGGGGTAGCCCGCGACCTGTTGACCTCAGTAGAGCGATTTAAGGTGGACTCCACCGATGGGTGATCCGGCCAGCGCCTGCCGGTGCTGTGACCTTAGAACATGATGCAAGCGTGTAGAAGGGAACCGATATGCTGCCTGAAGATCAAAAGCGAATCTTGGGGTACTTCATTGAGGAAGCGAAGGATCACCTCAATACCATTGAGCAGGGCCTCCTTAACTTGCAGGCCACCATCAATGACCCTGAGATGATTAACGAGGTCTTTCGGGCCGCCCACTCGGTAAAAGGGGGTGCCGCCATGCTGGGCCTCAACAGCATTCAGCGCACCTCTCACCGCATGGAAGATTTCTTCAAGCTAATGAAGGACTTCCCAATCCGCCCGGATCGCGACCTAGAATCGCTACTGCTGCAAATTGCTGATGGGCTTCAGGAGCAACTGGAACAATTGCAAAGTCCCTTTGGGCTGACTGATGATCAGTCCCAGACCATTATGACTACCCTGGAGCCAGTCTTTAGTCAGGCCGAAACTCACCTGCAAACCCTGGTTGAGGCGGCTCCAGCCGTGGCGGCTCCGGTTCTGGTTGCCCCGGTTTCTCTGGCTGCTCGCTCAGCCGTAGATACGACCAGCCATCCTGAAACCAGCGCATTGCACCTGGTCTTTCGTAGCGATGTGCCGCAACTGCTGCGCGAGATGTTGACCACCTTTAAGCAGCCCGACGGAGCCATTTCCCGCCGCCAACTGAGCCAGATTTGCCAGCGCCTCCATAGCCTGGGTGAGCCGTTTGAACTAACCCAGTGGTGCAGTCTGGCGCAAAGCGTTGCTCAGGCGGTAGATAACCCACAGCAGACCTACCGCACCCTGGCCGCCGTGGTAATTCGGGACTTGAAACAAGCTCAGGAACTGGTGCTAGCGGGTCAGGCTAGCCAAGTTAGCGCTTCAGCAGCGCTACTCGCCTTACTGCCGCCGCTCCCTGCAGAAGCAGATTTGGCCCTGGAAGCACTACTCAACGAGGCACTGGAAGAGGGGCCTGCCGAGGCTGACCTGACAGATCTCCTGGCTGTGGCTGACGTGACTGCTGCCACAGATTTAGCTGCCACGGACGATTGGCTAGAACAACTCACCGCTACGGGTGATGCCGACCAGTTTGAGCCCCTTTCTGAGCTCGCAGAGCTTGAACCTGGGGAAATAGACACAGCCATGACGCACTCCTCGGCACCTACGGCCCAGCACCATCCGGGTATCGGCCCGCAGGTGGGAGCCGAAGAACTCAACAGTTTGGCGGATCTGTTTGAAGGAGAAGGACTCGCCCTGGAGGATCTTTGGGAGGACGAAGACCTTCACGACATAGGCCAATCTCCTGACCTTGACAGCAGTTTAGCGGTCGATGATCCGGATAGCGAGTTTGCGGATTTATTCCAGACTGGCCTTGACGATGGCGCTGCCTCGACAACTCCAGCCAATGCCAGTGCCGCCCCGGAAGACGACATGGCCAGTTTGTTCGGTAGTGCGCTGACTGATGATATTCCCGGCGACATGGCTATGGCTATTGACGTGGCTGTTGACATAGACACCCAAGCTACTGCCGAACAGATTGATGATGACCCTGAGGAGCCATTTCCTCCGAACGAGGCTGCCGCCTCTGGCCAATCCGACCCAGAAGATATAGGGGATTTTGAGGATTTCTTTGATGTTTCCACCCCTGCCGCCACTCTGACTGCACCAGCGGCTGTGGACGAGTTCTTTGCTTCAGACCAGGCTTCCCCCCCTGGTGAACCAGTCGCCGCCGCGCCAATAGAAGTGCCCTCGACTCTGGCGGAAAATGCCAACTCAGCCACAATCGCCAACGTCACTTCGCACTTAGAGTTGGCCGAGACTTCTGCCCTGGAGATGGATGAGTCGCTACCGGCACCGTCCGCTAACCTTAGCCATGATGCGGCGCTGGAAACCGATCTGGATGCCCTGTTTGATGCTACCGAAGCCAACGATCCCTTCGGAATCATCTCTGCTAACCCAGCGGACTTGAGTGCTGAAATTCCCGAAGCCATGACCGAGATGGTCGGAGACACGGCTGATGCAGGCATTGACGATCCCTTTGGAGAACTCAGTCTGGATGGTTTAGATTGGCTGGCAGACGACGAGCCGCCCCCTCCCCCTGGGCCAGAAATGGTCATGGAATCTTCCGTAGAAACTTCTGTAGAACCTTCCTCTGAAGCGGACAATGGGCCATCTATGCCGCTCGCCCATGAGCCTTGGGATAGCTTTGACGATCTCAATGCCCTTCTGGAAGACGAGGCTTCTGACCCCAGCCTGGAGCCTTCTGACTGGGTTGAGCCTGCTCAAACGGACTTTTCTTCCTTTGCAGCCATTGCCCCAACTAATGGAGAAACTGACCCTGGCGAAGTGAACTTGCCCGCCGAGGCGTCAGCCTCCCTGGTGAATGTAGAAAGTTCTGATGACGATGGCTTTGGCGATCTCGAAAAGCTCTTAGAAGAGGCCGACCAGATGGGGGGATCTGGGCCAGTGATGGGAGTCCGCCGCAGCGGAATTACCGCCAGCCCACGGATGCCTCGGCGCTCTAGCGCCACGACCGACCAAACTATGCGTGTCTCGGTTAGCCATCTAGACAACCTCAGTAACTTGGTGGGTGAACTGGTGGTCAATCGCAATTCCCTGGAGCAAGACCAAGAGCGCCTGCGGCAATTTTTGGATAACCTGCTGCACCAGGTGCAACAGCTTAACGATGTGGGTCAGCGGATGCGAGATCTCTACGAACGATCGCTGCTGGAAAGTTCGCTGATGGCTAACCGCCAGTCCTTTGCCCTGGGGCAGACTGCCAGCTATAGCGGTAGCCACGCCACCGGTGCCACCTTCGACGCCCTGGAGATGGATCGTTTCACGGGTTTTCATACCCTCTCTCAGGAGATGATTGAGCTAATTGTGCGGGTGCGGGAGGCGTCCTCTGACATTGAGTTCACTATCGACTCGACGGATCAAATTGCCCGCCAGTTTCGTCAGGTTACTACGCAGCTTCAGGAAGGGCTTAATAAGGCTCGCATGGTGCCCTTTGGCCAAACCGCTGACCGCCTACCCCGGGCCGTGCGCGACATTTCTCTGCGCTGCGGTAAGGAAGCCAGACTGGTGGTGGAAGGCCGCGACACCTTGATCGACAAGATGATTCTGGAGCGCCTGTACGATCCCATGACCCACCTAGTCAACAACGCCATCTCCCACGGGATTGAATCTCCGGAGGAGCGTGTGGCCCTGGGCAAATCCAGAGAAGGCACAATCACGGTGCGAGCCTTTTACCAGGGCAATCAAACCGTTATCTACATTGCCGACAACGGTGGCGGCATCAACCCGGCCTTGGTAAAAGCCAAAGCCCTAGAGCAGGGCATCATCACCCTGGCCGAAGCTCAAACGATGACCGATTTGGAAGTCTACGACCTCCTGTTTTTACCGGGCTTTACCACTCGCGACCAGGCCGATGCCTTTTCTGGCCGTGGGGTGGGCATGGACGTAGTGCGTACCGCCCTGGCTGACATTCGAGGTTCCATCACCATTGAGTCTGAGGTGGGCAAGGGCACCAGTTTTACCATTCGCCTGCCGCTGACCCTCAGCATCACCAAAGCCCTAAGCTGCGTCAACAACCAGGCCCGTATTGCCTTCCCAATGGATGGGGTAGAAGATATGTTTGACGTGCCCAGGGAGCGCATTCAAACTGATGACCAGGGCCATACCTGCATTCTCTGGCGAGATATGTTGCTACCCTTCCGGCCTTTAGGCGACTTGCTGAAATTCAACCGCAGCCTGGGCCGGGGCCGGGTCTACGGTGGCCCGCAGGACGAAAACGTGATTTCCATTGTGGTACTCCGCAGTGCCAGCACCTTTATTGGCTTGCAGGTTGATCAGGTCATTGGCGAGCAAGAAATTGTGATTAAACAATTGGAAGGGCCAGTGCCCAAGCCGACTGGCATTGCCGGGGCCACCGTGCTGGGGGATGGC
>Ga0224723_1001787_pt1 | contig 12625 bp, 9 predicted proteins | sample Balambano_FR2_Me_FD_161647 | JGI IMG/M metagenome (GOLD analysis project Ga0224723, IMG submission 161647) | Freshwater sediment microbial communities from Lake Towuti, South Sulawesi, Indonesia - Balambano_FR2_MetaG | ecosystem: Environmental > Aquatic > Freshwater > Lake > Sediment | place...
GTCTGGACGAGGCGCGCGCCTGGCAGCGGGAGACGGCCGAAGCCCGCGAGCTGTTCCAGAACAAAAGCAATGTCAACCTGAACGGCGTGCGCGATGTGCGCGATATTTCGATCGCCGCCCAGCGCGGTGTGATGATCGAACCGGCGGTGCTGCTGGATATCCGCACCACACTGCGGCGCGGGGCGTCAGTGCGGCGTGCGCTGGCGCGGATGAATAACCAGTTTCCGCTGCTGGCCGAGATCGCCGATGAGATCGAAGAGCTGGTCCCGCTTCAGGATGTGATCGGCACGGCGATCGACGATAACGGCGAGGTCAAGGACAGCGCCAGCCCGCGCCTGGCGATCATCCGGCGCGACATGAAGATCGCCTTCGACCGCCTGCAAACCAGGCTGAACCGGCTGATCTCCACGCCGTCTAAAGCGCAGTATCTCCAGGAAGCGATCATCACGATGCGCAACGGGCGCTACGTCGTGCCGATCAAGGCCGATCACAAGGGCAAAATCCCCGGCATCGTGCATGATTCGTCCTCATCCGGCGCGACCCTCTTTATCGAGCCGCTGGAGACGGTCGATCTCAACAACCAGTGGCGCGAACTGCAACTGGACGAAGAAAAGGAAATCCGCCGCATTCTGCTGGAGATCAGCGCGCAGGTCGGCGATCAGAGCGAACAGATCGTGCGCACGGTGGAGGTGCTGGCCTATCTCGACCTGGTCTTCGCGCGGGCGCACCTGGCGGAAGCGATGCGGGCGGCGCAGCCGGTGCTGGTGGCCTTCCGCGAGAAGATGCCCACGCCAGCACACCCCGGCAGCACCCTCTACCTGAAAGGGGCGCGCCACCCCCTGCTGACCGGGAACGTCGTGCCGGTCGATGTCGAATTCGGCGATGAGACCTGGGTGCTGGTCGTCACCGGGCCGAACACCGGCGGCAAGACGGTCTCGCTCAAGACTGTCGGCCTGCTGTGCCTGATGGCGCAGTGCGGTTTGCATCTGCCGGTGGAAGAGGCGCGTCTGACCGTCTTCGAGGGCATTTATGCCGATATTGGCGACGAACAGAGCATCGAGCAGTCGCTCAGCACCTTTTCCAGCCACATGACCAACACGATCCAGATTCTGGATCAGTGCGATGCGCGCTCGCTGGTGGTGCTGGATGAAGTCGGCGCGGGCACCGACCCGGCGGAAGGCTCTGCCCTGGCGCGCGCGATCCTCTCGCATCTGGTCGAGCGCCGGGTGACGACGATGGTCACGACGCATCACCCCGAACTGAAAATTTACAGTGTCGAGACGCCGGGCGTGCGCAACGCCAGCGTGGAATTTGACCTGGAGACGCTCGCGCCCACGTACCGGCTGATCATCGGGCTGCCGGGGCGATCCAACGCGCTGGCGATCGCCGGGCGGCTGGGGCTGAACCCGGCGATCATCGAGGCGGCGCGCGGCATGGTCGCCACCGAAGACCTGATCGCCGATGACCTGCTGGACGAGATTCACCGCACGCGCGAGGCGATCCGCGCCCAGAATGAAGAAGTGGCCGCCCTGCGTGCCGAAGCCCAGACCCGGCGTGACGACCTTCAGGCCCGGCTCGATCAGATCGAGGATGAACGCCGCGATGTGATCAACGCCGCCCGGCGCAATGCCGAAGCCGAACTGGAAGACCTGCGCCGCGAGATCAAACGGCTGCGCAACGATCTGCGGGCCGCCGCGCTGCCGCTGGAAGGTCTGCGCGCGGTGCAGGAAGCCGCTGATCGCGCCGCCGAACGCAACGCCGCGCCGGTCGCCAACGTGATTCAGGCCCCGGAGCGCGAGTCGTGGCTGCCGCGCCTGAACGACACCGTGTGGCTGGCGACACTCAACGCCGAGGGCGTGGTCAGCGAGATCGACGAGACCGAAGCGGTGGTACAGGTCGGGTCGCTGCGGGTGCGCGCCCGGCTGGATGAGCTTCAGCCGCGCAGCAAAAGCCAGAAGCGTGAGATCAAACGCGGCCACGTGCGCAAATATGACTCGACCGAGTTCATCGCGCCGCGCGGCAAATCGCCAGGGCTGGAGCTTGATCTGCGCGGGGAGCGGGTGGAAAGCGCGCTCGAACGCCTGAGCGCCTACGTCGATGCGGCCTATGGCGCGGGTCTGCCGTTCGCGCGCATTATCCACGGCAAGGGGACTGGCGCGCTGCGCAAGGCCATCCGCGACACGGTGGAAGGCCATCCCCTGGTGAGCAAGGTCGAGACCGGGCATCCCAACGAAGGCGGCGACGGCGTGACGGTGATCCACATGGTCCCGCTGACGTAGGGGAGTGGTGAGCGATGAGGTTACGCCGTTAACATGATGGACAAAACCATAACATCGCTGAGTCGTAGGGGAGGCACTAAGGCGCGAAGCACCGCATGTCCTCCCATATTGTTCTCTTCATCTCCATTCGCCAAACCTTAACACGCGCGTAGGGCAATCGTAGGCCAAAAGTCCCACTTTGATATTGGCATTGTAAGACTGGCGCGTTACCGTAAGCGTGATCTATGCCCAAAGGGAGAATATGAACACGCAGCGGATAACACGTCTGTTACAACTTTACGGGATGCGGCGATCCGCCCTGATCGCGGCGTTTTTGCTTCTTACGTCTATCCTGGCGCTGGGCGGCGCGACCGTCAGCAGCCAGGAATTACCCCCCCCCTATTACTGAGACGCCTACACTGACACCGACCTGGACGCCGGAACCGACCCAGACATTGCCACCCCCGGTGACACCGCCGCCCACGGTCACACCGCCGCCCACGGTCACACCGCCGCCCACGTTGACGGAAACTCCGACCGCGACAGCGATCGAACCCAGCGCATCTCCTTCGCCCACACCCACCGTTGATCCGCTGCTGCCCACCCTGCCGACCTATTTTCCCAGCGCCACCCCCAGTCTGACACCCAGCGGGACATCGGTTGAGCTAACGCCTGAAGTGACAGCCGAATCAACAGAGTTGCCCCCAGTCGATTCGCCGACTCCCGCCCCAACCGGGACGATCTGGCCGGTGATGACACCCACGCCCCGACGCAGCGACTTCCCTGCGCCACAGGCTGAAATGCTGATGAGCATCGCCTCGGTTCTGCCGACTGTAACCGTCAACGTGAGTTCAGCCAGCAGTGTTGATGAACTGCGTGAAAAGATTGAAGACGCCAACGACGATTGCAGTGTTCATACCATCATCAACCTGCCCACCAATGGCATTTACGTCCTCACCAACGGCTATCGTTTGCAGCGTGATGCTGCCTTTCTGACGGATTACGGGCCAACCGGCCTGCCCGTGATCCACTGCGAAGTGACGATCAACGGCAACGGATCGACGATCCGACGGGGTTCGTCCGGCACGACGCTGACCGCCATTACTACGCAGCAGGAAACTACTGAAACCCGCTTTCGCATCTTTGCGATCAGCCAGACCGGGACGCTGAGGCTGAACCAGGTCGCTGTCGTCAACGGAGAAGCGAACCGCATCGGCGGCGGGGGTATCTTCAGCTATCGAGGCCGTCTGTATCTGGTCAACAGCACGATCGAAGGCAACCTCGCGCGCAACATCTCCACGTCGAACCAGACCTTTGGCGGCGGCATCTATGTCTATGAGGGTCTCCTGAGCATCGACAGCAGCGCGATCCGCAACAACCTGAACACCAGCCGCTACGCGATGGGTGGCGGAGTCGGTGTGATCGGCAGTACGCTGAGCATTACACGCACCGAGATCACGGGCAACCGTGTGGAAGACTCCGGCGAGCCGACGGACGCCGAGCCTGAGTTTGGCGGAGGGGTGATCGTCTGGGACAGCGGCGAGAGCGACATTTCCCTGAGCTGCTTTGTCGATAACACACCCATCAGCCTTTACGCCACCCGCCCGGTTGACGCGGCAGGCAACTGGTGGAACAACCCCAACGGGCCGAACAACACGGGCACGACCTCAACGCAGGATTCGTATCAGGAAGAAACCGCCGGCCTGGTCACTTATCTGCCGTTTGCTGGCACACCGCCGGTCTGCGGGCGGGGCGCCGCGCAGCCTTTCCCGGTGATCTACCGGATCAACGCCGGCGGTTTATCGCAGAACCTGAACGGGACGCTGTGGGGGAAGGACGGTTACTTCTCGACCGGCAACAGCCAGGACAACAGCGCCTCCCCCTCGACCGCGCCTGTGGCGAACACCAATGACGATGCGCTTTATCAGCGTTACCGCTACTCGACCACTGACTTCACCTCACAAAGCGACACGTCCGGGCGCTTCAGTTACACGCTGCCGGTTACGAACGGAACGTACACCGTGCGGCTGCACTTCGCCGAAATGTATTTTACCAGCAACAACCGACGAATCTTCGATGTGCTGATCGAAAATGTACTCAGGATCGATAACCTGGACATTCACGCCGTCGCCGGGCCGAAGACGGCTTATATCCGCGAGTTCCAGAACATCAGCGTGACCGACGGCGTGCTGAACCTCAACTTCGTCGCCAGCGTCAACCGCCCGATCATCAATGCGATCGAGGTCATCCAGCAGCAGCAAGTTGCAACACCGACGCCTACACCAGTCACCCCCACGCCGACACCTCAGCCTACTGCTACGCCCAGCCCGACCCTGGGCAACAACGTGTATCGTATCAATGCGGGTGGGCCACAAGTATTAACTGGAGGCAAGCTGTGGTGTTCCAGTCACTATGTGACAAACGGCATTCGTCGTCTTTATGAGGGGGCATCAATTGCGAACACAAATGACGATCTGATCTATCAGACCATCCATTTGCCAAACTTCCAGTCTGGTGAAACTGAATTCATCTACACCATGCCAGTTCCCAACGGAAGCTACACCGTGTTGCTGCACTTTGCGGAGATGTTTCACAATGCAGCAGGACAACGAAAATTCAGCGTTGACGTAGAAGGTGTCAGGCAAATAACCAACCTGGATGTGTGGGCGGCTACCGGCGGAAGTCGGCGCGCGCACATCCGCACGTTAACTACGACAGTATCAGATGGTCAGCTTACACTCCGGTTCTATCGAGGTACGGACGACGTGGACAACCCGTTTGTAAGTGCCATTGAAGTATGGTCACCTAACGTCATTTCACATCCAAACCTGCCATGTTATGACATATTTCTGCGCGATAACGGGGCAAGTTGGTCTGCCGCTGAACTCGCTGAAATTGAGGACGCTGTGGAAGCAACTAGCCGCGCTTTCGCCCGGTTTACAGGTCAACCAGTTTATGAAGACCGTTTCCGTCGCGTTATGGGAATGAATGACGGAGCCGGTCGGCTGATTGTAGGCCCACTTACATTCGTACGGGTCAATAATCGCCCCAACTGTATCACAGACAATAATTTCAGGACGATCACTTGTGGCAATCTTCTTGATTCGCGGAACCAGCCTCGACCCTTGACGAGTTATGTACTCATTCATGAGTTGGGACACGTGTTCGATAACTCAACGGCTCGAGGAGGTTTTCAACGACTCGCTGTAAGTGCTTTTCAAGACCCAGAAACCATTATGGATTGTCAGCCTCAAGGCGTTGCTCCACAGATCGTTACAGGCACAGTTGCAGGAGTTTGGAGACGGGGTGAACGTGGTTGGGGAAGCGGACCAGCTCTTGACGCATCAGGTGCTCCCCTGTACACAGACTTTCAGCAAAATCCTATTCTCACCGGCTCATTTGTCGCAGATGAGTTTGTGGCCGATATGTTCCTCAATTGGGTGGAACGCATAAATGCAGATGGTTCCCCAGAAGCGGCATGTGCGATCATTAATCAACCGCTAGTATGGGAGGGTCCAGGTTTTTTGAACATGGATTGGCGCAATCAACAGAGTAATTCACCGCAAACGATTCAAACTCACCCGAATTTACTCGACAACACCATGTCTGGAGAACAACGCTATGACTGGTTTCATGATGCAGTTGCCCAGGCATTTCAGAATCATCCGGACTGGTAGAATTGGAGGACAAAATGCGTAAGCTGTATCTGTTCTGCATAGGGTTGCTTACATTTTGGGCGCTTCAGGTGGTGATGGTTTCCGCAGACGAACCTAGTGATGGCATCATATCCGTCGCGTGGAGTCCGGATGGGCAAATCGTGACCTTTGGAAGGATCGATGGAACCATCTCTTTGGAAAATGTGCTGACACAAGCCTCGTTATCCTCGTGGCAGGCACACAGTGATCGGGTAACGGACATCGCCTGGAGTCCTGATGGCAGGCATTTGGCAACCGCCAGTTTTGATCGTCTGGTTAAGATTTGGGATGCATCTACTGGAATGCTCAATCATGAGCTAGCCGGTCATACCGATTGGGTGCTATCCGTCACCTGGACACCGGATGGTGCAAACATTATCAGCGGTTCAGCCGAGGAACCGGGAAATCTACGGGTGTGGAATGCTGTGTCCGGGCAGCAAGTGTTGGCAACCAGGGCTGGCAGTATAGGAGATTTTGCCTGGAGCAGAGATGGTAGCATACTGGCCTATACAAGTCCGGTTTCTATTGTTGGATTGGTTTCGGGAGAAACGTTTCAACCCCTTGACTTTTTCCTAGACGTAGACTTTCCAACCGTTTCAGCAGCATGGAGTCCGGATGATGCCCTGCTGGCGATCGGCCAAACAGATGGCTCGATCAGCGTCTGGTCAGTGGCCGATCGACAAACGTTGTATACAGTGCAAGGATCAAGCACGCCTATCACAACGCACGACTTCTGGATCACTAGCGTTCAGGCACTTGCCTTCGCGGAGGACGGATTACAATTTATGAGTGTTACAGCGGATGGCACAGTCCGCAACTGGAACACTGAAACCGGAACGCTGTCATCTGCAACTCGTTTGCCAACGAGCATCAGACGGGCTGAGTGGTCACCATATGCTGGACAGTTACTCTATGCGGATACGATAATAGCGTCTTCTCAAGATCAGCAACAAACTCTGCCAAATATTGCCAGTGGAAGCGTGGTCGAAACCGTTGTTCCGTTTCCATCCCTCGACCGGCTGGCGGACATTCAGGCGGCGTGCGTGGCGGACGCGCCGGGTGTGGCAACCCTTCCCGCGCCAGAATCTACCCCGCAGCCGGACGCGATCGCGGCGGTCGAGTCGCTGGCCGCGCAGGACGTAACCGCGCTGACGTTCGATGCGCTGCCAGCTTACATCGCGCAGGTGGAGTCACTGCCAGAGGGATCGATCCCGCCCGCGTGCGCCGCGGATCTGATCGCCGTGGCGGCGGCGGTCATCGCGGAGGGGTCAGCGGGGAGCGAGTAGTTCAGCGCGCAAGTGTTATAGGAGGCGGATCGGGTGTGCGATCCGCCTTTTTTATTATCCTGAATTGAGAAGCCGCTGCGGACATGTTTCTGAATTGGGTTTACCGACGCACAAGGGATCTGTAGTAACGATTCTAGTTTGCCTGGCAACGCTCGTTACCACTGGATGGAAGAGCGAATGAGAGAGATTTTCACCGCTGTCGCTGATCTAGCTGGGCCTGATCCCTGGGAATAAGGAGGGTTGAAAAATGAAATACCAACCGATACGCGTTTTTCTCGTCATTCTGCTTGGCGCACTTGCCATGCCTACCGTGAGCTTTGCTCAACAATTTGAGGGCAGCACGGTCACAGGCTTATCCTGGAGTCCAGATGGGCAATACCTTGCAATAAGAACTTTTCGTGGAGAAATCGAACTGGTTGATAGTCTAACAGGTGAGTCTCAAGTTATCCCTGGACAAGATGCCTTTCGTATCGCCGCCTTTGCCTGGAGTCCAGATGGCTCAAGGTTAGTCTTGGGCAGCTATGACCAGAGAATTAAGATATGGAACATCTTCGGCGATGAGGTGTTCCTGGAGTTGCAGGGATTGAGTGCTTTTACAGGAATAACCTGGACTCCCGACGGGGAACACATCATTACTGGCTCAGACAGTCAGTCACCTTCACTACAAATTTGGGACTTCACAACGGGGGCGCTTCTTTTCTCTAAAGACGAAGGGGCAACAGGATTACTTTCTTGGAGTCCTGATGGCAATCTTCTTGCGGTCAGTGGAATCTCCGAAATCATCATTCGCAATCCCGAAACGTATGATGTAGTTAGACGGATTGGGTTGGAAAGTGACTTTGACCTGCAATATCACATCACTATCGCACAATGGTTGCCAGACAATCAACGATTGGCGGTTGGGTACGCAAACGGAAAGCTCAGAATTTGGAATGTCATCACAGGACTTGTTGAGATGGAGTTAACAGCTAGTGAAAGAGAGCAACGTGCAGGCGACTTTCTCTCAATGAGCAGCGTTTTAGACCTGACAATTACCGCTGATGGAACCATGATTTCGGCTCTCAGCAGAGATGGAACGTTTCGCACATGGGAACTCGACTCACAAACAGTAACGGAAACTTATCAATTTGCCGACCCTCTCATCGCTGCTGAGTACAGCCCATTTTTCGGTCGGGTGGCGTATAGCACATTGAACAGCGCGTCGAGATTAAGGAGTCCAGAGGATAGTTCTGTACATGCCGCGCTCAATGAAGGTAACCTTTACATTGTCATCCCCGACCCCTCCCTCGACCGGCTGGCGGACATTCAGGCGGCGTGCGTGGCAGACGCGCAGGGTGTGACGACGCTTCCCGCGCCTGAGTCCACCCCACAGCAGGACGCGATCGCGGCGGTTGAGTCGCTGGCCGCACAGGACGTCACCTCGCTGACGATCGACGCGCTGCCGGCCTACATCGCGCAGGTCGAGGCGCTGCCAGAGGGTTCGATCCCGCCCGCGTGCGCCGCCGATCTGATCGCCGTGGCGGAGGCGGTCATGGCGGCGGGGTCAGCGGGGAGTGAGTGATCCCCGCGCAGAGGGATTCAGGGGGCGGATCGTCGTGTGCGATACCGCCTTTGCGTTACAATCCAGCTATTCCGCTGCCATGATTCACCCGTTCGTGATCCGGCAACTGTTGATTAAGCCTCAAGAGGTTTATGGTTATGAGTGATTTTGAGTCTCGGTTTCAGAAAGTCTCTAAGCAGCAGGTCAAGGAACTGCTTCAGGAGGAGGGCTGGACAAAGGATGAGGCTTTTTCGCGGCGGTCAGCTTCAGAAAGTGTTTATCTACACACGGATGGGCGAGTGCTTGAAGCTATTGTACCAGGCCCCGGTTTGCTCTACATTGGGATTCGCCAATTCACCTTAGAACTGGAGCGCGTGGAAAAACTCAAATCGATGGGCGCACAGCACATTCTGAAAGGGCGTCTCCCTTATGGGGAGGGTTTTCCACAACATGTCCCAGCACTGATCGATCAACTTGCGGTGAGGTTCAAAATACCACGCGAAGAGCTTGACGGCACTGTGGAAAGCTTGACGAAGATCGATGAAAAGATTAAGCGCTACGGAAAGCGCAAAACCTTTGAAAGTGACCTGTTCGCCATAATCCTGGCCTATGCTGGTGAAGTACTGCGCCTTAGGACAAACGGTCAATGGCTGATGCGCCTTGATGAAATCGACAACGAAACGTGGGAGCCAATCATTGTAGGCTCAAATGGGAACTACTATGCGTTCTTCTTGCATATCTATGAACAATTCGAGGAACGTGCTGGTGTGTCTACCCGCAGCGCCATCGAAATGGAGATCAGGTTTGGAGGGCGCTCTCCGGAAATCTATGAGCGAAAGCCAGATTCTCACTTAGGATATGGCAGCATCGTCATGAAAAAGCGGCCAGATGATTGGCCGGAAGAGTAGACGCGATCGCGGCGGTCGAGTCGCTGGCCGCGCAGGACGTGACCTCGCTGACGCTCGACGCGCTGCCGGGGTACATCGCGCAGGTGGAAGCGCTGCCAGAGGGGTCGATCCCGCCCGCGTGCGCCGCCGATCTGATCGCTGTGGCTGAGGCAGTCATGGCGGAGGGTGAATAGTTCAGCGCGCAAGTCTTATAGGAGGCGGATCGTCATGTGCGATCCGCCTTTTTTTGATCTCAACGCCATCGCCGCAAAGATTACCAGATTGAAACCGCTTCTTATCGGACATTTACAACCGCATAAAACACAGTTTACAAATGACGCCTATGCTAAGGGCCATAACGATGCATTCCCCAAGTGTGCGTCGTGGTATCACTCCATCGGTGGAAGAAGTTGCAGTCAGCACCAAAACCTCTCCCCACCTACCCTATCGAACAGAGAGACCCCGGGGTCTCTCTGTATATGATCGGCATGATGAACCGGGCGAGCGCCCCGCAGCGGGGCACAAGGATGAAAAGGTATGCGAGGGACAGGCAGAACGTTTTTGATCGCGCTGAGCGCGATGATGCTGGTCGCCATGGGATTTTTCATCGGCACCGGTGTGATCGATCATTTCGTCCGCAGCGGCGATGAGCCGGTGGTGGGTGTGATTGCGGAAGATAACCGGGTGGGGGTATCCCAGCCTGCTGATGCGGACGATGCCGCCGCGCTTCAGCCGGAAGCGATCGCGCTGCCTGACCAGGAGATCACGGCAGGCGCGGGTGGACTCACCGCGCTCGAACAGCAGTACGCCCAGGTCTTTACAGACGTCAGTCCGTCGGTGGTCGCTATCAGCGTGGTGACTGCGTTCGGCGAAGGCTCCGGCTCCGGCTTTGTGATCGATACCCAGGGGCACATCGTCACCAATTATCATGTGGTGGGCGACGCGGGTGAGATCGTCGTGAATTTCCTGGACGGCACGATCACCCGCGCGGAGATCGTCGGCCTCGATCCCAATTCAGACCTGGCCGTGATCCGTGTCGATCCCTCGATCACGGCCATGCGCCCGGTCACGTTCGGCAGTATCGATGCGCTGGTGGTGGGGCAGATCACGCTGGCGATCGGCAGTCCGTTTGGCGAAAGATGGACGATGACGACCGGCATTATCAGCGCGCTGAACCGCACCATCCCCGGCCTGACCAGTTATTCGATCGGCGCGGCCATCCAGACCGATGCGGCCATCAACCCCGGCAACAGCGGCGGCCCACTGATGAACCTGGCCGGTGAAGTCATCGGCGTCAACGCGCAGATTCTGACGCAATCCGGTCAGTCGGCCGGCGTCGGGTTCGCTATCCCCGCCGATCTGGCGCAGCGCGTGGCGCTGGAGCTGATCGCCACCGGCGAGGTCAATTATAGTTATATCGGCATCGGGGTTGATCCGATCACCAACGGCGACGTAACCCTGGCGGTGATCGAGTCGCTCGCTCTGCCTAACGATCTGCGCGGGGTGGTGGTCGGTGAAGTGATCCCCGGCGGCCCGGCAGAGCAGGCCGGTCTGCGCAATTCGCAGGTGACGCAGGCTTTTGAATTGGTCGAGGCAGACATTATCACCGCAATCAATGGCGAGCCGATTCGCGGCTGGAATGATCTGGTGTCTTATCTGGCGCGCAGCACCCAGCCCGGCGATCAGATCACGCTCACCATCTACCGCAACGGCGAAACGATCGAACTGTCGCTTACTCTGGCTGAGCGGCCCAACGCCTGATCGCACCAGGTTCCCACAAGAGGTCTATCCATCAGCAGGTGCGCCTGGCCTGGCGCGCCTGCTTTTTTGATCGCCCGAACGGTGATTGCAAAGATCGTTATTTTTGATGTAAGCTATGAAAAAGGGGCGAAATTTCGCTCCTTAAGGCCGAAATTTACGATCCTCACATAGAATAGGGATCAGTGCGGGCGAAAATGATGGTAAAATTGAGGATGGATTAATTTCATTATCCTGTTCTCTGTTCGTCCGTACAGGCTGCCTAAAGGCAGTGCAGGCTGCCTATGGGCAGCGAGGAGGCTCATTCATCGTGATTTCCGGCAGTGCTGCTCCCTATCATCGTCCTTATCCATAATTGGGGAGGTGTCTCCATGATCCATGTCATCGTACTCATGAACTGGCTGCAAAGCCTCTACCCCACTGCCAGCCTCCAGACTGACGCTTCAGAAGACGGCCAGGGCCTGGTGGAATATGCGCTGATCCTGGTGATGGTGGCGCTGGCGGTTATCCTGTCCCTCGGCGCTCTCGGAACATTTCTGGGAGATGAGATGTTTACCAACATCGTACAGCGTATTCGAGCTATCTGGGACTGACCGCGTTTTGTACTGGCGACTCACGCCGCCCGTCATCGGTTATCATTTTCCGACCTCATGGAGACCCGGCGCTTATACCGGGTCTCATGATTCTCTTTTGTTCAGCGCCCGCCTGCCGCGCCCTACCACTCCCCTACGCTGATTTCCCCGCACCTTGAACAATCCGCCGTTTTCGTTTAGAAATAGGCCGGGCTTTTAACCAGGTGCCGAAATACCTCTGCGCGCGTCACTGTCTTTCAACCGTGAAAGCAGGCTGGAGCGCCAGTTGACGCGGCGTTATTGACCAGATGTGAGGAGAGAGTTTACATGGGGAGACCACCAGGATATGGCAGGCTCGGCGGCAGTCGCAGGCGCAACGCGGGCGCGATCTGGGGCTGGCTGATCATGGGCGGCATTTTTGGGTTTAGCTGCGCAGTGATCGCTGTCCTGGGTCTGGTGATCGGCGGCGTGCTGAACCTCGGCGACGGCGTGTCCGTCGCCGACCTGCCGACGTTCACCCCCGCGCCGACGCAGGACGTTCAGGGGACGGTCGATGCGGCGGTCGTCTCCGCACTTGGCGCGACCCTGACCGCGCAGCCTACGAATACACCGCAGCCCACCCCCGGCCC
>Ga0224723_1001788_pt1 | contig 12622 bp, 7 predicted proteins | sample Balambano_FR2_Me_FD_161647 | JGI IMG/M metagenome (GOLD analysis project Ga0224723, IMG submission 161647) | Freshwater sediment microbial communities from Lake Towuti, South Sulawesi, Indonesia - Balambano_FR2_MetaG | ecosystem: Environmental > Aquatic > Freshwater > Lake > Sediment | place...
CGCCAGCGCCACCCCGCCGGCCCACCACCCGCGTCGTTCCACCGAAAGATGCAGCCCCAGGAACACCAGCGGTGTCCACGCCACACTTTCCAGCACGCTGACCTGGAGCATGGGGTAGCCGGTGAGATACCCGCTGTAGGTGTAGAACACCGCCCCGGCCAGCGCGGGCAGTGATCGCCCGATCAGCGCGCGCAGGAAGGCGTACATCATCACGCTGATCAGCCCGTAATGCGCGGCGACCTCGATCTGGTAATCCTCGATCGTGTAATCCGGCCCGGCCAGCGCGATCGCCAGCCAGCGCGGCGGATACCACGCCGCAAACTGGATATTGCCTGCGAAGGTGTCGCCGCCGTGATTATAGGGGTTCCACAGTGGAAGCTCTCCGGCGCGCAGCCGGTCGGCCTGATAATCGGCGAAGGCGAAGTAATGACCGGTAAAATCGCCGTCGGGGAAGATCACGCGGTCGGCGGTGTTGGGGGTCAGCAAACGCCAGAAGAACAAGGCCCACAGCAGCGTCAGCGCCAGCAGCGCGACCGGTGTGGGCCGCAGCAGCGCGGGCGGTTGGGCGGATTGGGTCTTGGATGGGAGATAGCGTGCGTCGCGCAAGAGTCAGCCCTCGGCGTGCGGCGAGAAGAGAAAATCCGTCAGGAGAATTTTTCAGCAGCATTATTCCGTGAAAAGTTCGCGCAGGAGGATCGAGAGGCCGGGCAGCACCTCGCCGCCGTCCAGCGCGCCGTCGATGGTGACGGTCACGGCGTCGGCTTCGCCAGCATAGACTTCGACGGCCTGATCGTCCGGGAACACCAGCCACACGATGCGCGTGCCGTGCTGCAAATACAGTTCCGCCTTGCGCCGCAGGTCGCGCTTGCGGTCGGTGGGCGATTTGACCTCGACGGCCAGGTCAGGCGGGCCATTGACCTCACGTTCGGGGAGAGCGGTCAGGCGCGCCCGGCTGATGTAGCCCACATCGGGCATCACCACCGTGCCCGGCGACAGGATGTAACCACCGTCCGCCCCGGTCAGATAGCCGTGGCGATCCGCCGTACTGCCGAGTAATCGACCGATGCGCAGGGCAATCCGGGACGGGGTGAAGCTCGCCATCTTTTCAACGATGTCTCCGTCGATGAGTTCAAACAGGCGGTCGCGGTTCTCCGGCTGCTGGCAGAACGCGCGGAAGGACTCAAGCGTGATCTGTTCGCGGATCGTCATGGCACATACTCCTCACTCTGCGAAAAGTTCGCGCAGCGGGATCGAAAGGCCGGGCAGCACCTCGCCGCCGTCCAGCGCGCCGTCGAGCGTCACGGTCACGGCATCGGCCTCGTCGGCATAGACTTCGACGGCCTGATCGTCCGGGAACACCAGCCACACGATGCGCGTGCCGTGCAGCAGGTAAAGTTCCGCCTTGCGCCGCAGATCGCGCTTGCGGTCGGTGGGCGATTTGACCTCGACGGCCAGGTCAGGCGGGCCGTCCACTTCGCGTTCAGGGACTTCCGGCAGGCGCGCCCGGCTGATGTAGCCCACATCGGGCATCACCACCGTGCCTGGCGACAGGATGTAACCCCCGTCCGCCCCGGTCAGATAACCGATTTTCTCGCGCAGCAGATACATGCGCAGATACGCGGCGATGTTGATCGCAATTCGAGACGGGGTGAAGCTCGCCATCTTTTCAACGATGTCTCCGTCGATGAGTTCAAACAGGCGGTCGCGGTTCTCCGGCTGCTGGCAGAACGCGCGGAAGGACTCAAGCGTGATCTGTTCGCGGATCGTCATGGCCTCTGCCTTTGATTCAGTCTGCTTTCCGCCGAAAGCGATTTGCAGATCACTCTAACAGACGACGCCGGGGCTGGCAATAGAAGTCTGGGAGGCGAGGAAGGCTTGCAGGTCGGCGCGGTCATTCCCGCCCGGTGAAGCGGTTGAACTGCTGCTCGGTGTCCTCGTCGGTGAAGGTGGTGGGCAGTTCATCCAGGTCAAATTCCGGGGCGATCGGCAGCGTGAAGGCGAAGACACTGCCGCCGCCGGGATTATCCTCGATCCAGATGTGCCCGCCGTGGGCTTCCGCCACCAGCTTGCAGAACGTCAGCCCCAGGCCGACGCCGCGCCGCACCTTCTGGCGACCTTCGACCTGCACGAACCGCTCGAACAGCGATTCTTTATATTCCGGCGGGATGCCAGGGCCGCGATCGGCCACCTCGACCCGCACAAAGCCCTTCGGCGCGCCGCGTGTGCCAGCAGGATAAGCCCGCATGGTGACGGTGCTGCCAGCGGGGGCATATTTCATCGCATTATCGACCAGGTTGAGCAGCACGCGCTCCACCTTGTCCGCGTCGATGTTGAGCAGCGGCACATGATCGTCCAGTTCGGCTTCGATGCGTACCTCAAGCTCATGCGCCAGGGGGCTGAGTTCGACGCTTACATTGTCGGCCAGCGTTGCCAGCTCGCTGATGTCCGTCTCCAGCGCCATGCGACCGCTCTCCATGCGGCTGATGTCCAGCAGGCTGTCCACCCGGCTCAGCAGCTTGCGGATCGCGCGGCGGCTGGCGTCGGTGGTGGTCTCGACGATCGCGCGGTAATCGCTGTCCACCGGCACGACATCGCGCAGCAGCTTGAGGCCGGTGGTGACGGCGGTCAGCGGGCTGCGCAGATCATGGACGATCATGCTGGAAAGCTGCTCGCGGGCCGCTTCCAGTTCGCGTTCTTCGGTCTTGTTGTAGAACACCAGCAGCGCGCCGATCACCTGGCCGGTCTGATCCTCGACCGGGATCACATGCCGCTCGACATAGAGTGTCGCCCCGCCCACATGCACATCATAGATCACCGACGGGTATGCATTCCAGTCGTGCGGCGACTGCACATCGTCCACGATCGCCATGATCTCATTGGGCGATTCGTAGCCGAGCCGTTCGACCATCTGGAGTTCTTCCCAACGCAGCAGATCGATCACAGGCCGGTCGATCAGCGTGGCCGAATCCAGCCCCAACAGCGACAGACGCGGATTCGCCAGCGCGATCCGCCCGCGAGAGTCGATCAGCAGGATCGCTTCTTCCATCGTGTCGAGGATCACCTGCACCCGGTCGCGCGCCTCGCTGACTCTGGCGAACAGATTGGCATTTTCGACCGCGATCACGGCCTGGTTGGCGATCTGCTGGACAAATTCGGTGTCGTCGCCGGCGAAACCGCCCGGACGACTGCTCTCCAGGACGATCACGCCCAGCGGCTGATCGGCGCGCATGATCGGGACGATGATGGCCGAGCGGGCGTCCGGCGTCAGCGGGTGATAATCCTCGCGGCGTTCCGTATTGGCGATCTGTTGGGCGCGCCCCTCTTCAAGCGCCTGCATCCAGGCCGGTTCGTCCCCGCTGATACCATCGATCGATTCCAGGCCGCGCTGGGCGGCGATCGTCAGGCGGCTTTCCGCGTCCAGCATCGCCACCACGCCGACCTGCACGCGCGAAATATCGGCGGTATGGCGCAGCAGCAGTTCGGCGATCTCGTTCAGATCGATGATCGACGACAGCGAGCGCCCGATCTCGGCCAGCACCAGCAGCCGTTCGACACTGCGCTGGAAGGCCTCATCGGTGATGGCGTAGGTGCGCGCGTTCTGGATGGCCTGTGCCGCCTGCGTGGCGAACGTCCGCAGCAGTTCGAGCTTTTCGCCGGTAAATCGCTGCGGCTGATCGTAGTAGATCGCCATCACGCCCAGCGCCTTTTCACCCACCACCAGCGGCACTTCGACCAGGGCGGTCTTGCGCTCGCGGGCCAGTATCTCGCGCAGGGTGTCGGCGCGGGCATCGATCCGCACATCCGGCAGCGCGACCGGCATCCGCATGGGCAGCGGTGTACTCTGTTCAGAGATCAGCAGCGGCAGCGGCGGCTGATCGATAAACGTGTCGCTCAACCCCGCGCTGTGGACGACAAACAGGGGACGGGTCGGCGTGGTTTCGGTATATTCGGAGAACAGATACAGCGCGACCGCGTTGCCCCTGGACAGCATCGAGACGGACGAGATCACCGTCTCCACCGCCGAGCCGGACGACATGGTGGTACTCAGCAGCGACGCGATGTTGTTAAGCGTGGCGAGATTCTCCACACGCTCAATCTGCTGGTGATAAAGCTGTGCGTTTTCGATGGCGATGCTGGCGCTGCCGGCGATGATATTGAGCAGGCGCAGATTATCGCGGCTGAACTGATGAGTCTGCACCGAAGACATCACCGCGATCACCCCCAGGCTGCGCCCACCCGCCACCAGGGGAACCCCCAGCCACGAGGTGAACCGCTCATCCGGCGCTTTGACATCCAGGGCGGCGGCGGCAGCAGCGACATTCTGAGGGATCAACAGTGGGCTGCCGCTGCGGAAAACCTGATCGATCAACCCGTCGCCATACAGGGCGGGCCGGTGTCCCGCGTCGGCATCACTCTGGCGTCCACCCCGCATCACCAGCGGATATTCGATCTGATCCGTGTCAAGGTTATGGAGCGCGACGGTGAAGTTATCCGCCTCCAGCAGCTGCGACACCTGGAGGTAGATCGTCCGCAGCAGCGCGTCCAGATTCAGTTGCGCGCGCATCGTCCGCGTGATCACGGACAGCGTGCGGAGTTCTTCCACCTGCCGCCGGAGCTGCTGTTCGTAACGGCTCAACAGATGCAGGCCGATAATGACGATCGCCAGGCCCATCAGCCCGATGACCTCGGTCGGCGTGTTGAAGTCCTCGGCCAGTTCTGCGCTCAGCACGGCGAAAGGCACAGGCAGCAGCAGCACGACCAGGATTTGCGACAGATCAGCCCGCAGCGCGCCGCTGAGGGTGTTACGCTCGCGGGCGTCGGCGGTGTACAGTTCCAGCACAAACAGGAGCAGATACACGCTGACTGTAACGCACATATACATCAGCAGCACGACCGCAGTGCGGGTGGCATCGTCCCATGCCGTCCGTTCCAGCGGCAGCGGCCCATCCAGATTCAGATAGACCGCGCTGCCGATGCTGAATGTGATCGTGGTGCGCGCGACGGTATAGATCAGCGTGCGCCGCCTGCGCGCCATGGGTCGGCCTGCGTAGGGGTTAAGCGCCAGCAGCGCCCCGGCCCCGATCACGCTGCCGATGGCGATGGCCCACAGCGAAACCCCCATCGCGTCTTCCGGCAGGGCCAGCAGCGCCAGCATCCCGACCGCGTGGGCGGCGCTCAGTTCCATCTGGGTCAGAAATACCGGGAATGCCAGGGCGATGACGGTGAAGATCGCAATCAAACCGGCCTGCCGCGCATAACCGGATGCCTCGCCGCCCGGCAGATTAACCATCAGCACCAGGATCGTAACCACCATCAGCACCCAGGGCGTGATGACAGACAGCAAACGGCGTGGAGCGGGCTTGTCAGCCGGCGCTGAGGCGGGAGAAGTCATGGAAAATTGATCAATGTCTTTTCATGATGCGACCCGTGAGAAACCGTCTGAGCAGTCGCAATTCTGGCAGGAACCCAGGGTTCTGGTTGCTGCGAGAAATCCACCCTTCTAAACGGCATCTCAATAATAGCTCAATTTCGGCAAACGCGAGGGCGTACTAACGAAATTGTTACAACGTGGTCTCCAGCGCGGAAGGCCAACGCCATTTTACGCGGAATGCAGCGGCGACCCCGCCGGGACACTGGCCGTGGGCAGGGTGAAGGCGAAGCACGCGCCGGGCAGCGGCCCATCGTGGTCTACCCAGATGCGTTCACCATGCGCTTCGAGCGTCAGCTTGCAGAAGGTCAGGCCCAGGCCCACGCCTTTTTTCCCGCGTGAGGGGTTGTTATTGGCGATCTGGCGGAATTTCTCGAAGATGTGTTCGCTTTCTTCAGGGGGGATGCCGCGCCCGCTGTCAGCCACGCGCACCAGCACCTTATGATCGCTCATGGCAGCGGACACCTGGATCATCCCGCCGCTGGGGGTGTAGCGCAGGGCGTTATCCAGCAGATTGATCACCACGCGGCGAATCTTATCGGCATCGACATCGACCGGCGGCAGATGCGCCGGGACGCGCAGATCGACGTGAATGTGCGCCTCTTGCGCGAAGGCGGCCAGCGCCATGTAGGCGTTCTGCACGATGTCGTTAAAGGAGGCGGGCGCGCGCCGCAGCGGCATGTGCCGTGTCTCCAGCTTGGCGATGTCCAGCAGGCTTTCGACCAGCGAGAGCAGCGCGGTGGCACTGCTGAGTGACACTTGCAGCGTCTGCTCCACCACATCGAGATCGTCGTGGCGCGGCTCTACCAGGCTGAGGATATCCACGGCCAGCGTCAGGCTGGTGATGATGGTGCTGAGCGGACTCTTCAGGTCATGCACCACCATATTGCTGATCTCGTCGCGGTAGGCGGCCAGGAGACGTTCCTCAGTCACATCACGCAGCGTGAGCAGACGCCCGGTGATGTTGCGGCGGCTGTCAAACACCGGCGAGCCGACCTCTTCCACGTAGCGAATCTCGCTACCGCGCCGAATCTCCAGCGAGCGGTTGGTGATGCGCTGGGGTTCGGTGCGCAGCACACGCGCCATTTCCGTCAGCACATCGCGGGTGTTGTCCTCAGAGAACCCGCCGGCCCGCGCCGTGTTCAGCAGCGCGAGCGCGAAGTTCTCGCCACGATAATCGCCCAGATCGACGTTGAGGATGCGCTCGGCGGAGACGTTGAACTCGCTCAGGATGCCGTGACGGTCGAGCATGATAATGCCGTCGCGGGCGGAGTCGAGGATGGCGCGCATCCGCCGGTTGCCGGAATCGACATTATCGTACAGCGCGGCGTTTTCCAGATGTCCACCCGCCTGGATCAGCAGCAGTTCGAGCGTCTGGTGGTCGAAGTGCGACCACTGACGGCCCGACGGCAGCGCCACGCACAGCACTTCATCGACGCCGTTGCCACGCTTGATCGGCAGCGCCACCAGGCCGCCGTAATCGAGGTTCGGGTAATCGTCATAGCGCCGGAAATCTTCGGAAGCGTGCAGGTCTTCGACTAACTGAAGCTGGCCGGTGCGGGCAGCGCGATAGGGGATCGCGTCCGGGATCAGTGGGCGGGCAGGGATCAGCTTGTCCCCCTCGGCGCGCACCCCGGCGACGAAGTGCAGTTCGCCGGTCTCGTTGGCGTGATGATAAAGCGCCGCGCTCTGCCCACGCAGAACGGCCATCGCGGTATGCAGGATCGACTGGACGACCACGCGCGAGTCGGTGTCGGCGGCCAGCTGAAGGGAGAGATCGCGCAGCCTTGTCAGCGTGTCGATCTGGCGGTGCTGCTCCTGGAGCAGGCGGGTGTTCTGCATACTGATCACGGCATGGCCGGCCAGACTCTTGAGGAAGCTGACCTGATCCTCGCGGAAGAATTCGCTCTGGCGGCTTTCGAGGTTCAGCACGCCGACGACTCGATCCTTGGAGATCAGCGGCACGATCAGCGACGATCGAAACACGCCGGACGCATTTTCGATCAGATAATCCGGCACAACGCTGTTGTCCGGGATGACGATCACCTCACCGGACTGGATCACCCGTCCCATCAGCCCAGCGTGCAGCGGTCGAAAATGATCATAGGTGATCCACTCACCGCCGCGCGCTTCCTTGCCCAGCACGCGCATCCGCCCGCTGTCGGTGATGATCCCCAGCGCCCCCAGATCGGCCTGCGTGGCCGAGACCGCCGCATCGAGCAGATTGCGCAGCAGTTGATCGACTTCCAGCGCGCCGGAAATCTGCTGCGCCAGGTCTTCGATCAGCGAAAGCTGCTGCAAGCGCTTGCGCAGGGCCTGTTCGGTCGCGTCGTGGACGTAGGCGTTATGCAGCTGCGCGCCGACCTGATTGGCGGCCATCTCCACCATACGCCATTCACTGTCAGAAAAAAGGCGCTGCTCCCCGTGGCCGAGAAAGATCAGGCCGAGGAACTGGCTGTTGACGATCATCGGAACCAGCGCCATCGTCTCACAGTCTTGCGCGCTCATCCACGCGCTCAATGGCTCCGAGGCCTGGCCGTCGCTCTGATAGAAGATGCGCGGGCTGGGGTGCGGCTGCTGGCGCATGAGGCTGAGTTCAGGAATATTGACCAGCGGGAGAAATTGAGCCGGGCCGCCGCTGGAAGCGCGGTTGAACAGTTTCAGGTTGTCGCGGTCTTCCAGGCCGAGGCCGATGATCACCCGATCGACGCTCATCATCTGGCGCAGGATATAGGTGATGCGATCCACCACCGTATCTAATTGCAGGCTGGAGGTGGAAATGCGCGAGAGATGCACCAACTGGGCCTGCTCGCTGGCATAGACTTCCAGCGCGCGCAGCAGTTCGGCGTTATCAAGCGCGGCAGACATCTGGTAAGCCAGCGTTTCCAGCAGTTCCAGTTCCACCGGATCGTGCGGGTATGGCTGCCGAAAGTACACAGCCAGCAGGCCAGACACGGTATTGCCGGATTTGATCACGAAGTCGATCGCGGTCCTGAATCCGGCGCGCGTCAGCAGATCGCGCAGGGGATCGTCGGCCTCAAGCTGATCCACATGACGGATCGCGCGGGTGTCGCCGGCCAGCAGGGTGCGGGCGGAGGACGCGGCCAGCCGTTCTTCGAGTTCGGGCGTCAGGTGCAGGCCATACCCCAGCCGCAGCGTGCGCCGGTTTTCCGTATCCGCCAGCAGCACCGCCGCCCCATCTGCGCCGGAAATTTCCAGCGCCGCCAGGCACGCCACCCGCAGCGCGTCTTCGCTGTCCAGGTTGAACATCACATCCTGAACTGAGCGATTGATCACCGCCAGCTTCTGCGCCAGCCGCAGATCAGGAGCGGGCGTGGGCGGTGCTTCAAGCGTGGATGGCGCTTCAGGCGCGGACGACGCTTCAACCGGGGCCGGTTCCGACGCGCTGGCCGCCCGGCTCATGACGCTATTAAGCAGCGTCCCCACCAGCCACGGAGAGGCGATCCGCACCGGCATCAGCAGGCTGTAGGGTACACGGCTGAACCAGCGAAACGGCTTATCGGGTCGGCGGCGGGCAGGTTTTGAAGTCAAGGTGCATACGGCCTGTTAAATAGAACAAGCAGATTCCAGTCTTTTATTATAATCGAGAATCGCCGTGTTCGGTTAGGGGTTCGTTACGTCGGTTTGGCCCATACTGGGGCCAATTTCCTATGTCGCCAGCGCTGACTTCTGAAGTGCGCGCCATAATCCTCGAACGATTCACATTTCTGCCGCTACCCTTTTGGGGCGCTCGCCACTATAATGCCGCCGCATCCGGCCTGGATCAGCGCAGGCCGCAGTATATGGGGGATCAAAGATGAGCATGGATACGATCACCGACGGAAAAGTCGTCAGCCTGGCTTACATGATGAAGGCGGATGGGATCGAAGTCGAGGGTGCGACCGCCGATGACCCGCTGGATTATCTGCACGGCGCGCAGAATATACTGCCCGGCCTGGAGCGCGCGCTTCAGGGGGCCAGGGTGGGCGACGTGATCCAGGTCACGCTTCAGCCGGGCGATGCCTACGGCGAATATGAAGATGACAAGCTGGAGACGATCGATCGGGACGATCTGCCGGAAGAGCAGGTCGAACCCGGCATGAGCGTGCTGCTGGAAGACGAGGACGGCAACCTGTTTGACGCCACGATCAAGGAAGTGAACCGCGACACGGTGGTGCTTGACCTGAACGATCCGCTGGCCGGCAAGGTGATCACCTATGATGTCGAGGTGCTGGCGATCCGCACGGCAGACGACGAAGAACTGGAAAACGGGTATCCGGCCGGAACTGAATTCGCCGAAGAGGATGAATACTACTACGACGACGACTTCGACGAAGACGACGAGTAGACGGCACATCCCCCAGTCAGCGTTCAAACCCCGGAGGGCGCCCCAGCCCGTGCCCTCCGCTCTCGCCGCTTAATCTTCCCGCGCGCCACCCGGCACGCTGAACCTGCACCCATAACGGCCGATGAAGTTGATCCTCGCTTCCAGTTCGCCGCGCCGCCAGGCATTGATCGCCAGCCTCGGCCTGGATTTTGACATGATCCGCCCCGACGTGGACGAAACCCAGCGCCCCGGCGAGCGACCGCTCGATTATGTGCGCCGCCTGAGCGCAGACAAGGCCGAGGTGGTCGCTGGCCGTGTCCGGCTGACGGACAGTGCGGTGCTGGCGGCGGATACGATCGTGGTGCTGGCCGCCGACACGATCGGCCTGCTGGCGGATGATGACGCCTGCGGCGCGATCCTCGGCAAGCCGGTCGATGCGGCCCAGGCGCGCGCCATGCTGCGCCAACTGCGCGACCGACCTCACCGCGTCTACACGGCCTTCACGCTGATCACATCTGGCGGGCGGCGGCTCACCGATCTCAGCGTGACCACGGTCTGGATGCGCCCCTACACCGATGACGAGATCGAAGCCTATATCGCCACTGGCGACCCGTTCGACAAGGCGGGGAGCTATGCCATTCAGCACGCCGGTTTTCATCCTGTGGCGCGCACTGAGGGCTGCCCCAGTAATGTGGTCGGCCTGCCGTTGTGCGCGGTCAGACGGGCGCTGCATGACGTGGGCTTCACGACCATCGACGCCCCGATCGGCTGCGACTGCGCTCCGCCGCTGTAATGCGCGCTGCCGGTTTATAATGGTGACGACCCTGAATTCCAGATTTGGAGAGTCTGCTGTGTTTAAGACGTTCAACCGCCTGCTGCTGATCGCGCTGCTGTCCTCGTTTGTGTTCGGCCTGAGCGTCCGCGCCCAGGAAGCGACCGAAGCCACCGCTGCGCCGGAGTCTGACTCCGTTGCGTGGCTGCGCGTGTTCCATCTCGTGCCGGATTTCGTGCGGCTCGATTTTTATCTGAACGATCAACTGCTGTTCCCGGATATGGGGTTCCAGGAATTTACCGCCCACACCCATGCGCCCACCGGCGAGGTGATGATCGCTGCCACGACCGCCGGGGATACGCTGGAGAACGCCGTGCTGACCACCAACCCGATCACGCTCGAGGGCGGGCATCAGTATACGTTTGCCATCGGCGGCCAGATCGCCAATGACAGCGCGCTGCCGTTTCTGCTGGACGAAACCACCATCCTGGAAACCGCGCTGGCCGTGCCGGAAAACGCGGCGCTGGCCGAACAGCCGGATGACATCGCGCGCCTGATCATCTTCCATGCGCTGGGCGATGTGGAACAGATCGACGTGTACGCTGGCGGTGAGCTGGCGGCCCCCGGCATCGGCTACGGGGAATATTATGGCTTCCCGGTCACACCGGGTGAGGTCGCTCTGACGCTGACCGCTGCGGGCGACCCGGACACGGTGTATTCGGCGGCGCTGGCCCCTTTCACCATGAATCCTGGTTTGCTGTATGTGGTGGCGCTGGGTGGAACAGCCGCCGATCCGGTGGTCGTCACGGCGCAGACCGGGCTGAAGACCATCGCGGATCTGCTGGCCGACGAGCCGAGTTACTCAACGCTGCTGGCGCTGGCCGCCGGGGCGGAGCAGGAGTCGCTGCTGACGAGCGTCGGGCCGATCACCATTCTCGCGCCGGATAACAATGCCTTTGAAGCCTACTTCGCGGCGGAAGAGACCTCCTTTGCGGATGTGGCCGCACAGCCTGACCTGATGGGTCGCCTTTTTGGCGCGCACCTGATCGACGGCTACGGCCCTTATGAGCGGTTAATCGCGCTGGAAGCGCTGACCACCCTCGGCGGGGACACCTGGCCGCTGGTCGTGCAGGATGACGGCACGATCCGCGTAGGCGACAGCGCCACGATCGTTCAGCCCAACATCCTGGCGGTCAACGGCGTGATCCATGTCATTGATGCGGTGCTGATCCCTGAAGACGGGAACTGAAGGTCGCGCAGACATCGGGGATGGCGCACGGGCACAGCCCCTGGAGCGCCGCCTGATCTCATTGAATCGAATCTCATTCCTGTGCCCTTTTGACCATTAATCTGTGCAGATTGGCGGTTTCGGGCACGCACGACTCAGCACTCGTTACTCGGAACCCGCATCCAGGCCAACATCACTCGCCGCGAAGCTGTTTGAGGCGTGCTTCCCACCGGGCGGCCAGCTGCGTATACGTCGCCTCACTGATCTCGCCGTTTGCCAGGCGCACATCAAGCTGATCAAGCATGGCCTGAACCTGATCGACGGTTATCGTGTTCGGGTCAGGCGAGGCGGCAGATTTGTTCAGCGACACACGCTCCGGCTGCTGCGACCGCATCAGCGCCAGCGTATCCGGCGGGGGCGGCGGGGCATCGCTGCGGTTGGCGTCGTCGCGGCGCACACGCGGCTGGACAAACGGAAGCGGCGGCAGTTGATCGATAGCGGCCTGCGCCCGGCTGCGCACCCACTTGCTCTCGTCGCGGTCTGCCACACGCTGGAGTGAGTCGCGCGCCGTTTCGGCTTTGAGCGATCCCAGAGCGTCCGCCGCCGCGCCGCGCACGGTGCTGTTGGGATCCTTCAGTGCAGCCATCACCGCCGGGATCGCCTTCGCGCCCAGTTGGATCAGTGTGCCGGAAGCCGTCTGCCGCGCGCCATCATCAGGATCGGCCAGCAGCCGGATGATCGGCTCCGCCGGGATTTCATGCGCCGCGCTGAGTTCGGCCAGCGCCTTCAACACCGCGATGCGCACCCCTGGCGTGGATGATTTCAGCGCTCTGACCAGCCCATCGACCGCCGCCGGTTGATTGAGCC
>Ga0224723_1001789_pt1 | contig 12619 bp, 7 predicted proteins | sample Balambano_FR2_Me_FD_161647 | JGI IMG/M metagenome (GOLD analysis project Ga0224723, IMG submission 161647) | Freshwater sediment microbial communities from Lake Towuti, South Sulawesi, Indonesia - Balambano_FR2_MetaG | ecosystem: Environmental > Aquatic > Freshwater > Lake > Sediment | place...
CAGTTCCACCGTGCAGACAGCGACTGCCTGCGGAAACGGTTGCTGAGGCGGGGCGGATAGAGGTTGGGCAACCGCAGTCAGCGTCGGTAGGTCTGGGAACTGGGCAGCGATCACAGCAGCCCGACGACGCGCAGGCAGATAGCGCGTCAGCCCGACTAACCCGCCCCACAGTTCGGCTCGTACCAACCGACGGAGTTGGGGTGTGGAACGGTGCCACAGCAGCCAGCGGCGCAGGTTCCACACCATCCACAGTGCGCCAAACAGCAGCACCGATCGCCGTTCGTCGGGGTAGGCAATTGCCGTGCGGACGAGATAAGAATAGACGCTGCCGTAGTGGGTAATTTGCTTGTGCAGCGCCGCGACATCGCGACGGTGTCGATGCCAAACGATCGCCCGTGGCTCATACAGCAGCGTATGTCCAGCTTTGAGCAAGCGAAAAAACATTTCAATATCGCCCGCGCCATTGGTGAGAGTACCAACATCCAGCGCCGGGTCAAAGCCGCCAATTTTGGTAAACACCGATCGGCGATACGCCATATTCGCGCCAGTGCCAAAGCGCCCGGTGCCCAACCACTTCCAGGGCAGCCGCTGTCCGATGGGTACGCGCAGCCACAGCCGCTCAAAGCCGCGCCCAAAGCCGCCATACTGCTCAAACAGCACTTGCGCGTCGGTTTCCAGCTCATCGGGCACCACCAACCCGGTGATTGCCATCACGTCAGGATCGGCAAAACCTGTGGCGATCGATCGCACCCAATCTGGTGCAACCCGCACGTCGTCGTCGGTGTAGGCGATGATCTCACCTCTGGCTTCCAGAATGGCTCGATTGCGCGCCCAATCTAGACCGGGACGCGGTTCACAAACATAGCGGACGCTGGCGTATCGCTGCACGACCTGCCGAGTGGCATCGCTGGTCGGGGCATTGTCGATGACCAGCAAATCGAGCGCCGGGTAATCGAGCTGAACCAGCGCTTCTAAACACCCAGCGAGGTCAGCAGTCCGATCGCGGGTGCAGACGGCAACCGTGACTAGCGGCAGCGTTTCCTGCAACGAGGCGCTTAAAAGCTGCATCCGCTGCTGTCGGACGATCGCCGCCTGATGCTGATCGAGCAGTTGACTGAGCGTGTCAGGGTCGCAGCAGCCTGCGACAACAGGTGCCTTTACCGTGCCGATCGGCACGCCCTGCCAGCGCACCAGCGCCCACACCGCCACATACGCGGTTAGCCCCTGCAATACTGGCAGTGGCTGGCTCAATTCCAAGTCGATGACTTTGACAGGACTTAACATCATCAAGGCTCCTGGCATACGGCAGTCAGGCTATTAGCGCTGCGCTCTGGGCAGGCTCAGCGGCGAAAGAACGCTGCCACCAGCCGCTATCTCCTTGGGAAAATTGGATGAGCGGTGTTTCTCTAGCCCAACTTGACTGATGAATCGCATCAGACGGTGAAACAAACTGCCGATCGCTAGTTTGAAGCGAATGCTGACGGTTTGCTGCTCGAGGTCAGCCAGCGTTTTGAGCGGCGATGGCTGTGCGCGCCTCACCGACAGTAACTGATGCAGCCCTGCTGGCAGCGTGTGCTCAGCGAATTGTCCCACACCGCTCTTTAGCGCCATGCTGTAGACTCCCAGCCGCAGCAGCGGCGTGAAACATTCTGCTTGCAGCGCTCTGCCGATCCAAAGCAAAGCGCCGCGATCGTTACCATTTTGGCTGCACTGACGTGCCAGATACAAATAAAAGCTGCTGCACGACAAACGAAAGAACGCAGTTGGCACTTCGGGATGCTGCTGTCGGGCAGTTTGCAGCATCAGCGCGTGTGATTTTGCCATTGTCGTGTAATCGCGAGACATACTGTGCTGAATCTTGCGATAGCCGACTAGAAATTCAGGAATCACCCGAAACTCATACTGTTCCGCCAACCGCAAATATAAATCCCAATCTTCGCAGCCCTGAGCGTTTTGTTCTCGAAAAGTGCGATCGTATCCGCCCACTTGATCGAGACAGGCTTTACGAATCAGCGAGGCGCTAGCGTTTCCTAAGAAATTGTGGCACAGCAGCGAGGTATAAACATTACCCTCGATAGAAGAGGCATGGAATTCGCCGGTCAAGGCATCAGATTCAGTAATATCAACCGACCAGGAATAGACCACTCCGACCGGGGGTGAGGCTGTTTGCAGGCAGGCAACCTGCTTCTCTAGATTGCTGGGATACCAGAGGTCATCGGCATCGATCGGGGCAATCAATTCGCCGCTGGCTGATTGAATGGCAAGGTTGCGGGCTGCGGCGACACCCGAATTAGCCTGACGCAGCAGTTGGACTCGCGAATCGGCAGCGGCAACCTGTTGCACAATGTCAGAGGTTCGATCGCTAGAGCCGTCATCAACGACTAAAACTTCCAGATTCTGATAGGTTTGACTGCATACAGAATTCAGCGTTCTTTCAATAAAAGCTTCCGCATTGTAGGCAGGAATAATCACTGAAACGAGCGGTAGATTGGATCTGGGTTGAACAAAAGTCATGATGAATATCGATTCGGGGGGCTTCAGGGCTGCGGAACCAAGTCATCAAAATAGGTCATCAAAACAGAGCCATCAGGAATCAGGGATCTTCACAATAGACACAGTGTGACAAAACCATAGCTTGACCAAACGATGAGCACTTGCGGCGCTGCAATCGCAACAGATGGGTCATGTGCACAGGTGTCAAGCCCGCACTTGAAGGCAGCCTCCTGTCGATCGCCGGGGTGACCCAGCGTTCTTCAGAATTTAGCCCGTCTCAGGTTACCTCACCCTCATTCAAGCAGATTTAAGCGAGAGGCGGGTTTTTGAGGGGGTGTCTGGGCGGCTTGAGGTCGCTGCCGTTCCACGCTGCTTCCCTTTCAGTAGAGCAAATGAGCGGAATTTGTCTCAGTACTCTAGGTCACACTCAGACAAAAATTTCTGCGATTCTCCGCAAAAATGCTGACCAACCTCAGGGCAACATCCGTTGGGTGTCATCGACTCACCTGTGATTCTGCTGCTCACTGTCCTGCAACCGCCGCACCCCGGAGCAAACCAAAGAGTGGGTTTTGGGGTTACAAAGTTTTCCGTCCCTAAAAGATTTTTGGTAGCGCACAAGCGATGGCGAAACACCCTCATCCCGCTGCTGGCTGATAAATCTGCCAGGTTAAACTTTAGTGAACGGTTCACTAGAATACCAGTGACCAGCGGCGATCGATTTTCAGAAACTCCTAAATCAATCAATTACAGGTTTCCCGAAACTTGCCAATAGCCGTACTGAAGTTTCACAAAAACTAAATACATAACACTACCGAAAATTCACCCAGACGATCGAACTCAAGTTCAGGCTCTGATGAGGTTTCGCGGCTTTTAGTCGCCGCAGCGATCGGCATGTTTTATGAAGCTACCGCGGACATTTTGTGGACGTGCGAAGCTCCCACAAAATGTTTATGTCCAAACTGCTGTAGCTACAGCGATGTGACAGGAGAAGGAGCGAGAGGGCAGTTTTCATTCATCCCTCGGCTTTGCCGTCATTCATGCTTTTCGCCCATCACATTCCGAATGCGCTGCATCAAAGCAGGAATACGACAGGGCAGCAAGATGTAGTCGGAGGCGCCAGATTGCAAAGCTTTTTCTGCTTCGCTCGCTTGGGTGAGCAATAAGAGAATGCGCGGTCGCGATTCTCGACTGCTGCCAGAATTTTTAACAGTCCGGCGCAGCGGTTTTGCTTTCAGACGCTTGAGGAGTTGCAATCGATCGCAATCTGCATCGCTCCCCAGCAAAATCAGCGAGGCTGGCAGCGCCGAATTGGCATCCGACAAAGTTGCCAGGGCAGTCGTTGTAGTTGGCAGCCAGCGGGTATGGTAGCCTCTGGTCTCAAGGGCTTTGATCACCTGAGCCGCAAACTTCTCGTCAGAATGAATCAGCGCCACATCAACGGTGTTTGCTGCCTCGGCTAACGGCTGCCACCCCACGGGCAAAACTCGATCGCCGCCTGCCTGTTTTGCCTGATGCAGCGCTGCTTCCGCAGTGCGATACAGCATTTGCAGGTGTGTGCCGTCGGTGGGATATTGCGCGACTCCAGCGCTAAAGCTCACAGAAAATCCCTCTCCAGCAGGTGTCGTGAACGCTGTCGATCGCAGGGTTTCTAAAATTTCTGCCAGCCATTCAACCCCATCGGTTTGCGAGATTCCGTAGCTTCCCACAATGAATTCTGAGCCGCTCCAGCGCGCTATCACATCCTCTTGCCGCAGCTTTTGCTTGAGGAGTTGAGCGGTCTGGCGCAACACTCGATCGCCGATGTCATGCCCCCAGCACCGATTGATCTGCTGCAACTGATCGATATCAATCACTGCCAGACAGACTGGCTGCTGCGCGTGTCTGGCTAACTGTAAAAACTGCTCTAAATCCTGAGTCGATCGCTGCCGATTCAGCAATCCGGTCAGCAAGTCTGTTTCAGCCATGCTGCGGAGCAGGCGAGTGCGCTCCAATCGATTAAAGATGCGGCTAATTAGCTCTGGCGGCACGATCGGTTTGGTCACGTAATCATCTGCACCGGCTTCAAACACTCGATGCACCACGCTGGCTTGACTGTGTGCCGACAGAAATAGAATCGGCAGCCAGCTCCACTGCGGCGAATTGCGAACTGCCTGACACAGCTCTAACCCACTGATTTCGGGCAGCTCGACATCGAGAATCAGCAGATCGGGCTGAACCGTGGCAAGCGTTTGCCAGAACTGCTGCGGATTTTGTAGCGAGGTGAGCTGCACGCCCCAAGGCTCTAGCACGGTTTTTAGCATCAGCAGCATCAGCCGATCGTCATCAACCGCCATAATTTTGACGATCGTCGGACGATCGGGCTGAAGTGGCTGTGGGAGCACTGCGTTGTCGGAGACCGGCGCTGGCTGCACCTGCGGCTGCGATACCTGCTGAGGGGATGCGTGCGGCACTGCCTCTAGCACCTGTCGCAGCGCAGCGACTAACTGCTGCACCTGAAGGATTTCAGATTGTTTCAAGGGATTGCTGCCCTCAAACAATGACTCTAACTGTCTGGCTAAATCAGAGCCTTCCTGAATCCCAAATGACCCCAGCGTGCCTAAAAGCTTGTGAGCTGCCTGTTCTGCTTTCTGGCGCAAGTCGCGATCGAGGCAACCTTGACTGAGCGCCGTGGCTGCCTTTTCTAGCATTAAGAGGCGATCGAACGTTGTTGCTCTGGTTTTCGTCCAAATCGTAGCAATGAGGGTCTGAGTTGCCTGCTGAGAGGGCTGGCTGGCGGTTGCGATCGGCTTGGGCGCTGACTCACCGCAATCAGATAGATTGAGGCGGTATCCCTGTCCGTACAGCGTTTCAATCAAATCCTCAGCGCCAACTGCCTTGAGCTTGTGACGCAATCCTTTGATGTGTGCTTTTACAGTTTCTTCTCCCGGTGGCTCTTCAAAAGACCAGAGCTGATTGAGAATCGCACTGCGGCTAAACACCCGACCCTTATTTCGCAGAAATAGCTCTAGCAGGGCATATTCTTTGCGGGTCAAGTTCAGCAGTTGGGCTGCATACGTCACTTCACGCTGGCTGGGGTCAAGCTGCAACGCGCCCCAAGACAAAATTGGCGCTGCTGCTGTGCTGCCCCGTCGCAGCAGTGCCCGCACCCGCGCAGCTAGCTCTTGCACATCAAAGGGTTTAACGACGTAGTCATCTGCGCCTGCATCTAACCCAACTTGCTTGTCGGTGCTGGTATCGCGAGCCGTCAGCAGCAAAATTGGCACCGGGTTGTTGTGCGATCGTAAGCGACGGCAAAACCGGATGCCATCCAGTTTCGGCAGCATCACGTCTAGAATGACGAGATCGTATGCAAATGCTGCTGCCAGCTCGTAGCCTTCTAGCCCATCTGTAGCAATATCAACCTGATAATTTTGTTCGGCTAGAACGCTGGTGACAATCTGGGCAAGCGGTTCATCGTCCTCAACGAGCAAGATTTTCATTGCGATCGACGAAGGGAGATTGTGACTACCGCCCCAGATTGCCCAGATTGTTTGCCCAACACACGTTGCGCTATCACCTGAGCTATGCCATCACCATGCCGCCATCGATGTTCATCACCTGCCCGGTGATGTAAGCAGCGGCGGGGTCAGCCGCCAGGAAGCGAATCAGTCCTGCCACTTCTTCGGGCTGCCCGTAGCGATTGAGCGGAATGAACTTTAGGATTTCTTCGGCGTTGACGCTGTGAGTCATGTCAGTGGCAATAAAGCCCGGAGCGACGGCATTGACGGTAATGCCCCGGCTGGCTAGCTCTTTGGCAACCGTTTTGGTAAAGCCGATCACGCCTGCTTTGGCAGCGCTATAGTTTGCCTGTCCCGGATTGCCCATCAAGCCGGAAACCGATGTGACATTGACGATGCGCCCGGATTTTTGCTTCAGCATAATTTTGCTGACGGCTTTGGTGCAGAGAAACACGCCCGTCAGGTTGAGGTCGATGACCGCCTGCCAATCTTCGGGTTTCATTCGCAGCAGCAGCGTGTCGCGGGTGATGCCAGCGTTGTTGACCAGCACATCAATCCGTCCCCATTTGTCTATCACAGCGTTGACCAGCGCATCGACCTGATCGGCTTGTGACACGTCGGCTTGCAGCGCGATCGACTCACCGCCCATCTCGCCAACGGCAGCGACGACTTGATCAGCAGCGCTGCTGGAGCTGGCATAGTTCACCACAACATTTGCGCCTTCGGCTGCCAGCGCCAGCGCGGTTGCTCGACCAATGCCCCGCGAAGCGCCAGTGACGATCGCCACTCGATCGTGCAATTGCTGAGATGCTGGAGATGCTACCATATCAATGACCTCGGGAGAGCGATTGGCTTTTGGCGGTTAGCGGTTGGCGAATTGCGAATTGCTAACTGCTAACCGCGAATTGCCAATAGCCTATAATCTTAAGCCACGTGGGTCAGCACCTGAAACGTGATCCCACATCTTGTCAGTTCGATCGCCTGTGTGAGGACGAAAGCGGGGGAATGCTTTCGCAGAGGTGGCGCTCGTCTGGATGGGTAATCAGGTAGGTGCTGATCCAGTCGCAGCCGAGCTGCATTAAGCTGTCAAAATTCCAGTTCCACAGCTTGAGGGTGCCGTCAGCGCTGCCACTGGCGATCGTTTGGCCATCCGGACTCCAACTGACGCTGCTGACCCAATCCCGATGCCCGCGGAGGGTGCGAATCTCCTCTCCGTCTGCGATATTCCACAGCTTGAGGGTGCCGTCATCGCTACCACTGGCGATCGTTTGGCCATCCGGACTCCAACTGACGCTGCTGACCCAATCCTGATGTGATAGAGTATTCCACTCCTTTACCTCAGCAACCGCTTGATTTAAGGCGGCAATCACTCGCGCCTGCGTGTTATCTTCTTGCTTCGCTGCCGAAGGTAAAAGTCGAAGCCGTTGTCCTGCTTCCAGTGCTTTCAGCAAGGCAGTAAATGGGCTTCTAGTCAACGCTTCTCTCGATTCAGCGCTGATTAACCTGACGTTAACGGTTGATAGTGTCACCTCTGCTGCTTCGACCTGGGCTGCTGCCTCTCGCTGCTCGGCTGCTGCCTGTTCTTGTGCCGCGTTCGCTTGTTCCTGCTCTGCTCGTGCCTGGGCTGTTTCCGCTCGTGCCGATGCCGTGCTTTGGTTTGCCTGTCGCAGCCGCTGGTCGGCTTGTGCCACTTGAGCGTTGGCAATGGCTAACCTTTCCTGGGCTGCTCGGATTTCCGCTTGGGCGCGGGTTTGCTGCGCTCTAGCAGCTTGCGCTTCTTGTCTAACCGTTTCCAGGTCTTGCTGTGCCTTGTCCTGTTCCTGCCTGGCAGATTCAAATTTTCTTTGTGCTTCCGTTTCTCGCTGCTGCGCCTGTTGCTGTACTCGCTGTGTTATCTGACTGGCACTGACTGCGGCAATCAGGGCAACGAGGACGGAGATGACGATCGCAGCAGCGGTGGTTAACCCGGCTCTGCGTCGGGCTTGGGTGAGGGTTGCGTTGGCTTCCTGGTTTGCCTGAGTTAAGAGCTGGTTTGCCTGTCGCTCTGCCGCCAGTGCTGCCTGCATTACTCGTTTGTCGAGTTCTTCGCTGGCTCTGAGAAACTCAAAATCTTGGCTGTCTAGAGCTTTGCCGCTTGCCCATGCCTGTGCCTGCTGCAATGCTTCGCCCCGCAGCAGGCGCGACTCATCTTGATAGTTTGATTCAACCCAGGCATCGAGCTGCGGGGCATAAGGGCGTAAGTTGGCAAGCTCTTGACTCACCCAGATCGGGCTAAACACTGCCCCATAAACCGCGTTGTATACCTGAAGGCTCCTGTCATGGCGCACCACGAGTCCGGTCAGGCGCAGCGCCATTTGCTCTAAGCTGTTGTCGGCAGATAAGCTGCCCTGCTGCAAGACTTGCTGATAGAGTCCCAAGAGCTGCCCGGTGCGCTGACTGTCGCCTTTGAGCAATCGATCGCGGATGGTTTGCAGGTGGTCAGGAACGTCCTGTGCCTCCCAGTTGTCAATCACTTTTGCCTGCACCAGACTTGCCACCCACTCTGCCTCATTGCCCACGGGAATTTCTGCTTCTGCCCGTTGAATTAGGCGACAGAGTTTTTGGGTGAGAAACGGCTGTCCGCCTGTCCAGTGCAGCACGGCTTGCAGCACGGTTTTGGGGTGGGGGGTTTTGCTGCTGAGTCCCGGCGCTAAAACCGGCGCGGCTTCTTCCAAACTAAAGCCGCCGAGGTCGATCGCCTGCCCGATATTAAAAGGGGTGCGCCGCTTGTCTTCGATCAAATCAGAAGGGGTTGCTACACCGATTAAGGCAAACGTCAACCGGTGATATTGAGGATGATCAGCGCGGCGGTTATAGCAGTCGCGGATGGTGGCAAAAAAGTCATCGCGGTTAAACGGCAGCGACAGCACGCTGTCGATCTCATCGATAAAGATGGCGATCGGTTGGGTCACGGCTTCTAGCAGTTCAGCGATGAACTTGCTGAATCGATTGACTGGAGACAAGAGTTCTTGCTGCTGCCACCAGTGATTCAGGTCAAACGAGTCAAGCCCCAATGCGTTGCTGAGCGAATCAATCAGTCCGGCATACCACTCTTCGGCGGTCGTGTCCGCTGCGCCGATCTCGGTGATATCAACGGCTGCACAGGCATAGCCTTCCTGCTGCAACCGCCGCATTGTCCGCACCCGCAGGCTGGATTTGCCCATCTGCCGGGAGTTGAGGACGTAGCAAAACTCTTTAGCCTTCAGCGCTTGATAAAAATCGTGGTCTGCCTGCCGGGGCACATAGGTCTGCGCCTCGGCGGGCAAGCTGCCCCCCACCCGATACTCATACAGGGGTGCAGCACTCATCAGCCCACCTCCAGCCGATCGCTAAAATACAATCGATAGAGATTACACAATGCCTCTACATCGTTGCCGCTCAGCTTGACCAAGCCCATGCTGTGCAGCCGGAATCCTAAGCTCGACTCGATTCGCACCGCCCCCGGAACTGCCACGACCTGCCGCATGGCTGCCGCTAGCTGAGTGTCATCGTGCAGATTTTGCAGGTGTCGTCGCAGGTGCTCACCATATAGCCCTGCCTCAGTCGGGGCAGTTTGCAGAAACCGCTCTAGCGTCAGGCTGCCCCGCGCAATTTCATACAAAGCTTTTCGCACCAGATAGGGATGCCCTGACACCATGCCCAGCAGTTGCTCGATTTGCTGGGCAGACCAATTCAACCGATGGCGATCGACCAGCTCTGTCACCTGAGCTGCGTTTAGCTCTGGCAGCTCGATCGGCACACCGACATTAAACGGCGATTGGTTGATGTTCAGCGGAATATACACTTCCCTGGAATGCGTGATCACCATCCGCAGCTTCTGCCAGCCTGCATCGTTTTTGCTTTTTTCATGCCAGACTCGCAGCAGCGCAAAAAAATGTTCTGCGACCTCCGGATGGCGAAACACCTGATCGACTTCATCAAGCGCCAGCGTCAGCGGCTGTGAGAGCGTTGCTAGCAGATAGCGCTGAAAGTAGTTGCCGCACTTGACTTTGCTGCCAAAAACCCCTTTCCAGAAGTCAGGCAGGCGATCGTCTAGCGCTAGCTCATTGGTGACGCTAGCGCAGAACCACTGAAGAAACTGATCCGGGCTTTCGAGATATTCAGCATCCACAAGCTGGAAGTTGAGGTATGCCGTTTGATGTCCCTGCTGCTGCGCCTGATCTAAAACGCGCCACATCAGCGAAGTCTTGCCCATTTGCCGGGGGCTTTAACTCGAACTAATCCGCCCGGTTTCAAAATTTCCTCATAGCAATCTGATTCATTGGGCGGGCGTTCAATATAAAAGGGAGACTTTAACCCAACTGACCCCTCTGGTGAATCGAGCTGTATGACGGCTGGGCTAGAGTCGATCGGTCGAGATTGGCGCTGCTGCACAGCCTGTCGAGCTGCGGAAATTTCTTGTGCTGCTTGCCGAATTCCCTGAGCAATATTAGCGAACGCAGCATCGCGGTTGCTCCATTTCGTTACAGGTTTCGCATTGATCGGAAACGCCTGAAGCTTGCCAAACGGCGCACCGCTCCAATCAACAGGCTTGAGAATGATCGGGATTACCCGCGCCTCGTCCCGCTCATGCCGCTCGAGCGCCCGCAGCATCTCAATGTCATAGCAGTAGTCAGACGCCAAAAAGCTATCGCTAATCAGCAGCAAAATCATGTCAGCAGAGTTTAATTTATCGTCGATCGCCTTTGCCCACTCAGTGCCAGCGCTAATTTTGCGGTCGTGCCAGGCTTTGATCACACCCTGACGCTGAAGTATTGACAGGTGCAGCGCCAGCTTATCTCGCAGTTTTTCGTCACGGTGCGAATAAGAAAAAAAGACCTCAATCGGCTCTGCGGAGGGGCTGTAAGACATACACTTTACCGAACGGCTCGCAAGCGGGGGACAGAGAGCGATCGAGAACAGGGTTTTCCCCATTATTTGTTCATGTCCTCACGATCCACAGCCTTTTTTCCGCAAATCTATAGAAAGCGACTGCCTGCCGCTCAAGCTTTGGTCTGGCAGCAGGCGATCGTATTGGGTTGCCATAGAGGATGTCTGAGCAGAACGTAGAATGTGTTAGACGACAGCCGTAACGCATCAAGATACGTCAGCAACGATGCGTTACGCTTCGCCAACACATCCTACAATCATGTGCATCTTCACATCGATTTGGTATTAACCAGAAACTGTAGCAGACGTGCCGTTAGAGGATGCTTGAGCGGGAGCAGCCTGAGCTGCATCGATCGCTAGAGAGCTGCCAGCAGACAAGCGACTTCTTTTCCGCCGTGAGCCACCTGCCATGCCATATTCCTGACTCGTGCGACCATAGCGGCTGCCAATACCCAGCAGCATTTTTTCTGACAGCTCCAAGACCAATTGTTCAGCGCTATTCACCTCATCCGCCATCTTATCGATTGTCGATAGCGCAGTGTTGTAGACGGCCAGCTTCGATCGCAGATCATTAATCGTAGTGGCATACGCATCAAGAGAGAGTCCACCGCCCAAATCAAGGAAAGTATCGATCGATTGCAAGCTCTCAAATCGCCGCTCAGCGCGTTCTAAAACGCTAGAGTTTCGTTTCCGCCGTGGCATATTGCACCTCTGTGGTTCAGTTGACAAAGGCACTCTAGCTGTAATGAGCTTCGATCGACCTGAGTGAAATTAAGCAAATGAACAAGCACAACGCGATCGACTTTATTAAAATTTAGCCACCGAGAGGCACGGGGAGCTATGAACCCCGCGCTGCATCTGTACTCAGGTCAGCATCGAGATACACGGATTCCCTGCGTCAGACTTCGCTCATCGCTCCGTCTGACATGCAATCTTGGCTTGCACCCTAGTTTTCTAGATTCAACACTTCTGTCCAGAACCCTCTTAGGAATGAGAATTAAATACCATCAGCTTTTGTCGCTTTTGTAGGATGTGTTAGGCGTTAGCTGTAACGCATCAATCCCCCGAATCACATAGGTGACGCTGCGCTAACCCATCCTACGCAAGCATTCGGAGTGATTAAATCCACGATTCTTAGACCTATTCCCTGTCCGACCTGAATCGACCTATCACATCATCAAACTTTTATCTGTGTTACAACAACTTAAATGTTTCTTATTAATGAAACAATCGAAGTTACTCCAGTTCAAATCTTTGTTAGTCCGGTTCAAACCAGAGTAACTTCGATTCAAATCTGAGTTACTTCAATTCAAACCCAAGTTACTCCGCTTCAAACCAGAGTAACTCAGCAAACAACCTGACTTACTCCGCTTCAAACCTGAGTTACTCAACCTTAAATCTGCTCAACTCCAGCCAATCAGTAGGTAGTCACAAGAGCAAGAATGCAGGCTGGAAAAACTCCACCATCCCTGTGCTACCCCACGGATGCGAAGCGCTCCATTCAGAGTGATGAAACAGGGGTATGACTTGCCCTTCCCATGTCATCAATCAGGTTCTTCAAGAATCTCACCGAGATAAAACCTGACAAATTCTCCAGCAGCGTCAGGGTTCAGTTGTCTAAGAGGATATTTGGAAATACGGAGAAGGTCAAAAAAGCTTAGGCTAGCCTGCGGAGCATGAGCCGAATCATCGCAATGTGGATAAAGGCTTCAGATGAAGCG
>Ga0224723_1001790_pt1 | contig 12616 bp, 5 predicted proteins | sample Balambano_FR2_Me_FD_161647 | JGI IMG/M metagenome (GOLD analysis project Ga0224723, IMG submission 161647) | Freshwater sediment microbial communities from Lake Towuti, South Sulawesi, Indonesia - Balambano_FR2_MetaG | ecosystem: Environmental > Aquatic > Freshwater > Lake > Sediment | place...
GAGCAAACTACGGTGTCCCCATCAGTCGAGTCTGCTTCAGTTTCACGCTTTGCCGCCCCCCAACCCCCCAACTCGGAGGCTGCCGCACTCGAAGTGCGAGGTTGGGGATTGAGGGGGCTGAGGGGATTGCGAGGCATTACCAGGGAGTTGGGTGTACACCGTAGACCTGAGCGAAGGGGAGCAAGAGCGGGTTAAAATTTTTATGATACAAACGAGAGCTAAAGTCTTCAAAGTCTCTCTACCAGCTTAGGAGAGGGATTTAGGGTGAGGGCAAGCCTACTGCATCATCTGCTCCACAAAATTCGTATAAACTTCCCCTTTCAGAAACTGCGGGTTGTCCAGGATTCGCTGATGAAAGCCGATCGTCGTGGAAAGCCCAGTGATCGCACATTCGCGCAGTGCCCGCCGCATTCGCTCGATCGCCGCTTCTCGATCCTGTCCCCAGACAATCAGTTTGCCGATGAGGGAGTCGTAGTAGGGCGGAATTTCGTAGTCGGTGTAGACGTGGGAGTCCATGCGCACGCCAAAGCCGCCGGGGGGCAGATAGCCGCTGATGCGTCCGGGGTTGGGGCGAAAATTGTGGTCGGGGTCTTCAGCGTTGATGCGGCATTCGATCGCGTGTCCCCGAAGCTGCACCTGCTCCTGCGCCAGGCTGAGCTTTTCGCCCTGGGCAATGCGGATTTGCTCTGCCACCAGATCCAGCCCGACGATCATTTCCGTCACGGGATGTTCAACCTGGATCCGGGTATTCATTTCCATAAAGTAAAAATTGCCCGATCGATCGAGCAAAAATTCGACCGTTCCTGCTCCCATATATTGAATAGCCTGAGCGGCGCGGACGGCAGCACTTCCCATCTTCTCGCGCAATTCAGGGGTGAGGGCTGGGCTGGGGGCTTCTTCCAGCAGCTTCTGGTGGCGACGCTGGATGGAACAGTCTCGTTCGCCCAGGTGAATCACGTTGCCGTGGGTGTCTGCCAGGATTTGAAACTCGATGTGGCGCGGACGCTCAACAAATTTCTCCAGATACACGCCTGCATTGCCAAACGCGGCTTCTGCCTCGCCCTGTGCCGCCAGGAAAGATTTAGTCAGCTCGTCCTCTGTTCGTACCAGGCGCATTCCCCGTCCGCCCCCGCCTGCTGTCGCTTTGATGATTACCGGATAGCCGATTTCCTGAGCGATCGCCAGAGCTTCTTTTTCGTCGGTCAGCAGTCCGTCGCTGCCGGGGACGGTGGGAACCCCGATGCGCTGCATGGTTTCTTTGGCAGTGGACTTATCGCCCATCGATCGAATTGCGTCTGGGGTGGGACCGATAAAAGCAATCTGGTGATCGGCGCAGATCTCAGCAAAGCGGGCATTTTCTGCCAGGAAGCCATAGCCCGGATGAATGGCAGTCGCGTTGCGGGTCAGGGCAGCGGCAATAATGTTGGGAATGTTGAGATAGCTTTTGCTGCTGGGTGCTTCGCCAATACAAACGGCTTCGTCGGCAAGTTGCACATGAAGCGCATGGCGATCGATCGTGGAATGCACTGCCACCGTTGCAATCCCCATCTCCTCACAGGTTCTCAGGATTCGCAGGGCAATTTCCCCCCGATTTGCAATTAAGATCTTTTCAAAACGCATGGGTTGACGGCTGAGGGATAGAGTCTTGGACGGCTTCCGAATTTCCGTGGCAGGTGACGCGCTTGCAGCAGCAGCACTGGTTACGCGGTCAATTCATCCGATCGATTTGCAGGCGGTTTGCAGGCAATTTGCGAGGATCGATGGCAGGATCGAATTGTCCTCAAACAGGGCTTCGGAAAGTGATCCAGGAGACCATCGTATCACGCGGCGGACGGGGCGATGGGGGGGTTCAAGCTCCGGCTTTCAGGGCAAATCGTCCCTGGTTTAACATCAGCAGCATGGCGCGAAATTCGATTTCTCGCTGGAGTCCGTCAATTTCGATGACCTGATGCGAAATCGCTTCCCTTTTGGGGCAATCGCCCGTTCCAGGATCCCTAGAATCATTTGTCACAATGAGCAGCACTGGCTCAGGCTGTTTTACAAAAAGGGTTGCCTCGATCGCCTCTAGTGGAACCTGAGCAAGCGGCTTTGTGTTGCGATAAAAGGTGAGGTGGCTGCGGTTCAGCAGCAGATGCTCTTCAAAACTCAGCGTTGCGCCCTGAATTAGCAGGACAAGCAGCGTGACTCCCAGCTCTAGTCCGATCGCCCATTCCCACTGCGGCATCAGCAGACTCAGCCGATCGATCAGGGAGTTGCCTGCCTCTGGCGCAATCAGCAGGGAATGGAGAAACGCTCCCCAATACACCATAAAGTTTGACATCCACAGCACAAACAGCAGAAATCCAGTTTTTTGCACAACTTGCTTGAACAGCAGCCAGCCGCTAATCCATCGCCACCGGGACGAAATTTGCCATTGATGCGCCGTTTTTTGCACCTGAATGGTTTTGGGAAACGGCTCGGCTTCGATCGCCCCAGCGGGAGAACGGCTTTGCATCACCCGCTCATCCAGGGGTTCCCAGGCATATTTTCCCTGCCCCTCACTCTGCTTGAAAGTCAGCGGCACGTGAAGCTGCGCCGCAAGGGGTTGAGCAACGCTGAGCGCCCGGCTTGCCTGCAACTGCTCATCAACCACAATTTCAGTGGCATCGCACAGCCGCAGATTTACCTGCCAAACCAGGGCGAGTCGATCGTCAAACACGCCGCCATCAATCTCGGTGCGGCTCATCGTGATTTGTTCAATTTCAGCCTGCTTGAGCTTCAGGTGATTGTGTTCTCCATCGGGAAGCTGCTGATCCCAAACCAGCCAATCGCCGCTGCCGTGAAGGCGAATGATGCTGCGGCTGGTCGCCATTCTAAATTGATGGAGGGCAATCTGTCGATCGATCGTCCAGATCAGCAGAAAGGCGATCGTAATGGGCTGCCGAAACGCACCGAAGTGATAGAAAACCAGCGAACAGACACACAAAAGCAAAAAAAGCAGCGCAGCCATCGTGCTATTCGTTTGCTTTCCTTCGATCAGCTCAGACCACATCACCTGCAGCAGCACATTGTAAAGGGCTGAAAATCCCTTTTTAAGCAGGACGATCGGTTTCAGGAAAGGCGCGTAGGCATGCGGTTGGGCGAAGTAGGCACTGCCCTGGAAATGGATTTTGGAGCGTTTTGGCTGCACGGTTGTTCCTTTGTTTTCACGCTTGAGGCTCTTGTTTCAAGCTCTTACTTCAAAGATGCCCGGCTGCGTTACGGGTTTTATACCAGGGTTCTGTGAAACCGCATCAGGTGTAGGGTGTGTTAGCGCAGCGTGACGCATCTCAACCTCTCGGCAATCATGACGTTACGCTACCGCTAACGCATCCTACAAAGAATAGGTGGCTGCTTTGAGGGTTGGTTCTCTCTAAAGTTGAGCGGCTAAGGAAGCGAATCATCCTCCAATTCAGCAACGCCGTTTTAACCAGGTTTTAACTAACATGAATTAACATCACTAGACAAACACATCCGGTTCGCTTCGGCAATTCTGTTAAGCTTCCCTGAGATTGCTCCCTTCAGCCAATTTCTGATGTCAACCAGGAAGTCATTATGGTTGCAGACCGCGCAGGCAACAGCTTACGAAAAGCACGGCAAATTAACTTGTCTGGCGGCTCTGCCAGCTCCAGCAGTTCTAAATCGGTGATTGACTGGATAGGCGGGGCAGACCGCAACGATTTTTATAAACTCAATTTCACAACTCACAGCAGCTTCACTGCACAGCTCGATCGCTTAAAGGCAAACGCCAATCTGGCACTGCTCAACCAGCAGGGACAAGTTTTGCTGGAATCGAGCCGCCGGGGGAAACAGGCAGAGCGAATTGAACAAACCCTGGAGCCTGGAACCTACTTTGTGCGAGTTTATCCGGGCGATCGCCGTGCCAGGACTCGATATCGGCTGACGCTGGCTGCATCCTCGTCTTCCAGCAGTTCACCTGTCCCTGCACCTTCAACTCCTTTGCCCAACCCAAATCCTGCTCCAGGTTCACCCCCTGGCTCCAATAACAGGTTTGATATTCAGTTTGATTATCGGTTTGATACAAGCGGCTGGTTCACCGCCGATCGCCGAGCAGCCTTAGAAGCTGCTGCCAACGTTTGGGAGCAAATCATTCTGGATGAATTTCCAGATCTGCCAGCGGGAAGTCAGACGCGCGTTGTCAATCCTGAAACGGGGCAGCTTACCTCGGTTGCCGCAAATGCAGTGGATGATGTGGTTATTTTTGTCGGCGCGAAGTCGATCGGCGGCTTGTTTTCAACGCTGGCGCAGGTCGAGCCGGGTTCCTGGCTGGCTGAGCAATCCCGGTCTGATTTTGCGCCGTGGGCTGGCACGATTACCTTTAACAATAGAACCAACTGGTTTTTTGATCCGACGCCTGAATCTGCTGCTGATCTTCCTAAAAATCAAATCGACTTTATCTCGATCGCGGCTCATGAGATCGGTCATATTTTAGGAATTAGCCGCAGCACAGCATTTGAGAATTTGACGGTTAACTACAATTTTCAAGGGGCAAATGCAAAAGCCCGCAATGGCGGCAATCCGGTTCGTTTAACTAATACCTGGCACATTTATAACAACACACAGCCTAATGGATCGGGCGACCCGCTGATGAGCCAGTTTTATACGCCTGGACAACGAAAATTGCCAACTGCGCTTGATATTGCAATTCTCGACGATACCGGATACACGGTGAGTTACAGCACTGCCGCACGCAATCCAATTTCTTAATCAACCTTCTTTTCGCAACAACGCCCGATCGCTTTTTAACCCGATCGCCTCTTAACCCAATCGATATCCAAAGCCGCGAACCGTGATGATGTACTCTGGTTTCCCCGGATTTTGCTCGATCTTTTCCCGCAGCCAGCGGATGTGGACATCAACGGTTTTGAAGTCCCCGATGTAGTCTGTGCCCCAGATGCGATCGATGAGCTGCTCTCTCACCCACACCCGTTTGGGATACTGCATCAGTAGCTCCAGCAAACGAAACTCTTTCGGGCTGAGGGCAATGGGCTGATCGCGCAGTGTAACGGTACGACTAACCGGGTCGAGCATGAGATTTCGATAGCGAAGAATTGCAGGCTGGTCTGACGCAGCGCGCGACCATTGACGGAGCAGTGCCCGACAGCGAGCAATCAGCTCTCGCATGCCAAAGGGTTTGACCAGGTAATCATCTGCGCCAATTTCCAGCCCTAAAACGCGATCGGTTTCGCTGGTTTTACTGCTAATTATCAAAATCGGTAAGTTATACCCCTGTCTTCGCAATTGTTGACACAGATCGAATCCGTTAATTTGCGGCAGTGCTGCTTCCAGAATAAGCAAATGGATGTCTTGATTGGGGGAACTACCAGTTAAAAAGTCCAAAACTCTGCGCCCATCAGAAACCTGTAAGACACGATAACCTTCATTCTCCAGCGCAAGCGTCACAGCTTTTCGAAGAGTGGTATCTGGCTCGACTAATAAGATTGTCGTCGCCATCGAACTGAAAGAGGCGAACTGTTTATCCAGAGCAAAGCAAGTCATTGTTACGAACCCTCAGTGCAATTACTGACTGTTGTTACACATATTCTTTATAAGGGGTGATGCTAAGCAGCATCTTCTACAGAAATAAAGGCTTAAGAATCACTCATTGGATGGATTGAGTTTCTGAAGCGATCGCCAGATCTGAATTGTTTGGATGAAAACATACTTCTGGATGATTTTCAGCTCATTACGCCGAAACACCGAATTGAACAGTCAAAAAAACAACATTTAACGAAACCCCATCCCTCTCTTAACCCAATCTCAGCATCTTATTAATCTTCAAATGAGACTCTGATATCTCGGAGGTTTGCGTGGTTTCCATGTGTTTCCCTAAGCGAAGAATTTTCACCTGAGCGAGACTCCACTCTTAATTCGGTCAGCTCGATCGCTTTCAACCTAATTTCCACCACTGAAGCTTTTCTGATACTGAAGCTTTCCTAAACCTCAAATATGTCCAATCTTCACCACCTTGATATCCATCAGGGCTGCTGGGTTTCGTGCGTCAACGTTTTGCTTGCAACGGTTGCCCCCTCCACTCCACAAGTCAATCTACCTGTGAGGATTTATGACAAATCGAAATAGTGTCATCTTTATTCACCCCGATGGAACCAGCCCGTCTCACTACGCTGCAGCTCGCTTTCTGCACAAGGGTCCCGATGGCAGACTGAACTGGGACATGATGACGAATGCTGGGGTTTACCTGGGGCACATGGAAGACCAGCTCACCGGAACGTCGAATGCAGGCGCAATTACCCATGCCTTCGGCGTAAAAGTTCCAGCCCGTTCCTACGGTTTGGACGAGAACGGCGAGCCTGTTGTGTCGCTTTCCGGTAAAACTGGGACGAGCATTTTGGAAGAAGCGATCGCCGCTGGAAAAGGAACAGCGGTGATTAATTCGGGCTTTATTGCTGAACCGGGAACGGGAGCATTTTTAGCAGAAGTAGAAAACCGCAGTGATGTCACGGGAATCACCGCGCAAATTGTCGAGTCGGGTGTAGATATCATTCTCGGTGGCGGTGAAATTCACTATTTGCCCGAAGGCACAACTGGACGTTTTGGACAGGAAGGGATTCGCACCGATGGACGTAATCTGATCGAAGAAGCAGAAGCTGCTGGCTATACGGTGGTGTATACCCTGGAAGAACTTCAGGCTCTGCCGCCGGAAACAGAAAAAGTATTAGGTGTTTTCGCCGCAGAAGATACTTACAACGATCGACCTGAGGAAGAGCTAGCTGCAGAAGGTTTAGCAAACTACGGTCAGCCGGGAAATGAAAATCCGCCTACAGTGGCGCAAATGCTGGAGAAGGCGCTGGAGATTCTTTCAAAGAACGAAAATGGTCTCTTTATTGTTCTTGAAGAAGAAGGAACGGATAACTTTGCAAATAACAATAACGCGAATGCCACGATCGAAGCCGTGAAACGCGCTGATGATGCGATCGGCGTGGCGATGCGATATGTGGATGAACAAAATCCGAATACGCTGTTGATCACCGCAGCAGACAGCGATGCAGGTGGTTTGGAAGTGCGTGATCCGATCGCGGCGGATGAGCCTGTAGGGACTGTCAACAATAATCCGATCGTCAATGATGGCATCGAGAATCCGTTGGACGGCGTAGGCGGTGTGGGCACAAATCCGTTTGTTTCAGCCCCAGCAGCAAATGGCAATACTTATCCCTTTGCGGTGAGCTGGGTGGGCACTCCTGACGTTGCAGGCAGCATTGTTTCCAAGACCTACGGCTTGAATGCGGATTTGCTGCCAAGCACGCTGGACAACACCGAAATTTATCGGATGATGTACCAAACGCTATTTGACCAGGAGTTGCCTTCCCCGGTTCCGGCTCCCGCCCCGACTCCTGCACCGCCTGCCACTGAAGACACGGGCAACGTGATTTTCATTCATCCCGACGGGACGAGTCCATCGCACTATGCGGCAGCGCGTTTTCTCAATGAAGGACCAGACGGCAGACTGAACTGGGACATGATGTCCGATGCTGGTGTGTATCTGGGGCACATGGAAGACCAGCTCACCGGAACGTCTAATTCAGGCGCAATCACCCATGCCTTTGGCGTGAAAGCTCCGGCAAGTTCGTTTGGCTTGGATGCGAACGGAGAACCCGTCACTTCGGCTTCCGGAAAGCAGGGAATTAGCATTTTGGAAGAGGCGATCGCGGCTGGAAAAGCAACGGCGGTGATTAACTCTGGGATTATTCCGGAACCGGGAACTGGGGCATTCCTGGCAGAGGCAGAAAATCGCGGCGACTTCGCAGGCATCACGGCTCAGATTGTGGAGTCAGGCGTGAGCGTGATTATGGGCGGTGGCGAAATCTACTACCTGCCTGCAGGAACGACGGGACGCTTTGGCGAAGAAGGCGCGCGCGAAGATGGACGCAATTTGATCGAAGAAGCAGAAGCGGCTGGCTACACGGTGGTGTATACCCTGGAAGAACTGCAAGCCCTGCCGGAAGGAACAGAAAAGGTGCTGGGCATTTTTGCCGCCGAAGACACCTACAACGATCGGAGCGAAGGCGCGCTGCTTGCGGAAGAGCTGCCCCTCTATGGTCAACCCGGCAACGAAAATCCGCCCACGGTAGCGCAAATGCTGGAGAAGGCACTGGAGATTGTTTCTCAGGATTCGGACGGCTTTATGGTCGTGCTGGAGGAAGAAGGAACCGATAACTTTGCAAATATCAACAACGCTGCGGGGACAATCGAAGCCGCGAAACGGGCAGATGATGCGATCGGCGTGGCGATGGACTTTATCAACCAGCAAGACCCGAACACGCTGCTAATTACTACCGCAGACAGCGATGCAGGCGGTTTGGAAGTACGCGATCCGCTTCCGCCTGATCAGCCCGTGGGCGTGAATGAGGTTAATCCGACGACCGAAGACGGAACAGAACTCATCCTGGACGGCACCCAGGGCGGCAACACGACCCCGTTTGTTTCAGCCCCAGCAGCAAACGGCAACACCTATCCCTTTGCAGTGAGCTGGGTGGGCACGCCAGACTTTCCAGGCAGCATTGTCTCGAAGGCATACGGCATGAATGCGGATCTGCTGCCAAGCACGCTGGACAACACCGAAATTTATCGGATGATGTATCGGACGCTGTTTGGTGTCGATGTTGCGGACGATCGTAATGTTTCACCCGACCAAACGACGCTGACAGGCTTTGCTTCGCTCCCCGCAGATACCTTTGCGGAAGGACCAGAGGCGGGCGGCAACAATGGCAGCACAACCGATCCGGGACCCATTTCTGCAAACGATCGCACCGGGCCGTTTGAGGGACAGCCCGTTCAGGGATTTAGCGGTGTGCAGTTTGCTCCCGGCAGCGACGGCTCGACGTTCTGGTTCCTGTCTGATAATGGCTTTGGGTCAAAGGCAAATAGCTCCGACTATCTGCTGCGGCTGCATCAGGTGAAGCCCAACTTCATAACTGAGGCAGGCGGCGACGGCAGCGTCGAGCTGGAAGCGTTTGTGCAGCTTGCCGATCCGGACAATCTGATTCCGTTTGACATCCAGAATGAGGACTCCAGCGATCGCTTGCTCACTGGTTCAGATTTCGACCCGGAATCCTTTGTGATTGCCCCAGATGAAACCATTTGGGTGGGTGAAGAGTTTGGTCCCTATCTGCTGCAATTTGACCTGACGGGTAAGCTGCTGCAAGCCCCGATTCCGACACCAAATCTGCCCGACCTTAACACGCTGAATGGTCAGGCTCCGCTGGTGCTGGGACATCGTGGTGCAAGCGGTGAGCGTCCAGAACATACGCTGGAAGCTTACAAGTTAGCGATCGAGCAGGGTGCGGATTTCATTGAGCCTGACCTCGTATCCACCAAAGATGGCGTGCTGATTGCCCGTCATGAAAATGTGCTGGCAACGGTTGAACTGGATGACGCAGGCAACATTGTGCGAGATGCTGACGGCAAGCCGACCGTCACGTCGGAAACAACGAATGTAGCAGAAATCGAGAAATTTGCCGATCGCTTAACCGTGAAGACGATCGATGGCGATCGCTACGGCGGCTGGTTCTCGGAAGATTTCACGCTGGCAGAAATCAAAGAACTGCGGGCGAGAGAGCGGATTCCCAACGTTCGTCCGGGCAACACCGAGTTCAACGATCAGTTTGAGATTCCGACGCTGACGGAAGTGATTGACCTGGTGAAGCAGGTGGAAGCCGAGACGGGCAAGAAAATTGGTATCTATCCGGAAACGAAGCATCCCACCTTCTTTGCCAAGGAAGGCGAATTCCTGGATGGTACGCCGATCAACATCTCGCTGGGGCAAACCCTGGTCGATACGCTGGTTGAGAACGAGTTCACCGCTCCCGATCGCATCTTTATTCAGTCCTTTGAGATTGAGAATCTGCTGGAACTGCAAAACGAGATCATGCCTGCTGCCGGAGTGGATATCCCGCTGGTGCAGCTTTTGGGTGATTTCACCGGAACCGAGGGCAGTTTCTCGGCTCCCTACGATGTTGTCTACAATTTCCGCGAAGGGGCTGCCGGGGCAAACCCAGATGCCTATGCAGGTTTCCCGATCGCCTTTAGCGGAGAGACGGGCTATGGGGATCTGGCAAATCCAGAAGTGATTGACTACATCGGCGAAACCTACGCAGAAGGTCTGGGTCCTTGGAAGAATAGCTTCCTGCTACGCGAACCGCTGGATACTCCGGTGGATGGCGATGGCGATGGCGTTGCAGAAATCACCACTCAGCTCACCGGTGAAGTGCTGCCGCTGATCGAGTGGGCACACGATGCGGGGCTACAGGTGCATCCCTACACATTCCGCAACGAGGAGAGTTTCTTGACACTGAACGCGGACGGTACGCCGCAAACGCCAGAACAAGAGATCGAGCAAGTGATTCAGCTCGGTGCCGATGCCTTCTTCACCGATTTCCCGGCAACCGGAGATTTGGTGCGCGATCGGATTGTGGCGGATGAAGTTCGATCGCCGGATAACCCGGCAGTGCTGGCGGAAGAAGCGGTGTCGAACCTGCCCCGATCGCGTGGTTTTGAGGGATTGGCAATTAGTCCAGACGGCAAGACGCTCTATCCGATGCTGGAAGGCACGGTAACGGGCGATCCGGCTGGGGCACTCCGAATTTATGAGTTTGATCTGGAGACAAATGCCTACGACGGACTGAAAGGTTATTATCAGCTTGAAGATCCCAGCCATGCGATTGGAGACTTCACCGCAGTCAACGAGAATGAATATCTGGTGATTGAGCGAGATAACAATGAGGCAGACGAAGCCGCATTCAAGAAGATCTTCAAGGTCAATCTCTCAGAAACGGATGAGGATGGTTTTGTCGAGAAAGATGAACTGGTTAACCTACTGCAAGTGGGTGATCCGGGTGATCTCAACGGGGATGGTAGTACTACCTTTACATTCCCCTTCTTAACCATTGAAGATGTATTGGTAATTGATGCCGATACGATTCTGGTTGCCAACGACAACAACTATCCTTTCTCAGTGGGTCGTCCTCCGGCGATCGACAATTCCGAAATCATTCTGGTTGATTTGCCTCAGCCGTTAACCCTGGCTGCTGGAGTCGGAATTCCGGCACTCAGCGGCAGTCAGTCGATCGCGTAAGCAATCAGATTGACCCGCGCGTAAGCAAACAGACCGATCAGGAAGTCGGGTTGGGGTGCAATTTAGACAGGCAAGCCGTTGCTAGACCGCACCCTGACCCGCCCTTCAAGCCACAATTCGAAAATCGCTTCCTGCCAGTGCCGGAGCGTTTTGCACCGTGGCAAACTGTCCGCCTGTGCCGAATCCAGCCGCCGCACCGTTTTGGTTGAAGAACAGATTGCCTGTGGCGCGGCTGTAGGTAATCAATCCGGCACTGGTTGCTGCCGCCGCGTCGTTCGTGACGATCGCAATTTGGCTATTGCTGATGTTGCCAAAGGTGGTTCGATCGAGGACGATCCGATCGATGCCCCGGACAAAGTCAAGAATGCGATCGATGCCCAGATCGGCGGTGTTGAAGGCGCGATCGCTGTTGAACACAAACAAGTCGCGTCCCGCCCCGCCCCGAAGCTGATCGTTGCGTTTGCCTCCGGTCAGCACATCATCTCCGGCATTGCCGACCAGTTCTAATTCGGCGGTTGCGCCAATTCCCGTGATTGTGTCGCGTCCGCCGCCACCCGTAACGCGGATGAAGGCAACGCCCGTTGTTGAGGTATCGCGGATTTCCACGCCGTCGCTGCCGTTCAAGCAGTTAATCTCCAGCCGTTCGAGATTTGTCGCTTGCAAATCCACCGCAGCGGGACGAGTGCGCAGCAGTTGCAGCGTGTTGTTGGGGGCTTGCTGAACGATCAGGCGATCGCCCTGATTCGAGCAGTTGAACACCAGCGTATCGTTGCCCTCGCCGCCGTCGATGATATCGTCACCGTCGCCGCTGTTCCAGATAATCCGATCGTTTCCCGCATCGCCAAAAATGAAATCAATGCCGCCGTTGCCGTCGATCGTGTCATTTCCGGCATTGCCGTTGATTTGTTCGATCGCTGCGGTTCCCGTTAAGATATCGTCGCCGCCCGTGCCGCCAATGAACAGCACATCATTGTCTTGAATCTGCACCGATGCGGTGGTCTGCTGTCCCAGTTGATACCCGCTGCCAGGGAGCAGTCGCAGCGTCAGGGTTTCGCTGAGTTCTGGCAGGGCATCATCCAGCACCGTGCCCTGCAGCACAAAGCTGTTCTGTCTGCCGGGAATCGCGATCGAACCTGTCTGGAACGTGTGGTCTGCGTTAGGATTGCCCGCGGCAGTGGCGGAACCCTCGATCTGGAAATTGAGCGTCAGACCGTTGGCAGGCGTGATTTCGGTGAGCGAAAAGGTGAACTCCAGATTGTTGCCTTCCACCAGCGTCGTGCTGCTTGCGGCGACGTTGACCGTCGGAATGAGGTTGACAGTTCGAGCATTCAGCCCAGATGAGAAGACCTGATTAAGTCCAAGCTGATTGTTCTGCAAGCGCACCGAACTGTCTAAGTTAAAGAGGCTGGCTGCAACGGCTTGTCCGGGATTTGCGCCTGCGCCAGCGATCGTGCGGTTGTTTTCAAAGATGCTGTTGCGAACGGT
>Ga0224723_1001791_pt1 | contig 12616 bp, 10 predicted proteins | sample Balambano_FR2_Me_FD_161647 | JGI IMG/M metagenome (GOLD analysis project Ga0224723, IMG submission 161647) | Freshwater sediment microbial communities from Lake Towuti, South Sulawesi, Indonesia - Balambano_FR2_MetaG | ecosystem: Environmental > Aquatic > Freshwater > Lake > Sediment | place...
GTGGTCATAGGTTTGTGCGCCATCGGTGAGCAGCGCGACCGCCGAGTCGATCAACACATTGCCAGGACCGGTATCGAATGCAAGCGGCGGAGTCATATCGTCGTGGGGCGGCAGAAATGTCACATTGCCGATGCCGCCGATATTCTGGACTGCACGCCAGCGCGTGGGGTGGCGCAGCAGCAGCCAATCGGCGTAAGCGGTAAGCGGCGCTCCTTGCCCGCCCACCACAATATCGCGCGGTCGAAAGTCAGAAACCGTCGTAATGCCAGTCCGTTCTGCAATATAAGCCGCATCGCCAAGCTGCAAGGTCGCCTGCGCCCGCCCCGTGCTATCGACCGCATGCCATACTGTTTGACCATGTGACGCGATCAAATCGACTGCCGCCGGGCGTATTTCTGCCGCGCTCATCAATATCACCGCCGCATCACCAAACGCGGCGCCGATGTGCGCGTTCAGCAGCGTGATATGATCGATACGTCCACCTTCCAATGTACAGGTATGCAAAATCCGTGTACGGAGTGATGGTTCGTAGGGAATGGTGAGGGCGTGCAGGACGCGCACATCGAGATGAGGCGGCGCACCGACAATTTCACAGAGCGCCGCGTCGATCCCATCCGCCGATGTGCCGGAAATCAAACCCATCACGATCATATCAGCGACTCCGCGACTTCGTGATGCACAGCACGGCGAAATTCATGTGTGCCACCTTTTTCACGTCCGCCATACACACTGTTGGTGAGCAGCGCGACCACCGTTTGTGCATGCGGATCGACCCAGAGCGATGTACCCGTGAACCCGGTATGCCCAAAGCTGTCGGTCGAAAACAAATCGCCCGCCGACGCATTGGCGGGCGATTTGAGCATCCAGCCCAAGCCGCGCCGTTCGTTTCCCGACACCACATATTCGCGCACCGCGTCAGCCGCCCACAACTCACTTTCCAGTTGACCCAACCACCACTGCCCAAACGCAGCCATCCCCTGTGCCGTACCGAATAATCCGGCATGACCCGCCACACCCCCCACACCGCACGCATTTTCGTCGTGGACTTCGCCCCAGATGCGGCGTTTGCGCCATGTCACGTCGAACTCGGTCGGCGCGATTTGATCTCGCTTGACGCCGTGATCGACCGGGCGAAATACAGGCGAGTCAGGCGTTGAAAATGGCGCAAGCACATGTTCGATCACGGTTTGCAACGGTTGTGCAGACAATCGGGCGGTCGCTTCACCTAACAGCATCAAGCCGAGATCGCTGTACAACAGCTGTTTGCCCGGCTGCGCGACAAAAGGCGTGGTACACAGATAAGCCAGCGCGCGCGCCCAACGCATTGGCGGCGAAAGCGGGTCTATCTGATCCGGTGGCGGCGGGGTATCGCCTGCCACCGCGTAAACCGGACGCCAGGCTGCCAAGCCGCTCGTATGCGTGAGCAAATGTTGAAATGTGACCTGAGACGGGTCAACCATGACATCGCGCACGAAGTCCATGACGGGATAAGGCTGTTTGCTATGTGGGTCAACGCCGCCGTCCAGACCGCGCGCGCCAAATGCGCCGAATTCGGGAATGACCGAAACGAGCGGATCATCGAGCGGCACATGCTGCGCTGCGGCGATAGACAAAAATGCCGTCACGGTGAACAACTTGGTCAGCGACGCCAAATCGAACAGGGTATCGATGTGGCACGGAATCTGCCGCGTCTGTGGGTCAATCGTACCCCACGCGCGTTCGAATTTCACCTGCCCACGATGCCGAACAACCAGCGAACACGCCGGAAAAACCACCTCCAGCGCCGCCTGCGCCACTCGCTCAAGTCTGTGTTCTAAAGTGGGCATCTCACGTCAACTTCATTCATAGAGCAAATACGGTTGGCGGGCGAACATCCATCGATCGCGGTCATCATCCCAAGCGGCGCTGATATCGCGCAGCGTCTCGCCGTGTTCGATGGCGGCGCGCACGTCTGCATTCCCCATAAGTCGATCAAAAATGGCAGGTATCCAGGTAAAATCATCCGGGTATCGCGCGCGAATCGCCATCACCACCCCAAGCCAAACACGAATCGGCAGGAAAACGCGCGGATCGGTGCAGTGTACCTGCACACCATGACAGCGCTGCCCTGCCCATTTGCTGGCGGATGGACTGAACGTATGTGGACGAAACGCACATCCCATCCAAGCCTGCGCATTGAGCCGTTCTGCCAGTTCTTCACCATCGACGAAGGGTGCGCCGACGATTTCAAACGGAAGCGCGGTGCCGCGCCCTTCGCTCAGATTCGTACCTTCAACGAGACACGCGCCGGGGTAATGCTGGACTGTACTGAAATGCGACATATTGGGCGATGTCGGCACCCACATCAGCCCGGTTTGTTCCCATGTGTGGGCGCGTTTCCAATCGAGGCACGGGATGATGCTGAGCGATGCAGGCGTCGGATTGTGAACTGAATTGATCCATGCCGCCAATTCACCGATCGTCATCCCGTGCTGAATCGGCTGCGGAAAGCGCCCGACGAACGATGCGTAATCGGGGTGCAGCATCGCGCCATCGATCCGATCCCCGCCTAATGGATTGGGGCGATCCAGCACGATGACTTCGATGCCCGCATCGCCCGCCGCTTCCAGCACATAGCCCAATGTCGATGTGAACGTATAAAAACGCGCGCCGACATCCTGCACATCACACACGATGACATCGACATCAGCGAGCATATCCGGTGTGGGGCGCAGTGTATCACCGTACAGACTGTGAACCGGCACGCCCGTACTGGGGTCGATCAATGTGGGGATGGCTTGACCCGCGTCCGCCGCGCCAGACAAGCCGTGTTCACCCGTGAACAGTGCGGTGAGCGTCACGCGCGATGCACGCAGTTCAGCGACGAACCCTCGATACGCACTTTGCAGCCTGCTATCGACCGCCCCCGCATGCGTGAACAAACCGACACGGCGTTGGCGAAGCGGCGCGAACTGATCCGCCGCCAGCACGTCCAACCCGACACGCACGGTCACGCGGTGAACTCCGATTGCAACGGCACGGGCAAATGTGCGGTCGAGCTGCATTTGCCCACCAGCACATCTACCGCCGCATCGAGCGAAGGTGTCGAATCGCCACATGTACACAGAATGACATCGGCGTTCTGGAAGACATCGGCATCGAACGGATTGCGCGCGCACACGAGAATGGTCTGTTTCGCCCTCTCGATGCACGCCATACCGATTTCGACCTGATAGGGATTCATGTGTGCATTGCGCGTGACCAAAATCAATACATCGCAATCCTGTGCGATATGTTTGGCGCTGTTGATGCGCCGCGATTCTTTTTCCCCGAACATGATGGTGCTGGTGATGATATCCGGTCGAACTGCCGCCAGACGCGATATGAACAGTGTCGGGTCACCTTTTTCGACGGCGACCGTATCATTGAAGCCCGCCATTTCGACCACGCCGTAACGCAAACCCGGGTCGAGCGGGAACAGCGACGAGTCGTTTTTGACCAGGACAATCGCACGCCGGGCTGCATCAAGCATCAGGGACGCATGAACGGCGCTGCGTACCACCATGCGCGTATTGTCGGTTGTGATGCTTTCAGCCGCAAGTGCATATTTTTCTTTCATGATGTCGATATGGCGGACGGCGTCGTCGATGCGATCCAGCGGAAGTTCGCCGGATTGTGCCGCCATGATCATGCCCATATACGAATCGTTCTGGGTAGAGCGTGTGTGCGATACCAGTATGACATCGTTCCCTGCGAGCGCCGCCAGCAGTGCCGACCGACCTGGCGCATGGTGGTCAGCGATTGCGTTCATTTCGAGACAATCGGTGACGACCAGACCATCAAAACCCAAATCCTGGCGCAGCAGTTTAGTCACGATCGCGTGCGACAGCGTAGAGGGATACTGCGCGTCCAGTGCTTCAAACTGAACATGGTTGATCATGATCGAATCGATGCCGTTTTCGATGACCGCGCGAAACGGCACCAAATCATGATCCCACAGATAATCGACCGAACCGGGAATGATCGCCAATGCGACATGTGTATCGATGGGTGTATTGCCCAATCCGGGAAAGTGCTTGCCCGTCGCCATGACGCCCGCTTTTTGAAAGCCGCGAACCTGTGCCGCCGCCAGTGCGCTCACCCGTTCCGGGTTAGTGCCAAGCGAGCGTGTCCCCATCGTCGGGTTACGGATGTCATGGGTAACATCGATGGCGGGCGCAAGATTCCAGTTGATTCCGACAGCGCGCATTTCGCGCCCCAGCGCCGCGGAAACGTGTTCAGCCAATTCTTCGTTGTCCGCCGCGCCCAACGCCATCGCGCCGGGACTTTCCGTAAAGCCGTCAGCAGCGCGCAAGCGTGCCACCGTCCCGCCTTCCTGATCGATACAGATGAGCAGGGGGTAACGAGCGGCGGCGTGCAGCGAATGCGTCAGCCTGACGACCTGTTCCGGCGATTGGATATTACGTGCGAACAGGATGATCGCTCCAACACGCCCCTCCGCCAGCCATTTCAGAATGTAGTCGGGCGCTTCCAAGCCATCGAAGCCGACTGCGAGCATCTGACCGATTTTTTCTTCCAACGACATCGTTTCGATTGGCAGCACCATGATGATTTTTTCCTTGCTGAAGATCAAGCGCACGGTTGCGAATGCACAACTCTACCCCCGCGTCACACGAATCACCAGCAGCACCATTCCTATCATTGCCAAGCCGATCAACCCACTGCATATGCTGACGACAAATTCGCCGCTTTCGCGCGGCTGCAAAAGCGACACGCCAAAACTACACAGCGTGATGAAGATGGCAATCCGAAATGCACCGCGCAGCGATTCAGCATTCATCGGCTGTCCGCCGTGTATGGAATCAGCCTGTCGCCTTGCGCAAGCGGAATACACGCGGCGTGCTGTTCATATTCCGGCACGGACGATAACACCGGCACATGACGATCACACACGGTTGGCACAAAATACGGGCAGCGCGGATGAAAGGCACATCCCGGCGGGATCGCGGTCAGCGTAGGGATGTCTTCGCTTCGAAGCATCATTCGTTCTTTGCTGCGCGTCCGCGACGGATCGGCTTCGGGGATAGCGGCAATCAGCGCACGGGTATAGGGATGCGCCGGGTGATGGATGATCGATTCGGTGCGTCCGATTTCGATCACGCGACCAAGATACATGACGGCGATGCGCCCTTCCCACGCAAAATACTTCGCCAGCGCCAGGTCATGCGTGATGAACACGATGGTCAAGCCCAGGGTTTCGCGCAAACGCTGGAGCGTTTTCAACAGGCTGATGCGAATGCTGACATCGACCATGCTCACCGCTTCGTCCGCGACGATCAAACGCGGGTTGACGGTGAGCGCCCGCGCGATGCTGACGCGCTGGCGCTGCCCGCCGCTCAGTTGATGGGGAAACTTGTTGACAACATCGCCCGGTGGCGTCAAATCGACCAGTGTGAGCAGTTCCCATACCCGGCGGCGAATTTCGGCACGGGTCTTGTACATGCGATGGCGAACCAGCGGAAAACTCAGGATTTGCCCGACGGTATGTGAAGGGTTGAGCGATGCGAACGGGTCTTGATGGACGATTTGAACTGCGCGGCGATACGCCGCCTGTTCGTCACGCCTGAGCGCTGTGATCGGCGTATTTTCGTACAGCACTGCGCCGCTCGATGGGTCAAGCAGCCCGGCGATGATTTTGCCAGTGGTCGTCTTGCCACATCCGCTTTCCCCCACAAGACACAGGATTTCATCGGCATATACGCTCAAATCGATGTCTTGCAGCACGCGAATGCGCTGGTTGTCCTTTTTGAAAGTGCGATGCACGCCGCGCAATTCAATCAACGGAGTGGGCATTTCGCAGTCCTTGTGCGGCATGGATCACCTGATGTGCGTGATGACACGCGGCGATGTGGTCGATTTCAAAGGTCATCACAGGCGGGGGCGTGGCACAGATTGCGGTCGCAAAGGCGCAGCGCGGATGAAAGCGACAGCCCGTGGGCGGGGAAATCATATCCGGCGGGCTGCCGGGAATGCTGTCCAGGTGTTCACGTTCGATGCTTAAACGCGGCACGGCGTTGAGCAAACCGAGCGTATAGGCGTGAGCAGGACGATAAAACATATCGTCCGTGCGCCCGATTTCGACAATATCGCCGGCATACATCGTGGCGACGCTGTCCGCCATTTCTGCCGCGATGCTCAAGTCGTGGCTGATGAAAATCATACTGATCCCCAGTTCAGCGCGCAGCGTTTTCAGAACATCGATAATCGTGCGCTGCGTGAGGATATCGAGGGCGGTTGTCGGCTCATCGAGCAGCACGACCTGCGGATTGAGCAGCACACTCAGCGCGATCAACACGCGCTGACGCATGCCGCCGCTCAACTGATGCGGGTAGGCATTGAACACCCGTTCCGGGTCAAGCCTGACCATTCTGAACAACTCCAGAGCGCGCTTCGTCACCTGCGCGGTGTTCGTTTCGCCATGCGCTCTGGCTGTATCCAGCATCATATCGCGTACACGGATCACCGGATTGAGCGAATTGAGCGCCGCCTGAAACACCATCGAACATTCCGCCCAACGAAAACGACGCAGCGCTTCCCCTTTCAACGTCAGCGCATCCGTCGTCGTACCAGCGCGGTCGGTATACATGACGTGACCGCTTTCAACCCGTCCACCGCGCGGAAGCAGCCCGATCAAACCGAGAGTAAGCGTCGATTTGCCACACCCGCTTTCCCCGATCAATGCCAGCGTTTCACCGCGATGCAAGTCGAATGAAACGCCGTTGACGGCGCGCATACCGCCGCGTGCGGTAACATAACTCACTGCCAGGTCGCGCACGCTCAGCACGATTTGCTGCTCCATCGGTCACAGTCCTTCGCGCAGACGCGGGTTGAAGATTTCTTCAAGCGAGCGCGTGAACAGCACGAGCGATAATTGAAAAAGCGCAATCGCCAGTACAGGCGACAGCAGCATGCTGGTTGCATCGCGCAGAAACAACGCGCCCTGCTGACGCGCCAACAGGATCATGACGCCCCAATCCGGCTCGGATAACGGGACTAAACCCAGAAAGACCAGCCCGACCTGAGCATACATCGCCGTGCGGATCGAAAAAATCGTGCTGATGACGATGAAGCTGATCATGTTGGGCAGCACTTCACGCGTGATGATATGCGCCATGCCAAGATTGAGCGATACGGCGGCTTCGACATAATCGCGTTCGCGCAAACTCAGCACCTGCGCGCGAATCGCACGCATAAGCGTGGGCCAATCGAGTACGGCGAGAAGCACCGCCAGCCAGAATCGTTCATCGAGATTGATCACAGCGGCGATGACCACTAACAAAGGAAACTGTGGGATGGCAAGGATGAAGTTCGCAACGGCAGTGAGCGCCTGATCGAGTAATCCGCCGATCAATGCCGCCCCCGCACCCAGCACAACCGCGATGAGCGTCGTCAACACCCCCGCCAGCGCCGCCGTCATGATCACGGCTTGCCCGCCATAGACGATGTGCGAGAGAATGTCTCGCCCCTGATAATCCAACCCCAACGGAAATTCGGCGGACGGTGCCTGAAACAGGGTTTGTGCGCCGGGTCGCAATCGGTCATAAAAGTGCGCGCGTCCGTCGTATTCGATGAACAGCGGTCCGAACGTGGTCATGACGACGAAGAACAAGACGCCCAGAAAACCGATAAAGCCCGCTTTGTTGCGAATCACCGCACGCGCCGCAGCGCGCACTGAACGCCCGACGGCTGCCATCGACCGAAGCAGCCAGCGCGATCGGGATTCGTCGAAGCTGACCGATTCGATGGTTTCGCGTGACAAGAAGGGGTCGTCGCGCGCGGTATACACATACGATGCAACCACAGCCGACATGATGAAGCTGAGCGGCAGCGCACCCAAAAAGCCGCACGCGAACCCACTGAACGCACATGCGACCAAACCAAGCAGCCCGACGCGAGCATGCCCCGTGCGAATACCGAACAGCAGCGGTATCAACCCGGATAATGCACCGATAAGCAAACCGACCGGGCTGGCAACCGTTTCTAGCCCGAACATGGTTCAGTTTTCCCCACTGATGCTGATGCGTGGGTCGAGCAAGCCGTACAGTACATCCGCCAGCGTATTCGATAACACGACCGCCACCGCGATGATCAAAAATACGCCCTGCATCGTGGTGTAATCGCGGCTGGCAATCGCGGTACTCAGTAAATTACCGATTCCGGGATACACGAAAATGACCTCGATGATGATGCTGCCGCCGATGACAAAGCCAATGCTGACCGCTAACTGCGTGACGAGCGGCAGCAAGGCATTGCGTCCGACATACGCCGTCAAAATGCGCCACTGCCTTAAACCACGTGCTTTTGCAACGGTGACATATTCTTCACCCAGCGTCGAAAGCGTGCTGCTTTTCATCGTCAGCATCCAGCCGCCGACCGTGGCGCTGACATACGTGACGACAGGCAACATGGCATGTTTCAGCACGCTGCCGATGTATTCCAGCGTGAAACCCGGCGAAACATCCGGATCGACCGCGCCGCGCAGTTCGCCCACGCTGAACAACTGGAGCTGTACGCCCAGCACCAGCACGATCAACAGCGCGATGATATAGTTCGGGATACTGAACGTGATCGACGCGAACACGGTGAGCAGGTTATCGAACCAACTGCCACGCCAATACGCCATCGCCATGCCTGCCAGCGTGCCGATAGTGAAGCTGACAATGAGCCCCAGACCGACGCTGAACAGCGTCCAGGGCAGGTAGCGCAGAATTTGCCCTAAAACCGGCGTCCCCGCCGATGTAATCGACTCGCCCAGATCGCCGCGCAGTACGCTGCCGATGTAATCGACGTACTGCTCGATGATTGGCTTGTCGGGGTCGAAATCGAATAATCCCGCCGCCTGCGCCAGCGCTTCTTCATACGTGATATTCTGGGTCTGGATCAACTGCATGATCTTGATTTCAACCGGATTACCGGGCATTTGCCGGATCAGGATGAAGGTAAACGTCGTCACTGCCCACACTGTCAAAAGACCTTGCAGCACGACTCGCACCGCGTAACTGCGAACCAGCCGCCGCAGGCTATCGAGAATCGAGGTTGTGCGAGCTTTACCTGCCACAGCGGGTGCTGAATTGGAAGCGATATCCATCATGCAGCTTTCAGAAAAAAGGGGCGTGAAACATGTTCACGCCCCATCTGCCAAGTTGCTTTTATTCCACCGACCCCAGGACACCCGTCAGGATCAGAATCGTCATAAAGTTGTCACCGCCGCCGTTCGTCCAGACAGGATCGTCATCAGCAGGCGCACCCGCAACCAACGTTTCATTGAGCGGATTGTTGGTGTAGGTTTCATACAATGGCACAATCGGCAGCGTATCATTGAAGATCGCCGCGACCTGCCCCACAGCTTCGCTTTGTACGGCGGTATCCAGCCCCGCGCCTGTCGCTGCGATCAGCGCTTCGAGATCGACCTGTTCCCCGTTCCATTCAAATTGCATCGGGAAGTTCATGCCCGGTTCGCCCTCAACACCTGCGTTATAGTTGTAACGGAACAACGGCTGGTTGAACGTCGAATTCGGGAACGGCGACCCAATGCCCCAATTGCGGACGCTCAATTCGAACGCGCCCTGATACGTCTGCTCTTCGTGTTCTGCCGCTGGCACAGCGCGCGCTGTGATTTGGAAACCAAACGCATTCAATTGATCGACCGCGCTTTGCACGCCACCGACCCAATCGGCAAACTCCGCCGGGTATGTCATTTCGGCTTCGACTGCATTCCCGTCTGCATCCTGCCATACGCCGTCAACTTGTGTGAAACCCACGCCTTCCAGAAGTGCCGCCGCCGCCGCCAGGTCAGTGGCATACGGATTGAGGCTGGCAACCGCCTCTTCACTCAACCAGAGCGGGACGAGATTATCGCTGAACCCCGCCATGCTTTGTACCGGACGCGCGCTCAAACCCTTGCCCAGAAACGCAGCTTCGTTGCGGTCGATGACGTATGCGACTGCCTGACGAACCTCTTTGATATTCCAAGGCGCTGTATCGTGATTGAAGTAGATCGCAGGACCCGTGTACTGCGGACCGCGAATGATGCGAATTCCTGCATCGACAAAAGACTGCTCAGTCGCCGGCGGAAAGCCATACGTGCCGTAGGCGATGTCACCGTTCAGGAACAACGGCGTGACGGCTTCAGTTTCGCCATTCCACAAGCGGATTTCGCCGAAGTTGACGACGCCGCTCAAGTGGCTGTTCGGCTGCCACGTCAGCGTAATATAGCTATCGCCCATATCTTCGAGCGTGTAATTGTACGGACCACTGGCGATCAGTGTGTCAGGGCGAAAATCACGGATTTCTTGCAGAAGCGCCTGCCATTCTTCGCTGTCGCTCGCCGCGCCGCTTTCATACATGTCGACCGAACGCTGCGCCAGGTCTGCGAAAGTCGCCGCCGCGCGAATGCGCGTTTTCAGGATCAGACGCTCCACGACAGGTGATGGTGTTTTCAGGACAAAACGCACCGTCTTATCATCAACACGTTCGAGATAGTCAACGTAGGTATAATCCGTCCATCCCAGAATGCGACCAATCGCGTAAGTCGCAATCAGATCATCGCTTGTAACAGGCGTGCCATCGCTCCAGGTCGCATCCGCATTGAGCGTAACGACAAATGCCGCGTCGCCTTCGAAGCCCCACGACTCCGCGGCTAGCGGTTCGTAGGCGGCATCCGCCCAGCGATAGATGGCGGATGGCAGTTCGATCAGATCATGATAGATGCCCGTACTGGTTTGGGGTCCGCCGCTCGAAAACGAATTCAGATGGGAATCTGGCGGCAGTGCGTAGGGCCAACCGCCCAAAAACACACCGGTTGGTGCTTCATCCTGCGCCATTGCTGCGCCCGAAAGCGCAAACAATGCAAACATGACGAACAAAAACACGGTTTTCAGTTTCATTCGATCCTCCGCAAAAATTAAGTTTGGCTCGACACCATAGCCGAAGCTTAATGTAACCTACTGCGAAGAAGTATGCAATTTTCAGAATTGATGGTTCAGAGTGGATAATGCAATTGGTACAACGCTGTTTGCCGTTCCAGCGCTGCACGCATCACCGGGACATAAGCGGGACGCGGTTCAATCGTCCGTTTAATATCCGGCGTAAACGCATGAAGGTCAATACCATATAAAGCATTCATGGCGAGAAGTGCCGCACCACGTGCCGTCACTTCGGTTTCATCGGTCATGTGGATTGAACGGTCGAGCGAGTCGGCAATCACTTGTGTCCATGCCGGGCTGCCTGCCAGCGCTCCACCGCCGCCGATCACAACAGCATCCGAAGAAATATACGGGGAAAGCTGGTTGGTAATCACACTAAGGCGCAGCGCCACTGCTTCCAGCGCTGCCTGCACGATGTCGCTGGCGGTCGTACTCAAGCGCAAACCATCGATGAATCCCACTGCGTTCGCGTTCCAACCCGGACTGCGTTCTCCCATCAGCATAGGCAGCACGGTCAAGCCATGTGCATCTGGCACACTACTGGACAAAATACGTTCTATATATTCATTATCGATATTTAACAGCTCACGTAACCATGCTGATACATTGCCGCCTTCACTGGTCGCGCCGCCCAAGAGTTGGAGTTCGCGCGTCACCCGATAATTCCAGATAGCAGGGGTGAGTGGCAGTATATCACCGTGATAAGTAGTCCGAATCGCGCCGGTTGTCCCTAACGTCAATGCGATTGTTTGTGTATCGATGCAACCAGAACCGATGTTTGCAGCAGCGCCATCGCCAAGAGCGAGAAAAAAGGGAACATCTTTCAGCGCTGACCAGCGCGACGCATAAGGCTCACGCAATCCCTGAAGGAAATTCGGTTGATCGCGTAACGTCGGAAACTGATCGACAGACAAGTCGAGCAAGCGCAACCCATCGTGATCCCATTGCAGGTTATGTCGATTGAGCAGCCCAGACCACGACGCAACCGAATAGCTGCATACATATTGCCCAAACCACTCATGATACAGATACGCTGCAAAATCGACCCAGTGGGTTGTTTTACGCCACACTTCAGGCAGTGTTTCGCGTATCCAATGCAGCTTTGCCGGATGATACGCGGTATGCAGCCGACAGCCTGTACGCTGATGTACAGCATCTGGCGATACACGTTCACGCAATTGATGTACCGATTCGACGCTTTGCGTATCAGCATAGGTATAAAGTGCGCTGGTCGGAACACCTCCTTGATCGACGCCTAACATGTTACCGACGAGGCACGTCATGGCAACGGCGCTAATTGACGCCTCAGGTGTCCTATGAAGGATAAAATCCAGTAATTCCTCGACGATTAACCGAAGCGAGTGCGGATCAAGTGTCGCTTCGCCTATACTATCAGTATGAAGCTGATAGGTCGTGTTGGCTCGTATTTGCGGCGATGCGTGTAAACTGGAGTCGAATAACAGCGCACGCGCCGATGAACTTCCGATGTCGATAACCAGAGTATTCATGAGTTTAGAATCAAAAAGCGACCTGAACAGATCGCTAATGGAGTTTCGCATTAGAAAAGACAGATATACAATACAGGCATGAGAACACGAGCCTTGCGTTTAACGGAAACAGAAGTGGCGGCGCTGAAACAGGCGGAGGACGAG
>Ga0224723_1001792_pt1 | contig 12613 bp, 13 predicted proteins | sample Balambano_FR2_Me_FD_161647 | JGI IMG/M metagenome (GOLD analysis project Ga0224723, IMG submission 161647) | Freshwater sediment microbial communities from Lake Towuti, South Sulawesi, Indonesia - Balambano_FR2_MetaG | ecosystem: Environmental > Aquatic > Freshwater > Lake > Sediment | place...
CCCGCCACCGCCGTTTGGTGGTGGGGGTGGTGGTGGTGGTAACGACAAGGTGCGTCGCTACCGTTAGTGTTGCAACAAGACGAGCATGATGAATTGAACAAGGGGCTTAAGCCCCTTGTTCGGTAGTCAGGTTAATCTTGCTTTGCTATGCACACAATCGTGTCGTCAGCAAAAACACCGGAAGCTCATCCACTTCCGGTGTTCTTGTTTGTGCGTTTACGTTGGCAGCCCGGCGCGGGTGAACTTGTCTTCAATGGTGGCGCGCGTTTCGCGGAACGACGCTTCGAGATAGGGGAATGCCAGCCACGCGGTCATCAGCCCGAAGAGCGCGCCCGTGATGACGCGGAACTCCGGCGCGGTTTCGCGCACAGCCCACAGGTTAAACGGCGGGTAGCTGAGTAACTGGCTCATGCCATCGGTGCCGATCGGAACGATGCCGAGTAGCAGGTATAACCAGATGGGGATGGGGCGCAGCCGTCGGCGCACATTCGGGATGCTGTAAATGACGCCGCCGATAAAGAGGAACGTGTAGATGGCGACATCGCGCGCGCACAGCGTCATCTTGTAGCCCATCGTCTCATTGCCCACGAAGTCGCGCGTAGACAAAATCAGGCGCGACGAAAATTCCAGCAAATCGACTTCTGCGAAGTGCGGATCCTGGCTGGCATAGACTTCAAACGGCGTTAGTTCCGTGCCACTGACTTCGCGCGGGTAAAACACCTGCTCGCCAAAGAGAAATGCCGAGCGGAACGCCATCTGGTGGCAGAAGGGGCTGTACATGGTGTATAGCACTCGCGCGGGTCCGGTCCATCCGGCTTGCATCAGCATTGGCGCAACGTAGGGCAAGCCTGCGTAAATGCCGACGATGATGAGCGCGATGCGCAGCCAGTTGCGCGACATATTCAACACGCCTCGGTTCAAGCCGCGCGCCAGCCTACGGTTGTCATTATTCGGTTGTGTCATAGCGTTCGTCTCCGGGTTAAGGGGTGAGCCAGGGTTCCAGCCCCGCTTGGGTCGTCGCCCCGTATACGATGTGTCGGATGATGCCGTCGGGTGCGATGATGTACGTGACAGGCTGCCCGCGCACCTGGTACGCCTGGGCAATGCGCAAGTCGCTGTCCAGCACAATATCGAACGTCAATTGTAACCGCGTGACCCATGCTGCGACAATTGGTACCGCCTCGCCTGTATTGACTGCCAGAATGCGCACGTCGGGGCGTGCCTGCCGAAGGCGTTGCAGCTCCGGCATTTCGACCTCACACGGCACACACCAGGTTGCCCAGAAGTTGAGGATGACCAACTCGCCACGCTGGTCGGACAGGGTGACCGTTTCGCCTGTCAACAGGGTTGCGGTCAAGGGCGGGGCGAGTGCGCCGATTTCGGGAGCCACGCGCGTGCCATCGTTGAGGGTGAAGCCTGTGAACTCAGCGCGTTCAGGCAGACCTGCACTGATAAGAACGACGGTTGCCAGCGTCAGACAGCCAAACCCTGCAACGATGGACAGTAGACGCGCGTTGCATAACATCAAACGCTCAACCCTATGCGATGTACGGGCGACCCGCCGGGTCGCCCGTACTGACAGACCGTCATATCAGGCTTGTTCATCCGGCGTGAGCGCGGTTGCGTTCATGCAGTCGCCAAATTCGCCGATGGGGAGATCGCCCTCAAACACGCTTAGCGCGCAGTCTTCGAGTTGGTACGAAAAATCGGCAAACTGCCCGGCAAAGTTGCGGCTGATCTCCTGCACCGTGCCGCTGGCAACCGCCACGCCGATGATAAGCAGCAGCGCGCCGCTGACGAGCTTGATGGTGCGCATGTGGCGCTGCAAACGACGCAGGAAGACCTGTGCGCCGTCCAGCATCAGCGCAGCGAGCAGGAACGGAATCCCCAGTCCCAGCGAGTAGGCGAAAAGCTGAGTCCCGGCAGCGGTCACGCTGCCGCCGGACGCCGCCATCGTCAGGATGCCGCCGTAGATTGGACCAATACACGGTGTCCAGCCTGCCGAGAAGACGACACCCATGAAGTACGAGCCTGCAAAGCCATGTTGTTCGTTGGGGTTAATCTGTTTGCGCGTGTCGGCGTAGAACGCGGCGTTCAGGCGTGTAAACAGCCGCTGCCAGAACGCGCCCGGCTGCGCAAACGCATTGCTCATCCACAGCCAGCCGATCAGGACGAGTGTCAGCACAATGCCCAGAAGCGGCTGAATGAATGCCCATGTGAGGACGATACCTGCCACGACCGCGAGCGCAATTGTGCTGGCGGGGCTATTCATGAGTGATGGACGCGCATTGAGCCACTTGGCAAAATGCTGGACGACGCCAAGCATTTGCAGACCGAGCAGGACGAGGAACGTTCCACCGACGCGCGCCAGAATATCGGTGAACAGGCGAATATCCTGCCCGTTAACGATGCCGATAAACGCCGTCGTCAGCAGTCCTAGCGCAACGAAAACAGTCGTAAAACCAGCGACGAAGGCAACGCCATGCAGAAACGTGCTGATGCGCGTCATCGTGCTAACCTGAACGAGTGTGCCGCCTGTGGTTTGCGCGGCAGCGAGTGTCATGCGCCCGCCCATATAGCCGATGTAGGCGGGGACGAGGGGCAGCACGCACGGCGACAGGAACGACAGCAGACCCGCCACAAACGCTAAACCGAGAGGAATATCTATCATGAGGTCTTGTCCAAAACCAGCTTCAGCTATGGATGAATTATATCTCCACAACCTTACGGCGTGATGTCGTCAAGCGTGCGCCAGCCGACTGCCTGTGACCAGCCCAGCAGCGCGCCGTGTGCATCTGCCAGCGCGATCCAGCCACCATGCGCGCCCGACAGATGATCGACCGCCTGCATTTGGCTGGTATGGGCAATACGCGCTACAACTGGGCTGAGCGCGTTTGCCTCCGTGCGAACGATGGCAGCAGGCGCGACGACTTCCATGTGCGCCGGAAAGCGCGCGGGCAGTGTCGCCGTCTGTTTCCACGTCGGCATCGGCTCGATTGCTGCCTGCGCGACATACCCGTCTTCGACAGCTATCCATCCACCTCGTGCTTTGCCCAGTGTCATTACGCGATCAGGGAAATGATACCCTATAATCTTGCCGTTGGGGCGATCATACAGTGGCACTGCGCCAATGGTACGTCCGGTAGGCAGCGACAGAGGTTGCAGCGCCCGCCAGCCGTCCCAGCGCGAGAGTGTGTAGGCGGCAAGCGACATGCCGCCGAGCTTGAGAAATGTTCGGCGGGTCAGCATCAAACGACAGCCTCAACGTTCACAACAAAGGGGCGAGGGATAACGGGATGCTGGTCTATACCATCGACAATCGCACGCACGCGCAGCGCGTAACTGCCAGGTAGTGCGGGATACCACTCTGCACGCCAGCGAGACCAGCATCCGGGAACGCCCGCCGCAAGGGATACAGGCGTCCAGTCACCATCATCAATGCTGACTTCGACACGTTGAATAGCGCGCAAACCTGCGTAAGCAATGCCGCGCAAGCGATATGGAGCCCCGTTTCTAGAGCGTGGCAACACCTGTTCAATGCGCGCGAAAGGCTGCACATCGTCCGGCAGCACCTTGCCCTGCCGTAACCAGTAATCGGCTACTGGCGTATCAGACAGTTCGACCCGTGTGACCCAGCCGGGACACTTGTGGTCGTATGTTCCCGGCACGATCAGCTTTACGGGATAGCCTAAATGGGCAGGCAGTTCGACGCCGTTGACGGCGTATGCCATTACTGCGTTTTCAAGCTGTTGGCGCGTCAACGTCGTGTCGCGTCCATCGGCACCCATGACGCGGGCGTAGGCGCTGCGTTCGGGGAGTAAATTACGCAGGGCGACGCCACACCAGCGCCCGTGACTGATGAGCGCGCTGCTGCTGTGTACTGCATAGCTGCATAAGGTCGCGTCCATCTCGGTTGCGGGGCTTGCCAACAGGTCTTCGTGCGACAGGCTTGCCATGACCTGTGCGCCGTGTGCCAACGTCAGTCGCCAGTGTTCAGCGCTTACAACGGGGTAATGATTGCGCAACTCGCGGTAGAAATGCTCAGTAGGAGTGTAATTGCTGCTGGCTGCTCTGGCGGCGGGGCGCAGGGCAGTGAACAGATCGCGACGCGAGAGGAAACGAGGTGAAATCACAACAATCGATAAGTCTGCCAATTAACGGGATGTCGCGGCTTCAACGCATTTTGCGCCGCTGTTGCTGACGGTCAGCGAATGGTGAACGCCGGACGGAATGTCGATCCGGTCGCCCGCACGCAGACGAACGCTCTGGCGCGTATCGGGGAAGTTGACTTCCAGCGTGCCTTCAACAACATAGAGTGTTTTGCTAAAGCCGTGACTGCGAATGGGATAGCGATAATTCGGGGCATTTTCCCAGACGTAGGGGCGCAGCCCTTCTTTCTGCATCAAGCGTGATATGCTCGATAGAGTAGGGTTCTGACCCCCGTTCCAGCGAGTCACGCGAATTTCGGTTTGTTGACGCATTGCCATAGGGGCAATTCCTTGTACCAGACTTCACAATGATTACAGTATATAACATCTTTTTGATTCTAGCGCATACCTAATCTTTTTTCCAGCAACCAGCACGGTTCATCTACGTATTGCACAATGTTCCGATGGTCGCGATAACTCCACCTGCCATCGTCTTCCGCAAACACCCGATAGCCTAATCGCTCATACAGGCGGCGGGCTTTTGGATTGTCCTTTGCGGCGGCAATAGTCGTCGTGCGATAATGCCGGGCTTTGACGAGCGCTTCTGCTTCCGTCAACAGCCGCGTGCCGATGCCGCTGCCACGAAACATCTCCATTACGCGCAGAGCATACAGGTAAGCACGCTGCCCGGTTTGCGCCATGCGCGATTCCCTGCTGCGTAACTGGATGAAGACCTGCCCGATGGGAAACCCCTGGCAATCGGCAACCAGCATCAGGCGGTTGCCTTCCTGCTGCTCGTGGTAGGTGCGGCGATACATCATGCGATAGTGCGTGTACTGTCCATACCATTCCAGCTTGGGCAAATCAGCTCTGGTGGCAAGGCGCATTGTAATCGCCAGTTGCACAGCAAAGGTGCGATTATCGAACATGGTCATCGCAGATACCTTCCGCGATCAGCCGCGAAGTGAGTGCCGCCTCGTCCGCTTCCGTTGCAATTTCGCCATCCAGCCGCGCAGCACGCAGACGATCAAGGATGCGCTTGAAGCAGGGACCAGGCTTCAAGCCCATCGCCTTGAGCGCATGACCGTCGGTGACGGGTGTCATCTGGCGATACACCCGCAGTGTATTGCGCAGGCGCGTTTGTACGGTCGGGTTGTCGCTGGCGATGCTGTGTGCCAGCAACGCCTGTGCATCGTACTCGTCGAGCATGGTCGTGACCGCACTTGGTCGCAAGTCGGGCTGAGCAAGTCGCTCAGTCATGTAGGATAGGCGTGCGGTTTGCAGCATGGTATCGTGCAGCCCGCGCGGGAAGAGCAGGCGCAGGCACAATGCTTCGACTTCGCCCGTCGTCATGCGTAAAGCGAGCAGATGCCAGTAGACTTCCGGGAATGAGAATGCCAGATCAGGATTGCTTGCAGCGTCATCGCGCGCTTTCTGAAACAGCGCTGCCAATTCCTCGTCAAAGCGGAAGGCGGGATGGATGGCTTGCAACGCACCGCGCGCCATCAAGCGCAACAGAATCGCTTCCGGCTGTGCTTCGCGCAGCACCAGGTTGAGTTCGTTGCGCACACGCTCGCCCGTGATGCGTCCCAACATCGGCAGCGCAGGCTGAATCAACGACTCGGTACGCGCCTCAAGCTGGAAACCAAGCCGCTGCTCAAAGCGCGCCGCGCGCAGGATGCGCGTCGGGTCGTCGATAAAGCTCAGGCTATGCAGCACGCGCAGCTGCCGCTGCTTGAGGTCGTTCAGTCCGCCGTACAGATCGATGATGCGCCCGTAAGCAGGTCCGACCTGCATCGCCAGCGTGTTGATGGTGAAGTCGCGGCGCAGCAGGTCAAGCTTGATCGACCCGCTGTAAATCGTTGGCAGGGCAGTTGGGTGGTCGTAGAACTCGTTGCGTGCCGTCGCAAAGTCAATATGGTCGGGGATACCATTTGCGCCGGAGAGGTGCAGCGCTTCGGCGTCCGGCGTCCACGTTGCTGTGCCGAAGGGGCGGTAGCCGCTCATGCTGCCGCCGTAGGTGGTGCGAATGGCATCTGCAAAAGCGATGGCGTCGCCTTCAACGACGAAATCAATGTCAAGATTGCGCCGCTGGAGCAGCAGATCGCGCACACAGCCACCGACCATGTAGACTGCTAACCTGCGTTCGCCTGCCTCGCGCGTGATGATGTCGATCAACAGCGCCGCGCCCTGCCCAAAGATGCGCTCTACATCTTCACGTTTAACTTGTGGGGCTGCTGTGTCGCTGCGCGGGTGTGTCTGCGCCCAGTGCTTGATCAGGTCTGTGCGTGTGACGATCCCGATTAATTCTTCGTTGGCACTGACGATGGGGATTTGTCCCCACCCGCTCTTGAGCATCGTCTCTTCCAGCATCTCCACAGTGTCAGCAGGGGTGAGCGCATATTTTCCCGTTTGCATCACATCCGCCACCAGCAGATGCCCCAGGTTGTGTTCGACTGCCCGATCCGCGTCGCGGCGGGTGAGCAAGCCCACCAGCCGCCCATCTTCGACGACCGGATAGCCCTCATGCCCGATGCGTCTTAACTGCCCGATGATTGCGCCGATGCGATCCCGCGCCCGCACCGTCTGGACTCCATACGACATCAGCTGCGCAATCTGCGCGCCTGACAGGTGTGATAATTGTGATTTGTGTGGCAGTTCGACAAAGCGCTGGATCGTGTCCAGCGCCGCTCCGTGCTGGAGCAGCCACGCCGCCGCCTGGAAATCGCGTGTGCTGGTTGCATCAGCCGTGAATGCAGCCGTCACCTGATAGATGCCGAGCGCAAGCAAGGTTGCCTCCAGCGGCGTGAGCGGAATGTCGCGACTCATCAGTTGTTCGATGAGTGCCGTCGTTTGTGGCTCAATCGTTTCGCTGCTGCTGTCTGGCTCTGCTGCTGACTCTCTCTTCCAGTCGTCATAGTTGATGAACGGCAGCCCATTCTGGAACAGATTCAGGAATGCAGTGACATGGGCGCGCGGATGCTTGGGCAGGACGGGTACGCTTGCCGGGCGCAGCCTATGCGCAGCCAGCAGCGATGCGAGGGCATCAAAATCAGCGTTCGAGTGCGTCAACAGCGCTGGCACAGCTAGGCTTCCGGCGCTAACCACGGACCAACCAGACCGCGCGTCCACATGCTGAACGAGGTGGCGGCGTTGAAGAAGCTGAGGGCAGCAAAGGCGATTGCGGCGCTGCGGTCATCGCGCCCGCGCAGCAGCGTGAACAGACCTGGCATGATCACCACCAGCCACGCCATGTACAGGAAGTAGATGGTCATGCGGGCGATGCGCAGCCCACTGACTGCCATGAGGACGGCGACCAGCGTGACCAGCACGGCGAGTACGGTAATGGTGGCGATTGCGCCCCAGTAATTGCCGGAGATGGAACGTCCCGTGACCGTCATGCCTGTCGCCCAGATGCCGAGAATGAGCGAAAACAGAATGTGCGCGTTGAAGAGAATGCCGTGAATATCGTTTAGTCCGTTCACAATTTGCCTCAGAAGTTTTGTGGCAGGGTCGATTCGGCTTAACCTTGCCATCCGTTGGGTGGACAGAATGTTAGCTCAAAAACACTTGCATGACGACGACCTGTGCCAGCCACGCGCCCATGATCAGGTTCAGGATGACGAGCGCCTGCACCTGCACCTTGCCACTGACATCCGCTGCTTCGCCGCCACGCATGTCCGTGCCGGTGCGGAAGAACAGGCTGATGGGAACGCTAATCAGGACAACCAGCCCCAGCCAGATTGGGAAAGCATTTTGCAGGATCGCTGCCAGAAAGCTGGCAGCCGCCAACGCCAGCGACACATACATCAGGCGTTTGGTGTTGCCTTCGCCCAGAATGATGGCAGTGTTGAAGAGACCTGCTGCCTTGTCCATGTCGTAATCGCGCACCTGATTGTACAACTGCCCGTAGACGGAAATCAGCGTAACACCCGCCGCGACGAACCAGACAATACCTGGCGCATTGCCATAAGCGTAGTAGCCCGCCAGCAGCAGCAGTCCGCTGAGCATGAGCGAGTGCGATACGATGTCGGTGACGGGCCATGCCTTGAGGCGCACTGGACGCCACGAGTACAGATGTGAGAGCAGCAGCGTGCCAATACCGATATACAGGACATGCACGCCGCCGAGCAAGTACAGGATAAGCGTGACGGCGGCGACGACGCGGCAGGCGGCGTAGCCTACGCGCAGCCCGATTTCGCCGCTGGTGACGGGGTTGCGCGCCGCGCGATCTGGATCGCGCGCGTCATCGGGCGCGTCTTCAATATCGTTGATCATAAAGGCGTAGGCAACTGCCAGAATATTCGCGAGCGTGACGGCGAGCAGTCGCAAGTCAAGGTGTGCAGAATTCTGCTGTGTGGCGAGCAGCGCGCCGAGAATAGTCAATGGAATGACGAACGGAACGTATTCTTTCCATCGCGTGAGCTTGATCAAGCCCACAAGCTGCGAACGTAACGAAGATTTATTCAACGGAATGCCTCCAGAAACCTGTGTCCTGCGATAAGGACGTGTGTCATCGCGAATGATAATCGTACTGCTGATTAATGTAACACACATCTTGTGTTCATGTTGCTCATTGCCGCGTTGCGGCAGGCGGCAGAAACGGGGTATCATGTGCGACATGATGCGATTATTCCCACTTTTCCTGTTCATGCTGGCGGCGTGCGCGCTGACCGCTGCCGAGCCAACCTCCATACCGACTACTCCTCCAACCCGCGCTGTGCAGACGACGCTAATTCCAACGGCTGAACGTCGCTTCCAGATCGTTTCTACGCAGGTTGTGGAAGAAGAGTCGCAGGATTGTGTCGTGACGACCACACAGCTTGCGCAATATGTCGTGCAGGCGGATGTCGATTATGCGGCGCGCACGGCGGATGTGACGCAGAGTATCCGCTATCCGAACGTTGGCACCGCGGCGTTGAGCGAGATTGTGCTGGACGTTGAGACGAATCGCGCGCCGGGCGCGTTTGTGTTGGAAGCGGTGCGCATTGACGGACAGATCGCCGAATCTGTGCTGGAAGCGCGGCGGCTGACCGTGCCGCTTGCCGAACCGCTTGCGCCCGCCTGCGAGGTGCGCGTTGACCTGCGCTTCAGCCTGCGAGTGCCAGCGGTTGCCGAAGGACGGGCGGGCTTCACGGGTTATTTTGGTTACACCAACCGTCAGTTCAATCTCGGTCACTGGCTGCCTGTTGTTGCTTACCGAGCCAGTAACGAGTGGGTGACGCACGACGTAGTGGCGATTGGCGAGCAGACGGTGACTGAAATTGCCGATTGGCAGGTCAACATGCGCCTGCTCAATGCGCCGGAAGATGTGGAGATCGCCGCGCCCGGCACGATCAGCCGCCCGACCGTTGGCTCCTATCGCTTTGAGCAGCGGGCGCGCGACCTTGCCGTGAGCATCAGCGATCAGTTCGCAAAGCGGGTTGCGACGGGCGAGAACGGCGTTACGGTCGAATTGTACACGCTCGGCGACACGCAGCCGGATGCGGCGGCACACGCGCTCGAAGCAGCCGTGCGCAGCCAAGCGATGTACGGCGACCTGTTTGGCGCATATCCAAACCAACGACTGGTGATCGTCGAAGGCGACTTCCCGGATGGCATGGAGTTCAGCGGGTTGATGTTCGTCGGTACGAACTGGTTCGTCAACTGGACGGGCAGCGCGCAATCCTACCTGACGATTATCACTGTCCACGAAGTCTCACACCAATGGTGGTATGCGCGCGTGGGCAGCGACCAGGCGACAACGCCCTGGCTCGACGAGGCACTGGCGACATACAGCGAATATATCTTTTACGAGGAGTATTATCCCGACCTGCGCGATTGGTGGTGGCAGTTCCGCGTCTACAGCTTTGTGCCGCCCGGCTTTGCCGATATTGAACCCGTCAGCAGCAGCGTCTATCGCTTTGAGAACGTGCGCCAATATATCAACGCCGTTTACCTGCGCGGCGCGGTTATGATGGGGCAGATGCGACAGGATTTAGGGACGGACGACTTTTTTGCATGGCTGGCTGCCTACTCACAGGCGGGTGACGGGCAAGTGGTTACGCCGGACACATTGTGGGCGCTGCTGACGCCGGAACAACTTGCCGCTACTGAAACCACGCGCGCGCAGTACTTAGCCTCCCCCTAGCATCCCGGTCGAAAGCTCGCGGGTGGCGCGTTCCTGCGAAATGACCTGCAAAAACTTGGGATTTGCCACTTCCAGTTGCTCACGGGTGGTCGCCAGCAGGTGTGCAAACAGCACTGTTCGGGGCCATTGCTCGTCATGCTCGCCTGTGCGGATGCGTTCACACAACTGCTCGTTGCGGCGTTCCAACGCCTCGCGCGCTTCGACCGAATTGGTTGGCAGGGGCAGGTCAATTTCTAGCAGATTATTGAGGCGTTCCCACTGGGTTTGAATGTGCTTGTCGCTCCAGACCAGTTCGCGTTCAGCAATCTTGAGCAGGTTGTAGGCGATAAGCGTCTGATAGTAAAGTTTCGGGTCGTCCTTGACCAGCGGTCCAATCTGCTTTTCAAGAAAGATACCAACGGCTGCCAGTAATTCTTCGAGAGTGGGTCGGTCGTACATACTCAAATCCCCATTTGTTCGATAAGTTTCAACATTTCAAATTGCATCTCGGCAGACCGGCGTCCCAGACTCGCGAGTTCGACATTCGGTTCGCGCCCGCTTAGATGACGGTTCGCCTGCGACATACAGATGATCGCCCAGCGCAGGTTGCCGAGGAATTCCCAGTAATCGACTGTCTTGCGGTCTACGCGCGTGCCGGAATAGCGCTCGTAGGCAGACAGGAATGGTTCGCGGTCGCCGACGCCGCCCACGCGCCGCTTGCCCATCCCGAAGCGCCAATCACGCATACAGCAGTAGCCAAGCTCTTCGTGCGGGTCGCCCATATGCCCGAACTCCCAATCGGCAACGGCTTGCAAGCCCTGCTCGTTGACAATCAAATTGCCGATGCGGAAATCGCCATGCACAAGTGTGGTGCGTTCGGATTTTGGCGCGTGCTGTTCCGCCCAGCGCAGCGCGAACTCAAACGCAGGATGATCGATAGTGAGCTTTTTGAGCGCGTCGCGTCCCTGCTGGATCGCCTCCTGCACCGGATTATGTGCCAGGCGCGGCACGGGCAGGAAGCCAAGTTTGTGCTTGATGGTGTCGATCTGATGGATTTTGGCAAGCTGCTCTGCCATTTGCTCTGGCAGCTTTTCGCGCGCCGTTTCGAGTTCCGGCAGTTGTACAACCTTGCGCCCGATGCTGATGCCTTCCACGAAGTTCATCAGAAAGAAGGGGGCATCCAGTACTTTTGTGTCAACACATAGGTAGCGCGGCTTAGCGACCTTGACGCCGCTTTCGTCTGCTGCCTGCATCAGCTTGAATTCTTGCTCACGGGTGAGTGCCTGTTCGAGCATGGTCGTCGGCAGGTCGCGGCGCAGCACGAGCTTTTCCGCTTTGCTGTTGAGTGTGGCTTCGATCAGCCACATATCGCGCGATGCGCCGCCTGCCAGCGGTTGTACGCTTGTGAGAGTAGCGGGCGCGCCGCTGACTTCGGTAAGATAAGTAGAGAGACGGGACTTGATGGTTTCTGGTGTCATGATTTACCGCTTGTCGCGAAAAGTAGACCAGTCATTTGTTACCTGGAGATTGAACCACAAACCTGCCGTTGATACAAAGGATTGCCTGTAATGAACTTTGCAATACCAGCACATGTTCAGGAATTGGTGCGCCGTGTCCGTCACTTTGTCGATCATGAAGTGATCCCCGCCGAAGCCTACGCGCGCAATACAGAGGACGGCATTCCGGCGGCGCTGCTGCGCGAGCTGCGACTGAAGGCGAAAGCGGCGCGGCTGTTTGCGCCGCAGCTGCCCACGGAATGGGGTGGGCTGGGGTTATCGCTCACCGAGATCGTGCCGGTGTTTGAGGCAGCTGGACGCAGCCTGCTCGGTCCGCTGGCGCTGAATTGCTCTGCGCCAGACGAAGGCAACATGCACCTGCTGTATCTGTTCGCCAATGCAGAGCAGCGCGAGCGCTATTTGAAGCCGCTGGCTGCTGGCGAAATTCGCTCGGCGTTTGCGATGACAGAACCTGCTCCCGGTGCAGGCAGCGACCCGACGATGCTGCAAACACGCGCCGAACGGGATGGCGACGAATGGGTGATCAACGGGCATAAGTGGTGGACGACGGGCGTATACGGCGCAGCGTTTCTGTTGATCATGGCGCGGACCGATATGGAAGTGCCTGTCGCCAAAGGCTCAACCATCTTCCTTGCGCCGATTGACGCGCCGGGCATCGACATCGTGCGCCGTATCCCACATATGGGTGCTATCGATCTGGGTGGGCATGGGGAAGTCCTGTTCAACAATCTGCGCTTGAAGGACGGCGACGTGCTGGGCAAGGTAGGCGACGGCTTCGCGCTGACGCAGGCGCGGCTGGGTCCGGCGCGGCTGACGCATTGTATGCGCTGGACGGGGAT
>Ga0224723_1001793_pt1 | contig 12610 bp, 7 predicted proteins | sample Balambano_FR2_Me_FD_161647 | JGI IMG/M metagenome (GOLD analysis project Ga0224723, IMG submission 161647) | Freshwater sediment microbial communities from Lake Towuti, South Sulawesi, Indonesia - Balambano_FR2_MetaG | ecosystem: Environmental > Aquatic > Freshwater > Lake > Sediment | place...
CTTGCGGGGCAGCATCACGGCGGCGTTCGCCCCCGCCGTGATGCTGCCCCGCAAGTCCGGCAGGCGGCGGAAGGTGAAGGCCAGCAGAAGGAGCGTCGCTGCGCCAAGACCGACCGCGATCGCCCATACGCCGGCCACCGCTGACAGCGAGGTGCTTCCCCAGCGTGGTTCGGCCAGGAAGCCGAAATCGATCGCGGGGAAGATGATCTGCGACAGCACGAGGTTCACCGCCACCACCAGCGCCAGCGGCACGGCGGCAACGAAGAAGGGCGGCGGCGAGGCGGCCACCTTGGCGCGGTGGATTTCCGCCGGGTCGAACTCCTTGGCGGTGCTGGCGCGCTCGCGGATCAGCGGATCGTCGGCCATGGCATCGACCGGCGCCGGCGTGGGATCGCCGAACCCCTCGCCGCGGCGGCGGGCGGCGGCCTCGGCCCGGCCCAGCCACCACATGCCGAATGCGATCATCACGCCCGCCGCGATCACGCCGATGCCTGGTGCTGCGAAGGCGGTGGTGCCGAAGAACGGCATCGGGATCGCGTTGGGGATCGACGGGTTCCCTGGCAACGCCGACATGGTGAAGGTGGACCCGCCCATCATGATCGCGGCCGGCAGCAGCCGGCGTGGCACGCCCGCTTCCCGGAACAGCGCGATCGCCATGGGGCACAGCACGAAGAAGGCGACGAACAGCGAAACCCCGCCATAAGTCACCGCAGCACTGGCCAGCACCACCGACAGCATGGCACGCGTGGGGCCAAGCCGTTCGGTCAGGTGCTGGGCGATGGCCGTTACCGCGCCGGAATCCTCCATCAGTTTGCCGAACAGGGCACCCATCAGGAACAGCGGGAAGAACTGCGCGATGAACCGCCCGGCCGAGCCCATGAAGGTCTGCGTCCAGTGGGCCAGCAGCGGTTCGCCGGCGAAGGCGGCGGCGACCAGGGCGGTGGCCGGCGCCAGCAGCAGCACGCTCCAGCCGCGGAAGGCCAACAAGACCAGCAGCGCCAGGGCCGCCAGGATGCCGATCAGGTCCAACTGGGTCAGTCTCCGGCCTTGAGCAGCTCGGCGATCGGCTGCGTGCCCGGGTAGTGCGCCGCGACGGTGACCGCCACGATCACGATCGGCACGCCGATGAAGGCGCCGGGGATGCCCCACAGGAACGCCCAGGCGAACACCGCGAGCAGCACGATGAACGGGGAAAGCGCCACCGCCCGCCCCGCCACGCGCGGTTCCAGATAGCTGCCGATGGCGAACTGGATCAGGTTCATCGCCAGCAGCACGAACAGCGCCATCTGCCAGCTGCCGAACTGCACCAGGGCGACAACGGTCGGCAGCACGGTGGCCACCAGCGGCCCGATGAAGGGGATGTAGTTCAGCGCTAATGCGATCGCGCCCCAGGCGGCGGCCAGATCAAGCCCCACCGCGAAGGCAAAGGCGAAGATGCTGAGGCCGGTCAGCACGCTCATTGCCGTGCGCACGGCCATGTAGGTCTGCAGCCTGGCCGCACTGGCCCGCAACGCGGCCAGCAGCCGCTCGGCCGAGTTGCCCGGTAGCACCCGGCTGATGCGGCGCGCGGTCGGGCGCACCTCCAGCAGGCCGAGCAGCACGAACACCAGGGTCACCAGCGAGAAACTCAGCGTGCCGTGCAGCCGCGTGCTGATTTCGCGGAAGGCACGCAGCAGCCAGCTCACGTCGAACCGTTCGGCCAACAGGCCGGCGGCGTACAGCCCGTGGCCCTCCAGCCAAGCGGCGATCTCCGCATACAGGGCCTGGAAGCGCGTGGCGTTGGTCACCAGCCATTGTCCGACCCGGCCGAAGCCCCACACCACGATCCAGCCCAAGCCCCCCAGAACCAGCACGGTGACCGCAAGGCTCATCAGCACCGCCAGAAGCGCGGGCAGCCAGTCCAGCAGACGGGCATGCAGCGGCCAGACCAGCGCAATGGTAAACAGGGCGAAGACAACGGGGGCAATGATCGCAGCGCCCGCCTGCAGCCCGGCGGCGGCCAGCACGGTCGCGCAAAGTCCCAGGCTGATGCGTGCACCACGCTCAACGGTCATGCGGCTCCCCTCGGGCTGGTTGTCGCATCCGCTTGCGCGCGTGGGACGGGCGGTGTCAATTCCGCCACAACGGATCTTACGCTCAGCCGCGGCCCCGACAACGCTGTTACCTAGGCCGCGCGTCCCAGGAGGCGCCATGCCCATCCCAAACCGCATCGCCGCCATGGCGCCCGAGATGACGGAGTGGCGCCAGGACATCCACGCCCATCCCGAGCTGGGGCTGGAGGAGGTGCGCACCTCGGAACTCGGCGCCGCAAAACTGGCCGAATGGGGCATCACGGTGCATCGGGGCCTGGCGAAGACGGGCGTGGTCGGCACGCTGAAGGTCGGCAGCGGCACGCGCGCCATCGGGCTCCGCGCCGACATGGATGCGCTGCCGATGGAGGAAGCGAACGACTTCGCGCACCGCTCGCGCCATCCGGGGAAGATGCACGCCTGCGGTCATGACGGCCACACCACCATGCTGCTGGGCGCGGCGAGATACCTGGCCGAGACGAAGAATTTCGACGGCACCGTGCACTTCATCTTCCAGCCGGCCGAGGAAGGGGCCGGCGGCGGGCGGATCATGGTCGAGGAAGGGCTTTTCGAGAAATTCCCGTGCGACCGCGTGTTCGGCGCGCACAACGATTTCTCGATCCCGCTGGGCGAGATGGCGGTGGCAGAGGGCGCCGTCTCCGCCGCGTCGGACCGGTTCGCCATCACCATCACCGGGCGCGGCGGCCATGCCGCGCGGCCGCATCTTTCGGTCGATCCCGTGATTGTGGGCGCGCACCTGGTGCTGGCCTTGCAGACGATCGTGGCACGCGGCATCGATCCGGCGGAGTCGGCGGTGCTGTCGATCACCCAGTTCCATGCCGGCAGCGCGGGCAACGTGATCCCGCCCACCGCCTGGCTGAACGGCACGGTGCGCACGCGCGCCGCGCATGTGAACGACCTGATCGAGACGCGCATGAATGAGATCGCGGCCAGCGTCGCGGCAACCTTCGGCGCCACGGCCGAGGTCGAATACACCCGCGGCTATCCAGCGGTGATCAACGAAAAGGGCGCGACCGAATCCGCCGCCGCTGCCGCCACCCGCCTGCTGGGCGAAGGCAAGGTGCGCCGCAGCCTGCCGATCCGCATGGGCGGCGAGGATTTCTCCTACATGGCGCGGAAGGTGCCGGGCTGCTTCGTGCGGATGGGCCAGAAGGGCCCCGACGGCAAGGGTGCCACGCCGGTGCACAACCCCGGCTACGACTTCAACGACGAGCTGCTGCCGATCGGGGCCGCCTTCTGGGCTGCGCTGGTCGAGCAGGAACTGCCGCGACGCTGACCGCCTGCCGCGACGTCATCGATGGCTGCCTGGCCGCGCTGATCGGCGTGGCCGTGATCGCCTACACGTTCGGTTTCGGCATCCTGCCGCCGTGGCGCACCGCATGGATGCTGCGCGGCACGATCGGGCCGGACCCGGTGCAGTACTGGCTCGGCTGGACCTACTTCAGGCACGATGCCTGGCGCTGGCCGCCGGGGCTGAACCCCGATTATGGCCTGGACATCTCCTCCTCGATCTTCTTCTCGGATTCCATCCCGCTGCTGGCCTTCGCCTTCAAGGCGCTGCACCCGCTGATCGAGGTGGGTCAGTACTGGGGTTTCTGGCTGTTCGCCTGCGGCGCCCTGCAGGCGTGGTTCGGCTGGCGGCTGGTGGGGCTGGTCAGCGATGCGCGCGTGGCGCGGCTGGCCGGCGCCGCGCTGTTCGCGCTGTCGCCGACCATGCTGAACCGGCTGGGCGGTCACTTCGCCGTCGGCGCGCACTTCCTGCTGCTGGCGGGCCTGTACCTGTGCCTGACCACGGCCGGGCGCTGGCGGGTGATTGCCTGGGCCGCGCTGGTGCTCGCGGCCTTGTGGGTGCACGCCTATCTGCTGCCGATGGTGCTGGGCCTTTGGGCAGCCGACTGGCTGGCGCGCACGCTTCGAGCCCGGCCCTGGGCGCAATCCGTCGGCGAGGCGCTGGCCATCCCCGCCATCGGCATCCTTGGCCTTTGGCTTGCCGGCTTCTTCACCATCGCGGGCGGCTTCGCCGGCACCTGGGGCGAGTATGGCCGGATGCAGCTCGACCTGCTGGCGCCGTTCGATCCCTCGCCGTGGGGCCTGTTCCTGCCCGACCTGCCCGAACCCGACCATTGGGAGACCGGCCATTCCTATGCCGGGCTGGGCGGGCTGCTGGCGGTGGCGGTCGGCCTGGTGCTGTGGGCCAGCCGGGGCGCGCGGGGGCTTGCGCGCCACTGGCCGCTGCTGCTGGCGCTGGGCGCGATGCTGGCCTTCGCGATCTCGCACCGCGTGTCGATCGGCGGCCGCGAGTTCCTGCTGTTCGAGCCGCCCGAGGCGTTCGTGCGCGCGGCGTCCGCGCTGCGCGCCTCCGAACGGTTCCTGTGGCCCGCCGCCTATGCCGCGCTGTTCGCCGCCATCGCCGCTATTGTGCGGGGCATCGGGCCGGGCCGTGCCGGCGTGCTGCTGAGCCTGCTCGTCGTGATCCAGTTCATCGACATGCAGCCCGGCTTCGCGCGGCTGTGGCGCTATTTCCCCGCCGAGGTCGCGGTGGTGCCGTTGCGCCTGGCCGACCCGTTCTGGCTGGACGCCGCCCGCCATTACGACCGCGTGCGGCTGACGCCCACCGGCCTGCAGGCGACCCACTGGGAGGAGGTGGCCGTATTCGCCGCCAGCTGCCGATTGCCGACCGATGCCGTGTATCTGGCGCGCGTCGATCCCGGTCGGGCGGCCGCGCTGAATGCCGCGACGCTGGATCGGCTGCGCACGGGCCGCCACGAACCCGGCACGCTATACGTGCTTGGCTCGGCAGCGACGTTGGAGGCCGCGCGCACCGGGCTCGGCTCACAGGATATGCTGCGCCAGGCAGATGGGCTGTGGGTGCTGGCGCCGGGCTGGCACGCGCACGCCCCCGACCCGCCGCGACCAGCCTGCGCGGGCGCGCGATAGCCTGCCTTCAGCGTGCGAAGCGCAGGCCGCGCAGCCGCACCAGCCCGTCCGGCATCAGCTCAAAACCCTGCAGCGATGCCTTCAGCCCGACCATGTTCTTGGCGGTCCACAGATACAGCAGCGGCAGCTCGTCGCGCTGGATCTGCCAGAACCGCGCATACAGCGCACGCCGTTCCGCCGGATCGGTCGGCCGGCGCGCCGCATCGAGCAGCGCGTCGGCATCGGGGTTGCTCCAGCGGCCGTAGTTGAAGGTGCCGCGACTGTGCAGCAACTGCCACATGTTGCCATCGGCGTCGGCGCGGCCCGACCAGCCGATCAGATAGGCCTGGAAGTCGCCCGCGTAGCCGGCCTGCAGCGACGAGGCGAACTCCATCACCTTCAGCGTCACCTGAAAACCGGCCTCGGCGGTCATCGCCTGGATCACCTCGGCGGCCTGCTGCTGGTCGGGGCTGTTGGTGACGGTGATCACGACGGGCACGGGCGCGGTGACGCCGGCTTCGCGCAGCAGCGCCCGCGCGCGCGCCACGTCGCGCGCCCCCGGCTGCAGCTCGGCGAAGAAGAACGGCGAGGAAGGCGGGTTGGCCTGCACGGTCGGCAGATACAGGCCGTCGAACACCACCTGGTTCAGCGCGACGCGGTCGATCGCGAGCTCGAAGGCCTGGCGCACCCGCTTGTCGCGCCCGATCGCGGTGTTGGCGTTCGGCCCGTTGGCGATGTTGAAGTTGATGCCGGTATAGGCAAGGCCGTCGCCCACCACCAGCCGCAGCCGCTGGTCGCCGCGGATCGCCGCTACGTCGTTCGGCACGATCTGCTCGACCAGATCCAGGCTGCCGGCCCGCAGGTTGGCTGCCCGCACCGAGGAATTGGGCTGCGAGAGATAGACCACCTGGTCGAAATGGAAGTTGGCGGCATCGTAATGCTGGGCGAAGCGGCGCAGCGTGATGCGGTCCTGCGCGACGCGGCTGGCGAAGGCGAAGGGGCCGGCGCAGACCGGGCGCAGGCCGAATTCGCGCCCCGCCGCCTCGGCCGCCTTGGGCGAGATCATGATGCCCGCACGATCCGTCAGCGCCACCAGCAGCGGTGCGTTCGGTTCCTTCAGGATCAGCCGCACGGTCAGGGGATCGACGATCTCGATGGCCTGGATGGCGTTGATCTCGCCCACCCGCATGCTGCCATGGATGGTCAGGTCGCGGTTGAGCTTGTAGCGCACGGCCTCGGCATCCATGCGCTCGCCGTCGTGGAACACCACGTCGTCGCGGAGCCGGATCAGCAGGCGGGTGGGCGATTCGTAGTCGTAGCTCCGGGCCAGCTGCGGCACCACGTTCAGCCGGGCGTCAAGGTCGAACAGTTTGTCGCACATCGAGGCATAGACCACGCGGCCGACGAAACTGGAGCCCAGCGTGGGATCGAGGATATCGGGGTCCTGCCGCAGCCCGATGTTCAGCGTGCCCTGCGCACCGGCGGCGGTGGCGGCGAACAGCGCGCAGGCGGCAAGCAGCAGGCGGCGCATGGCGTACTCCTAAGCGGCGGGGGAAAGCGGGCGGCCGTGGCGTGCGATGTCGGCCTCGATCACCGCGCGGTCCAGCGTGCCCCAGGGGTCGGCGGTTCCGGCAAGATGCCGGCGGAACACGGCGTAGCGTTCCAGGCTGACACGATAGAGCCGCCGCAGTTCCGCGAGCGGATCGGGGTGATCGTCGGCCCGGATGTCGAGATCAGGGTACGGATCGCGCGTGCAGATCTTCAGCCCCGCGCCCTGCCGGCCGCGCTTGTCGCCGCCCGCCGCCTCGCCCGCCTCCATCGCCGTCAGCAACCGTTCGGCCAGGCTGCCCGTCGCGCTCAGGAAGGCATCCCGCGTGGCGGCGACCACAGCGGGGCCGGCCAGCATGTTGCCGGCGACCGACACGTCCTGGCCCCGCACATGGCCGGCCCAGGCGATGCAGTCGGGGCCGGTGTGCTGCGCGACGCGGCCTTGCGCATCAATGATGTGGGCCTGGCGCTGCAATCGGCCGGGGTCAAGCGAGACAAGGTCGTGAAGCACTGCTTCCGGTGCGTCCCCGGCGCGCAGCCGCGGCATCGCATGCACCGCGATCATCGGGTTGACCAGCGCCTGGGTCGCCAGTGCCGCCACCCCGCCCTCGACATGGATGCAAAGCCCGCCGACCGCAAAGAAGCGCGAGGCGACTGCTGCACCAAGCGCGCCCGTCGCCGCATCGCGCACCAGGATCGACCAGGTCATCGGGCCGAAGTTTGGATGAAGCCGCCGCCGGTGGCAACGCGGCCCGCCTGCCGACATCCAGGCCTCGGCCAGCTGCGCATCTTCGATCCTGGTGGCCGAAACCTCTCACCACGGGGCCGCCTGAATCGACAGCCGCGCCGCTGACGCCCGGGCACAACGGCGCCCGGGCGTCACGCAGCCGGGATCAGGCCCAGAATCAGGCCAAGTCGAACCGATCGAGGTTCATCACCTTGGTCCACGCCGCCACGAAGTCGTGCACGAAGGCGGCCTGCGAGTCGTCGCACGCATAGACCTCCGCCAGCGCGCGCAGCTGCGAGTTCGAGCCGAACACGAGATCAACCCGCGTGCCGGTCCATTTCACGGCACCGGTCTTGCGGTCACGCCCCTCGAACGCGTCCTCGGCCTCGGATGTCGCCTTCCATGCCGTGCCCATGTCGAGCAGGTTGACGAAGAAGTCGTTCGTGAGCGCGCCAGGCCGCGCGGTGAACACGCCATGCTGCGCGCCGCCGACGTTGGCGCCAAGCACCCGCAGCCCGCCGAGCAGCACGGTCATTTCCGGCGCGGTCAGCGTCAGCAGCTGGGCGCGATCGACCAGCAGCTCCTCGGCCGAAAGCGCGTGCCCCGGGCGCAGGTAGTTGCGGAACCCGTCGGCGGTCGGTTCCAGCACGGCGAACGAGGCCGCATCGGTCTGCCCCTGCGAGGCGTCGGTACGGCCGGGCGTGAACGGCACCTCGATGTCCACGCCGGCCTTCTTCGCCGCCTGCTCGATGGCGGCGCAGCCGCCCAGCACGATCAGGTCAGCGAGCGAGACCTGCTTGCCGCCGGTTGCCGCCGCGTTGAACGCCTTCGGCACGGCCTCGAGCTTCGCCAGCACGGCGGCGAGCTTGGCGGGCTCGTTCACCTCCCAGTCCTTCTGGGGGGCAAGGCGGATGCGGGCACCATTGGCGCCGCCCCGCTTGTCCGAGCCGCGGAAGGTGGAAGCCGACGCCCAGGCCACGCTGACCAGGTCGGCGGTGGCAAGCCCCGAGGCGAGCAGCTTCGCCTTCAGCCCGGCGATGTCCGCCGCGTCGATCAGTTTGTGCGTCACCGGCGGCACGGGGTCCTGCCAGATCAGCTCCTCGGCCGGAACCTCGGGGCCGAGGTAGCGGGCGCGCGGCCCCATGTCGCGGTGCGTCAGCTTGTACCAGGCGCGCGCGAAGACGTCGGCGAACAGCGCCGGGTTCTCGTGGAAGCGCTTCGAGATGGGCGCATAGATCGGATCGAGTTTCAGCGACAGGTCGGTCGTCAGCATCATCGGCGGGTGCCGCTTTGTGGGGTCGTGCGCGTCGGGCACGGCATTGGCCGCCGCACCGCCCTTCGGGTGCCACTGCCAGGCACCGGCCGGGCTTTTCGTCACTTCCCAGTCGAAGCCGAACAGTGTGTCGAAATAGCCGTTGTCCCAGCGCACCGGATCGGGCGTCCAGGCGCCCTCGATGCCGCTGGTGATCGCGTGCGGGCCCTTGCCGGTGCCGAACGCGTTGCGCCAGCCCAGGCCCTGTTCGGCGATGCCCGCCCCTTCAGGCTCGCGGCCGACCAGGTTGGCATCGCCCGCGCCGTGGCACTTGCCGAAGGTATGACCACCGGCGATCAGCGCCACGGTCTCCTCGTCGTTCATCGCCATCCGCGCGAAGGTCTCGCGGATGTCGCGCGCGGCGGCGAGCGGATCGGGCCTGCCGTTCGGCCCCTGCGGATTGACGTAGATCAGGCCCATCTGCACGGCGCCGAGGGGGTTATCGAGCTGCCGGTCGCCGGTGTAGCGCGTGTCGCCCAGCCAGGTGTCCTCCGACCCCCAGTAGGTATCCTCCTCGGGCTCCCAAAGATCCTCGCGCCCGCCGGCGAAGCCGAAGGTCTTGAAGCCCATCGATTCCAGCGCGCAATTGCCGGTGAAGATCATCAGGTCGGCCCAGGAGATCCTGTTGCCATACTTCTTCTTGATCGGCCAAAGCAGCCGGCGCGCCTTGTCGAGGTTGCCGTTGTCGGGCCAGCTGTTCAGCGGCGCGAAGCGCAGCGTGCCCGAACCCGCCCCGCCGCGCCCGTCGCCGATGCGATAGGTGCCGGCGCTGTGCCAGGCCATGCGGATGAACAGCGGGCCATAGTGGCCATAGTCGGCCGGCCACCACTCCTGCGAATCGGTCATCAGCGCGAACAGGTCCTTGCGCAGCGCCGCCAGGTCGAGCTTCTTGAATTCCTCGCCATAGTTGAACCCCTTGGGCATCGGGTTGGACAGCGCCGAGTGCTGGTGCAGGATTCTGAGATTGAGCTGGTTCGGCCACCAGTCCCGGTTCGATCTGCCGCCGAAGATCGCGTGCTTGGGGGCACCGTGCATCACCGGGCACTTGCCGACACTCTGCCCAACATCACCGTCCATCTTTCCCTCTCCGATCCTGTTTGCGTGTTCGTGGTGCGGCCCGCGAGCAAGGACCGCAAGTTCCTAGAAAGGTGCCCCGGCGTCGGCGGCCTACCGCTGCACCATGCCGGCTGCGCCCGTTCGGCCCTGCCGTGCAGATGGTCGGGACAGAACGCCCGCCGTCGCCGCCTTGGATGTATGAAGTTGTGTGACATTAGCAGGATCGCGAGCATAAAGAGAAGCACCCGTTTTCAACATAATCGATAGATGGGGTCTATGATGGCCGTCCGAAAATCCCGATGAACCTGCGCGACCTGCGCTACCTGCTGGCGGTGGCCGAGCATCGGCATTTCGGCCGCGCGGCCGAGGCCTGCGGCATCACCCAGCCGACGCTTTCCGTTCAGCTCCGCAAGCTCGAGGACCTGCTGGGCGTGACCCTGTTCGAGCGCAGCGGCCGGATCGTGGCGCCGACGGCGGCGTGCGAACGGCTGCTGAGCCATGTGCGCGCCGCGGTGGCGGAAGCCGATGCGATCCATGCGGTTGCGCGCACCCTGCGTGATCCGCTCGCCGGCCGCTTCCGGCTGGGCATCATCCCGACGCTGGCGCCCTATCTGCTGCCGCTGGTGTTTGCCCCGCTGCGCGAGGCGCTGCCCCTGCTGGAACTGGAGCCATGGGAAGATCAGACCGCTTCCCTGCTTGATCGCATGCGCGCCCACGAGCTGGATGCCGCGCTGCTGGCGACCGAGCCGGACGGCACGGACCTGGCCTGCCGAAAACTGTTCGACGAGCCTTTCCTTGCCGCCCTGTCGCCGGACCATGCGCTGGCCGCGCGCGAGGTGGTGGCCGAGGCGGAGCTGGCGCCCGACATACTGGTGCTGGCCGATGGCCACTGCCTGCGCGACCAGGCGCTGGCCGCCTGTGGCCAGGCAAGCGGGCAGGGTGGGGCGCTGGGCGGCTCGCTGCGCGCATCCAGTCTTTCCACGCTGCTGAACATGGTGGCCGCCGGTTACGGCACGACGCTGATCCCGGGGCTGGCCGCCGGCGCGGCGCAGGACGCGGGCCTTGTGCTGCGGCCGCTGGCCGCGCGCGCCGGCCGCAAGGTGCGCATCGCCTGGCGCACACGCTTCCCCCGCCGCACGGCCGTGGAGGCCGTGGCCGATGTGATCGCCACGCGCCTGCGCGGCTTCGCGGCACTTGAGTGAGCAGGCGTTGACGCCAGCGTGGCCATCCGTGGCCGGCATCGCTAGCATCGCGGCGAGCATATCGAAGGGCAGGATCGGCTATGGCGTCGCGGAGCGGGCTGGCGGACCAACGATACCGGATCGGGTTCGACATCGGCGGCACCTTCACCGACTTCATTCTGCATGATGGCCAGACCGGCGCGATCCGGCTGCACAAGTGCCTGACAACGCCTGCCGACCCCTCGCTTGGCGCGCTGGAAGGGCTCTCTGCCATCTGCGCCGCCGCCGGCATTGCGCTGTCAGACGTCCACGACGTGGTGCACGGCACGACGCTGGTGACGAACGCGCTGATCGAACGCAACGGCGCGCCGCTGGGCCTGCTGACCACGCTGGGCTTCCGCGACGTACTGGAGATGGGGTTCGAGCAGCGCTACGACATCTATGATCTGGCGCTGCGGTTTCCCGATCCGCTCGTGCCGCGCCGGCTGCGGCTGGAGGTGGACGAACGGGTGCTGGCCGATGGCAGCATCGACCGCGCGCCCTCGCCCGACGAAATCCGCGAGCGCCTTGCGCAATTGGCGCGGCAGGGCGTCCAGACGGTGGCCGTGTGCTTCCTGCACAGCCACGTGAACCCCGCGCATGAACAACTCGTGGGTGCGATCGCCGCCGAGCATTTCCCCGCCCTCGCCGTGTCGCTGTCGTCGGTCGTGGTCGGCGAGATCCGCGAATATGAACGCACCGTCACCACCTGCGCCAACGCCTATGTGCAGCCGCTGATGGATCGCTACATCGCGCGGCTGGAAGCGGGGCTGCGCGGCGCCGGGTTCACCGGGCAGCTGCGGCTGATGCAGTCCTCGGGCGCGCTCGCCTCGCCGTCGCTGGCGCGCGCGGTGCCGATCAGCCTGCTGGAATCGGGGCCCGCCGGCGGGGCGCTCGCCAGCGCCCTGTTCGGCAAGGGTGCCGGGATCGCGAACCTGCTGGCCTTCGACATGGGCGGCACCACCGCCAAGGCCTGCCTGGTGCAGGAAGGCAAGGCCGACATCGCGCCGTCGATGGAGGTCGCGCGCGTGCACCGCTTCAAGCGCGGCTCGGGCCTGCCGATCAAGTCGCCGGTGATCGACATGATCGAGATCGGCGCGGGCGGTGGATCGGTCGCTTCCGTCGATGCGCTCGGGCTTCTGAAGGTCGGGCCGCACTCGGCCGGCGCCGATCCGGGCCCCGCCTGCTATGGCCGCGGCGGCATCCAGCCGACCGTCACCGATGCCAATCTGCTGCTGGGCTACCTGGACGACCGCTATTTCCTGGGCGGCCAGATGGCGCTGGATCGCGCCGCGGCGGAACGGGCGCTCGGGAACCTGGGCGCTGAGCTCGGCCTGTCGGCGATCGATGCGGCCTGGGGCGTGCATGCCGTGGTCAGCGAGACCATGGCCTCGGCCGCGCGCGTGCATATCGTCGAAAAAGGGCGCGATCCGCGGCGTTTCGCGATGGTCGCGTTCGGCGGCGCCGGACCTGCGCATGCGGCGCGCGTGGCGCGCATCCTTGGCGTGCGCGAGGTGATCGTGCCGCCGGCCTGCGGTGCCGCCTCGGCGCTGGGGTTCCTGTGCGCGCCGCTGGGTGCGGAACGGCGACGGTCGGCGCCGATGGTGCTGGACGCGGCGCGGTTCGATCCCGCGCGGATCGGCGAAATGCTGCACGGGCTGGAACAGGACGCGCGCGCGGCGTTGTCCGAGGCCGGCATCGGTCCCGACGCTATCCATGTGCGCCGCGCCGCGTCCAGCAC
>Ga0224723_1001795_pt1 | contig 12608 bp, 8 predicted proteins | sample Balambano_FR2_Me_FD_161647 | JGI IMG/M metagenome (GOLD analysis project Ga0224723, IMG submission 161647) | Freshwater sediment microbial communities from Lake Towuti, South Sulawesi, Indonesia - Balambano_FR2_MetaG | ecosystem: Environmental > Aquatic > Freshwater > Lake > Sediment | place...
GTCGGGTCAACAGCCAGTATGCCGACGCTTTGCCCACGCGCGCGCAGCGCTTTCGTCAGCACCGTGACGAGCGTACTTTTGCCTGTGCCGGGTGCGCCCGTCACGCCGATGATCCATGCGCGCCCTGTGTGAGGATGAAGGGCTGTCAGTGCGTCGTCCGCTGCTTCGTTTTCGATGGCGGTCAGCAGCCGTGCCAGCGCGCGGCGGTCGCCGGACAATACCGACGCGATGTGTTCCGGCTCGAACGTCATGACGCGGCAGCGGCTCCGCTTTGCGGCGCGTTCAGGTCGTTGATGAAGCGCACGATCTCGTCGGTGCTGGTGCCGGGACCGAAAATCCCCTGCACGCCTAATGCTTGCAGCGCGGGCTTATCCTCGTCGGGGATGATCCCGCCGATCATGAGCGGCACATCCGTCAATCCGTGCGCGTTCATCACCTCACGGATGCGCGGTACGAGCGTCATGTGCGCTCCGCTCAGGATGCTTAACCCGACCAGATCGACATCTTCCTGCAGCGCCGCTTCGGCGATCATTTCCGGCGTTTGGCGCAGCCCGGTATAGATCACTTCCATTCCAGCGTCGCGCAGCGCCCGTGCGATCACCTTTGCGCCCCGATCATGCCCGTCCAAACCCGGTTTTGCGATCAATATGCGAATCGCCATACGTCGCCTTTCTGAGTCAACGAATGTGCTGATTACCTGTCAGTATAACACGTATCGAGCATAGGCGGGTTCAGCCCTGAACAGACATGGGGGCGAAAGCTGCTACCTGTGTTATACTCACGAGAAACACAGTCTGTCATGAAATGCGATTGTCGTGAGGTAAGCGTATGAGCGCCGCATCAGAATCGAGCAGCGTCCGTCTGGCGAATAATTCCAGCCGCCGCACCGAACAACCCGCCGTCAGCGCGGATAATCGGTTGGGCTGGTGGATCGCGGTGATTTTGCTGGTGAGTGCGAGTGTGTTGGCAGTCTTCTTTGCCATCGAAGCGATCAACTGGCGCGCCGCACCGTTTCTCGGCGTGCGCGTGGCACGGACGCTGGTCGTCAACGGCACGCTGCCGATTTCAGGTGAGACCTGGGCAGCCCGCGCAGCAGGCATGACACGCCTGGATCGCATAACCGGTCTGGACGGCGAAAATCTCGGACAGGGCGATAATGTGATGCTCCGTTACCGCGAAATCATCGAGTCCGCCAGCATTGGCGAAGTTGTACAGGTGACGTTCGTCCGCCCTATCATCAACGGAACGGTCACGATCAACAATCGTGAAACGTGCGCGCCGGTCAGTCCGGGACAAACTGTCACCGAATGCCAGGTCGATGTCGCGCTGATGGAGTTTCCCGCTATCGACTTTCTCGCGGGGTTCGTCATTCCATTCGTAACAGGCGTGATCACGTTAGGGATAGGCATCATCACGTTTATACTGCGCCCCATGCAGCCCGGTGCGCGGGCGCTGGCGTCGTCGGCGGCGCTCACCGCCGTATTCATGATGGGCATTTTCGATCTCGATTCCACATTCCGACTCGATTGGCTGTGGATGGTGGTACTGATAATGTTGGGCGGGACAATTGTCTCGTTTGCGCTCGTTTTTCCCGTCAAAATTGCCGCCGTCTACCGCAACCCGATGTTCCGGTTCGCGCCGATCGCGGTCGCGCTGCTCGTCGCTGGCGTCATGCTGGCGCTTCACTTCAATTTGCCCACGCCGGAATTCGTGCTGACGCTGGGACAAATCGCCGTCGGTATTGCCGCTGCGGGCGCACTCATCATGGCGATCATGATGCTCAATCGGCGGCGCCATGCCGTATCTCCGATTGTGCGCGACCAAAGCAATACCGTGCTGATCGGCTTGGGGCTGTCGCTCATCGTCGGCGTGTTCTGGCTGATCAATGCGGTGACTCGCACGCTTCTGGGTTACGAAATCGTGCCGTTCAATACTTCGGCGGCAATGCCGTTCCTGATACTGCCGACGTTGAGCATGAGCTACGCGGTGCTGCAATACCGCACGGTCGATACTGATCGCATTCTCAGCCGCTCGATCACCTACGGCATCATGCTGTTCGGGTTGATCCTGGGTTATTTCCTGCTTGTGCTGAGCGCCAGTTTGATGGCACAGCGTATCGTTCCCGGCGATGACCCCGTGCTGCTGGCGATCCTGATTTTTGTCGTGGCTGCGTTGTTCATCCCGGTACGCACACGGTTACAGCAGCGCATCGACCAGATTTATTTCCGGCAGCGCGTCGATTTTCAGGCGCGCGTCGAAGCGTTCGCACAGCAGATCAGCAATCTGGTCGATGCTGGCGCGATTTTGTCGGCATATCGTCAGGTGATGCACGATGCGCTTCGCCCGGCTGCGCTGTTCGTGTTCGTGCCAGACCGTCAAAGCGCCGATTACACGTCGGTCGGTGACGGCGACGCGCGCACGGATATTCGCTTTTCTGCCGACAGCGCCATGATTGCGTTTCTCAGCCGGCGTGAAGACGTGGTTTACATCGAACCCGGTAAGCCCTGGGCAGAGCCAGTGCTGACTGAAAAACCGCGCCTCATGATCCTCAAAACGCTGGTCATTGCCGGGCTGCGCGGCGCATCACGCCTCAACGGGTTCGTGTGCATTGGTGCGCCGCGCAATGGCAAAGGCGCGTACACCTATGAAGAACTGCGTTTCATTCAGAACCTGACCAGCACCATCACGGTGGCGATGGAACGCGCGCTCGTCGTCGATTCGCTCGAACGGCGTGTGCGCGAACTCGACGTGTTGAGTCAGGTGAGCCAGGCAGTCAATTTCAGCGTAGACTTCGACGCGCTGCTCGAACTCATCATCGCCCAGACCAACAAACTGATCGATGCGCCGCATTTCTACATCACGCTGCGCGATATGGCGGCGAACGAACTGTATCATGCGTTCTTTCTCGAAGGCGATGAACGCGAGCGCGATAAAGAAAACAAGCGCTGGCTGATTGGGCGCGATCTGTTCAGCGATGTCGTGCGTTCCGGCAAAGCGCTCCGTGTGGTCGATTTCGGCACTGAAACCGCGCGGCGCGGCGCGCCCGTGTTGTATGAAAGCCCGGACATGCGCGCGTGGATGGGCGTCCCGATGACCGCCGGGTCGCGGACATTGGGCGTGCTGTCCGCCGGTACCACCGACCCGACCACGACCTTCAGCGATGAGCAGCTCAAGATTTTCAGCGATGTCAGCGCGCTGGCAGCGACCAGCATCGATAAAGCGCGCTTGTTTGCCGAAACCAATGTGCGCGCTCGTCAGCTCGCTGTCCTCAACGACATCAGCCGCCAGATCGTGGCGAGCGAAGCCAAGTTGGAAGAACTGCTCTACCTCATCACCGACCGTTCGACCGACATTCTCAACACCGAAGCCGGTTCACTGCTGCTCACGCCCGATGACGGCTCGCGTGACCTGGAGTTTCGGGTAGCGATTGGCGGGTCTGGAGCGAGCATCGTCGGGTTGCGTATTCCATCGGGCAAAGGGTTGGTCGGTGAAGTCGCTACCACCGGGCAGCCCGTCATCGTCAACGATGTCAAGAATGACCCGCGTTGGGCGGGCGAACTTTCCAAAGGCACTTTCAAGACCAACAACGTGCTTGCCGTGCCGTTGATCACGCAAGACCGTGTGATCGGCGTGCTGGAAGTGCTGAACAAGCGCGATGGCGGTTTCAGCCCGGACGAAGTCTCACTTTTGACCACCTTTGCAGGGCAGGCAGCCGTCGCCATCGAAAACGCCCGCCTGTTCCAGTTGACCGACTTGCAGTTGAGCCAGCGTTTGCGCGAACTGGAGACGCTCGAACAGATCGACATCGAACTCAATCGTTCGCTCGATTTCCAGCGCGTCGCGGAAATTACCGTGACATTCGCGCTGCAAAACAGCAGCGCCACCGCCGGGATCATCGGCTTGGTCGTGGGCGATCCGCCCTACATGGACGTGATCTATCACGCTGGCTATGACGACGATAACCTGCCGGAAGGCAGCGAAGATGGGCGCATCCCGTTGGATCGCGGCATCGTCAGCCGCGTCATGCGCACTCGTCAGGCAGAAGTCGTGCCGGATGTCATGCAAGACCGGGATTACATCCCCAGTATGCGCGGCGGTCTCAGTCAGATGACGCTCCCCATGATGTCCGGCGGCGTCATCAATGCGCTGCTCGTGCTGGAAACCGACCGCGAACCGCGTATGAACCTGGCGGAGCTTTCGTTTTTGCAGCGCTTGACCGAACACGCCAGCATCGCCATCGTCAACGCACAGCTTTATGCCGAACTCGAACGCGCCAACCAGTCCAAAAGCGAGTTCGTCTCGTTCGTCGCGCATGAACTCAAGAACCCGCTGACTTCGATACGCGGCTACAGCGATCTGCTCATCAAGGGCGCTGTTGGCGGGCTGAGCGCACCACAGCAGAACTTTCTCGTCACGATTCGGGGCAATGCTGACCGCATGAATACGCTCGTCAGCGACTTGAACGACATCACCAAGCTGCAAACCAACAATATGCGTATTCAGGCAGCGCCGATGGACTTCAACGACGTCATCACCGAATCGGTGCGCCCGTTTGAAAAGCAAATCAGCGATAAAGGTCAGGCACTCGTCATCGATGCCCAGCCTGATCTCCCCATGATTCAGGGTGATCACGGACGCCTGATACAGGTCTTGGTCAATCTCGTCAGCAACGCGCACAAATATACGCCGGAAGAAGGCAGGATCGACCTGCGTGCCTATATCGATACATCGCTGCGCGATAACAAGGGACGACCGCTGCCGCCGATGCTGCATGTCGAAGTGCGCGATACGGGTATCGGGATGAGCGAAGATGACCTCAATCGCCTGTTCACGCCCTATTTCAGAAGTCAGAATCCGCTGGCGCAGGAACAGCTTGGCACAGGCTTGGGCTTGACGATCACACAAGGCATCATCGAACGGCACGGTGGGCGCATCTGGGTAGAAAGCACGTTGGGCGAAGGGACAACCTTTCACTTCACCGTGCCGCTTGCCGAAGAAATGGTCGGGAAATAAAACGGACGGGCTTGCTGCCTGTCCGTTGTGCTGCTTCATCGCAATCTGGAATCAAGATCGATTGCGGGAGGATCGGATTACGGGTTGCTCGTCGCCAGGTGCGGCGTCAACTGTGCCAGCAGCCGATCTTTGGGCTGGAAGCCCGTGATGCGCGCGACCGGCTTACCGCCCTTGAACAGCATCAGTGTCGGGATGCTCATGACCTGAAACTGGATCGCCAATTCCTGATTGCTGTCCGTATCCAGCTTGCCCACGCGCAGTTTGCCATCATATTCTTCGGCAATTTGATCGACAATCGGCGCAACCATGCGGCACGGACCGCACCATTCTGCCCAGAAATCGACGAGAACGGGCTGATCGCTGTTCAGCACATCGTTCTTGAAATTTGCCCCGGTCACTTCAAAGGTCTTGGAACCCATCGTGTAAAACTCCTTGCTTTACGCGCCAAGTACAGCGTGCTATCCTAAGTTTCCTTAGGATCGAATGTCAAGAAGCGAAACTTCGAACATGTTACGGTGATGAAGTCCGCCATATGAACGTAGACGAAACGCATTTGCCAGAACTTACCCGCCGTCAGGAAGAAATTCTCAGTCTGATCGTGCGGGCGTATACACAGCAGCCCGAACCGGTCAGTTCCAAAAATCTGGTCGAAGCGTTCAACCTGTCGTACAGCTCCGCGACGGTGCGCAACGAAATGGCAGCCCTGGAAGAATTCGGCTACATCAGCGCACCGCATACCAGCGCTGGGCGTGTCCCGACGCAGAATGGCTATCGCTATTTCGTCAAGCGGTTGATCAGCCCGACCGACCTGTCGCCCATCGAACAGACCCGCATCAGCGAAAAGTTGCAAAGCACCCCATTGGCGACCGAAAACTGGATGCGGATCGTCGCGGCAGTGCTGGCACGGACCGCCCAAACCGCGGCGCTCGTGACGCCACCAATCGCGGAGTCACGCCTGTTCAAGCATCTCGAACTGATCGCCATTCAGGGGCGTTTGATCCTGATGGTGCTGGTGCTGCAAGAAGGCGCGGTGCATCAACAAATGCTCACGCTGGCAGAACCTATCGCCCAACCGCGCCTGAGCGAAATCGCTGCCCGCATAAACGGGGTATGCGTCAATCTGGGCAGTAAAGATATTCGGCTGAAAAGCGCACAGTTGGGCGTCATCGAACAGGAAATTCTCGAATTGGTCGCGGATATGATCGACCGAGCTGAAAGCGCACGTCCGCGCGTGATTTACCGCGAAGGCTTGAGCGATGTGATCAGCATCTTTCCCAGCAGCGAAGGCGCGCAGCAGGCAGTGCGCGTCTTTGAAGAACGCGCTTACCTGAACATCATCCTCGACGAAATCCTCAAGCCGTTCGTCAACGATGTACAGGTCGTGATTGCCGGGGACGGGCGCTGGGAACAATTGAGTCACCTGACGATGGTGCTGAGTCGCTACGGCATTCCCGGAACGTTGAACGGCGCCGTCGGTGTGGTCGGTCCTATGCACATCAACTATGCGCGCGCGATCAGCGCCGTCAGCTATGTTGCCAGCATGATGACATCGATGCTGACCACGGCCACCGAAACGCCAAAAGACTCGCTGCCTGAACCGGATGAAGAATGATGACGCCCGTCTTCATGTTTCTTGGAACGTTTTAACGCAATTCTATTATTCCGCCGATACACTGACGCTATCATCGTCGTATATCAAGTGGACAGACAAAGGACTGCGCGGTTTCCGTGCGGTTTTTTCACGTCACAAGGGAGGGATTGCCGCGTGGCTCAGGATGAAACGCAAGTGAACGGCGCAGACGACATCAGCAGCACAGCCAGTGAAGCGACTGCGACGGTCGATCAGCTTGAAACGCTGCAAGCACAAGTCAACCAGTTTCGTGAAGGTTGGCAGCGTGAACGCGCTGAATTCGCCAATTTCAAACGGCGAATTGAACGCGAAACCAAAGACACCTATCAGAATGCGTCCAGCGATGTCCTGAAAAGTGTGCTTCCCATTCTCGATGACTTCGAGCGTGCGCTGACCAATGTGCCAGAAGATTTGCAAAATCACCCCTGGCTGAACGGAACGCGCATGATCCAGCGTAAGTTCATCAAGATGCTGGAAGAGTTCGGCGTCACCGTGGTTGACCCGACCGGGCAGCCGTTCGACCCGAACCTGCATCAGGCAATCGGCATGGAAGACGCCGACGGGGTGGAAAGCGGGCATGTCGTCAGGACAGAACTGAAAGGGTACACGGTCGGGGATCGTGTGCTGCGCCCTGCGCTTGTCCGCGTGAGCAAGTAACGTATTTCAACGATTTTCGAACGATACAGGAGCATTCACACAATGGGTCGTATTATCGGTATTGACCTTGGAACCACCAACTCGGTCGTCGCTGTCATGGAAGGCGGCGAGCCGGTTGTTATCCCCAGTTCGGAAGGTGGACGGCTGATTCCTTCAGTTGTCGCCGTCAATCCGAAAACAGGCGAACGTGTGGTCGGAAAAGTCGCGCGCAACCAGGCAGTCATCAACCCGGAAAACACGATTTTTTCCGTCAAGCGCTTCATGGGGCGTAAATTTGAAGACCCCGAAGTGCAGCGCGCGATCAAGTATGTGCCGTACAAAGTGACCGCCGCGCCGAACGGCGATGTGCGCGTCCACATGGGCGGCAAAGAATACAGCCCGCCGGAAGTCAGCGCGATGATCCTTCAAAAGATCAAAGCGGATGCCGAAGCGTATCTCGGTGAAACGGTCGATCAGGCAGTCATCACCGTTCCGGCGTATTTCAACGACGCGCAGCGTAACGCGACCAAAGACGCAGGGCGCATCGCGGGTTTGGAAGTGCTGCGCATCATCAACGAACCGACCGCCTCCAGCCTGGCGTATGGCTTGGGCGAAAAGAAGGCGGGCTTGATCGCGGTCTACGACCTGGGCGGCGGCACGTTCGATATTTCCATTCTGGAAGTGGGCGATGGCGTCTTTGAGGTCCGCAGCACCAATGGCGATACCTATCTTGGTGGTGACGACTTCGATCAGGCGATCATCACCTGGATCGCGGATGAATTCAAGAAAGATCAGGGGATCGATTTGCGCGGCGACCGTCAGGCGCTCCAGCGTTTGAAAGAAGCGGCGGAGAAGGCGAAGATCGAGCTTTCCAGCACGATGAGCGCCGATATCAACCTGCCGTTCATCACCGCCGATGCCAGTGGTCCAAAACACCTCAACATGACGCTCACCCGCGCCAAACTGGAAAGCCTGACGGCAAGTCTGGTTCAGCGCAGCATCGAACCCCTGCGCGCTGCGCTGCGCGATGCGGGCGTCGAAGTCAAGGACATCGATACGGTCGTGCTGGTCGGGGGTATGACCCGTATGCCCGCTGTCGTCGAAGCGGTCAAGAACTTCTTCGGCAAAGAACCGAGCAAGGGCGTCAACCCGGATGAAGTCGTCGGCGTGGGCGCGGCGATTCAGGCGGGTGTGCTGCGCGGCGATGTCAAGGATATTCTGCTGCTCGACGTGACTCCGCTCACGCTTGGCGTCGAAACATTGGGCGGTGTGGCGACCCCGATGATCGAACGCAACACCACGATCCCGACCAAGAAATCGCAGGTGTATTCGACGGCGGCGGATAATCAGACTCAGGTCGAAATTCACATCGTGCAGGGCGAACGCCCGATGGCGACCGACAACAAGTCGCTCGGTCGTTTCATTCTCGACGGCATTCCGCCTTCACCGCGCGGCATTCCGCAGATCGAAGTCACATTCGACATCGATGCGAACGGCATTCTCAACGTGAGCGCGCGCGACAAAGCGACCGGACGCGAACAGAAGATCACCATCACCGCCAGCAGTGGCTTGAGCGAAGCGGAAATTCAGCGTATGGTGAAAGAAGCCGAAAAGTTCGCCAATGAAGACGCCAAACGCCGTGAAGGCGTCGAAGCGAAAAACGCCGCCGAAAGCGAAATCTTCCGCGCGGAAAAGTTCATCAGCGAAAGCGGCGATAAAATTCCTGCCGACGCCAAAACGCGCGTCAATGCGCTGATCGCAGATGTGCGCACCGCGATTGACGGCGGCGATGCGGATAACATCCGTAACGCGACCAACGCGCTCGGTTCATACCTCCAGCAGGTTGGCGCGGCGATGTACGAACAGCCCAACGCAGCAGGTGAAGCGACCGATAATGGCAGCAATGGCGCGGCGAACAATGGTAAGAGCGGCGAAGATGTTGTCGATGCCGAATTCACCGAAGCCTAAGCCATAACCTTTTCTTTCCGGCGGGGCGTTCCATGCAAAATGTGGGAATGCCCCGTCTTGCATTGTACGTGCTGGCGAAACAGTCGATGGACTTGTCGCGTCAGCCGTTTGCACTGTCTGGGTTGAACGCAAATGATTTCATGTGGGAACGAAGATGGCACAAGACTACTATGAAGTATTGGGCGTTCCGCGCGGCGCCTCTCAACAGGATATCAAGACGGCGTTTCGCAAACTGGCGCGTGAATATCACCCGGATGTGAGCAAGCACCCGAACGCTGAAGCCAAGTTCAAAGAGATCAACGAAGCCTACGAAGTGCTTTCGGACGACGATAAGCGCGCCCGTTATGATCGGTTTGGCGCGGCAGGGGTTTCGGGCAACGGCGGCGCGGGCGGATACAGTCCGTTTGAAGAAATTTTTGAAGAATTCTTCAGCAATCTCGGCGGCATGCGCGGCGCGCAGCGTCGGCGCGGACCGCGTCCTGGCGCAGATCGTCATGTCGATGTCACCGTGACGTTTGAAGAAGCCATCTTCGGCATCGAACGCGAAGTCGAGTTCGACCGCCTGCAAACGTGCGACGTCTGTCATGGCAACGGCGCCGAACCCGGTACACAGTTGCAGAAATGCAGCCAATGCGCCGGCACGGGCGAAGTGCGCAGCGTGCAGCAGACCTTTTTAGGTCCGATGGTGCAGGTCAATACCTGCCCGCGCTGCAACGGACGCGGTGAAGTGATCCCCACGCCGTGCCACAACTGCAAAGGGGCGGGTAAAACGCGCGACAAAGTGACGCTCGGCGTACAAATCCCGCCCGGCGTGCGCGAAGGATTGCAAATCCAGATTCGCAACGAAGGCGACCCGGGTGATGCGGGCGCGCCGAACGGCAATCTGTACGTCGTCGTGCATGTGCAGCCGCACGAATATTTCAAGCGCAAAGACAACGATGTGGTGCTGGAAATTTCAGTCAATGTCGCACAGGCGGCGTTGGGCGACAAAATCGATGTGCCGACGGTCGATGGCGATGTCGAACTGGTCATCCCGGCTGGCACACAAAGCGGCAAACAGTTCCGCCTGCGGGGCAAGGGCATTCCGCGTTTGCGTACCGATGGCACCAACAGCGGACGTGGCGATCAACTAGTCTTGGTCGCGGTCGAAGTGCCGACCAAGCTCACCGATGAACAGCGCCGCCTGTTCGAACAGTTGGGCAAAACCATGGGGCGCGAAGTGCAGCCGCAAAAAAACGGTAAGGGCTTCTTCGACCGTGTGATCGACTTCATCTCTGGAGAACAGAATTAGCGTGTCACAGTGGATCGAAATTTCGATGAGCGTCGATGGCGAATCTGCCGAGGCGGTCGCCGCGCTGCTCAATCGCTACGGTTATCAGGGCGTCGCTGTCGAACACGAAGGCATACCGCCCGATAAACTCGATGAGGATGAACTGCCGCCGCCGACACACATGACGGTGCGCGCCTATCTGCCGCTCGATGACACTATCGACCAGGTCAAGGCGCAGCTCGAGACCGCGCTCGGTTATATGAACATGATGTACCCGATGCCCATGCCGACGTATCAGCTTGTCGATGAGCAGGATTGGGCGGAAGCGTGGAAGGTACATTATCACCCCGTGCGTATCGGCAAACGCCTGCTCATCCGCCCGCAGTGGGTACAGATGCACATACCGGAAGGAGTGATCGATATTTCGCTTGACCCCGGTATGGCGTTTGGGACCGGCACGCACCCGACGACGCAGCTTTGTCTGGAAGCGCTGGAAGATTATGTCAAGCCCGGTATCGGCGTGCTTGATCTGGGTACCGGCTCTGCGATTTTAGCAATAGCGGCGGCGAAACTCGGTGCGGCGCATGTGCTGGCGCTCGATATCGACCCCGTCGCGGTCAGCGTGGCGCAGAAAAACGTCGCAGACAGCGGCACTTCTCAACTGATCACAGTACAGGAAGGCAGCCTGGAATCGGTCGTCACCTCGGCACGGCGTTTTGACCTGATCGTCGTCAATATTCTGGCACGCATCATCATCCAGATGTGCGACCAGCATTTAGGCGAAGTCGTTCGTCCGGGTGGCAGCGCGATTTTTAGCGGCATCATCCAGGATCAGGCAGACGACGTCGATGCGGCGTTGATCAAGACCGGCTTGGAGATCGTCAATCGACGTATTCAAGGCGATTGGGTCGCCATCGAAGCGCGACGCCCGCATCAATAACCCGTGAAAGCGGGTCAGCACAAAGTATAGAACACCTGTAGCATAATACCCCCAATATTTTGGGGGAATATGCGTGCAATAGAGCGTATACTAGTGGGAATTCGTATACGGAAAAAGCACGGAGCGGTGAATTACCTACGCTCCGTTTCGTTTTCCATATTGAAGTGGTGAAACATGGCAGTACAGCACGTGAAAGATCAACGGGCGCAGCAAGTCACTGGGTTGACGGCAGCGCAGGTGGAAGAAAGCAGACGGTTACACGGCAGCAACATCCTCACCCCGCCTAAACGCGACCCGTGGTGGAAACTCTATCTCGAAAAATTTGAAGACCCGGTCATTCGCATCCTGCTCGTAGCGGCGGCGATCACCATGATCGTTGGCTTGGTCGATGGTCATATCGCGGAAGGGATTGGCATCATCATCGCCATTCTGCTTTCGACGACCCTGGCATTTGTCAATGAATATCGCGCCAAACGTGAATTCGACGTGCTGAACAAGGTCAACGATGACGCCGCGACTCAGGTCATCCGCGATGGCGTGTTCACGGTCGTACCCCGTAAAGACCTGGTCGTCGGTGATGTCGTGCTGATCGAAGCGGGGGACGAAATTCCCGCCGATGGGCGCATAATTGAAGCCGTCTCGCTCCAGGTCAACGAATCGCTGCTCACCGGCGAGTCACTGCCCGTGCATAAAGTCGTCGCACAAGGCACACCGGAAAACGGCATTGCGTTCCCGGAAACCGAAGTATTTCGCAGCACGCTCACCGTGGACGGGCGCGGCATGTTTGAAGTGACTGCCGTCGGTGATAAGACCAAAATCGGAGAAATTGCGCGCGAAGCCATCACCGAAACCGACGACGTGACCCCGCTCAACGCCCAGTTGGATCGATTGAGCAAGCTGATCGGCGTGGTCGGCTTTGCCGTCGCGGCGTTCACCTATATCGCGTTGGTACTGCGCGGCGCGGTCGTCGGTGATTTAATGTTGACCGGCGCGAACTGGTTCTTCATCCTCGTGCTGACATGCGGGGTGCTGATCGCCGGTGTGCGTGTGTGGCTGCCGATCGTGTTTGATGGCTTTGAACTCGCCGGGCGCGACATCGAGACGCCGCGCTGGATGCAAAACAACCGCTTATCCGCCTGGTTGATCAATAT
>Ga0224723_1001796_pt1 | contig 12601 bp, 11 predicted proteins | sample Balambano_FR2_Me_FD_161647 | JGI IMG/M metagenome (GOLD analysis project Ga0224723, IMG submission 161647) | Freshwater sediment microbial communities from Lake Towuti, South Sulawesi, Indonesia - Balambano_FR2_MetaG | ecosystem: Environmental > Aquatic > Freshwater > Lake > Sediment | place...
CGGCTGACCCATGGCCTACGTGCCCGCCAACAACTGGCTGATCGCCTTCGCGGTGCTCGCCGGTGCCGCGCTGCTGCTGAGCCTGCTGTTCGCGCTGCTGTTCGTATGGGTCGCCCGCCGCTTCTTCCAACTCGCGCCGCAGCGGGCACTCGCTTTCTCCTTCGCCACCCAGGCGGTGCTCATCCTCGCCGCGTGGCTTGCCATCGAAGACCCGCGCGACGGCTTGCGCTTCTACATCTTCATCCTCGCCCCCGTCGCGCTCGTGCACCTGCTGCTTGCCCCGTTCATCCGCAAAGCCTGAAACCATGCCCAAGCGCACCGACATCAAATCCATCCTGATCATCGGGGCAGGGCCCATCGTGATCGGCCAGGCGTGCGAGTTCGACTATTCGGGGGCGCAGGCCTGCAAGACGCTGCGTGCCGAGGGTTTTCGCGTGATCCTGGTGAATTCCAACCCGGCGACGATCATGACCGATCCGGGCCTGGCCGATGCCACCTATGTCGAGCCGATCACGCCGGAGGTCGTGGAGAAGATCATCGCGAAAGAGCGGCCCGATGCGCTGCTGCCGACCATGGGCGGGCAGACCGCGCTGAACACGGCCATGAAACTGGCCGATGCCGGGGTGCTGGAGAAATACGGCGTGGAGATGATCGGCGCCCGGCGCGACGCCATCGACAAGGCCGAGGACCGCCAGAAATTCCGCGACGCGATGGCGGCGATCGGCATCGAAAGTCCGAAATCGGTGATCGCGCATTCCATGGAGGAGGCGCGCGCGGCCCTTGCCGCGGTCGGCCTGCCCTGCGTCATCCGCCCCAGCTTCACGTTGGGCGGCACCGGCGGCGGCATCGCCTATAACCGCGAGGAGTTCGAGGCGATCGTGCAGGCCGGCCTCGATGCCAGCATGACCACCGAGGTGCTGGTGGAGGAGAGCGTCGTCGGCTGGAAGGAATTCGAGATGGAGGTCGTGCGCGACCGCGCCGACAACTGCATCATCGTCTGCTCGATCGAGAATCTTGACCCGATGGGCGTGCACACTGGCGATTCGGTCACGGTCGCACCAGCGCTGACGCTGACCGACAAGGAATACCAGCGGATGCGCGATGCCAGCATCGCGTGCCTGCGCGAGATCGGCGTCGATACCGGGGGGTCGAACGTGCAGTTCGCCGTCGATCCCGATACCGGGCGCATGCTGATCATCGAGATGAACCCGCGCGTGTCGCGCAGCTCCGCGCTGGCCAGCAAGGCCACCGGCTTTCCCATCGCCAAGGTCGGGGCACGTCTGGCGGTGGGCTACACGCTGGATGAGCTCGCCAACGACATCACCAAAGTCACGCCCGCATCCTTCGAGCCCACCATCGACTACGTGGTGGTGAAGATCCCGCGCTTCACCTTCGAGAAGTTCCCCGGCACGCCGGCCACGCTGACCACCAGCATGAAGAGCGTGGGCGAGGCGATGGCAATCGGCCGGAGCTTCGCCGAGGCGTTGCAGAAGGGGCTCCGCAGCTTGGAAACCGGGCTGTCGGGGCTCGACGAGGTGGAGGTGTTGCAGGGTGCCGATCGCGGCGCGCTGCTGTCGGCGCTCTCCACCCCGAAGCCCGACCGCGTGCTGGCGGTGGCGGAAGCTTTCCGCGCCGGCATGACGGTGCAGGATGTATTCGCCGCCTCGAAATTCGATCCATGGTTCCTGGGCGAGATCCTCAAGCTCGTCGAGACGGAAGCGGGTGTGCGCGCGCGCGGGCTGCCGGGCGAGGCACGTGCGCTGCACCGGTTGAAGGCGATGGGTTTTTCCGACCGCAGGCTTGCCATGCTGACCGGCCGCACCGAGGCGGCGGTCGCGACGCTGCGCGCGAAACTCGGCGTGCAGCCGGTGTTCAAGCGCATCGACACCTGCGCGGCCGAGTTCGCCTCCGCCACGCCGTACATGTACTCGAGCTACGAGGGCTTCGGCCAGCCGGGCGCCTGCGAATCCGACCCCACCGACGCGCAGAAGGTGATCATCCTGGGCGGGGGTCCGAACCGCATCGGCCAGGGCATCGAGTTCGACTATTGCTGCGTGCACGCCGCCTACGCCATCCGCGAACTGGGCCATGAGGCGATCATGGTCAACTGCAACCCGGAGACGGTCTCCACCGACTACGACACATCGGACAGGCTGTACTTCGAGCCGCTGACCGCCGAGGATGTGATCGCCATCGTGCGGCGCGAGCAGGCGCGCGGCCGGCTTCTGGGCTGCATCGTGCAGTATGGCGGGCAGACACCGCTGAAACTCAGCCAGGCACTCGCGCGCGAGGGCATCCCGATCCTGGGCACGACCGCCGATGCCATCGACATCGCCGAAGACCGCGAGCGCTTCCAGCTGCTGCTGAAAACGCTCGGCCTGCGCCAGCCAGCCAACGGCATCGCGCGATCGGCCGAGGAGGCGGAACGCATCACCGAGGAGATCGGGTATCCCGTGGTCATCCGCCCCAGCTATGTGCTGGGCGGGCGCGCGATGGAGATCGTGCACGATCGCGCGCAGCTGCACCGCTACATGAAGGACGCGGTGAAGGTCTCGGGCGACAACCCCGTGCTGATTGACCGCTATCTGAACGACGCCATCGAGGTGGATGTGGACTGCATCGCCGATGGCCAGAGCGTGTACGTCGCCGGCGTGATGGAGCATATCGAGGAAGCCGGAATCCATTCCGGCGATTCCGCGTGTAGCCTGCCACCCTACACGCTGGCGCCCGCGATGATCACCGAACTGAAGGTGGAAACCGAAGCGCTGGCCAAGGCGTTGCAGGTCAAGGGCCTGATGAACGTGCAATACGCGATCAAGGACGACATGGTGTTCGTGCTGGAGGTGAACCCGCGCGCCAGCCGCACCGTGCCGTTCGTTGCCAAGGCCACCGGCGTGCCGGTGGCCAAGATCGGCGCCTGGGTGATGGCCGGCCGCCCGCTCTCCGACTTCAAGCTCGACGACGAGGCGATCAGCCGCCATGTCGCGGTCAAGGAAGCGGTGTTCCCCTTCAACCGCTTCCCCAATGTCGATGTAATCCTCGGGCCGGAGATGAAATCGACCGGCGAGGTCATGGGCCTCGACACCAGTTTCGAACGCGCCTTCCTGAAATCACAGCTCGGCGCCGGCGTGAAACTGCCGCGGGCCGGCACGGCCTTCGTCAGCGTCAAGGATGCCGACAAGACCGCCGCGATCGGCATGGCCCGCCGCCTGGTCGAGATGGGTTTTTCCGTGCTGGCCACGCGTGGCACCGCCGGTGCCATCCGCGACGCAGGGCTGCCGGTGACCACCGTGAACAAGGTGCTGGAAGGCCGCCCGCACTGCGTGGACCGGATCCTGTCGGGCGAGATCCAGCTGGTCATCAACACCAGCTCAGGCGCCCAAGCCGTGGCCGACAGTTTCGACATCCGCCGCAGCGCGCTGACCCACAACGTGCCGCACTACACCACCGTGGCGGGGGCCCGGGCGGCGGTGCACGCCATCGCCGCCCTTCGCGCCGGGACGCTTGAAGTGGCCCCACTCCAGTCCTACTTTGGCGGATCGTATTGATCGCATGCCGGCCCGCCCCGCAAGGCGGGCCACAGGGCGTTGCCCCGGATGCAAAGGAGTGCCGTGCCGTGCAGAAGTTCCCGATGACCGCCGACGGGCTTTCCCGCCTTGAGGAGGAACTGAAGCACCTGAAATCGGTTGAGCGCCCCGCCGTGATCCGCGCGATCGCGGAGGCGCGCACGCACGGTGATCTTTCCGAGAACGCCGAGTATCACGCCGCGCGCGAACGTCAGAGCTTCATCGAAGGCCGCGTCGCCGAGCTCGAAACCATCATCTCGGCCGCCGAGGTGATCGACATCTCGCGCCTGTCGGGGTCGAACGTCATGTTCGGCGCCAAGGTCACGGTGGTCGATCAGGACACCGACGAGGAGAAGACTTTTCAGCTCGTCGGCACCCACGAAAGCGACATCAAGGTCGGCCGCCTGTCGATCAGCTCGCCGCTGGCGCGGGCGCTGCTGGGCAAGAAGAAAGGCGATTCCGTCGAGGTGCCCGCGCCGGGTGGCAGCAAGACCTACGAGATTCTGCACGTCGCCTTCGCCTGACGCGGTCGCTAGCAGGCTGCTCTAGGCCATTGCCCCCGGCCCGGGCGTGCCTGCGGCCGGGCACTTGCCGAGGATGATCATGCCGAGTGCTTCGTCCTTCGAAATGTCGGCCACGCGCGCGCTGCCCACCATGGCCCCGTTCTTCATCACGCTGATCCGATCGGCCAGATCGAATACGTCGTGGATGTCGTGGCTGATCAGGAAGATGCCGACACCTTCCTTCTTCAGCTGAAGGATCAGCTCGGCCACCTGCTGCGTCTCGGCGGGACCCAGCGCGGCGGTCGGCTCGTCCATGATCAGGATCTTCGCGTTGAAATGGATCGCGCGCGCGATGGCCACCGACTGGCGCTGGCCGCCGGAAAGCGCGCGCACGGGTTCCTTGAAGCGGCGGAAGTGCGGATTGAGGCGGGCCATCACCTGGCGGGCGGCGGCTTCCATCGCCACGTCGTCCAGCGTGCCCCAGCGCGTGACCAACTCGCGGCCCAGGAAGATGTTGCCGGCGGCGTCTATGTTGTCGGCCAGCGCCAGTGTCTGGAAGATCGTCTCGATGCCGTAGCGCCTGGCGTCGCGTGGGGAGGCGATGTGCGCGACCTCGCCGTTCACGCGGATTTCGCCGGCATCGGCGCGATAGGCGCCGGAGAGAATCTTGATCAGCGTCGATTTGCCCGCGCCGTTGTGCCCCAGCAGCCCGACCACCTCGCCGGGATGCAGATCGACGCTGACGTCATCCACCGCCTTGATGCCGCCAAAGGCGATCGAGATGTTCTCCATCGCGACAAGCGGCGTGCGCGCCTGCATCAGCGGATGCCTCGGCGATAGATCGTATCGACCCACACGGCCGCCACCAGCACGCAGCCCACCACGATGTTCTGCAGCGGCGCATCGACGCCCAGCAGCACCATGCCCGACTGCAGCGACTGCATCACCAGCGCGCCAAGCATCGCACCCGCGATGGTGCCGGAACCACCGGCCAGCGAGGTGCCGCCGATCACGGTCGCCGCGATCACATAAAGCTCGTCGAGCTGGCCGGCCGCGTTGGTCGCCGCATTCAGCCGCGCGGTGGAAATGCACGCGGCGATGCCGGCCAGCCCGCCCATCACCGCGAACACCAGCATCAGCGTGCGCCGGGTGTTGACGCCGGAGAGTTCCGCCGCCTCCGGGTTGCCGCCGATCGAGAACACGTAGCGGCCGAAGCGCGTGCGCGTGGCGATGATGGTCATGACAATGCCGATGCCGATCGCGACCAGCACCGGCACGGCCAGACCATGCGCGATGAACAGGCCGCCCGGGGGCCACGCCAGCCCTTGGGCCTCCGCCATCCGCCGGGCGATGCCCATCGGCAACGGATAGGCGTTGGCCACCGCCACTGCGCCCAGTACCACGCCGCAGGCGATGGAGATCACCAGCGCTTCCGCCCACACCGGGCGCACGTGGAAGCCGAATTTCTCGCGCCGCCTTCGGATCAGCCACAGCCCGCTGGCGATGGCCGCGCAGGCCACCGCACCGATGATCCAGGATGCCGTGGCCCCGATCGCGCCATCGATGCCGCCCCCCAGTTTGCGGAAGCGGCCATCCATCGGCGCCACCGTCTGGCCCTGCGTGACCCACCAGGCGGCACCGCGCCAGATCAGCAGCCCGCCCAGCGTGACGATGAAAGAGGGGATGGCGAGGTAGGCCACCAGCACGCCCTGCAGGACGCCCAGCGTGCCGCCGATCGCAACCGCCGCCAGCATCGCGACCAGCCATGTCGCCGGATGCTCCAGCCCCAGCAGCTCCGGCAGCAGGCGGGCCTGCAGCACGCCGATCAGCATGCCGGTGAAGCCCAGCAGCGAACCGACCGACAGGTCGATGTTGCGGCTGACGATCACCAGCACCATGCCGCAGGCCATGACCGCGATCGAGGCGGTCTGCACGGAGAGGTTCCACAGATTGCGCGGCGTCAGGAACGCGCCGGCGGAAAGCAGGTCGAAGCCGATCCAGATCACCGCCAGCGCGCCCAGCATTCCCAGCAGGCGCGGGTCGATCTCCAGCTCGCGAAGGCGCGCCGAAAACTTCACCCGCAGGCCGGCGCCCGCCCTGCCGGCACACCCTGGCACACCGCCGTGCGCGGGGCCCAGCCAGCATCGATCACCACGCCCAGATTGTCGCGCGTGATCGGCACCGGGCGCAGGAATTTTGCGGTCATGGCGGCGCGCGAGGGGCCCTGGTTCCAGCTGACCGAGTCGGGGATCTCGTTCAGCTTCGCCCCGCCCGCCAGCCGCACCGCGATCTCGCCGGCGTTGCGGCCGAGTTCGCGTGCATCCTTCCAGATGGTCACCGTCTGGGTGCCCAGCGCGATGCGGTTCAACGCCGCGCGGTCGGCATCCTGGCCGGAAACCGGCACGCTGCCCGCCATCCCCTGCGCCGCCAGTGCGGCGATCGCGCCGCCGGCCGTGCCGTCGTTCGCCGCCACCACCGCGTCGATGCGGTTGTTGTTGCGAGTCAGCATCTGTTCCATGTTGCGCTGCGCGTTCGCCGGCAGCCAGCCATCGGTGAACGCCTCGCCCACGTTGCGGATGCGGCCGGCATCGATGTGCGGCTTCAGGATTTCCATCGATCCCTGGAACAGGAAGTTGGCGTTCGGGTCGGCGCTGGATCCCTTGATGAAGGCATAGTTGCCCTCGGGCCTCGCGCCCAGGATGGCGCGGGCCATCATCCGTCCCACCTCGACATTGTCGAAGGTCAGGTAGAAGGCCTGCGGGATTTCAATCAACCGGTCATAGCCGACCACCGCGATGCCCTCGTTCAGCGCCTTCTCGACTGCCGGGCGCACGGCCTGGGCATCCTGCGCCAGCACGATAAGCGCCTTCACGCCGCGGGCGATCAGGCTTTCGATGTCGGTGAGCTGCTTGGCCGGCGAGGACTGCGCATCGGCCGAGAGGTATGTGCCGCGCGCGGCATCGATCGCCGCCCTGATCGCCGCCTCGTCGGTCTTCCACCGTTCCTCCTGGAAATTCGACCACGACACGCCGACCACGGGGCCACGCGCCTGGGCACGCAAAATGGATGGAGCGGCGACAAGGGCGGTGGCCGCCAGCACGGTGCGACGGAGCATTGAGAATTCCTCCCGATTGGCGCGCTGGGGGTGCGCGCATTGCCCGCGATGATGCCGGAAGCGGCAGGCGGCCTGTCAAGCGTCGCGCAGCATCCAATCCAGGATCAGGGGTACCTCAGCCACCATCATGGCGTAGCCGTATTCGGTGCGGCAGCCACATGCCTGCGCAGCGCGGAGCAGCGGTGTATCGACGCGGTTGACGATATCGAACACCATGCCGTCACGGGGGATCAGCGATTCGTCGCAGGGCAAGGTTTCGTCCTGGCCCATGCCGGCGGGTGTGCAGTTCACCAGCAGGCTGCTGTCGCCAAGCCCGACGGCAGCCGACACCGCGGGGAAATGGCGCATGACATCACCCACCAGCGCGGCGGCGCGGGCGGCGTCGGTGTCGTGCACCATGATCGCGGCTGGTGCCTCGGCGGCGATCGCCATGGAAACCGCGCGGCCCGCGCCGCCGGCGCCAAGCAGCTGCACGTGCTGCCCACGCATCGTCATACCCGCCGCGCGCGCGGCCAGAACGAACCCCGCGCCGTCGCAGTTGCCCGCATGCCAGCCCGCGCCGGTCGGCCGCAGCATGTTGGCCGAGCCTGCAAGCTTGGCGGCTTCGTCGTGCGCCGCCGCCGCCGCGAACCCCGCCACCTTGTGCGGGATCGTCAGCACCAGGCCGGCCAGGTTCTCGACATGACGCGCGCCATCCAGGAAGCCCGCGAACCGCCCGGGCGCCACCTGCATCGACAGATACAACGCATTGGCGCCGCGTGCGGCGATCGCCGCTTCGTATTCCGCGAATCCCTGGATGTGGTCGGTGGGGTAGCCGGCGATCACGATCAGCTGAGTCGTGCCGTCGGGTGTCATCGGGTGGCCAGCACCAGGGGGTCGTGCATCGCAACATCCTGCGCGCGGAACCACAGGCGCAGGGTGACGCGTTCGCCCCGGCCGTGCCCGGGCGCTTCGGCCTGCAGCTGCACGGCGTGGCTGGTATTGTCCTCGAACCGGAAGCGCCCCAGCGCATCGGTGGTGGCGCGCGCCCGGGCCTCGTTGGTGATGAAGCTGCGGTTGAACAGCGTGACCGTCGCACCGGGCACCGGCTGGCCGGCCTGATCGACCACGCGGCCTTCGATCTGGCCATTGGCATTGGCCGCGACATAAAGATTCCAGCCGCTGATCAGTACCGCCAGAACACCCGGCACCACGACCCAGCGGTTCCGCATCCAGCGCAGGCTCATCCCTTGGTCGCCCCGCGTGTCAGGCCCTGGATGAATTCCTTCTGTGCCATCAGGAAAACGAAGATGCCAGGCACCAACACCATCACCACGAAAGCGTAAAGCGCGCCGGTCGTGTCCTCCAGGTAGGAGAGAAACCGGGCAAGGCCCAGCGGCAGCGTCTGCATGGTGGCGTCTCGCGTAATGATCAGCGGCCACAGGAAACTGTTCCACGACCAGATGAAGGCCAGGATCACGTTGGTGGCGATGGCGGGTTTCGACAGCGGCAGCATCACGTGCGTGATGATGCGCCATTCGGAAAGCCCATCCATCCGCGCGGCATCCACCAGGCTGCGGGGCACCGCCTCGAACGCGGCCTTGTAGATGAAGATGCAGACGATGGTCGAAAGCAGCGGCAGCGCCAGGCCCAGATGCGTGTTCAACAGGCCAAGCCGCGCGGTGATCAGATAGGCGGGGATGATCGTGGCCTGGAACGGGATCAGCATGCACGACAGCAGCAGCAGGATCACCAGGCGCTTGGCCGGGAAGTGGCGCGTCAGCGCATAGCCCGCCAGCGCGTTCAGCACCACGTTGCCGATCACCGCCAGCGCCGAGACGATGATGCTGTTCAGCAGATAGCGCGGGAAAGGAATCAGGTACCAGACATCGACGAAGTTGAAGAGGTGGGGTGCCTCGGGCAGCAGCCGCGGCGGCCAAGCATAGATGTTCTCGTTGGTGATGGCAGTCTTGGCGACCCAGTAGAACGGGATCAGCATGATCGCGCTGACCACGATCAGCACGGCGTGGCGTGCCCAGGGGAAGCGGCGGGTCATTGCGGGAACGCCCTCACCCTGTCCCTCTCCCGCCCAAGCGCGGGAGTGGGGACCGATCACGGAGAGTGCCGTACCGTCCCCTCTCCCGCGCTTGGGCGGGAGAGGGACAGGGTGAGGGTCGCGCCACGCAACCCACCTCAATCCCGCTCCACCGCCCCTGCATTCCCGCCGGCGGCGCGGTTGGCAAGAAACGTCAGGAACAGCAGCAGCAGGAACTGTACGACGGTGACTGCGGCGGCGTAGTCGAACTTCGTCTGGCCGAAGCCGAGCTTGTAGATATAGGTGATCAGCAGCTCGGTCGCGTGGCCTGGCCCGCCATTGGTCATGATGTAGACCAGGTCGAAACTGGTGAAACTGTTCAAGAGCGCGATCACCGCGCAAAGGAACAGGCTGGGCCGCAGCATCGGCAGCGTGATGCGCGTGAACCGGGCGAATGCGGGCGCGCCATCGATGCGCGCAGCCTCGTACAGGTGGGTGGGGATCGCCTGGAGCCCGGTCAGCAGGACGATCATGTAGAAGCCGAGGATCTGCCAGATTTCCGTGGCGATCACCGACGGCAGCGCCAGCGCGAAACTGGAAAGGAAGCCCAGCGGCCGGTCGATGATGCCCGCGGATCGAAGCACCCAGTTGATGAAGCCGCCGCGCTCGTCATACATCCAGCGCCAGACGATGCCGACAGCCACCGTCATCAGCGGGTACGACAGGAACACGATGGTGCGATAGACGCTGGCACCCTTCAGGTCGCTGTTGACCAGCAGCGCGATGCCAAGGGCCAGCACGATGCCGATCGGCGCCGCAGCGATCCAGACCAGGGTGTTCCACAGCGCCTGCCAGAACACCTCGTCGTAGAACAGCATCTCCTCGTAGTGCTCGAAGCCCACCCAGCGGGCCGGCCGCATGGGCGACCAGCTCTGGAACGACAACACCGCGTTCCAGCCCAGCGGGGCCAGGCGATACAGGAAGAAGATCAGCAGCGACGGCGCCAGGAAGCAGACGACGAGGGCGAGCTCGCGCGTGCGCTTCCTGGCGTACCAGCTGGTCACCTCAGCTGCGCGAAAGTTCCCGCGCCACGCGCCGTTCGGCATCGGCCAGCGCCTGGCGTGCGGTCTTCCGCCCCAGCAGCGCGTTCTGCATCTCCGGCCAGAATGCATCCTTGATGCGCGCGTCGTTCGGCAGCCGCCAGTTGCCGGTCATGCGATCCGTGTGCTCGATCTGCGTGCGCAGGATCTTCTCCAGCGTCGGGTCCTCGACGGCGAGTTTCGCCAGCAGCGCGCGATCGACCGCGGTGTTGCCGGTGAGGATTTTCCGCTCGTTGGCGAACAGCCCGGCCTGGGTGTCGCTGGTGACGTGCTTCACGAACGCCCAGGCAAGATCGGGGTTCTTCGAGGCTCGCGAAATGCCAAGCCCATGGCTGTTCGGGGTGGCCCAGTTGCCGGGCATGTGGGCGGCGCCGATCGTTTCACTGTTCACCCAGCTGCCTTGCCCCTTGACGAAGAAATAGGCGGGGCTGTGGGCGTGCAGCATGCCCACGTTGCCGGCGGCGAAGGCGCCGTTCGGCTCCACCCAGCGGCCGGTCCAGGAAATCTTGTTGATGGCGCCGGTATCGCTCGCCCGCGCGAGCTTCTCCAGCACCTCGACTGCCTTCGGCGTGTTGAAGGCCGGCTTGGCAAGATCTGGCGTCAGCAGTTCCACGCCGTTCATCTTGAACAGCGGCCAGTAGAGCCAATCGAAGTTCAGCGTCAGGAAGCCGGTGGTGTCCGCGCTCGCCATCTTCGCCGCGAACGCCAGGATGTCGTCGAAACTCTGTGGGGGGCCGGCAAGGCCCGCGCGCTGGAACATCGGGCGGTTGAAGAACAGCAGCGTCTTGGTGATGTAGAACGGCACCATGAAGTTGCGCTCTGTGTAGGTCCAGTTCGCCAGGTATTCGGCGTTGAATCGGCCGCGCATGTCGGCATCGGCGGCGATGCGGGGAGTCATGTCCAGCAGCACGTTGTTGGCGGCGTATTCCAACCACAGCGTCCCTTGCGTGTTGATCACGTCGGGCGGCGTGCCGGCGGCGAGCTGCGTCTGGTAGAAGGCCGGCAGTTCCGGCCCCTTCTTGTCCAGCCACTCCACCTCGGCGCCTGGGTTGGCGCGCTGGAAACTCTCGATCCAGCGCTTCACCAGGGCTTCCTGGTCGATCAGGTTCCAGGTCAGGAAACTGATTCTTTGGCGCGGCTGCGCGATCGCCGGCGCGGCAAGCGCGGCGGCGGTCGTGGCAAGCACGGTACGGCGACGGAGCATTGTTCGGTTCCTCCCAAGAACGCGTTGTTGCGACGTTAGACCGGACCCGCCGCCGTCGGCCAGTGCAGCGTGCGGCCTTCGCGGGCTGACTGCTCGGCCAGCAGGCAGCCCAGCACGGCGGCGCGCCCCTGCTCGGGCGTCACCAGCGCGCGACCCTCGCGGAAACCCCGGATCGCGGCCTCCGCCTGGGTCGCCAGTTCATGCACTTCGCCCGATCTGTCGAAGGCGATCGCCTCGCCCCGCTCGCCCGGCGCGGCGCGGCCGCGGAACAGTGCAAGGCTCGCCTGCGCGGTTTCGGCGCGGTCCATCGCCGCCGACCACAGCGCGCGGATCGATCCTGCCTCGCCAATCACGCTGACGGCCAGGTGATGCTCGAAACCCGCGACAGTGGTGTTGATGCTGGCCAAGGCGCCGTCGGCGAAGCGCAACGTCACGTCAAGCGCGCGCGGCATGTGCGGTTCGCCCAGCGCATCGGCGCGGATGGTGGCGGGCAGGCCCGAGGCGGCCAGCCACCATAGCGCGAGATCGAAATGGTGCACCGTCTCCTCCAGAATCCAGGACCCGACGCGCGTGGAATCATAGCGCCAGCCGTCGGTGCCGGTGCGGTAGGGAAAGCGGAACAGTTCTACGTTTACGTGCTGCGGCTTGCCGATCGCGCCTTCGGTGATCAGAGTGCCGATCCGGCCCCACTGGGTCGAAAGCCGCAACTCGTGTCCGATCGTCAAAACCTTGCCGGAGCGCTGCGCCGCCGCGACCAGCGCATCGCACTCGGCCGCGGAAAGCGCCATGGGTTTTTCCAGCAGCACATGCTTGCCGGCGGCAAGGGCCGTCAGCGCGATCTCCGCGTGCAGGTGATTGGGTGCTGCGACCACCACCCCCTCGATGGTGGAGTCGGCCACCACCCCGCGCCAGTCGGCGACGATCCTGGCGTCCGGCCAGTCGGTGCCGGCCTGCGTGCCGGATGTGGCGATCGCCGCAAGCCGCGCAGATGGCGCCGCGGCAATCGCGCGGGCGTGGTGGCGGCCCCAGGCGCCGTACCCGACCAGCCCGACCTGCATCGGCGCGCTCACAGCCGCGCCCCCGAGACGCTGTCGAACAG
>Ga0224723_1001797_pt1 | contig 12598 bp, 9 predicted proteins | sample Balambano_FR2_Me_FD_161647 | JGI IMG/M metagenome (GOLD analysis project Ga0224723, IMG submission 161647) | Freshwater sediment microbial communities from Lake Towuti, South Sulawesi, Indonesia - Balambano_FR2_MetaG | ecosystem: Environmental > Aquatic > Freshwater > Lake > Sediment | place...
GTAGATAGGCAGCGAATAATCTGCATAATAGCCTTCTACGGAGTAGATAGGCGGCAAAGATCTGTATATTTTCCGCTTTACCCAATGCACCTGTACGTTAAAGCTTCGGTACGTCACGGGGGGCGGTGACGGCACCCTATGGGCGTTTGCTAAGAAAATTTGCTCCCACAGTTGACAAGTAGCATTTGTACCAGTAGTCTTTTACACTAAGCCGTTTGCACAAGCGGCGGTTCACTCAGGACTCGAAAATCTCGGCGCTGTCCGTAGGTGCTAGCAACACCCACGAACAGCTAACCCCGCAAATCTAGCAGGCAGATTGCGAGGCTAGGGTTTATGGTACCCCAGCCCCCTCAGTTTGCACGTTTACCGCGTGGGTGGCTGGGGTTTTCGCGTTCTGTTTCTTAAGTTCACCTAGTAACACAGGAAACAAACGCTATGTTCCAATATCCCGAATCGGACGCCAGTGGAGCGTCCAATCGTCCGCCTGCGTCGTCGTCTAACCGGCAACCTCAGCCCGAACGAGTGCGCCATGTGCTCTATGGCAGTTTGCGAGGGTTAGACCGCGCCATCAAAATTCTGCACAGCCTCGGCTATGCGGATCCGAATGATTGGTGCGATCCGATACCTGTTCCTATTCCTGATGCTGACACTAGCGGTGAGCGTAGCCGTACTGCCGAAGCGCCGAATCAGTGGATGGTGGTGATGGATAAGATTCTGCGGCTGGAGTAATGGGCGATTGTAATCGTTAGTCTTGGCAATCCCTCTTCCAACTTGGGAGAGGGACTTTAAGAAGTGATAAAGCTCGTCTCACCCTCAGTGCTCTGCCCCGGCTATGAGTATCTGGGCAGCGGTGAGGGTTGGCCCGCTGCCAGTTCCGCGGGAAGAAATTCTTACCGATGAGTAACCTAAGGATTGTGGTGGTTTCACAATTGGTAACCAGCCCAAACCTGATTAAACTACCGGCCATAGTTGAAGAGTCAACTTGAGGGCAGTAGTCATGGCGACTTTTACTCAAAATAATCGAGTTCGGCCTTTGCAACGGTTGGGTTTGGGGTTAGGGCTAGTTCTGTTAGCGAGCTGTGCCGAGGTGCCCACGGTTGTATTGCAGGATGATTCCGTCGGAACTGGGTCAGCGCCAATGGTGCTGTCTGAAGTGGAGCAATCAGCCAACCGAGATGCCGTTTTAGCGCCGACAACTGAGGCGGCGGGGTCGGCAGTGGCCAATCCCATAAGTGAACCTGCAACAGATATTGGCCAGCTCACGCCTCAGTTGGTGAGGCAGGCTAGCCTGGTGCTGCTGACCACCAACCTGGACAGCGCTGTAGCCGATGTACAAACCATTGTGCAAAAAGCTGAGGGGGATCTGCTGAGCCTGCAAGACTACCGCTCTCCAGAAGGTACCGCTCACGAAATTACTGTAACTCTGCGCGTTCCCCAAGCGCAGTTAGAGCCTGTTTTGAATAGTATTCGTCCCCTCGGCACGGTGCAGCAGCAAACCTTAACGGCAGAAGATGTCTCGACTCAATTAGTCGATATCGATGCTCGACTCAAAAACCTGCGCCAGTCTGAGGCGGCGCTGCTTAAAATTATGGAGCGTTCGGGAGAGATTTCTCATGTTCTGGAGGTGGCCCGTGAACTCAGCACTGTGCGGGAATCCATTGAACGATTGGCCGCCCAACAACAAGCCTTGCAACGACAAGTCGCCTACGCGCAAATTCACCTGACTTTACAAAGCCCGGTGGCCACCGTTCCACCCCTGCGCCCTGTGCGCGAAACCTTGGACCACACCTGGCAAACGGCAACTCAATCTGTCAAAGCATTCACAGTAAGCGGCCTTAAAATCGGACTTTGGTTGCTGGCCTACAGCCCCTATCTAGTGCTGTTAGCTGCTCTAGGTTATGGTGGCTATCGGTTGTGGTTTGGGCGAGCGTTAGCTTCTAATGCGGTGGAGAATGAAACGGCCTAGGGCAATTTCGGATTGGCGATTTTGGATTTTGGAGAAATTCCCATGGTGCGGTAAGAGTGATTGAAACCCTGCTATTAACTTAAAGCGGGACAGTCTTCAGTTACAGAATCCAGGAGCTAGGAGCTGAAGATAGTGTGACAGCAATACTCCTGGCTTCTAGCTCCTTGTATCTTAAGTACTAGGACGGTAGACCGACTTCTCCTGGGTTCTAGAAACCGGAATTCAGTCCAGGTCGCGCAAATCAAACAGTCTCAAATCAAACAGATTGCTGTTTTTGCCTACTATGCCATTGTTTACACCGCCTTGGTTTTTGAAAAATGGGCTGTCGATGACGCTTTACATTGCCCTGGTGGCCAACCGCAACTGGAAGCAAACCATTGATTTACAACCAGTTACCTACCAAGACCACATCTTTACCGGTTATGGTGGCGTGCCCATTTTTGGTCAGTGGGTTACACCACCCGCGGCCAAGGGAACGATTATTGCCACCTACGGCATCACCGGTAGCCTGGAAAACCAGTGGTTTCTCGAAATTTTGAGGCACAAAGCCTACTATCGTGGTTATGGTGTAGTGCTGTTTGACTGGCGCGCCCATGGCAAAACGGCGGAACTGTCGCCCACCCTCACCTCCGATGGCATCTACGAAGGGGAGGACTACATCGCGCTAGCCGCAGCGGCCAAAACGTTGGGGTGTCCGCCTCCCTACTGGTTTATAGGCTACTCCCTCAGTGGGCAATTGGCGCTATGGGCAGGCAAAGCCGCCATGCAACTGTCAGCAGATACGGCCCTCAGTCGTGCGGATATCGGCGGCGTCGCGGTTGTTTGCCCCAGCTTAGACGCTAACCGCTCTCTGCGTTATTTGATGGCTGACCCACTGGGCCGCTTCTTGGAGCAGTCAATTGCCAGAGAACTCAACCGGCTGGCCCAGCGATTGCACCAGGCCCATCCCGGTGAATTTGATCTGGCCGCGATCGCCAGGGCCGACAGCATTTGGGGTTTCGACCATGAACTGGTTATCCCTCGTCTTGGTTTTGCCAGTGTTGAGGATTACTACGCCGCCAGCAGCCCGCTGCCCTTTCTAAAGGATTTGGACGTTCCTATGCTGATCCTCTATGCCGCCGACGATCCGCTCTTTGCTCCAGCCATCATCCCCGACCTGCAAGCTGCCTGCGCTCATAATCCTTACATTGACCTGGTGCTGACCGACTACGGCGGCCACGTCGGCTACTACAGCGGCACCGCTGGCCAGCGCCAAGCCCGGGATGCCGACCCCTGGTGGGCGTGGAATCGAGCCTTAGACTGGGTAGACAGCCGCTATTCAACGTTCTAGCCGATCTCTATCTCTGTTTTTCGCTCTGCTTTGCACGGGCTACGCCTACGTTCTTCTCTCTTTTCCCTATGCCCTGTCCCTCTGAACCTGGCCCCCACAATTACTACTGGGTTGACCATATCAACCGACTGCGGCACAGCTATCGCGCCCTGCTGGGAGAAGAGCTGGTGAATCCGGCCCTGGATGCCGTAGACGCGGCCAAAATCATTTACCACGCGCCCTATGTAGTAGTTTCCCACGGTACTGAGGTAGATCCAGTCTTTAACTACGGCAATTTAGCCGCGCTGGCGTTGTTTGAACTGTCCTGGGCTGAGCTAACGGCACTACCTTCCCGACAGTCAGCAGAACCCCCAAATCAGGCCGAACGCGCCGAGTTGCTAGCCGCAGTTACAACCCAGGGGTTTATCCGCCATTATTCCGGCATTCGCAAAGCAAAGTCGGGACGGCGGTTTCGCATTAACGATGTCACAGTGTGGAATTTGGTGGATGAGGCTGGCGCTTACTATGGTCAGGCGGCTGTATACAGCCAGTGGGAGTATCTGTAAGGCATTATGGGGATTGCTCGCCGTCCCGCCGCATCAGATAGTCCAAAATTCGATCCATACGTTCCAAGGCCGCCTGGGTAGTGCGCTGAAACTCCAGAAACTCAGCGCGCTGAGCCTGCTGAAGTTGGAAGAAAGACTCAATTGCTGATACTATCCGCTCAATATTGCGTGAGTTTTCGGCGATATTGCGTGAGTTTTCGGCGATCTGTAGGTGATTAAGCCCTATCAGTCTTTCAAGCTGGTCAGCCCGTTCCCCAAAATTTGCATCGGTCATAACGATTGTCCGTGATGTTGCTTAGGTATCTCGTGTCTTAGAGCTTGAGTATGCCCTGGAAAAAACGCAAATTAAATAAACTGTAGGGGCTGACCGCGCACCTCTAAGTTAAGGGTGCCGTGGTCGTACACAACTTGCCCTCCCACAATGGTAACAACCGGCCAACCGGTTAGCGACCAGTCCTCAAAGGGGCTCCAGCCACATTTGGTTTGTAACTCTTCGCGGCGGACGGGTTGGTAGGTGCTTAGATCAACCAGCACCAGGTCGGCATCGTAACCCGGCGCGATACGGCCTTTGTTGGGGATACCGTAGGCTTGAGCTGGCGCGGTAGACATCCAATGGGCCACCTGGGATACAGTGCAGCGGCCCTGCACGGCCTGGGTCAGCATGAGTGGCAAGGAGGTTTCTACCCCTGGCATCCCTGAAGGACTATGGGGATAGCCCTTGGCCTTTTCCTCCAGGGTGTGTGGAGCGTGGTCGGTGGCAATGAAGTCAATCACGCCATCCAGTAGAGCTCGCCAGAGTACCTCGTTATCATGGGCGGTGCGCAGAGGTGGGTTCATCTGAGCCAGGGTGCCGATGAGATCGTAGTCATCTACGGTTAGCAACAGGTGCTGGGGGGTCACTTCAGCGGTTACCCAGGCGGGTTTATCCTGGCGCAGGAGTTCGGCCTCCTCCGCCGTAGACAGGTGCAGAATATGGAGCCGTCGGTGGTACTTCTTGGAAAGTTTGAGGGCTAGTTGAGTCGCCTCTAAAGCGGCCTGGTTGTCTTGAATTTGGGAATGCACCCTGGGGTTGGTTTCCCCGGCAAATAGCTTCCGTCGCTCCACAATCCGAGCCTGGTTCTCAGCATGGACAGCAATCAGCCGGGTGCCGCTGGCAAAGATCGGCTCCAGGTCTGTCTCAGTATCCACTAGCAGCGCCCCGTGGGAGGAGCCCATAAAGATCTTGATGCCGCAAGCGGGATGAGCGGTGTTGAGGTCGGGTAAGTTTTCTGGAGTTGCGCCAATGAAAAAGCCGTAATTTACCAGACACTTCTCAGCAGCCAGGGCCAACTTGGCTTTCAACGCTGCTTGGGTAATGGTCAGGGGCTTGGTGTTGGGCATCTCTAAAAAGGAGGTTACTCCTCCACGGGCACAGGCGCGGGTGGCGGTCGAGAGGTCTTCTTTATATTCCAACCCTGGCTCCCGAAAATGGACTTGAGGATCGATCACGCCAGGGAGCAAGGTAAGGCCAGCAGCCTGAATCTCTCGATAACTACTATCTGGGGGCAGAGCAATGTCTGTACCCACCTCCTTAATTTGGCCCTCCGCTACGCACACATCGCCTCTCAAAAACTCACCGCTGGGCAAGAGAATCTCGGCATCACGAATGACCAAATTAGATGCATTCATAGGGGCGGCATTGACTAAACTACACCCACTTAGCCTAGCGAGAAACTGAGCCTACTTGCTTCCGTTGAGGACTGGCTCAACCATTCTCAACATGAAGCACATTGGTCATAAGAGGATAATGCACTTCAATAAAACTTTAATAAATATGAACAAATCGCGCAAAATCCTGCGGACTCACCTACATATTCTATTGCCTTTTGTAACTATTTTTAGGGTGGTAACCACTTCCATAAGCAATAGGGAAGTATCTAGATGGAGTTGCAGGAGCCTTTGGGTTTCAGTGCTTTTTTCAATTATTTCGTCATTGACCTTCTAGATAAACTAAACCTCCGCACGTTTCAGGAGAATGCTATGTCTCAGATTTCTCAAGCCGTTGTCTTTATCGATACTAACGTTGATGATTTGCGCTCTCTTGTCGATGGCGTTTTATCAGGTATCAATGTTCAATTATTAGCGGCGGATGTAGATGGCATAGTACAAATTACTGATTACCTGCAACAGCAGCCAACCCAAATTATTCACATTGTTTCTCACGGTGCTCCTGGAGTTTTATACCTGGGCAATACGCAACTTGATCTAGATAATTTAGAGAAATATAACTCGGCACTGCAATCCTGGTTCTGGCCCAAAAATTCAAAATCTAAGCCTCAACACTCAGCCCCTAACTTATTGCTCTATGGATGTAATGTTGCGGCTGGCGATGCTGGCGAAGAATTCATTGCAAAACTCCATCGTCTGACTGGAGCGACAATTGCAGCAAGTCCGCAAGCAGTCGGCAATCCAGAGCTTGGTGGCCATTGGGTACTCAACTATCAAGTCGATCTCAATAGCCACAATTCAGAAAAAATTGCTGCGATTCCGTTGGCTTTTTCCCAGGCCATAATAGCGGATTATAGCCATATTTTTGCGTTACCGGGTGCCCGTAGTGCAACAGTTGGTGAGGAGGTGTTTTTAGGTGGTAACTATATTGAACTGGGTATTAGTGGCTTAGGTGACTATGGCACGCTTGGAAATAAACCTGAGGGATTCTTCGGCACCAATGTTCGAGCAAACATTGGCATGAGCGCTGACTTCGACGGTTTCGGCGAAGGAAATGATCTCAAAATGGACTACTTCCTCCCTGGTTCGCCTGAGGAGCGCTGGGTCGTGGATTATAAGCTTGGAGATAGCACATTTACAGGTTCTAACTCTGCCCTAGAAGGGCCAAGCGATATTCCTACCTTAGTAACCAACACTTCTTCAGGTAATACCCTATCAGTCGTTATTGATAGTACGTTTAACAGTGCGCTTAAAGTTGATAAGGTTGTTAGTTTTGATGTTAATGACAAATTCTTCAAAACACAGATTACCTTAACCAATATCTCTGGATCTACGCTAGATAGCGTACGCTATATGCGCTCCTTTGACCCAGATAATACCGTTGATCTTGGGGGTGACTATGAAACTGTTAACACGGTTATTGGCACAATTGCTGAAGATGGTTATGCGGCTGTAGAGGCTAAGACACCGGGGGCTGGCGATCCAGTTTTTAATGCCACAGGTTCCTTGGCTCCAATTGTTCTATATTCCAATGATCCGCGGGCTGTTGCATCTTATTTTGGGTTTGCTAATACTAATCCCTATGCAGAATTAGCCTACGACAATCCCCCGGCGAGAGGAGCAGCTTACACAGATGATATTGGGATTACCCTAACCTTTGATGTGGGGGATTTGGCCGTTGGAGCATCAACTTCCTTTACCTACTACACCAGTTTAGATAATCGGGAATTCTCTGAGGTAATTGATGATATCCCAGAAGAGCCTACTGACCAACCCCCTTATCTAGATTTACCGACTGACGAAATTTCTCTTGATAATGGAGAGTCTGTTGTTATTGCCAGCGATCTGATACTTTTTGATGCTGATGGTGGCACGATTGATGGTGCTACGGTTTCTATTGGTGATGGCTTTAACTCTAGCGAAGAGGCTTTAGGAATTTTAGGTCAAGCGGGCAGTAGCGGTACTGTCAACGGGTTGAGCTGGGAATATGACAGTGACACTGGAATCTTAATATTTGCGGGCGTTGCTTCAGCAGAAGATTATCAACTTGCACTGCGCCAGGTTACTTTTATCAGCCTTACCAATGATCCCACTGGCCCTGAGTCTAAGGAAGTCCAGTTTGCTATTGGTAGTCAGTTGGCAAACCCTGAAAACGGCCACTTCTATGAATTTATAACGAATCGCGGCATTACCTGGACGGCGGCTAAAGCAGAGGCTGAGCAGCGGTCATTCTTTGGTCTTCAGGGTTATTTGGTAACTGTCACCTCTGAATTTGAAAATGATTTTGTCACTAGTAAGCTTCAGGGTTTGGGCTGGCTTGGGGCTAGCGATGAACTTGTGGAGGGAGAGTGGCGCTGGGCAACCGGCCCAGAAACTGGTCAACTGTTTTGGTCTGGTTCATCCACCGGAGGTCCTGTGGATGGCCGCTACAATGCTTGGGATTCTGGCGAGCCGAATGATTGGGGCAGTGGTGAAGATTATGGACATTTTTACGCTAACGGCACTTGGAATGATTTTGCCAATACAACTTTTGTAGATGGTTATGTAGTGGAGTACGGTGGCACTGCCGGAGACCCAGAACTAAATTTAATTGACAGTGTCACGGTTACTGTTAATCAAGAGACTAATACGCCGCCTACCGGAAGTGTTACGTTAGCTGGCAATATTCTCAAGCCTTGCCGTACCCTAACCGCCAATACCGATACTGTGGCTGATGCCGATGGGCTGGGTGAGTTCAGCTACGAATGGCAACAATCACCCACGGGCAGTGGGGAATGGACCACCATCGTCGCCGATGGCAGCAACACCCTGACATTAACTGAAGACCAGATTGGCTACTATGTGCGAGCCGTGGTGCGGTACACCGATGGTGGTGGAACCCTGGAAGAAATCTTTGGAACACCGACAACCAGCCCTGTGGAGCGCGTCTACTGGCCCGATTTTGGCGGCGATGGCTCTGCTGACATTGTCTGGCATCACCATCAGGCGGGGCAAAATTCACTTTGGCTGATGGATGGCACCCGTTTGGATACGGGCATGGCGCTAAACAACGTCGATCTTGGTTGGGAACTTAGAGCCATAGGCAACTTTAACGACGATTGCCATCCTGACTTAGTCTGGCGGCACAACGGCTCTGGGCAAACTGTGCTCTGGTTAATGGAAGACTACACTATTAACGAAGGCTTATTCTTAGAAACGGTTGACCCTGTCTGGCAGGTAGAAGCGGCTGCCGATTTTAATCAGGATGGCGAGGTCGATATTCTCTGGCGGCACAAGACCTCTGGACAAAATGTAGTGTGGCTGATGGAAGACACTGAGCGCACGGGCGCAATGTGGCTAGAGACCGTAGCCTCCCCTGACTGGGAGGTAGGAGCCGTTGGCGACTTTACCCAAGACGGCAACCTGGAGATAGTCTGGCGGCATCGCACCGCAGGCACCAATGTGGTCTGGTTCCTGGAGGGTGATGAGATTGTGGGATCCACTACCTTACCCTCAGTGGATGCCGGCTGGGATATGGTCGGTGCGGCTGACTTTACCCAAGATGGGCGACTAGACATTCTCTGGCGGCATCGCACCGCAGGCACTAATGTAGTGTGGGATATGGAAGGGCTGGAGTTTCGAGATAGCATTATCCTCCCGACGGCTCAGGTTGGGTGGACAGCCGTTATATAATCGCTTTCTCTAAAGACTAATCATGGTCTTTCTTGACAATACCCAAGAGAAAATGATTTTAGAAAAGAAAAAATAAGGAATTCATAAGAGAAATCATGGGTATTGCATTAGGATTTCGGTATTATGAGGACTCCATAGGAGATCGCTTATAATCTGGCTTGCCAATTTTATAAATAAGTTGGGCAGGATACTATATCAAGGTAAAGGTTTGGTGATTGCCTCACTGTTTGAAATTTGTTAGGGTCACTTAGGGTCAATTAATTGGCCCCAATTTCTGGTGGTTCATTGACAATTTTTAGAGGCTAATCATGAGCGATTACAATGCTGGCGGCAGCCAAATTTCCTTGAGCAATCTGGAAACCCTAAGCTTTGATAGTTTTGGTCGCAATCCTAACTATGACATCGTCTGCGTTACTCCAGTGCGCACTGTTGTTCGTCGTGAAGAGGAGATCGTCCTCGTTCGCCGGGTTCGTAAGGTTGAAGAGATTGATGCTAGTCCGGCTTGCCCTGTTAACACCAGCCAAATGGCTGCTGTTCAGCAAGATGGGCAAACCGTATACCAAGCTATGGCTTAGGTATTCCAAGGTTTGATTTAGCTCAAATTATCAAGAGCCAGCAGAACGCTGATACTGCTTCAGGTGTTTCTGTCTGGCTCACGTTGCCTGAGATGGTCTTTAGAATGGGCTGTTTTCCCTGCTGGTTGGTAGCGTAAGTAGTGTAGATAGTTGAGCACTTGTACCTGTTTGAGCTGTGTGACGGTTGATCAGATAGGGAAGAAAGAAACCTCTTGTCAAAACTGGTTTAACTAAAGCGCTGGAGGTTAAATTTCTAAGTGTGCCTACAGCTGATTCTGCGCTTTCGGCATACGGAAAGGGCATTAACAGGTTCATCTCTAGACCATAAGCTAGTTTTTTAAGTGAGAAAGTTACGGTTCCCCGACTGAATTTAATGTGTTGCTTGGGCTGTTGTGATTGCATTGCTCAGGCGGAAAGGCTGACTACTATTTTTGACGTATGAAATTAGTAGGGGTTAATTTTTAGATTGGGGCTAACGGCATTGCTGTTAGGTGTTACCAGCAGCAAAATAATTTGCAAGGGATTGTTCGGATGTAGTTGCAATTTACGGCAGAGAGGCTGTTGATGATGAATCCATTACCAGAGAAAGTGACATTGCGCACGATGGTGCGTAGCTTTGGGGCCGACCATCCCGACTTTGAAACAGAAGCACTGACCTATGCCAAGGACGTGAGTGGCAACTTTGAGCGCGACGCTGCAGGCCAACTCATCAAGCTTGCTACCGTTGAGACTGGTATTGTTGCCCCTCGTCTGGTGAACAGCAAGCCTGCTTACAATGACAATAGGCTTCAAAACCGGGGCCAGACAACTACTGGTCGAAATGCTTTTGACCTATGGTTTAGTGGTTCTCACGCTGAACAGTACCAGATTGATTTTGATTTTTGGCGGCGAGATGATGCCTATATGTTTGAAGATCGCGCCTTCTTCCCGCTTAACCCCTATGGCACACCGTTGTGGAATAAGTTATTCACGCCTGATGGTGAGGGGTTATCACCGGTAGGACAGACTGTGCTGGCCAAAATTCGCGCCGTACACCCCGACTTTGGCCAGGGCATGAGTGATGTAGCCGCCATGAAGCAACGCTACGACACCTGGCAAGTACGCAACAACAACTATCACTTCACTTTAGAAGCCGAAGCCACCTTTATTTACCGGGGTGATGAAGACTTTGCCTTCTTTGGTGATGACGACCTATGGGTGTTTATTGACGACAAACTGGTTATGGATTTAGGCGGGTTGCATCCTCCAGTCGGTTGTCAAGATCTGGCAGCAGCACGGCGGCAGTCTGAAGATAGAAACGCGCCTCTCATGCCGGGATATTTGAATTTACGGTCTACCAATCCTCGCAATCGTTCCTTTAGCAGCAATACGCTGCGCCTGCGCCTGCGGGACGACCTGGGCATTGCCCAAGCCGACGAGTACCTGGAACTGGTGTTGATGGTAGGGCAGCCTTACAAGATCAAGCTGTTCTATGCTGAGCGCCACACACTAGAGGCTAACTGCTGCTTCTATCACACGCTTCAGTTTGCGGCCCCAGAACCCGCACAAACCATAGCTGCCCCAGCAGCCTGGTCCCAGCCAACCGAAGCTCCGACTGAGCAGACTGCTCCTGAGTTGGTGACAGCTGCCTACGCCGGGACAGTACCCGAATCGGCTCCGGCTCCAACTCCAACCCCAATCAGCTACACAAGCACTACTCCCGGCACAACTCAGGCGACTCCAGCGATCGCAACCCCGGCGGCCTATGCAGAATCTGCGCCCCAGGCCGAGTCTCAAAGTCAGCCGGTAGGCTCATCAGCGCCTACTTCATCGACAGCTTCTCAAGCTGCCATTCCCATGCGAGTCGGTAGCATTGACCTAAATGACCCCAATCTGTGGAACTTCGGAGATCGCATCATCTGCGTGACTCCCGTTCGCACGGTAATTCGTCGTGAGGAAGAAATCACTCTGATTCGCCGAGTTCGCAAGGTAGAAGAAATCGATGCCAGCCCGACCTGCCCTGCCAACACCACACCACTGAATCAGAACCCAACCCAGGGGTAAGCGCATTGATATGCCGTGGATGGAGCTTCCGTTGATTGCTATCGCTCTGGTGGGGTTTGTGGTGTTGGTTATCCTGGCCCTCGTGTTGGGGAGGGGTGAAGCTGAGTCTGTGCCAGTGGCGACAGATGAGGCCGACCCTTCTCCCGAGTCTGAGCCTGTGTCTTCAGATGGGGCTGAGCTATCTTCGGAAGCTCGGCCCGATGCTTCAACCAACGCCACTCCCTCTCCCAGTTCTGAACTCAGCGCTTCAGTTGCCGAGTTTGCCGACCCCACAGACTCGGTGCTGATAGAAGCCGGATTGCCAAGGCCCGACCCCGAAACCTCCACCCCCGATCAAAGCTCTGTCACAGATCTATCTGTGGCGGCTGAAACGGCTGAAACGGTCGATGACACCCCCTTAGAACCTGGTCTTTCTGAGCCATTAACCATGACTGCTTTGCCAGATACCTATCGCCTGGGCAATGCAGCCTTTGCCCAGGGTAACTATCCTCAAGCGCTAGATTACTACGGCCAAACCTTGGAGGCCGCCCCTACCCTGGCCGAGGCTTACAACAATCGTGGTAATACCTACTACTGTCTAGGGCAGTGGGCAGAGGCCATTGCTGATTACACTCAGGCCCTGGCGCTGAAGCCAGAGTATGGCAGGGCGCACTTTAACTGTGGCAATGCCTACTATGCAATGGGTAATCTTGAAGCTGCGATCGCTAGCTTTACCCAGGCCATTGTGCAAGACCCTAGCTACGCAGAGGCTTACAACAAT
>Ga0224723_1001798_pt1 | contig 12595 bp, 7 predicted proteins | sample Balambano_FR2_Me_FD_161647 | JGI IMG/M metagenome (GOLD analysis project Ga0224723, IMG submission 161647) | Freshwater sediment microbial communities from Lake Towuti, South Sulawesi, Indonesia - Balambano_FR2_MetaG | ecosystem: Environmental > Aquatic > Freshwater > Lake > Sediment | place...
GGCTCATACAGCACCGACGCCGGGTGATAGAGCGGCATGACAAACACCTCGCCGTAATCCAACTGCACTTTCAGCAGCTTGCCGTGATGATCCTTCATCTTGGGCGTGGTGCGGCTCAGGTTCAGCTTTTTGAACATATACTCCATCGCAAACCGGCCCAGGGTGGCGATCACCGCCGGGCGGATAATGTCGAGGATGCGATCGACAAACGGCGTATAGTAAGCAATTTCCTCCGGCAGCGGTGTGCGCTTCTCGCCGGGATAATCGAGCAGCAGATTGGTCACGAACACATCCTCGCGCCTGAGGTTAATGGCGCGCAGCAGGTCGCTGAAGACCTCGCCCGACGGCCCGATGAACGGACGCCCGACCTCAGCCTCGTTTTTGCCGGGCGATTCGCCGATGAACAGGATATTGGCGTCCGGGTTGCCTTCGCCCAGCACCGGCAGATAATTGAACGTGGTGCGGATGTGATGCAGCGGCGATCGCGTGTCACCGATCAGTTCCAGGCGCACCTGTTTGAGCGCGTCCGCTTTACGCCGGGTCGTTTCGCTGTCCGCGGCGATCTTCAGCGCCGGGTGGGCGGGCAGCGTGTTTCGGATCGTCTCCACCAGCTTATCGACATCGTAGCTGAAGCGGATATGGCTCAGTTCAAAGGCGTTGCGGCGGGCCAGCGCGCGGATCGTCTCCGGCAGATCACCGGGCGCGGGCATCTTCGCGCCGCCGACCAGCACCGGGATGATGATCTTGTCGTTTCTGAGCGCACTTTCGATCTCGATCCGCACAAAGTCGTTCCATTGATCCAGCCGCCGGTCGCCGCGATCATCGCGCACCGAGACCCACTGCGGCCCGATCACCGCGATCAGCAGATCACAGCCCGCCACCGCCTCTTCCAGCACCTGCACAAAATCCGCGCCGGGGCGGATGCTGTCCACGTCCATGAAAATATCGGCGCGATCAAAGTGCTTGCTCAGATGATCGTACAGCCGCCCGACATAGCCTTCGCTGTCCTGGCGGCGATAATTGATGAAAATGCGGCTCATCGATGATCGGCCTCCAACATACATCTGACAGCGGTTCCAACTACGATCGGCCCCGGCAAAGGGGTGCGCCACAGCAGGGACACATCAAGCTGCAAGCCGGGCAGCGCCGGGGTGCGATAAATACCGGCGGCGTCCTCATTCTGGCGAAGATAGCGGCCGGATTCGTCCTGGCGATAAAAACGCGCCTCGCGGTGCAGCGGGTCAATGATCCAGTATTCCGGCACACCGCCTTTTTCGTACTCTTCAAATTTCTCGCCGTGATCGCGTTCGATACTGTCTTCGGACACGATCTCGATCACGAGGTCTGCCGGGCCGTCCATGAACGTGTTTTTCAATGCGTGCGGATTGCCGTTGAGCACCACAAACACGTCCGGCTCGCGGCGGCGGTTGGGAAAGGCAGGATTGCGCATCACAAACGGCTGTGTCACCATGCGGCCCACCGGGCGCAGTTCCAGGTATGCGCCGAGCAGTACGGTGAAACACGCGATCAGGGTGTTGTGGGCCAGTTCGCTGGGAGACACGCGGATGACGACTCCATCAATCCATTCGCAGTGGTCGGCGGCGTAGTGGTTCATATATTCGTCCAGCGTCACATCCAGCGCCACCACCGCGCCGAAGCGCCCTCGCAGCAGCGCCGCGCTGACCGTCACCGGGTCGATGAGCGGCTCTTGGATCATCATGCCTTGCTCCTGGCTGAACTTCACGACCTATTGTATCGTGAATCGGGGCGGCGGCGGATGCAAAATCGACCGAGATGCAGCTATGATGAGGACATTCGTCATGCGGCAAAACGCCAGGAGGACAGCATGAGCGATGATCTGGATTATGCCGCACTGAGTGCGCGGGTGGAAAAGGCGGTTAAAACACAGAAGCGGGCCGCGCAGGTCATATTTTTCGCAGTCAGCCTGCTGATGCTGGCAGTCCTGGGGGTGATCGCGCTGGGCCTGAGCTTTACCATCGGCGGCATGGAATCGGCGCTGATCGTCCTGGGCATCGGCTGGCTGATCACGATCATGATGCAGTTTTTCAGTATGCTGTTTGGTCTGGGCGTGTTCGATAACAGCCTGCGCCGCCAGATTCTGGCCCGTGAACTGGGTGTGCAGATGCTCGAACAGCATCTCGCGCGCGTGGAAAACACAGAGCGGGAAAAACCCAAGCGCGAATCCGCCGAACGGCTGGCGATCAGTGAGGACGGCGAACTGATCCGTTATGACGATCAGGAACCGGGCCGCCGCGCCTCATCCTAGTGTAAGTTCCGAGTAACGAGTGATGAGTCGTTCGTCCAGCAGATTGCCATAATGCGCCGCTCAGGCCCTCGGCTGTCAAGCGACCATCGACTTGCGACCTACCCCCGATCGATGCGCTGGAGGCGGAGGGTGCGCTTGTACTCTTCCAGCAGCGCATCGAGCATCTCGAACACGATGGTCGATGCGCCGTCGGCCAGACGGATGCGACCGGCCATCGCCTCGGTCAGGTCGTCGGCCAGGTTCCAGGGATTCTCCATGCCGTGATGTTTCACCCAGCGGTTGGCGACCAGGCCGCACAGCACCAGCGGCAGATACACGTAAGACAGATCGCCGTCGCCGTGGCCGGCAAACCAGGTCAGGATGCGGTTGGCGTAGTTGATCTGCTCTTCGATCGTGCCCAGGTCCTCCCGGACACGCGATTGCAGGATGCGAAATGCCATCAGGGTGGATTCGTACAGAATTCCTTCAAAGGCGTGGGTGCTGACGACGTGATTACGTTCTCCGTCCACCAGGGCAGGGTTGGCTGCCAGCGCGTGGCATAACTGGCGGAAGTAGCGGGTGGTTTCCACCACAAAATCCGGCTCGCGCTGCCCGGCGACATCGACCACATAAGCCATCATCTTGGCGATCGCGTTGGCCTCGCCAGGGTGCAGCGGCATCCCCCGCACGGAGAATCGCTCCGCCACCACTTTAGACAGCGCCGGATAGATGCTGGTGTGCGTGGCGCTGTTGAGCATGGCCTGGGCTTCTGACACGAACGACAGCGCCTTATTCGTCTCGGCTTTCATCGCCTCATGCGTCCACAGCGTTTCATAGCGCGGCTTGAACGCATCCTGAGGACTCGGCAGACGGTTGGCAACCAGGTCGAAGTTCACAGTCAGGATTTCGGTCGATTCGTTCCACCTGTGCGCCACATACTGCACCTCGCGCAGCACCTGAAGCTTGAACGGCGACACACTCAACACCGTGGGCGGCGCGCCACCCCCCGGCGGGCGGACAAAGCGGGCGTTGGCGGGCGGTCGAAAGCGGATCGCCACCCGCACCGGGAAATCACGCCCTGGGCGCGTGGGCGGGCGCGCGATCACCGGCATCCTCAGCACACCCGCCTCACCGGGGCTGAGCGTAACGACGATCTGCGACTTCGGCGTCTCGATCACCGCGACCTCGCCCTTGCGATCGGTGGTCGGCAGGCGGATGGCGATCTTCACATCCATCGGCTTATCGATCATGCTCTGCATCACCAGCACCATCTCGCTCGGCTGGTTGAGGAACACCTGGCGCGGGAACATGCCAAGCGTACATTCCAGATGTTCCATATGAATGCGCGGCCCGCCGGTCACGGCGGTCAGCACATCAGGATACAACGGCTCGAACGAGATGTGGGGAGAGCGAGGGGAAATCATGATCATCTGATCCAGACATCGCTAATTTCGGACAGCATGAGCCAGGCGGAATTACGTCTGTCGCTATTCTTTTCATTATATGTCGTTACGAGGACGAAACCCGGTATGCGTTCAGTACCAAACCTGGTAAGAAATCGGTTAAAATACTTGCATTTTGCGCTTCGTTAACACATTGGCGTCGCCGAATTTACAATCGGCAGGTAGGCTGTCGCTGTCGATAGGAACCGATATGCGAGGAAGGTTGCGATGAGAACCATATTTGTACGTATGCTGCCGGTGTGGGCTGCTGCGGCTCTCCTGCTGAGCACGGCGCGGGCCACGGTCAGCGCGCAGGAGTCGGCGACCGGCTCGCTGAATTTCGAAGCCGCCGCCGCGTTCAGCGCCGAGGATCGCGGTGATGCGGTGGTGGTGATGATCGGCGGGGAGATCGTCTTTGAGGAATACCAGAACGATTACGATCCCGATGTGCCGCACATCCTGGCGAGCGGGACAAAGAGCTTTAGCTGCGCGATCGCTGTCGCCGCGATCGAGGATGGCCTGATCGCCTCATTGGATGAACGCGCCGCCGACACGATCACCGAATGGTCGGGCGACGAACAGCGCAGCCTGATCACCATCCGCCAGTTGTTGAGCCTCACCAGCGGCTTGCAGAACAGCGAACCCAGCGCAGCGCGCAACGAAGAGGATATGTTTGCCGACGCGGTCGATGCGCCGCTTTTCGCTGAACCGGGCGAAATATTCCAGTACGGGCCGACCAACTTTTTCGTGTTCGGCGAGATCATGCGGCGTAAGCTGGGCGACGAGCCGCTGAGTGATTACGTCCAGCGCCGCCTGTTCGATCCGATCGGGCTGGAGGTGGGTCACTGGGGTGCAGATAACGCTGGCAACCCTGATCTGGCTGGCGGCCTGTGGCTGACGCCAGAGGAGTGGCTGAAGTACGGTCAACTGGTGCTGGAAGGCGGCCAGTGGCAGGGGGCGCAGATTCTCGATCCGGCGCTGCTGGCGGAATGTTTTACCGGGACACAGGCCAACCCGCACTATGGCCTGACGTGGTGGCTCAGTTATGACCTGACCGATGTGCCGCCGCCGATGACGCGCCAGAGTCCTGAACCGGGTATCCTGCCAGACGGTGTGACCCTGGGTGAAACGATGCCGGAAATCATCTTCGCCGGGGGCGCGTTCGGCCAGCGCATGTATCTTTTCCCGGCGCGCGATACGATCGTGCTGCGCCTGGGTCGTCAGCGCGGGAACTTCGACGACAGCGCGTTCCTCAGCGCCTTGTTCGGCGAGTAGGGTCGCGGGGAAAACGGGGGGCGTGTCGATCTGCCGTCCCCCGCCGCTTTCAGGCCGCAGACAACCTTAATCTTCCCCTCACCTCTTAACACGCCTCACCCTCTCCGAATAATCCCTGAAAATATCACCCGATCCCTGCGCTGCGACTAGCCCCGCCGCGCTGATTGCGTTATCCTTTTCAACCTGAGATTACCACAGTCTGTGAGTCCGGCAGGTTCCGGGTTCAGGCACACTCGCCCAGGAGGGGTCTGTTGAAACGCGCCGGCACTTCCCGCGTCCGTCACCTTGCAGGCGCGCTCCTGGCGGCTCTGTTCATGGCGCTGATGCTGCTGCGACCGTCATCGTCGTCCACCGCGCAGACCACCCCCGGCCCCGGTGATCCGCCGATCGCGGCGCTGATCAGCTTTGCCGGGCCGGATGAGGCCGGTATCGTGACGATCACCGGCGCGCCGGGCGCGGTGTTCCCGAATGCGGACATCGCTATTCGCAACCTGTATACGGAGCAAACGGTTTACACCAGCGCAGGGATCAACGGCGGCTTCAGCGCGGCGATCTATGGGCCGGGCAGCACCCCGTTCTGGATCAGCCCGGCGATCGATATTCCTAACGACCTGCGCGCCGAGGCCGGGTCGCCGCCGGGCGGCCCAGGGATCATCATCTATGGCAGCGCGCCGGACATCATCACTACGCCGCCCCAGGTGACGCAAATCCAGATCGACGCCGCGCTGGACGATTGGGCCGCTTACCCCGATGCCGCGCTGGAAGACAATGTGTTGGCGCTGATTAACCGCGAGTCCCTTTATCTGGCCGCGCCGGTCACGTTGCCGGTCGGATCGCGCGCCGCGATCACGCTGACGCTGGACGGCGGGACGTATGAGATCGTGATCGACCCCCGCAGTTCGGAAGCCAGCCCTGCCCGACAGATCGCGCCCGATGAACGCGACCTCGGCCTGATCGCGGCGGGCACGGCGATCAGCGAGACGGGCGACGGATTTGAGGCGCGCATCCCACTGAACGCCTTCGCGCCGCCGATCGCAGACGCGCCGCTGACCACCGCGCGCCTGGACACGATCGCCACCCGCACCGACAGCGGCGAGACCACCGCCACGCTGGAGATCGGCAGGACGATCCCGCAGGTGGCGGAGGTCGATGGGTTTGTCTATCTGACCGATCCACTCGGCGACGACGCGGTGCGCTTTTCGATCTCCGGGCCGCTGGCGGGTGGATCATCGTCATGGTCGGCGCAGGGGCGGGCCAGTTCACTTGAATTTTCCCCCGGCGATGCGCTGGCGCTGGAACTGGACATGACCTTCGCCGCGCCAGATTTTCCAGACACGCTGGCCGGGGTGCGCCTGCTGATCGATCTGTGGCTTCAGCCGGTGGCCGTCTCCGCCGGGGATGACGCGGGCGTGGCCTCTCAGCCGGTGGCCGGTCTGCACACCAATAACGGCTGGTCGAACGTGACCGCCGCGTCTGGCCTGGCGCTCGACAATCTGCGCGGCGATGTATCGCTGGGCCGCATCACGATCGCGCCGGGCCGGATGATCCGCCAGGGCGATGCGCTGCTGGCCGCCGCCCGCTTTGACCTGACGCTGCCGGGCGATCTGCCCGCTGGCGTGTACGTCCCGGTGATCACAGGCCGCGCGCAGATCGGTGAGGGGCCGGTCTTCGCGTGGACGGACGCGACCGAGACGCCGGTCTTTGGGAATGCCGAAAACGCGGGCGCGTCGCTCAGCCGCCAGCCGATCACCCGTCTGCCGCTGGTGCTGAATGTGGGCCAGATCAGCGCGGCGAGGCTGCCGCTGGCGCTGCTATATGAAAACCCGTCCGACGGCGCGCGCGGTGTGATCGCCGACGAGGATCGTCCACGCTTCAGCCTGTCCGGGCGCACCCTCTATCCGCCGCAGACCTTTGTGCTGCCGCCGGGCAGCTACCCGATTGAACCCTACGCGCTCAACCTGATGCCCAACGCGGGCGATGTGCTCACCGCGCCGCTGATCCCGCTGTTGTTCCCTGGCGGGCGCATCGAAGCGACGATCACACTGCCGGATGGTTCGCGCGAGTCGCTGCCCAGCACGCCGATCGCGCAGGATCGTATCTCGACCGCCGCGCTGGACGATGCTGATCGTTTCGGCACGGGCACGCCGATCGATCTGCTGCGGCTGACGACGCTCAACCCGGCTTTTACCGATTACCCGTTCGATCAGTACGGCGAATACATCATCGTTCTGACCGTGACCGCTGAGGATGTCTGGGGCAACCGGTATGAAGGCGGCGGCACATATCGCCTGCTGATCGCCGAACCGCTCGATCTGATGCCTGGCGTGCTGCCCGGCACACCCTTTGAAGTGGGCGACGCGCTGTATGCCGGGGCGCATCTCGTCCCGCGCCTGCCCGCCGACCTGACCATGACGATCCGCGAGTTTCCGCTGGAAGGCCAAGCGCGCGACACGGTGGTCGAAGGCCGGGCCAACCGCAGCGGTGATTTTCTGCCGGACGGGGAGGCATTCACGTTCGAGACGCCGGGCGAATACGTGATCGATTATGAGGCGCGCTACACCGACCCCGATGGGCGGCTGTATGCGGCCAGCCTGCGCGCGGCGGGGGTCGTCGCCACACCGGCGAACGTCATCGTGGCGCATGGGCGGCGCGGCCTGGCCGACGTGATCGATCTCTCGCCCCCGGCCTGGTTCACGGCGCTGACGTATCCGCCTGGGGAACCGATCCGCGCGGCGGTCTCGTGGTATCCCTACCACGCCGGCGATGTGGCGGTTGTGCCGGACGGCACAGGAGGTCTGCGCCCGGTGATTCAGGCCCAGGACACCGTCGGTTCAAATGGCCTCTATGCGGGCTGGCTGCTGGCGAACGTGCCCGGTTACACCAGCGAAGCGAGCGGACGCACGCTCGATCGGCTGGCGGCGGAAGGATCGCTGCCGCTGCTGGCGGTGCAGGGCGGCCCGCCCTCGCCCTATGGCCCGGCACTGCGCCCGGCGCTGATCGTCAACCTGGCTTATGGCTACATCAGCGCGGTCAGGCCGGGGGTAAGTGTGCGTCAGTTTGTGCAGGGCGATGATTCCGCCGCGCTCGATCTGGCCTGGAACACCGACGACCCCTACAGTGGGCAGATCGGCGCGGGTGTGGCCGGCGATCGCCCCGGCGATGTAATCTTCCTGTTCGGCGGCGCGGTGATCCGTAATGCGGACGCGGGCCTGCAAAACGCCTCGGCCTATGCGGCCCTGGCCGTGATCGGCGCGGAGGGCGAACCGGCGCGCGTCAGCCCACCCTATCGCGGCGCGGCGGGCGGCCCGGACGGCGGCCCTCTGCTGACCCTGCGGGGGCAGGAAATTTCGACCTTTTTCCACCCTACGGCGGTTCGCCCCGGCCAGGTGATGACCCTGGGCGAGACGCTGGCGATCGCCGGGCAGGTCGCGCCCACGGTGCGATCCCAGGTCGCGGTGACGGTTGTATCGCCGTCGGGCACGGCGCGGGCGCTGGAAGGGATCACCAGTGATATCGGCTACTTCTATGATCCGTCATTCGATTTTGTCGTGGACGAGATCGGCGTGTGGACGATCGAGGTGCGCGTGACGCCCGTCGGCCTGACCTCCGCCGGAGAACTGGAGCCGCCGCTGCCCACCGGGGGTGTGCTGGCCGATGTCTTCCAGGTCTATGTGCTGGAACCGGGTGTCGAACCGCTCGACTGGCAGGAAGGCGGCGACACGTCGATCGCCATCGGGGCCGGTGTGCCGTTCAATTTCTCGCTGACTGCGCCGGAATGGGATGAGGTGCGCGCCTACTACACCGTGTCGATCCCCGGCGTCACGCTGGCCGCCGGCGATCTGCCGCTGCAAGGCCGCACCGGGTCATATCAGTTCAACCGCGCCAATATCAGCCGCGATTACACGATGGTCGAAGGGGACGGCCTGGGCGATGGGCCGGGCGCCTCTGACGTGGTGACACTGACCTTTATGTTCACCGGGTTGGATTCTGCCGGAGAGTTCCAGATGCGCGGACGCACCTTTAATATCCTGCACGACCGGGTCGTGTCGGTCGATACCCAGGCGGCCAACCAGGAATGAGGACGTATGCGATGCGCCTGAACCGGCTCCGTTCCCTGTTGATCCTGCTAATGTTGGCCGCGCTGGGCGGGCTGCGGATGACCACCGTGCGCGCCCAGGGCGGGTCGCTTTATGATCTGCCGGCGGCCAGCCAGCCCTTTGTGACCAGCAGCACCCTGGCGCTCTCATTCGACGGCCGGACGCTGCTGGCGGTCAACCCGTTTAACCGCACCGTCTCGATCGTGGCCGTGTCTCAGGGCGATGCCACGCTCACGGCGGAGATCGAGGCCGGGAGCGATCCGCGCGCGGTGGCCTTTACGCCCGATGGCGCGCGCGCGCTGGTCACACTGCGCGGCGAGGATCAGGTCGCGGTGGTCAATGTCGCTGAGGCGGCCATCACCACCCGCTATCCCGCCGGGGTGCTGCCTGCCGGGGTGGTGATCGGCGCGGACGGCACGGCCTATATCGCCGCGCAGGGATCGGACGAGGTGCTGGTGATGGACAGCGCGACCGGCGTGATCCGCCAGCGCATCCCGACGCCGCCGTCCCCCTATGGCCTGCTGCTGTGGAGCGATTTTCTGTACGTCTCGCATTTCTGGACCGGTCACCTCAGCCTGATCTATCTGCCGCAGAATCAGGTGGTGCGGACGATCTCCACGGGCGCGAACAACGCGGTCAGCCCGGCGATCGCGCTGGATCCGACTCGCGGCCTGGCCTATCTGCCGCAGACCCGCGCCAACCCGGACAGCCGCTCGCTGACCTACGATACGACCGTGTTCCCGGTGGTCAACGTGGTCGATCTGGCCGCCCTGAGCCTGGATCGATCGGCGCGCGTGACGCTCGATACAGCCGATCGCCCGGTCAATATGCCGTTCGCCGCCGTGGTCGATGCCACACGCCGCCTGTTGTTCGTCGTCAACGCGGGCAGCGACAGCCTTTCGGTGATCGATCTGGAAAGCGGGCTGGCCGCCGCGCGTATCGAGGTCGATGCCAACCCGCGCGGGGTGATCCTGAGCCTGAACGGGGGCACAGCCTTCGTCCACAACGCGATCGACGGCACGCTGACGCTGATCGAGACACGCGGCTTCACCGTGCTGGACTCGCTGCCGATCAGCGACGCCAGCAATATCGATCCGGGGGTGCTGATCGGCGCGCAGTTGTTCCACAGCGCTGTGGACGTCCGCCTGAGTTCGGGTGGTTGGGTGAGCTGCGCGAGCTGCCACTTCGACGGCGACAGCGATGGCCGTGTGTGGCTGGCCTTCGGGCCGATCGACGGCGGCGGGCGCAATACGCCGGTGCTGTATGACCTGGCCGAGACCGCGCCCTATACCTGGTCAGGCGACTGGGACGAACTGGCCGATGTGGAGATCAGGATTCGGACGCTGCAAGCTGGCCTGGGCCTGATCGACGGCGCGCTTGAACTGAACCCGGCCAACCCGCACGCCGGGGCCAGCCCTGATCTTGACCTGCTGACCGATTATCTCCGTTCGCTGCCAGGGCCAGCCGCGCCGCCCGGTGACACGGCCCTGATCGCGCGCGGTGAGGAAGTCTTCACCGACCTGGACTGCGGCGGCTGTCATGTTCCGCCCGCGTTTACCGATAACGCGCTGCATGACGTGGACACAGGCGGCGAGTTCAACACACCGACGCTGAACTGGCTGTGGCTGAGCGAGCCATATTTCCATGATGGCCGCGCCGCCGCGCTGGAGGAGGTGTTCACGCTGCCCGGCGCGCATCAGATCGTCGGCACGGTGACACCGGACGATCTGGCCGCGCTGATGGCTTATCTGCGCAGCCTGCCGCGTGGAACCGAATCGCCGGAATGATCGTCCCTTTCCACACGGTATAATGGCGGCGGTATCCTGTATCCTGATGCACAACCCGTCCGCTTGCTGAGGTTTTGAGAGGCAGACCATGATCCGCCGGGATGATATCTGGAAGCAGAGTGATGTCAGTAAGGATTTTCTGAACAAGCGGCGCGGGGGGATTCCGCTGGCCGCAGAACAGGCCGAGATCATGCTGCGGCTGATCAAAAAGGCGCGGCCAACGATGGACAGATTTCTCGATCTGGGCTGCGGCGACGGCGTGATGGGCCGATTGATCCTCATGGAACACTCGGACGCGAGCGGCGTGCTGCTCGATTTTTCTGAGGCGATGCTCGACGCCGCGCGCGACAAGCTGGGCAATAATCGGCGGCTGGCCTTCGTGCTGAAGGATTACGCCGAGCCGGATTGGGTCGATGCGGTCGCCGGGTACGCCCCGTTCGATGTGATCGTCTCCGGCTACTCGATCCACCATCAGCCGGATGAAAACAAGCAGCGCATCTACCGCGATGTATATGATCTGCTTGCGCCCGGCGGCATCTTCCTGAACATGGAACACGTCGCCTCGCCCAGCCCGTGGCTGGAAGAATTGTTCAACGACGTGATGATCGACTCGCTCACCATTCAGCGGCGCAAGAGCGAACCCGGCATCGCCCGCGCCGCCATCCGCGATGAGTTTCTTAACCGCCCGGATCGGGTCTCCAACCTGCTCACCCCGGTCGATGTGCAGTTGGAATGGCTGCGCGCGATCGGCTTCGAGCAGGTCGATTGCTACTTCAAGGTGCTGGAACTGGCGCTGATCGGCGGCATCAGGCCGGGTTGAGGCACGGGTCAACAGCGGCGCGCATGGGCAGACGGGCCAAGGGCAGACCGGCCAAGATCTGCCCTGGCTTTCGGCGATCAGGACGGCTGACTAAACGCTGCCGACCGTTTCCTCCACGGTGAGCGTGTAGCGGCCTGCGCTGCTGTCCTGGAACGTCCCCACCTCGATCACATACGTGCCTTTGGGCAGATCGAGGCCGGTGATCAGCGAGCTGATGTCCTGGCCGGGCACGATGTCGTCATTTTCCGCCACCAGATCGCCCGCGTCGTTATATACGCGCAGATAAGTATCCAGCGTGCCGTCCTCGCCGGTGAGCGCGATCGTCACGGTCAGATCATCTTCCAGGATCAGTCGCCAGCGCTGACGTTCTCCGGCGGCCAGTTCGCCTTCCACCGACCCGCCCAGCGCGACGATATCCATGTCGGTCGTCGTCACATCGACGGCCTCCGAAGGCGGCAGCCCGGTGCTTTCCCGCACGGTGAAGGTAAAATCGCCTGTGGCAATATCACCCGCGCCGCCGATCTCGATGATGATGTCCAGCCCGGCTTCCACGCCGATGCCGATCAAACTCTGAGCGAGGGTCTGGATGCGCGGCTCGTCCTCGCCCGCCAGGAAAATGCGGATCACCGTGTCGGCGTCGCTGTCGATGATGAAGTCCAGCGCGCCCTCGGCGGTCGTCGTCAGCGTGTAACGATAACGCAGCCCTGGTTCGAGCGTGCCAGAGACGGAATCGCCGATCGGGATCGCGCCAGCATCGACCACTTCGACCTCGACCGATTGATACGGCAGCGGATCGCCGACGATGTAGGCACGGGCAGAATCGAGGATCAGGTCGCCCTCGTATTGCAGCGTTTCCTCGGTGATCGGGATGTCCACCTCCGGCGCGATGCCAACACCTTCGATGATAA
>Ga0224723_1001799_pt1 | contig 12595 bp, 9 predicted proteins | sample Balambano_FR2_Me_FD_161647 | JGI IMG/M metagenome (GOLD analysis project Ga0224723, IMG submission 161647) | Freshwater sediment microbial communities from Lake Towuti, South Sulawesi, Indonesia - Balambano_FR2_MetaG | ecosystem: Environmental > Aquatic > Freshwater > Lake > Sediment | place...
TGGTTGGCGGAGCGGCACGTCGTGATCGCGGTAGCGCGCGGGGCAGCGGTCGAGCAACCACCCGACGGCCCGGGGCCCGAACCCGGGGGCGCCGGGCGGCGGGACCTCGGCGGGCCAGCCCGGCGGGGCGGCGCGGGCCGACAGCGCCCGCTCGCTAACCCGTCGTGCCGCGCCGGCGCGACAGTGCGTCGACGGTGGCGGCGAGCAGGAGGACCAGGCCGGTGACCATGAAGATGATCGCCGAGCCGGAGGCGATGAGCGGCAGGCCGTTGCGGATGGTCGCGACCACCAGAGCCCCGAGGACCGCCCCGATGATGGTGCCGCGACCGCCGAACAGCGACGTCCCGCCGATCACGGCCGCCGCGACAGCGAACAGCAGGGTCTCCCCGCCACCGGTGGTCGGGGACACCGCGTTGTCCCGGGAGGCGATGATGATGCCGCCGACCGCGGCCAGGCTGCCGGAGATGACGAAGCACGCCACCCGGGTGCCGGCGACGTTGATGCCGGAGCGCCGCGCCGCCTCGGCGTTACCCCCGACGGCGAAGACGTGCCGGCCGAAGCTGGTCCGGGTCAGCACGAACGACAGCCCGGCGATGAACACCACGGCCAGCGGCACCACGATGGGGATGCCCCGCAGGGACACGATCTCGGGGTTGACGGCGCGCTCGAGGTTGAACAGGTAGGCCAGCAGGCCGAGGACCACCGCGAGGACCACCGCCCCGCCCCAGAACACCGCGGCGGACGACAGCGGCAGCCCGGTCGCGGCCCGCCGGCGGCGGGCGACGTAGCCCGCCACGACGTACCCGAGCACCACGACGCCGACGAAGACCCAGCCGAGGACCGGCGACAGGTTGCGGTTGTTGACCGCGAGGATCACGGAGTCGGAGATCCGGATGGTGCCGCCCTCGCCGATGACCGCGAGCAGCACTCCCTGCAGGCCCAGGAAGAACGCCAGGGTGACGACGAACGACGGGATCCTCAGGTACGCCACGAGCAGGCCCACCACGAGGCCGAAGGCGGCGCCCGTGCCCAGGCAGGCGGCGACCGCCAGGTACCAGGGGGCGCCGTCGCTCAGGGTGACGCCGAGGATGGCGCCGGCCGTGCCCGCCAGGAACCCGGCCGACAGGTCGATCTCGCCGAGCAGCAGGACGAAGACCAGGCCCATGGAGATGAAGGCGACCCCGGCGGCCTGGTTCATGAGGTTGGCGAAGTTGCGGGTCGTCGTGAAGGTGTCCGGCTCGAGGATCGAGAAGAACGCCAGCAGCGCGATCAGCCCGAGCACGGCGCTCAGCAGGCCGATGTCGCCCCCCGCCAGGCGGGCCCGGTACTCGGCGACGGCCTCGCGCAGGGTCTGCGCCGGCGGGCCGACGAGCACGTCGCTGGAGGTCTCCGGCAGCTGCGGGGGCTGGGGGGGCCGGGTCGTGGGGGCGCTCACGCCGTCACCTCGTCCCGGACGCCGACGCCGAGGGCGGTGCTGCGCCCGGCGGTGATGAGCTCGACGACGTCGGAGTTCGACACGCCGGCGGCCGGCACCTGGGCGGCCATCCGGCCCAGGTACATGGCGGCCACCGAGTCCGCGACGCTCAGCACGTCGTTCATGTTGTGGCTGATGACGATGACAGCCAGCCCGCTCTCGGCCAGCCGGCGGACCAGGGCGAGCACCTGTTCGGTCTGGGCGACGCCGAGGGCCGCGGTCGGCTCGTCGAGGATGACGACCTTGCTGTTCCACAGCACAGCGCGGGCGATCGCCACGGTCTGCCGCTGGCCGCCCGACAGGCGGCTGACGGCCTGGCGGACCGACTTCAGGGTCCGCACCCGCAGCCCGGCGAGGGTCTCGGCGGCCTTGCGCTCCATGCTGGACTCGTCGAGGGCGATGCCGGTTCGGGACTCCCGCCCCAGGTACATGTTGGCGACGACGTCGAGGTTGTCGCAGAGCGCGAGGTCCTGGTAGACGACCTCGATGCCGAGCTGGCTGGCCTGTTTGGGCGAGGTGACCTCGACGGCCTGCCCCTCGAACTCGTAGCTGCCGCCGTCGAACGGGTGGATCCCGGCGATCCCCTTGACCAGGGTCGACTTGCCGGCGCCGTTGTCGCCGACCAGCGCGGTCACCTGCCCCGGATGGGCGTCGAGGTCGACCCCCCGCAGCACCTGGACCGCACCGAAGCTCTTCTGGATGCCGCGCAACCGGATCGTGGGCGTCATCGCCCCTCCTCGTCGTGTCGTGCTGCCGATGGTGACAGAGGGGCCGGCCGCCCGGGAGACCCCGGGCGGCCGGCCCTGACGACCCTGACGGGTCGGGCGGGTCAGCCGATGCCCAACTCCTCGCAGGCCGCCGCGGCGTCGGCCACGCAGACGTTCTCGGCCGTCGTGAAGCCGTCGTCGATGACCTCCGAGACGTTGTCGCGGAAGATCTGGATCGGCTCGAGGAGGACCGACGGCACCTGCTCGCCCGACTCCGTGTCGTCCACGGTGCCGCTCGCCAGGCCGTCCGCCGTCTCCGTGTCACCGTTGATGAGGGCGATGGCGAGCTCGGCGGCCGCGTTGGCCTCCTCGCGGATCGGCTTGTAGACGGTCATGCACTGGGTGCCGGCGAGGACCCGCTGCAGGCCCTCGTCGGTGGCGTCCTGGCCGGTGACCGGGATCTCACCGGCGAGGCCGTTGCGCTCCAGCACGCTGATCACGGCCCCGCCGAGGCCGTCGTTGGCCGCCGCGACGCCCACGAACTCGCCGCCCGTGCTCGTGAAGATCTGCTCGAAGATCGTCCCGGCCTGGGTGTTGTCCCAGTCGGGTACCGACTGGTCGTCCGCGACGCCGTACCCGGCGCCCTCGACGGCGGCCTGGTAGCCCTCCTTGAAGAGGGTGGCGTTGTTGTCGGTCGGCGAGCCGTTGAGCAGGACGACGTCGCCCTCGGTGGTGCCGGCGTCCGTCAGGCACTGGACGAGGCCCTCGCCGATGGCGGTGCCGACGGCGACGTTGTCGAACGACACGTAGTAGGCAGCGCCGCCGCCCAGGGTCAGCCGGTCGTAGTCGATCACAGGGATGCCCGCGGCGGTCGCGTCCGCGATGACGGCGGAGCCGGTCTCCGAGTCCAGGTTGACGATCATGAGGACGTCGACCCCGGCGTTGATCATGCCGTCGGCGATGGTCTGGAACTGTGCCGTGTCACCCTCGGCGTTCTGGATGTCGTACTCGACGCCGGCGGCGTCGAACGCCTCCTCGAGGAAGGGCCGGTCGGCGGTCTCCCAGCGGGCGGATGACGCCGAGTCGGGCAGGATCACGCCGACGGTGTCGCCCTCGCCGCCGCCGTCCCCCGCGTCCCCGGTGTCCCCGGCATCCTCGGCGGTCTCCCCGCCGGCGGCCGCCGTGCCGTCGTCCTCGGCCTCGCCGTCGCCGCATGCGGCGAGCGCGAGCGTGAGGGCGGCGCCCGCCGCCATCACGACACTCAAGCGCCTGGTCATAGGGTGTCCTCCCGCTGCACTGAGGGAACCCCGGCGCTCGCGCGCGGGGACCTGCTTCGTTGTGTCGCTGAACTTATGCCGGGCGACCCGCCGACGGAAGAACGGACCCGTAACGGTTCCGCAACATCACCGACACAGGGACCTCCGTCAGCGCGACGCCAGCTGGCGGAGCACGAACGGAAGGATGCCGCCGTTGCGGTAGTACTCGGCCTCGCCCGGGGTGTCGATCCGGACCGCCGCGTCGAACACCACCGCCGCCCGCCCCTGCGCGGTCGCCGTGACCCGCACGGTCCGCGGCGTGACGCCCTCGTTCAGCGCGGTCACGCCCTCGATCGCGAACGTCTCGTCGCCGCGCAGGCCGAGCGAGGAGGCGCTCGTGCCGGCCGGGAACTGCAGCGGCAGCACGCCCATGCCGATGAGGTTCGACCGGTGGATCCGCTCGAAGCTGCGCGCGACGACGGCGCGCACCCCCAGCAGGCGGGTGCCCTTGGCGGCCCAGTCCCGGCTCGAGCCGGACCCGTACTCGCTGCCTGCGAGGACCACCAGCGGGACGCCGGCGGCGGCGTAGTTCACGGCCGCGTCGTAGATCGTCGCCTGTTCGCCGCCCGCGGTGAAGTCCCGCGTGTACCCGCCCGTGACCCCGTCCAGCAGGAGGTTGCGCAACCGGATGTTGGCGAACGTGCCTCGGATCATGACCTCGTGGTTGCCGCGGCGCGAGCCGTAGGAGTTGAAGTCCCGCCGCTCGACGCCGTGCTCGGTGAGGTAGCGACCGGCCGGGCTGTCCGCCTGGATGGAGCCGGCCGGGCTGATGTGGTCGGTCGTCACCGAGTCGCCGAGCAGCGCCAGCACGCGCGCGCCCGCGATGTCGGTGACCGGCTGCGGCTCCCGGGTCATCCCCTCGACGTAGGGCGGCTTGCGGACGTATGTGGAGTCGGCGTCCCAGGCGAAGGTGTCGCCCGTGGGGGTCGGCAGGGACCGCCAGCGCTCGTCCCCGGCGAAGACGTCGGCGTAGCCGCGGGTGAACATGTCCTCGCTGATCGAGCCGTCGATGACGGCCTGGACCTCCTCCGGCGACGGCCACAGCTCGGCGAGCATGACCGGCCGGCCGTCGGGGTCGTGCCCGACGGGTTCGGTCAGCAGGTCGACGTCCATCGTCCCGGCGAGGGCGTAGGCGACCACGAGCGGCGGCGACGCCAGGTAGTTGAGCTTGACGTCCGGGTTGATGCGGCCCTCGAAGTTCCGGTTGCCCGACAGCACGGACACCACGGCCAGGTCGTTCTCCGCCACGGCGGCGCTGATCTCGGCGGGCAGCGGCCCGGAGTTGCCGATGCAGGTGGTGCAGCCGTACCCGACGAGGTGGTACCCCAGCTTCTCCAGGTAGGGCACGAGCCCGGCCCGCTGGTAGTAGTCCATGACGACCGTGCTGCCCGGCGCGAGCGAGGTCTTGACCCACGGCTTGCGCTCGAGCCCCCGCTCGACGGCGTTGCGGGCCAGCAGCGCCGCCGCGACCATGACCTCGGGGTTGGAGGTGTTCGTGCACGAGGTGATGGCGGCGATGACGACCGCCCCGTGGTCCAGCTCCGCCGCCGTGCCGTCGGCCAGCGTCACCGCGACCTGGCGGTGCGCCCGCTGCGGCGCCGAAGCCGGGGCGTCGGATGCGGGGAACGACTCCTCGACCGCCTCGTCGAGGCCGTCGCCGGCGTAGTCCGGCAGCACCCGCCGGAACGCCGCCTTGGCGTCGGCCAGGGCGATCCGGTCCTGCGGGCGCTTCGGGCCGGCGATGCTGGGGACCACGGTCGACAGGTCGAGCTCGAGGTACTCGGAGTAGCGGGCCTCGACGTGGCCGGCGGCGGACGGGTCGTGCCACATCCCCTGGGCCCGGGCGTACGCCTCGACGAGGGCGACCTGAGCCGGTGAGCGGCCGGTGAGCCGGAGATAGTCCAGCGTCACCCCGTCGATGGGGAAGATCGCGCAGGTGGAGCCGAACTCCGGGCTCATGTTGCCGATCGTCGCCCGGTTCGCCAGCGGCACCTGTCCCACCCCGGCGCCGTAGAACTCGACGAACTTCCCCACCACCCCGTGGCGTCGCAGCATCTCGGTGATGGTGAGGACGACGTCGGTCGCCGTCACGCCCGACGGGATGGCCCCCGTCAGCCGGAAGCCGACGACCCGGGGGATGAGCATCGAGACGGGCTGGCCCAGCATCGCGGCCTCGGCCTCGATCCCGCCGACCCCCCAGCCGAGCACGCCCAAACCGTTGATCATGGTGGTGTGGGAGTCGGTCCCGACGAGCGTGTCGGGGTAGGCGCGGCGGATCGGCCCGCTGTCCGGTCCGGGCACCTCGGCCACCATGACGCCTCGGGCCAGGTGCTCGAGGTTCACCTGGTGGACGATGCCGGTCCCCGGCGGGACGACGACGAAGCCCTCGAAGGCCGACTGCCCCCAGCGCAGGAACTGGTAGCGCTCGCGGTTGCGCTCGTACTCGACGGCGACGTTGAGGTCGAAGGCATCGGGGCGGGCGAAGGCGTCGACGATGACCGAGTGGTCGATGACGAGCTCGGCCGGGGCCAGCGGGTTGATCCGGGACGGGTCGCCCCCGAGGTCGGCCATGGCCTCGCGCATCGTCGCGAGGTCGACGATGCACGGCACCCCGGTGAAGTCCTGCATGACGACCCGGGCCGGGGTGAACTGGATCTCGGTGTCCGGCTCGGCGGCGGGATCCCAGGACGCCACCGCCCGCACCTGGTCGGCGGTGACGTTCACGCCGTCCTCGGTGCGCAGCAGGTTCTCGACGAGGATCTTGAGGCTGTACGGCAGCGTGGCGGTGCCGTCGACCGCGCCCACCCGGAAGTACTCGTACTCGGCGGGACCGTCCGGGCCGTCGGCGCGCAGGACGTCACGGGCGCCGAAGGAGTCGAGCGGGCTGGCGGAGACGGCCATGGCTCCTCCTGGGTCGGGGGGTCGAGGACCCTCCCATCTTGCCGGACCGTCCCCCGTCCTCACCCCGGGGCGCGGGTCAGGGCGGCCACGCACTCGACATGGTGGGTCATGGGGAAGGCGTCGAACGCACGCAGGGACGCCAGCCGGTACCCGTGGTCACGGAACCGGGCGACGTCACGCGCCAGGGCGGCCGGGTCGCAGGCGACGTACGCCACCACCGGGGGGCCCACGGCTGCGAGGGCGTCCACGACGGCGGTGCCCGCGCCCGCGCGGGGCGGGTCGAGGACCACGGCCGTGCCCGGCGGGACCACCCCGGCTGCCAGGGCGTCGAACACCCGGGCGGGCACCAGGCGCACCTGGGGGATGCCGTGCAGGGACCGGCGGGCGTCCGTCACGGCGCGCCGGTCGGCCTCGACGGCGATCACCTCGCCGCCCGGCCCGACGTCCGCCGCCAGTGCCGCGGCGAACAGCCCGACCCCGGCGTACAGGTCGGCCGCCCGGGCTCCGGGTCGCAGCCGCAGGGCGTCCCGGACGGCGGCCACGTAGGCGGCCGGCGCCGCCGGGTGGGGCTGCCAGAACCCGTCGTGACCCACCCGCAGCGGCACCGCCACGCCGGGCACCGCGTGCGCGACCCGGGCTCGGCCCCGGCGCAGCGGTGCCGCCCCCGCGACCGGGTCGACGACGACGCCGGTGTCCTCCGGACGCCGCCAGTCCCTGGCGAGCGCGCGGTCCGGGCGGCCGCCGTCGCGCGGCACCACCCGCACCACCCGGCCGTCGTCGCCCACGGCCACCGCGACCTCCCGCGCCCCGGGCCAGCGGACCGCCGCCACGCCGGTGTCGAGGACACCGGGCCGGGTGATCGGGCAGTCGGTCACGGGGACCACGTCGTGGGACCGGTGCCGCCGGAAGCCGAGCCGCCCGTCCGGGGCCACGGCGAACCTCGCCCGTGTCCGCCACCGCAGGCCGTCCCGCTCGCCCGGACCCGGCAGCGGCTCGACGTCGACGGCCGGGACCTCGCCGGGCGGCAGGCGGCCGATCCGGGTCAGCACGTCGGTCACGACCGCCGCCTTCCAGCGGCGCTGGGCGGCCGGGGCGACGTGCTGGAGGTCGCACCCGCCGCACCCGCCGGGGCCCGCCACCGGACAGGGGGGCACCACCCGGTCGGGTGAGGCGCGATGGACCTCGACGGCGTCGGCGCGCCAGAACCGGTCGCGGTCGCCGCCCTCGGTCACCCGGATCCGCACCACCTCCCCCGGCAGGGCGTGGCGCACGAACACCACCCGGCCGGGGCCGTCGCCGTCGACCAGCCGCGCGACGGCGTGACCGCCGTGGGCCGGCGCTCCCACCTCGACCACCGCCTCGACCGCCGCCTCGGGCGGCACCTGCGGCGGGGTCACCCCGCCTCCCCGGACCGCGACCCGCCCCGGGGCGTGGCCGCGGCGAGCCGCCGCCCGTCGGGATCGTCGAGCAGCCACGGCACCGACACCACCATGACGCCGGGCGAGGCCTCCAGCCGGCTCTTGAGCCACAGCGTGGACTGGTTGTGCAGCACCGACTGCCACCACCGGCCGACGACGTACTCGGGGACGAACACGGTGACGGCGTCGCGCGGGTTCCGCCGGCGCAACTCGGCCACGTGATCCATGAGCGGGCCGGTGACCTCGCGGTACGGGGCGTCGAGGACCCGCAGCGGCACCGGGAGCCGCCGCCGCTCCCACTCCGCGAGGACCGCGGCCGCGGCCTCGGGCTCGACGGCCACCGTCACCGCCTCCAGGGTCGCCGGGCGGGTCGCGCGGGCGTAGGCCAGCGCCCGCAGCACCGGCTTGTGCAGCCGCGACACGAGGACCACGGCATGCACCCGCGCGGGCATCGTCTCGCGCGAGTCGTCGAGGGCGAGCCGGTCCGCCACGGTGTCGTAGTGGCTGCGGACCGCCCGCATGAGCACGTACAGCAGCGCCCCGGCGACGAGCGTCGCCCACGCCCCGAGCGGGATCTTGACGACGGCGCTGACGACGAGCACCGCCCCGGTGGACAGCGCGGCGACCCCGGCGAGCGCCAGCCTGCCGCGCGCCCCCCAGCGCTCACCCGACCTCGCCACCGTCAGCTCGCCGCGGAACCGGCGCGCCATGCCGGCCTGGGCGAGCGTGAACGACAGCATGAGGCCCAGCAGGTACAGGTCGACCAGCCGGCTGACCTCCGCCGTGACCGCGAGCAGGACCAGCGCGGCGGCCACGGACAGGAAGAGGATCCCGTTGGTGTACGCGAGCCGGTCGCCGCGGTGCGCGAGCTGGCGGGGGGCGTAGCGGTCCTCGGCCAGGACGGCGGCCAGCAGCGGGAAGCCGTTGTACGCGCTGTTCGCCGCCCCGAGCAGCACCCCCACCGTGGCGACGACCATGATCGGCACGGCGGCGCTGCCCGCCCCCCACACCGCCGCGGCGAGCTGTGGCAGCAGCCCCTCCTGGGGACCGGCGGCGATGCGGACGTCGGCGACGCCCGCGAGCACGACCACGCCGCCGAACAGGGCCACGGTGACGCCGCCGACGAGGAGCAGCGTCGTCGCGGCGTTGCGGGCCTGCGGGGGGCGGAACGACGGCGTCCCGTTGGCGATGGCCTCGACCCCGGCCAGCGCGGCCCCGCCCCCGGCGAACGCCCGGAGCACGAGCAGCGTCAGCAGGACCCAGGACTCCTCGGGCACGGTGGCCACCGGGACGAGGTCGGCGCTGGGTGCCCGGGGCGGGTCCCCGGCGCCCGCCCGGGCCAGGCCGACCAGCACGGTGAGGGCCACCACCAGGACGAAGCCGTAGACCGGCACCATGGCCGCCCAGCCCGCCTCCCGTCGGCCGCGGAGGTTGACGAGCATGACGAGCAGCACCCCGGCGACGGCCAGGACCACCTCGTACCCGCGCAGCGCGGGCAGCACGCCGACGACGGTCTGCGCGGCCGCCGCGGTGGACACCGCGACCGTGAGGACGTAGTCGACGGTCAGCGCGGCGGCGGTCGCCGTCCCCGCCCGGGGTCCCAGGTTCTCGCTGGCCGCGGCGTACGAGCCGCCCCCGCCCGGGTAGGCCCGGACCACCTGGCCGTACGACACGACGACGATCGCGACCACGAGGCACACGGCCGCCGCCACCGACGGCGCCAGCGCCAGCAGGGCCACCCCGCCGAGGGCGAGGACCAGCAGCAGTTCCTGGCCGGCGTACGCCACGGACGACACCGGGTCCGAGGCGAAGACCGGCAGGGCCAGCCGCTTGGGGAGCAGGGTCCGCTCGGCGTCGCCGGAGGGGCGGGCCCGACCGAGCAGCACCCGCTTCGGCACGTCGAACACCGACCGCACGCGGGGAGCGTAGGGAATCGCGGTCTACGGTGCTCGGGTGCACTTCGTGGTCATGGGATGCGGCCGGGTCGGCGCCCGGATGGCCCACGACGTCGAGCTGCTGGGCCACACGGTCGCGGTCATCGACCAGGACCCGCACTCCTTCCGGCGGCTGGCCGCCGGCTTCGCCGGCGAGCGGGTGACCGGCATCGGTTTCGACCGCGACACCCTGGTCGCGGCCCGGATCGAGGAGGCGTACGCCTTCGCGGCCGTGAGCAGCGGCGACAACAGCAACATCCTCGCCGCCCGGACCGCTCGCGAGACCTACGGGGTGGAGCGGGTGGTCGCCCGGATCTACGACCCCGGCCGGGCGGCCGTCTACCAGCGTCTCGGCATCCCCACCGTCGCGACGGTGCCGTGGACGAGCGACCAGATGCTCCGACGGCTGCTGCCCACCGACTCCTCGCCGGAGTACACCGACCCCACGGGCGGCGTCTCGCTGGTCGAGCTGCCGGTCGCCGCCGCCTGGATCGGCCGGCGGACCAGCCGCCTGGAGGCGGCCGCCGACGTCCGCGTGGCCTACGTGCTGCGGCTGGGCGCGGTCGTGTTCCCGGATGCCGACACCGTCCTGCAGGACGGCGACGTGGTCCACGCCCTGGTCCGCTCCGGACGGACCCGGGCCGCCGAGGCGGTCGCCCAGGCGGGGCCCGCATGATGCGCGTCGTCATCGCGGGCGCCGGCAGCGTGGGGCGGTCGATCGCGCGGGAGCTGACGGGCAAGGGGCACGAGGTGCTGCTGGTGGACCGGGACGAGGCGGCGGTCCGGCCGCACCGGGTCCCCGAGGCCCGATGGCTGCTCGCCGACTGCTGCGAGCTCGACCGGCTGGCCGAGGCCGACCCGGCCGGCTGCGACGTGCTGGTCGCGGCCACCGGTGACGACAAGGTCAACCTCGTGGTGTCGCTGCTCGCCAAGACCGAGTTCGGGGTCCCCCGTACCGTCGCCCGCGTCAACAACCCCCGCAACGAGTGGATGTTCGACGGCAACTGGGGCGTCGACGTCGCGGTCTCGACGCCGCGGCTCATGACCGCCCTCGTCGAGGAGGCCGTCGAGGTGGGGGACCTGGTCCGGCTGTTCTCGTTCACGGCGTCGCGCGCCGAGCTGGTCGAGTTCACGCTGCCGCTCGACTCCCCCGTGGTCGGCACCGTCCTGCGCGAGGTCACCTGGCCGCCCGACACGGTCCTCACGTGCATCCTGCGCGACCGGATCCCGCTCGCCCCCACCCCGGACGACACCCTGGAGGGCGGGGACGAGCTGCTGTTCGTCACCGTCACCGACTCCGAGGCCGAGCTCGAGCGGTTCCTGGCCGCGCCGCGCGCCGGACGCGCCGACCGGTGACAACCGCGGCCGGGGTCGCGGCCGCGGGCCGGGAAGCCATGCGGCGGATCGCACCCCACGTCCGCCGGACCGCCGTCGACCGGGTGGGGCCGCTGCTGGTCAAGGCGGAGCACCGGCAGCACACCGGCTCGTTCAAGGTCCGCGGCGCCCTGGCGGCGCTGTCGGCGCACCCCGGCGTCCCGGTCGTCGCGGCGTCGTCCGGCAACCACGGCCTCGGGGTGGCCCACGCGCTGTCGGTCCTCGGCGGCGACGGCCTCGTGGTCGTCCCTCGGGGGGCCTCGCCCGCCAAGCTGGCCGCGATCGCCGCGCTCGGCGTGGGGGTGAAGGAGGTCGACGGCGACGGCCTCGCTGCCGAGCGCGCGGCCCGGGCGCTCGCCGGCCGCACCGGGGCCCGCTACGTCTCCCCGTACAACGACCCCGACGTCGTCGCGGGTCAGGCCACCATCGGGCTCGAGCTGGTCGAGCAGTTCGCCGACGCCGGGTGGCGCCCGCCGGACGAGGTCGTCGTCGCCGTCGGCGGCGGCGGTCTCGTCGGCGGCATCGCGTCCGTCCTCGACGCGGCCTGGCCGGGCACCCGGGTGGTCGGGGCGTCCCCCGCCGTCGACGCCGCGATGGCGGCCTCGGTGGCGGCCGGCGAGGCGGTGGCCGTGGCCGCCTCGCCCACGCTGTCGGACGGGACGGCGGGCGGGCTGGAACCGGGCGCGATGACCCTGGCGCTGTGCTCGGCCCTGGTCGACGAGTGGTGCCTGGTCGACGAGGCCGGGATCGCCCGCGCGATGCGGGCCGCGGCGGACGGCTACGAGGTGGTCGAGGGGGCGGCGGCCGTCGCTCTCGCCGCGGCCGAGCGGCGGGTCGCGGCCGGCGTCGGCACGGTGCTCGCCGTGTCGTGCGGGCGCAACGTGACCGCGGAGGTGCTGGCCCGGGTCCGGCGCGCCTGACGCGGCAGGGCGCCCGGCCGGGATCTCAGGGCCTGTTTCGGATGGCGCGGGGCGGGTCGGTTGGACCGCGCGGGTGGGCCGGCTGCGGAGTGGTGGCCGGAGTGGTGGCCGGAGTGGTGGTGTCCCGCGCGCTATGCAGAACCTACAAATCTGTCGGGTCCCGGTAGCGGCTGGTGTCGAGCGTCCGGGACGCCGCCCGGCGCGGCCGGGGGCCCTGGCGTGGTGGGCGTGGCCGGCGCGGCTCCGGCCCGTCGTGGCGCGAGGCGAGTGACGTGGTGGGTTGCTCGGCAAGGGCGACATCGTCTCGTGGGGCGCCGGCCACGCCCGGGCCCGCGGCCACCGCCTCCTGACCCGTGACGGCCCGGTCGGTCGCAGGTGGGCCGTCGGTGGTGGCCGTCATGAGTGCCTGGCCCGTCGCACGCTCACGACGTTGTCCAGCACGGTCCACCGGACCACCGGACCACGGACCACCGGACGCCAGCCCTCCGCCTCGGTACCCGACAGATTTGTAGGTTCTGCATAGCCTGAAGACACCATCGCCCCGGCCACCC
>Ga0224723_1001800_pt1 | contig 12587 bp, 11 predicted proteins | sample Balambano_FR2_Me_FD_161647 | JGI IMG/M metagenome (GOLD analysis project Ga0224723, IMG submission 161647) | Freshwater sediment microbial communities from Lake Towuti, South Sulawesi, Indonesia - Balambano_FR2_MetaG | ecosystem: Environmental > Aquatic > Freshwater > Lake > Sediment | place...
CCCACAAGGCGAACTCTGGTATCGGTTAGGTGCATATCGAACTTCCCTCACTGGCGGTTGGACGCGCGTTGACGCGGGTATTCCGGCGCTGCCGGACACACCCGACTGCGAGAACGTTGCGCTGGTCAACCGCAATGGCGAATTGACAGCTGCGCCATCGCCCACCACAAATTATGAGGACATTTGCCTGTTCATTCTCGATGAAGCAGTCCAAAGTTACGATCTTGAAGGCATTCGCGACCGAACAAATGGCGGTAGCCCCTCCACGATAGAAATCCCAACCAATGTCCCAATTCTACTGCGGAGAGTACATCTCAACTTGCAGTATGTCCGCGTCTCCTATAATAACAGCGCAGGAGTTGCACAGGGACAAAGATGGATCAAGCTTACTGAAGCAAACATCCCTCAGTTCACCACTGCTTGTGTCATGACAGGACAGGCAGGTCGTATTGATGAAATAGTGTTGCCTCTCTGTGATGTCAACCAGTACCTGAATTGCAGACCCGCAACAGCGCCTGTATCGCCACGAATCTTCAATGGACAAAGCTCTCAAGTGATCGCAGATCTAGATCTTGGGGGACCAGGAACAGGTGCTGGACCTGGTTGTGATAACACAGATCTCCTATGTTACGCTGACCCAAATGATGAGGAAACAAGACCCTGCAAATTCTACGACCCAACGGATAATCGAAATTGCGGGATTGATATTCGAACTACAAGTGGTATCCAAGACGTATTTGCCTACGCTGGTGGCATTATCGTTTTCTATGAAGGTACTTTCTCGTACACCCTCAGTTTGGGAATACTTGAGTCCGTCAGTGCAAACGGCGATGCAGCCAGAAGATACAACTACACGCATCTCAGCCTATCTTCAACTCTTTTGACAACTGTGGACGAGTATGTCGCTACGGGAACGCTGCTAGGCGTCTATGGACCCTACGGTGCTTACGGTAGCGTTGAGCATATTGACACAATTCAAATTGATCTACTTCTTGAACAGTACTCTGCACCACCTTGGAATTGATCGAGGAGAGGGAAGAACATTATGCGTCAGTTAACACTCATCGTTTGCAGCTTAAGCATTCTACTGTCTATTGGGACGCAATCTCAAATCTATGCGCAAACTTTAGCGCCAGAGGCGATTTCTGGCTACATTATAAGTAGTCAAAATGGCGATATACAACTTCAAACATTGTCTGCCGAAACTGAAGCGCTTTCCAGTGCTGTACTTGATGTTATGGGAGAGTCGACGGCATCTGAACCCCGTTATCTTGCGTTATCACCCAATCAAACACGCCTGGCAATTACTACGCCGGAAATGAATGGCGGACAGACGATTAGCATACAGGACATCCGCTCATCAACTTTAACCAGCTACTCGCTTCCAAGACCACAAAATTCGGAGCTTATCGTTGTCACATCATGGTCACCAGACAGTGAGAAAGTTGTTATTACACCATCCTCACTTTTAGAACCAACCAGAATCCTTGATGTCATTTCGGGGCAGATATTTGACATACCTACAACGCCTGTCATCGCCTTGAATTGGCTACCAAACGGACAGCAATTCATATTCAATGGTCCTGCAAATTGCATCGGGCGATGTTCTACGTTGAACGATGTGTATTTTGGCGAAATCACAAGTGCCGGAGTCATGATTCGTCCTGTATCCCAACTTGCTAATGGCGTGCCAAGGTTAGTGATTCCAGAAAACTCTGCTCGTATCCTCATACGATTTCCGAGCTATCATCCAAGTGAGCAGCGCATTTACGGCATCATCAGTGAAGATACAGATGATCCATCCGCACGATTAGAATCCTTATACTCGATGGACTTGACTGGAAATCTGCGTTTTGAAGCAGACATCAGCGCGCTTGACCTCAACAGTTATTTCCCAATGAATGTGCGGCGAATTCTTTACAATCCTTCTGACGGCAATATGTACCTCATTGCTATAACACAGGGCGCAGGAGGAAATAACTCGCTTAATCGGCTGAGTATATTGCGCTACATTACAGGTCAGGGCGTCTCCACAGTTTACTATCGCGATTTCCCGCTCTCTGGAACAACGTCAAGATCGATCGCATCATTCGAACTATCTCCTGATGGACGTTATCTCGCGCTCGGTCTGGTAGACCCAACCCCACCATTTGCTGGCAATCTGGTTGTCGTAGACTTGCAGCATGAGACAACCGTCGCAGAAATCGACAATCTCCTCCCTGTGTGTCAGGTGGATTGGACTCCCGATAGTACGCAGGTGCTGTACTCGCAAACAGATCAGGGGGCGTGTGCGCGCTTCTTCGAGAACCAGCCGATCAATCGGTTGGTGGCGTATAATCTCGCTGCGCGCACATCGAGCGTTGTCTATGAAGATGCGCTAACGCCATTCCTGTTTTTGTCTGGGGATGATTAGGCTGCCGCGCCGACCTGCTGGCGGTTGCGGCGGCGCTGGAGGCGCAGGGGCAATAAACGATGATACGTTGGGACAGGATGTATCCTGCCCCGCGTCGTTTATCTGGTTCTTACGAAGCGGTGCTAAAACAGGAGCGAAATTGGGATGCACGCTTCGTAAGGACTACGCATCATGGCGGAACAACATCAGTTTAAGGCTGAAATTCAGCAGTTACTCGACATCCTCATCCATTCGCTCTATACCGACCGCGACATCTTCCTGCGCGAGTTGATCTCGAACGCCTCTGACGCTATCAATCGTCTGCAATTCGAGCAGCTCACCAACCACGCCATCGCTGACGCGGACGCCAGCCTGTACATCGAGATCAAGACCGACGATGCAGCGGGAACGCTGACCATCAGCGATACCGGGTTGGGCATGACGCGCGACGAGCTGATCGACAACCTGGGCGTCATCGCCCACAGTGGCGCGAAGGCGTTCATTCAGGCGATGAAGGAACGCAAGGCGGCGAACGCGGGCGAAGTCATCGGGCAGTTCGGTGTTGGCTTCTACTCGGCGTTCATGGTCGCGGACAAGATTCGCGTCGTCTCAAAGTCGTATCGACCGGACGCACAGGCAGCCGCATGGGAATCGAGCGGCGGCGATACCTACACGATCGAAGCTGCCGAACGCGAAACGCGCGGCACAGACATCATCCTCTATTTGAAGGACGATGCCAAAGACTACCTGCAACCCTGGAAGCTGCGCGAAATTGTCCGCCAGCATTCGGATTACATTGCTTTCCCGATCCACATCGGCGATGACGAGCAGCCCGTCAACAAGCAGGTGGCGATCTGGCGGCAGGAAACCAAAGAGATTACGGACGAGCAGTACGACGAATTCTACAAGATGCTGACGTATGACTTCGAGTCGCCCGCCCACCGCATCCACATGCGTGCCGACGTGCCGTTGCAGTTCTACGCGCTGCTCTATATCCCCGCCAGCGCCGACCGGGGCATGTTGATGCGGCGCGAGGCGGGGCTGAAGCTCTATGCGCGCAAGGTGTTGATCGAGGAGCGCAACACCGACCTGCTGCCGGAATACCTGAGCTTTGTGCAGGGCGTGGTCGATAGCGAAGATTTGCCGTTGGCGGTCAGCCGCGAAAGCGTGCAGGCATCGCGCGTGATGGCGAACCTGAAGAAGACGCTGACGAGCAAAGTGTTGAGCGAACTCAAGCGGCTGATGAAGAGCAAGCCGGAAGCCTATCGCGCCGTCTTCACGCAGTTCGGGCGCTACATCAAGCAGGGTCTGGTACTGAACCCGGCGGAAGCGAGCGATATTCAATCGCTGCTGATGTTCCGCAGCACGCGCACTGTGGGCGATGATCTCGTCACGCTCGGTGAGTACGCCGGGCGCATGGCACGGGCGCAGAAGGACATCTACTACGTGCTGGCGGACGACGACGCATCCGCGTCGCGCAGTCCGCATCTTGACCCGTTCCGCAAGCGCGGTATCGAAGTGTTGTACCTGACGGATGCGGTTGACCCGATGATGCTGATGGGCTTGACGGAGTACGAAGGTTACAAGATTCGCAACGTGGATGAGGCGGATATTGATCTGAGCAGCGTCGGCGATACACCAGAAGCAGCGGACAATGCGCCGGAAGCACTGCCGACCGATACGTTTGCCGCTGTGCGTCAGCGCTTTGCCGATCGACTGGGCGAGCGCGTGGTGGATGTACGCGAAAGCCAGACGCTGGTGGACAGCCCCGCGCGCCTGGTCAGCACCGACCACAACGCGCAGCGCAACATGTTCCGGCTCAATCGCCTGCTCGACCGCGAGTACGAGCTGCCCGTCAAGACGCTGGAACTCAACCCGCGCCACCCGCTGATCCATAATCTGAGCCGCCAGTTGCAGACGCAGCCGGACAACGCGCTGATCGACATGGTGGTGGATCAGGTGTTTGAAACGGCGCTGCTGCAAGACGGCATCTATCCCGACCCGTCGAGCATGGCAGAGCGACTGACGCAGATCATGCAGGCAGCGACAAGACAGTAACACAATAAAGATTCTCAACGCAGAGACGCAGAGGTGGAGAGACGCAGAGGTGGAGAGAGGCAGAGGGAATAACGCTCTGCGATCTCTGTGTCTCTGCGTCCCTGCGTTAAAACGTGTTCAAAGCTTCTTATTCTTTTTTGACGGGATGGCTTTTAAGCGTACCTGCGCTTCGTCGGCGAGGATTTGTCGCAGGTCGGCAATACGTGGCAGCGGCTTGTACAGCAGCAGATTTGCGCCTGCGCGCTGTTTCGCCCGCGCTTCCTCTTCCGGCGAAAGATGATAGGCGGTCATCAACACGACGGCAATGCCTTTCAACGCCGGGCTGGTGCGCAGCCGTTCCGCCACCATGATGCCGTCAATCGCGCCGGGCAAGCGAATATCGACCAGTGCCAGCACGGGCAAATCGTCTTTGAACAGCCCGGCGTCCACCTCTTCAATCCACGCGACCGATTCTTCACCCGTCGTGAACGCGACTTCCTTCACGCCGATCATGGTGGACATGTGCGTAAGCATTTCGTACAGATCAGGTTCGTCTTCAACAATCATGTAAGTGTGCATCTTGTCCTCGTCGGTGATTACTGCTTGATGATGAGGTACTCGGTACCAGGTCCATGTACACCCAGTATAAGCTGCATTTCGATGTCGCCCGTGCGACTGGGACCGGTCACAAACGCAAGATTGGCGCGTTCATAAATCGTCATCATGCCCCGCGCGCGTTCACTCGCCAGCCAGTCTTCCAAACGCGGCATAAGTTGATCCAGCGCCACAACCGCGATCCAGATGGGCGGCAGTACGGTCGGGATGCGCCCCTTACCCTCGCCGCTGCTCAGAATCAGCGTTCCGGTCATAGCGATTGCCGCCTCCACGCCGGACACACCCGCCCCGGCGCTGCCCAGATGTGCCATCAACTCTGGCGAGCGTTCCTCATGCACACGCGGCTGCGTCACGCGGATGTTCGCATCGCGCAGCACATCTCCCAGCCCCGCCACCGGAATATGTGCATAGTCCCACGCCAGGATGTGATCGACGTTGTGCTGACGCAGTAAGTCGAGGATCAGCGCGCTCGCTTCAGCGTCGCCCGTAACGGCAAATGCCTTGCCTTTGAGCAGGTCCGTCTCTTGTATAAAACGCGCGATTAAAGCATCGGTTTCTATGTTTTCGACCGGGATAATGGGAATGTAATGGTGCGGACGTGGCACAGCATCTTCAAACGGGCGGCGGGCGTTACGCAGTTTATTGAGAATCGTTTCGCGCGCTGTGGTCATGACGAATACTGCCTTGACTGAACCTGTGAATAAAGTATACCATCGAACCGCATACTAACGCGCGTTGAGGATTATGCAAACCATTACCCCGAACACGATACCCGATTATCATTTTTTGCTCATTCCGCAAGGCATGGGAGTCGAGTGGTTCTTCGATGTAGCGCGTGCCTACTTTGACCGCTTCCGTCCGACGATCATCGCTGATTTTGCGCTGGTGCAGCTCGTACCCGCCGATGTGACGCTGGCAGTGACGACGGTGGCGCGCCGCGACTCGGTTGCCAATCTGGGTGTGCAGCTTGCCCAGCTGCGCCCGGACGCGCTGTTTGATGCCGTGACGCGCGACACGCCGGAAGAAACGCGCGCCGTGCTGACACAGCGTGCCGAACGCAACGAACCGTTTGGCGTGCCTCTGTTGATCGCGCAGCCAACACCGCCGCCTGGCTCGACGCTGCTGCCCAGCATCCCGACGCCGATGGTGCCGACACAAAGCAGCGAGAGCTGGATCACCGTGACGCCTGTGCCGCCCACGCCGATACCGCAACCCACGCCCGCTGACCCCGGCAATCCCATCGAGCCTATCGAACCGACACCGGGTTCGCTCATCGGCGGATAAAAGTGCTTATTCAACGTGAGTTATGGATAAGCCTGATTTACCCTCACCCCTTCCCCTCTCCCTCAGGGAGAGGGGTTCAGGAGAGTTCTGAAAGTCCCTCTCCCTGAGGGAGAGGGATTTAGGGTGAGGGTTAGTAGAGACTACAAGAGTCCAAATCCTTATCCATAACTCACGTTGAATAAGCATTTTTCTTTCTCTCTGTGACCTCTGCGCCTCTGGCGGTTCAAATCCTGCTCACGAAGCTTGCGTTGCAGGCGCGCGGCTGCGCAGGAAGGCAGGGCGGAAGCCTGTCACCAGGAACAAGCCGCTGAGAATGACCAGCAGCCCGATGAATTGCAGTGCGCCAATCGTTTCGCCCAGGAACAACCATGACCAGAAGATGCTGAAGAACGGCGCGAGGAACGTCACAGTCGTGGTGTTGGTCGCGCCTGCCGTCGCCAGCAGGCGGAAGTAGATCAGATAAGCGACAGCAGTACACAGGATGCCGAGCGCCAGCATTGAGCCGATGACATCGATACCAACGGCGACCTGTGGCGGGTTTGCCAGCGCGAATGGCAGCACCAGGATCGCCGCCGCCCCAAGCTGCCCGATCGCCATCGTCACAGGCACAGACTCCTTGAAGCGCGTCTTGGCGTAGGACGTGCCGATGGCATAGAAGAGCGACGCCACCAGCGACATAACCGCGCCGAGGATAAAAGCGGGCGTCATGTCGGCTGCGTCCCAGCCCACGACCAGCACGACGCCGAAGATGCCAAGCGCCATCCCGATCAAGCGTGGCAGCGTCAGTTTGTCATTGAACCAGACTGCCACAACTAGCGCGCTGAAGAGCGGCGTAGTCGCGTTCAGAATCGCTGCCAGCGCACTGCTCAGTTCGAGTTCAGCGGCGGAGATGAGCGCGAACGGGATGGCAACATTGAGCGCGCCGAGGATCAGGTACTTGTTCCAGTGGCGCCGCCAGTTGCCGCGCTGTCCGGTCATCAGTGCGAACGCCAGCAGCGTCAGACAGCCAAGTACCGTGCGGATCAGCACGACCCAGAATGGACCGATGACGGGCGCACTGACACTGATGAAAATAAACGACGATCCCCAGATCGACGACAATAGAAACAGCAAGCCAATATCGCGCGTTTTCACGAATACATCTCCAGTAGGGACGTGTCATGACACGTCCGAGTGACAAGTAACGAGTACAAAGTACAAAGTGCAGAGTGCAGAGTGCAGAGTACAAAGTACAAAGTACAAAGTACAAAGTACAAAGTACAAAGTGCAGAGTACAAAGTGCAGAGTACAAAGTACATTGTTCAGGGTGTGGTGTTCGATGTTCTGTATCCTTGAACAGACAAGGTAATGGTGAACGCCGAACCTTGAACCCCGAACAAAGAATGCACTCTGCATCATCAAGTATGTTTATAGATGTTTCCGGCGCGCCGTTCTATACCGTTTCCTGTGCAGCAATTCCTGACCTCAATACCCAAACGCCAACACCCAACACCCAATACCCAATACCCGAAATATTGACCGAATGCGCCGCCGATGTATAGTACCAGCCACTTTTTCGTGCCGAAATGGGGTCAATCATGGGGCTGAAGCCGGATCACTGGATACGCAAAATGGCGCACGAACGCGGGATGATCGAGCCATTCGTTGAGAAGCAGGTGCGCGAGGGCGTCATCAGCTACGGCTTGTCGTCGTATGGCTATGATCTGCGCGTGGCGGATGAGTTCAAGGTGTTCACGGATGTCTATGGCGCGATTGTCGATCCCAAGGGGTTTGCGCCAAACTCATTCGTCGATTTCAAGACGGATGTGTGCGTCGTGCCGCCGAATTCGTTCGCGCTGGCGCGCAGCATCGAATACTTCCGCATCCCGGCGAATGTACTAACAATTTGTTTAGGAAAATCGACATATGCAAGATCGGGCATTGTCGTGAACGTGACTCCCTTCGAGCCGGGTTGGGAAGGCTATGTCACGCTTGAAATCAGCAATACAACGCCGCTGCCCGCAAAGGTCTACGCCAATGAGGGACTGTGCCAGGTCTTGTTCTTCGAGGGCGACGAACCGTGCGAGACGACCTACGCCGACCGCAAGGGCAAGTACCAGGGGCAAACGGGTGTGACACCGCCACGATTGTAAGAGCCAGCAGGGGATTGATTGCAGGGCATCCCTGCTGTAAGCTAATGGATGTCGGGCGTTTAGCTCAGTTGGTTAGAGCATACCCCTTACAAGGGTAGGGTCGGGGGTTCGAGTCCCTCAACGCCCAAAAAGCACATCCGGCAACGTCTCCCCGCCGTCACAACCTATCCGCCAAAGAAGACCGGATTCGTGATCGCCCACATGCCCCCGTCGGCATCGCGCAGTTCCGCCGAACACCAGCGCGCCGTGCCTGCGTCCAGCGTCCAGCTTGCCTCACCTGCTGTCTCAATCGTTCGTGTATCGTGTGCTACACCGTTGACGATCAGCCGCAGCCGGGCGTCGGGCGGCGCATCCGCCCAACGCACAGTGACTATTGTGCGCTCGTTCGGCAGCACATCGCCCATCATGCCGGTAGCACCGGAGTCGGTGCGCGCGTCCAGCAGCAGTTCAGGTCCGGCGCTGATGTACGAATGCCCACGCTTGAGCGCGTTCAGAATGCCGTCTTCGCTGAACGACCCGGCATAGACGACATTGCTGGCGGCGCGCCCCTGGGCATCGGCGGGCGGGCGACCGTGAATATCCGTGCCGCTGGTCGCCACCAGACGATGCCCGGCGTTGAGCCAGCTATAGTACAGTTGCACGCCCTGCTCGTTGTAGTCATCCCACCAGCCGTTCCAGATTTCGACGGCAGGCGCGTTGCCCGGCAGCATATCGAGATGCTCCCAGTGGCAGCCACAGCATTCGGGATCGCCGGGAGCCATCGGGTGGGCGATGACAAAGAAGCGTCCGGCGTCCAGAACCCGCTGCGCCAGTTCCGGCATTGTCAGCTCGCGCTCTGTACCGATGCGCCAGTCGAACCATTCGTGTACGCCGAGCGCCAGCGCGTGCCCGTAGAAGGTCGAAAGCTCGATGCCGCCGATAGCGACGAAGCCGCTTTCCGCCAGACTACGATGCTGTGCCAAGCCCGAAATGGTGTTGTGATCGCTCAACGTCACGAAGTCGAGACCGCGCCCGCGCAGGTAGGCGACCAGTTCCGGGATGTCCCAACTGCCGTCGGAGTGAATGGTGTGCGCGTGTAAATCGCCGCGATACCAGCCCGCACCTTTATCTGCGACGATCCCCGGCGCGTAGTGTGGCGCTTCTTCGCTGGCGGGCGCATCCGACCACGCGATGGTGATTTTGTACGATACAGGTGTGGGCGGCTGAATACGGTGCGAGAGCAGGAAGACCGTCCACATGCCGGGTGTGATTGCGCCGGGCAGCGTGCCGGGCGTAGCGCTGGCGGTGCTGATGTGATACCCCGCGCTGTTGGGGCGCGACCATTCGCCGCGCACGCCATTGGGGTCGTGGATGGCGAAACTGATCTGCTGCGGGTATGGCTGCCCGTCGGTGTGTATCGGATTGTATTCAAAATCCATGCGAAACTGTGTCATGCCTGCCGGAATGTCGAACGTATACGGGATGACTCGGCGGTTATCGGCGGGGGTCAGCGTGCCTTCAAAGACGAGACTCATGGTTGCTCCTGATGATCTGGGATTGCGCGCAGACGAGTCTAATCATCGCCTGCGTCTGCACCAGATCATCAGTCTTAATCTGCCAGTCGAGCGCCCGCCGGATCACGTCGGCATACTCCGGCAGTCGCCCGATCATCCACTGTGCGGCGGCAGGCTTGGACAGCACTGCGCCGTGTTCGAGCGTATACGCCATGCGGCACATCGACAGTACCGCGTATGCCTGATAGCCGAGATGCAGCAGTTTGATCGGGTCGTCCAGCATCGGACACCACCAGCTATCGAGGATGATGCGCACAGCGCTGTTGAGTGCGTCGGCTGTGACCGGATCAAGCAGTGTGCGCACGTCGGGTCCGGCGACAGTGATGCCGTGCTGATACAGCACATAGCGCTGGACGATCCAGTCTTCGTCAAACTGGCGCACAGTCAAGCGCTCACCTACGCCGCGATCAATATGCGGGTGGTGGCGGTCGCCGTAGTCATAGCGGCGGAAGGCTGCACGCGGGATGTAGGCGGCTTCGATCTCGGTGGCGTAGCGCATAGGCAGCGCGGCGATGCGCTCGTGCAGCGCCGCGAGTTGGGCAATCGTCGTGTCCGGCAGCGCGCTTTCGGTGACGACGACGTAATCCACATCGCTGCCGTCGGTGAAGGCGTTCAGCGCCAGCGAGCCGAACAGGTACATGCCGACGAACTGATCGCCGAGCAGCGCACGGAGGTGAGTGAGCGCGTATTCAAGCAGCGCGTTGGCGTCGGGATAGGGCGTGGGGGTGAGAGGTGTAGTGATGGCAGGCACGATGTCTCCAGTGGCTATGCAGGTTATGCACCGATCAGGATGTGGCACGCACCCGTAGGAATGGGTTATGAACCCGTAGGCGCTCATGCACCGGCGTGATCACCGGGCTGTCCGGCGGCAGACGGCGTTCCGCATCTTCAAGTGCTGCGGCATATGTTGCGCCGACGCCGATCACCTGCTGGCGATAGACAATGATCGAACACTCACCATACTCTGCGAGCAGTTCGCGCTCATGCTGACGAATCCAGTCGAAGTCGGCAAACGTATTGGGCGGGGTCTGCCCGTAAGGATGTCCCATTTGAATGCGGGATGTCATTGCTGTGTTCCTCTTGCAACTGTCGTCTCGATTCTTAGGTATCGTCACGGGAGTTATCTTCGCTCTTCTCGTGCTGATCTGCGATAATGATACTTTAGAGGCGACGCAACCGGATACGCCCAGTTTACGTCACCCATTGACTAACGGTTATCGGACATAGATGAAAACTATGGTAGATTGATAATTAGTTACATAAACATAGAAAGTCACATAGAAAGACCGAATGGTGAAGATCAGAGTACAGGCACACGTATTGTTGTTGGCGCTGCTATTTGCGCTTGTCAGCTTTATTGCCTCTGTAGAGGCAAGAGATCGCAATACAATCATCTATGCGCTGGAATACAGTCCCAACGGTTCATATATTGCTGTCGGTCGCCAAGGCTGTATTGACATTGTGCATTCTGACACGGACGAAAGTGTTGTGCATCTTGAAATACCATCTGCAAGCGGATTTCACACTATTTCGTGGGCTTCCGATAGTAATCGTCTTGCTGCTGGGAGCGAAAGCGGGGATTTGGTCATTTTCGACGTTGAACAAGAACAAAATTACAGACTCCAGGACTCATCAGTAAGTAACTTTCCACCTATCACTACGGTTGATTGGAGACAAGATGGTCACGAAGTTGCTTTCATTTCCCCCAGTTACCGCGAAATTCTTGTGGGAGTTGCTATCGTTGACGGGGACATGACGCATTCTGAAAACATACGATTCGTTGTAACGAATACGGGTGATCTTGTCGATATTGCCTGGTCTCCTGACAGCTCTGTACTTGCTCTCAGTACAACAGATGAAGGTATCCTTCTGCTCAATCCAGCCCGTGATCTGATTACACCTCTTGGCTACATTGTCAGTGGGCAAGGAAATCTGGCTTGGAGTCGAGATAGCAGCCAACTTGCCATGACAGCTACGAGTGTCACTATCTGGAACATTGCGGAACAGCGAATGATGGTGGAACTTCGTCCTTCAAATCATGAAGCTATTGTCGATCTGGACTGGAGCGTTGATGGACGCTTCATCGCGTTTTCCACCGTTTCAGGAAGCATCGAGCTTTGGCGGACAAGCAGTTGGGAACGTATCGAAGATTTCGAGCCAAGAGGTGCGGAATTCACCCCTGTTGCACTGTCGCCGAATGGTGAGTGGCTCAGCTATGCTGATTCCAATCACCAACTTGCGAAAGCCCGCTTGTCAGATGAGTCGTGACCCGTCAATGCATTTCGCTCATCCCCTTCGATTGTAATTCCCCGCCAGCAGCGAGAAATCCACCAGCGTGACTGCGCCATCGCCGTTCAGGTCGGCACGCGCGTCATAGCCGGGGTCGCCGATGCGCTTGTTGTAGGTGGCGGCAAGCAGCGAGAAATCGATCAGCGTCACCGCGCCATCGCCGTTGATGTCGCCCACCAGCCGCACGCCCGCGCCCGCGTACAGCGGCAGCGTGCGCCAGGGAAACGCCGTCGTCAGCAGTTCGCGCGTGACGCCGCCGCGCGTCTCGCGCACCATCGTCGGGTA
>Ga0224723_1001801_pt1 | contig 12586 bp, 11 predicted proteins | sample Balambano_FR2_Me_FD_161647 | JGI IMG/M metagenome (GOLD analysis project Ga0224723, IMG submission 161647) | Freshwater sediment microbial communities from Lake Towuti, South Sulawesi, Indonesia - Balambano_FR2_MetaG | ecosystem: Environmental > Aquatic > Freshwater > Lake > Sediment | place...
GCGCCGCCGCCAGCGCACGGTTGGCTGGGCCGGGCGAGGGCAGGGGGCCGCGCACCAGCCGCTCCACCACCACTTCGGGCGGGCAGGGCCGGCGGCTGACGGGGTCGAAGTAGCGCGGATAGGCGATCAGCGCCGCATGGGCCAATGCGGCAAGACCGGGACGCGCCCGCCGATGCGGCACTGGCGGGCCGAGGTCGCGCGTCAGGCCCCAGCCCGCGTAGAAGGGCGCGCCGAGACAGGTCACCGGCAGGCCGCGGATCAGCGCCTCAAAACCCATCAGCGAGGTCATCGTCCAGAGCTCGTCCGCCGCCGCCAGCGCCGCCGCCGGATCGGTGCCGCTGAGCACGGCGTCCGCCAGCCCCGCCAGCCGGTCGGGCGCAATGGCACCGGGCCGCAGTCCGGCCGCGACATCGGGGTGCGGCTTGTAGAGGATCACGGCATTCGGGTTCGCCGCCCGCACCGCCTGCAGCAGCCCGAGGTTGCTGCGGATCGCGCCGCAGCCGAGCCGGATCGAGGCGTCGTCCTCCACCTGTCCCGGCACGAGGATGCGGTGGCCCGCCGGCAGCGGCGGCAGCGCGCCGCCGGTGTTGTATTTGCTGAGGCCGCCCGCCCGCAGCGCCGCGATCAGCCGGGCCGCCCGGTCGAGCCCGCCCGGCGGCGGCAGCGCGGCGATCGCCCGGTCGAGCGCGCTTTCCCGGCCGGGATCGAAATGGATGCCAAGCTCGTCGCGCACCAGCGACAGGGGCGGCACCAGCGCGGCGCCGAGACCGCGCGAGCGCAGGAAGCCGTCCTCCACTCGCGCCAGCGGCAGCGGAAAGGTGTCGGGCGCCGTGCCGGCCCAGACCATGACCTGTCGCCCCTCGTCCCTCGCTATGCGCGCCGCCCGGGCCGGATCGTCGGTGAAGCGCAGCCGCCGTTCGGCGCCGAAGAAGGCCTGCAGGCGCGGCCGCTTCCAGCGCCGCATGCCGATCGCCACATGGCCCCCGCGGTCCTCGCGGAAGGCGCGCACCTCGGCCTCCAGCTGATCGACCGCCTCCTCGAAGGGGCAGAGCCGGTCGCGGCAGGGGTCGTACCAGACCGGCGCGAGGATCATCGCGGCGGCGAACAGCTGCGCGGGCGTCAGCCGCCGGCCGCGGCGGGGCAGGGGCAGCGCGTCCTCGCTGAGGCCCCAGCCGGCGTAGAACGGACGGCCGGCGACAACGGGCCGGTGCCCGGCGAGGATTGCCTCGAAGCCCAGTTGCGACGAGACGGTGTAGACGGCCACCGCCCCCTCCAAGAGCGCCCAGGGCGAGACCTCGATTCCGGCCCGCGTCACGGTGGCGTCGCCTGCGAGGGCGCCCCGGCGCAGGCCGAGCGCGGCTTCGGGATGGGTCCGGACCACGATCCGCGCCCCGGGATGGTCGTCGCGGGCGCTTTGGAGCAGCGAGGACAGCTGTGCGGCACCGGCGCCGCCGAGCGCGGCATCGCCCGCCACCTGATCTACCACCAGCACATAGCCGGGCGGTGGCGACGGTGCTGCGGGGTCGCAGAGATTGTACTTCGACAGATGCCCGGGCCTGAGCCGCGCGATCCCGTCGCGGGCGCGCTGCAGAAGCGCGGGGTCGTCGAGCGGATGGGTGGCCAGCAGATGCTCGAGATCCGACGCCGCGCCACCGTCGAAATGCACGCCCCGCCGGTCGAGAAGAAGGCCGAGCGGCGGGTCGCCGGCCCGGCCGGGCCGGACCGAGCGCAGGAAGGCATCCTCGATCCGGAGCAGGTCCGCGCCGCGCCGGGCGGCGATGGCCTCGCCTCGCCCGGCCCGCGGACCCCGGCCCCAGACCCCGACCAGGTCGCCGGGCCCCGGCAGGCCGAGCCGCGGCGGAAGGCCGGCAAGCGTCAGGATCCGGCGCACCCGTCCCGGCCGGAGCAGCCCGCCCGCATAGGCGTAAAGCCGCGTGCCGCGGGCGGTCACTCGGCCAGCTGCTGCAGCGAGCTGGCCGATTGCGCCGTGCCGTTCAGCGCCGCCAGCGCCTTGGTGAACTGCGCATAGGGCGCCTCGGTGACATAGACAGTGTCGCCGTCGCGGATGTCGAAATCGCGTGCCTCGAAAATCCCCATCGGCGCGGTCAGGTTCAGCACATAGATGAATCGCTGCTCGCCCTGCAGGTCGGCGCGGCCGAGGACGGCATTGGCGATCCGCGCCGGTTCGGTGCGGAAGATGAAGATCGCGGTCGGATCGGCCAACTGCGGGTTGAGCCCGCCCACCACCGCCAGCGCCTCGATCGCCGAGAGCGATTGCGTCTCGAACGGGATCCGGGTCTGCGTCCGGGTCGCGCCGAGCGCGACGAAGGACCGCGTGTCGCGCTCCACCACGATCCGGTCGCCGGAGCGGAGCGCGATGTCGAGCGCCGGGTTGTCGTTCAGATCCTGCAGCCAGACCTGACCGGTCCTGCTGCCCCTTGTCACCCGGACCAGGGCCGATTCCGGCTCGATCGCGATGCCGCCTGCCTTGGCGATCATCGCGGTCAGCGTCCGGGTCGGCCGTTCGATCGGATAGACCCCCTGCGCCGCGACCGCGCCCGAGACCGTCACCGTCGAGCCGTCGCCCGCCACGCGGGTGACCGTGACCTGCGGATCGGGGGTCTGGATGTCGAGCATCTCGGTGATCTTGCGGCGCAGGCTCTCGGGCGTCTCGCCCGCGGCCATCACCTGCCCGGCATAGGGCACGAAAATGAAGCCCTGCCCGTCCACCTGCACCTGGCTGAGCGTCGAGACGCGCTGGCCGGTGTTGCCGAGCAGCGGGTCGTCGCGCACGTTCTCGAACACCGTCAGACTGAGGACGTCGCCGGGCGCGATCAGGTCCGAGCCGAGCAGGTCGGCCTCGCGGAAGCTCGAGGCAAAGCCGAGCGTCGGCGACACCGCGGTCGCCTCCGTCACCCGGTCGTCGACCGTCACCACGAAGGCACTGCCGCCGTTCAGGACCGAACCGTCGAAGATCTCGGCCCGGTTCGGGCCGGTGCGGGGAAGTTCGCAGGCCCCGAGCGCCAGCACGGGAAGAAGCCCGAGCAGGGCCTTCGCCCGCTGGCGCACGCGCATGGTCACGGCTGCTGCTCCTTCGTCCCCGTTGTCCGCCCGGTTTCTTGCAATACTCTACCCAGAGATGTGCGGCGTTGAAGCTGCACCCTACGCCGCTCCGGTCACCAGCCGCAACCGTTGCCGCGGCACCGGGTCGCCCGAGAGCACGGCATCATAGGGATCCTCCGGGGCCAGCATCATGTCAACCACCCGCCGGAGCAGGCGGCGGCGGCCGCGCGCCGAATAGAAGCCGCCCGGCACCTGCGAGGTTTGCAGTAGGTAGCGGCGGAAGTCGCGGTAGGCGCGGCGGTCGGGGCGGCTCGGCCGGGCGAAGAATTCGGCCAGCGGCTGCGCCGAGACGAATTCGGGCTTGGCATAGACCGCCCGGCCGAACACCTTGAGCGGCAGGCCGCGCCACAGCGCCTGCTGTCCGGCGGTCGAGTTGACGGTGACCGCGCTGAGTGCATGGTTCAGGAGGACGGCGAGCTTGCCCCCGCGCAGGAAATGCACCCGCCCGGTCAGGCCGCGCGCGGCGGCGAGGCGGCGGATTTCGGCGGCCACGGGGACGCGCCCGTCCTCCAGCGGATGCGCCTTGAGGACGAGGTGGTGATGCGCCGCGGCGCCGCGCGCGAAGCCGTCGATCACCACGTCGAGGAAGTCCGACATCGTGGCGAACGGGCTGTGGACGCGGAAGCTCGCGTCGTGTTCCAGTTGCAGGAGCACCAGATGGAAGGGAAAGCCGCCCCGCATCAGGCGCCGGGTGGCGAGCCGGCGGCCGATGCTGTGGACCGGCATCAGCGCCAGCCGCCGCAGGTGCAGAAGGAACTCCCGCCCGACCCCGATCTCGCGGTGCGGCCGGAAGCCGGGGTAGGCCGCTGCCCCGGCGAGCACCATGCCGTGATAGGCGGCGCCGTAGAACACGTGCTGGCGCATCTCGCCCCAGCGGGCGGGTGCGTCGGGCAGGTCGGTCTCCGCCCCCCGGAGCGCGCGCCGCATCTCCGGCAGCCCGGTCTCGGCCAGGCGCGAATGGCCGTTCACCCCGCCGCGCTCATAGGTCACCCAGTGCGGGCGCAGATAGCCCTCCTCGAAGCAATGGACCGTCAGCCCGGCGGCGCGGGCGGCCGCGATCGCTTCGGCATGGAGCGGCCGGGTGTCGCCATAGATCACGAGATCGGTGACGCCCCGCTCCGCCAGCAGGGTGCGCAGCCTCTGCGGCCAGCCTGTCGGCCAGTCGCGGAAGGCGATGTAATCGGCGCGGCCGGGCCAGAAGCCGCGGTCGCCGCCGTTGAAGCCGACCCGCCACACCGTCGCGCCGGCCGTGCGCAGCATCCGCGACAGTTGCCAGAAGAACGGCCCGTGCGGGCCCTGCAGGAACAGGAATGTCCGGTCGGTGCCGGTGATGCGCATCTGCCTCCCTTTCCTGCCGTGGCGACAGAGTAGCGTTAGGGCCCAACCCTTCGCGATTGGTTAACGGAACATGACCGCCGGCTGGAAGCCCAGACGCCCGGACAGAACGGCCGCTGGGCGGGGTCGCTCCTGCGCAACGCAAACGGCCGGATCGGACTTGCCCGGCCCACCCGCGAATCGGCCTGCCCCGTCCGCGGCCGCGGCCGCGGGCTTGCGGCCGGCGCGTGCGGCGGTTACCTCTGGCGCTGCGGCAGGACGGCAGGGGGCCGGGCATGTTCACCGGGATCATCAGCGACATCGGCGAGGTGACCGACCTTGTGCGCGAAGGCGACCTGCGGGCCCGGATCGCCACCGCCTACCCGGCCGAGGGCATCGACCTCGGCGCCTCGATCGCCTGCGACGGCGTCTGCCTGACGGTGGTGCGCACCGGCCAGACCCCGCGCAACTGGTTCGAGGTGCAGATCTCGGCCGAGACGCTGTCCAGGACCAATCTCGGCCTCTGGGCCCTGGGCCGCGGCGTGAACCTCGAGCGCGCGCTGCGGGTCGGCGACGAACTGGGCGGACATATCGTCTCGGGCCATGTGGACGGGCTGGCCGAGGTAGTGGGTCTCGCCGCCGAGGGCGACAGCCTTCGCGTGCGTTTCCGCGCGCCCGATGCGCTGGCGGGCTTCGTCGCGCCCAAGGGCTCGGTAGCGCTGAACGGCACGTCGCTGACGGTCAACGAGGTCGAGGGGGCCGAGTTCGGCGTCAACTTCATCCCGCATACGCGCAAGGTCACGACCTGGGGCCGGGTCGCGGCAGGCGACCTCGTGAACCTCGAGATCGACACTCTGGCGCGCTATGTCGCGCGGCTGCAGGACTGGGCGGCGTGACGGCGCCGGCGGCCCCCGGCCACAACCGCGGCCCCGCGCTGACGGGCGGCGCGGCCTGGCAGCTCCATTGCTGGCGGCAGGCGCGGGCCGACCTGTTGCCGCATCTGCCGCTCGAGGTGCTGCGCGGACGGGTCCGCCGCGCGGCGGAACTGGGGCTCGACTACCGGACCTACGCCTCGGTCCGGGCGGCGACCGGGCATGACGTGGTGGCCTTCCTGTTCTCGTCCAACGCGCTCCGGGTGCTGCCGCCGGTGGCGTCGCTGCCGCCCGACCGTGCTACCCGGCTCGAGGCGCTGACCCGGTGCGGGCGCCTCGCGCTGGCCAGCCGGCCGCTGACGCCTTTGGCGCTGCTGGCCGCGGCGGCGGGACGCCTCGATGCCGCCCATCCCGCGCCCGCTGCCCTCGCCGGCTTCGGCGAGGCGCGCCGGGCGATCCGCGAAGCCCTCGGTCCGCTGTCCGGCGACCGGGTGATCCTGGTCGGCGACCTGGCGCTGGAGCGGGACTGGTGCGCCGCGGCCGCGCTTGCCGCCTATCTGCCGGCCGAGCGCTTCTTCGCCTGACCCGCCGTTGCCCCGGCCGGCCGCATCGGCTCGCGCCCGTCCTTGCGCCCGTCCTTGCGCCCGTCCTTGCGCCGGTCAGGGATGCGTCGGTCCGGCTCTGGCCTTCGCCCGCCGATCGCGCTATTGCGGCGCGAGATGCGGAGCGACCCGATGTCCGACCGACAGACGACCCCCTATTCCGACGCGATCTCGTCGGTCGAGGAGATTATCGACGATGCCCGGAACGGCCGCATGTTCATCCTGGTCGATCACGAGGATCGCGAGAACGAGGGCGATCTGGTGATCCCGGCTGAGATGTGCACGCCGCAGGCGGTGAACTTCATGGCGATGCACGGGCGCGGGCTGATCTGCCTCGCGCTGACCGAAGCGCGGGTCGATGCGCTCGGCCTGCCGCTGATGAGCCCGAAGAACTCCAGCCGCCACGAGACCGCCTTCACCCTCTCGATCGAGGCGCGCGAAGGGGTGACCACCGGCATTTCCGCCGCGGACCGGGCACTGACGGTGGCCGTGGCGATCGACCCGACCAAGACGGCGGCCGACATCGCGACGCCGGGGCATGTGTTCCCGCTGCGCGCCCGCGACGGCGGCGTGCTGGTGCGGGCGGGCCACACCGAGGCGGCGGTGGACATCGCGCGCCTTGCCGGCCTGAACCCCGCGGGCGTGATTTGCGAGATCATGAACGAGGACGGCTCGATGGCGCGCCTGCCCGACCTCGTGGCCTTCGCGCAGCGGCACAACCTGAAGATCGGCACGATTTCCGACCTGATCGCCTACCGGCGGCGCAACGACAATCTGGTGCGCGTCACCGCCGAGCGGCAGGTCGTCTCGGAATTCGGCGGCGACTGGACGATGCGCATCTACACCGACGTGACCGAAGGCGCCGAGCATGTCGTTCTGATCAAGGGCGACATCGCCCGCCCCGGGCCGGTCCTGACGCGGATGCACACGCTCGACCCCCTGCTCGACATTGTCGGGCTGGGCGGGACGGGCCGCACCCAGGAGTTCGGCGAGGCGATGCGGCTGATCGCGCGCGAGGGCCGCGGCGTCCTGGTGCTCTTGCGCGACCTGCACATGAAGATCACTTCGGACACTGAAGCCTCGCCGCAGACCCTGCGGCAATACGGGCTCGGGGCGCAGATTCTCGTGTCGCTCGGGCTGCACGAACTGGTGCTCCTCACCAATTCGCCGAAGCCAAGGGTCGTCGGGCTCGAGGCCTACGGGCTGAGCATCACGGGCACACGCCCGATTGCGGAGATGTGAGGCCATGGCCCAGACCGATCCCGATCAGGGCCTGCCTCTGCCGTCCTTCGACCGGCCGGTGAAGCTGCTGATCGTGGTGGCGCCGTTCTACCGCGACATCGCCGACCGGCTCGTGGCAGGCGCGCGGGCACTGGCGGCGCGCGCCGGGGCCGAGGTGGAGGTGGCCGAGGTGCCGGGCGCGCTGGAGGTGCCGACCGCGATCGCAATGGCCGAGCGGATGGCGCAGTTCGACGGCTATGTCGCGCTCGGCTGCGTGATCCGGGGCGAGACCTCGCATTACGACACGGTGTGCCGGGACAGTTCGAGCGGGCTGATGCTGCTCGGGCTGCAGGGCGCCTGCATCGGCAACGGCATCCTGACGGTCGAGACCCGCACCCAGGCCGAGGTGCGCGCCGATCCGGCCGGCGCGGACAAGGGCGGCGGGGCGGCGGCGGCGGCGCTGCACCTGATCGCGCTGTCCCGCCGCTGGGCCGGCCGGCGGAGCGGCATCGGCTTCCGCGCTGCCGCTGCGGGCGAGGGCTGAGATGGCCGTCGCGCCAAAGTCCGATCGGCGCCGGATGCGCTCTGCTTCGCGCCTCTATGCCGTGCAGGCGCTGTTCCAGATGGAAAGCTCCGGCCAGACGGTCGAGGCGGTGGCCCGCGAGTTCGAGACCCACCGCTTCGGCGCCGTCTACGACGGCGACGCGATGGCCGAGGGCGATGTGGACCATTTCCGGCTGCTGGTCGACCACGCGGTGAACCTTCAGGCGCAGATCGACCAGATGACCGACCGGGCGCTGGTGGCGAAATGGCCGATCGACCGGATCGACCCGGTGCTCCGCGCGCTGTTCCGCGCCGCGGGCGGCGAATTGCTCGACAGCCCGACCCCGCCCAAGGTGGTGATCACCGAATTCGTCGATGTGGCGCGGGCGTTCTTTCCGCAAGGCCGGGAAGCGAAGTTCGTCAACGCCGTGCTCGACCATATGGCGCGCGAGGCCAGGCCCGAGGCGTTCGACGAGGCAAGGTAGCGCCGCCGCTTCGCGCCCTGCCGGAACTTGCGGCAATTCGGCGCTCATCCTTCGTTAAGTCCGCGCATGCGACAGTTCGTGCAGCGCTTTGTGCTGGCCAGCCGGGCAGGCGCATGCGATAGTTGCGCAATAGCGGGAGAAGAGTGATGCCGAAACTGGTCCGCCTCTACATCGTCAGCGTCGCGATCGGCTTCGCGGTGGCGCTGGCCTTCGCGGTCGGGCTGGTCTGGCTGGATGTGGCGAACCTGCGGCACCTGATCCTGATGACGGACAGCGGCCCGATGGCTTTCTTCCTGCTGGTGGTCTTCAACGGCATCGTGTTCGGCGGGGTGCAGTTCGCCATCGCCGTGATGCGGCTGGCCGAGGACGACCGCGGCCCGCGCGGCGGCCGCCCTGTGCCGGTGGCGACGATGATCCCGATCCGTGTCGCCGCCGTCGCACGAAAGCGGCGCTGAGTCCGCCATTCTTCCGCCAGCGATCGGCCGTCCGGGTGAACCCGGATGGCATGTGATCCGGCAGATCGGCGTGTCATGAAGGAAGGTCCGTAGCGTCCTCGCGCGACACCCCGGTGTCGCGGGTGACCTGCGGGGCGACTTGATCTCGCCAACACCTGCGGGTGAGGGCTTCGGCGACCCGGTCGGGGCCGCCTCGGCCGGGGTGTAGGACGCGCGACGTCGTCCGCAGCCATGAGGTGGCCAGCGCGCTCTGAATGGCGGCTTTCGGTGGCGCGTCCCTTCAGCCGCTGGCGATGTGCACGGCAGTGGTTCCAGCCTGCAGGATTGCCGGGCCGGCATCGGGACGCCGCACAGTGTCACATGACTGGACTGCGGCGCTGGCGCTTGTTGCCTGAGCGTCGACTGCGGGAATGGTGAGGCGCTGCTGTGCAGTTGATACACGTTCGCATGACCTCGGGCCTCGACAGGTCCGAGCTTGCCTTAGGTCGAGCCGCGGCCGGCGGGGCAGGTGGTCCCGGTCGCGCCGAAGCTGTTCGCGCTCCTGCGCCGTCTGGTCGGGAACCGCGACCGGGTCGTCAGCCGCGACGAGATGATCACGACGGTCTGGGGCAGGCGTTTCGTCTCGGTGGCAGCGGTCTGGACCCCGCTCGGGCAGGTCCGCAAGGTGCTGGGCGACGATGGTGACGCGCAGGGGGTCATTCGGACGGTCCGCGGCCGGGCACACCGCCCCGCGCCGGCTGAACATGCGCAGGGCGCTCGCCCGACCATCGCCGTTCCGCCGCCGGCGCCGCGCGGGGCAGATCGCCACGTTGGCGGATGCGATCCCGGCCGAGACCATCTTGCCGCTGCTGCGGCGACGCGTGCTGCGGATGATTGCACGAGCAGCGTCGGAAAGCGACGATCACGCTCTTTCTGCGGCGCCAGACCTTTGCCCGGCCCGCTTTCGTCGCTGATCTGCGCGCGGCACCGTGGCAGTCCGGCCTTCCCGGTCGAGAGCGGAAGTGGCGGGAACCGCGGCAGCCGTGGGGACGTGCATTTCCCGAGAGCCTGGTTGACCAGGTGGGCGCCAGATACCGGGACCACGATCCCGGCAGAGCCGGCTCCCTCGGAAGCGCTTATCGGCCACTGGAAAAGTGTCCCGCACGCGAGGGGCAGAACCCGCCACCTGCAGATGTAGGGCCACCGCCGGCGCAGCGCAAGCGGTGTTCGGACGCGCGGGCCTGACACGGGCCTCGCACGGGCCTCGCACGGGGCTTGCGCGGGGCTTGCGCGGTGTTCATCTTTCGTTCATAGGATGGGCCATGCTGCAACCCCTCCCCTCCACCGCCGCCCGACCGCTGCCCGGCCAGCTCCTGGCGCGCGGGGTCTGCCGGCATCTGCTCGGGCATGATTTCGCGACGCTGGACGAGCTGGTGCCGGCGCCCGGCCTCCGGGTCGATGTGATGGCGCTCGGGCCGCGCGGCGAGATCTGGGTGATCGAGTGTAAATCGGGCCTTGCGGACTACCGCGCCGACCGGAAGTGGCAGGGCTACCTCGCCTGGTGCGACCGCTTCTTCTGGGCGGTCGATGCCGCCTTCCCGACCGAGATCCTGCCCGACGGGACCGGGTTGATGCTGGCCGACGCGCATGACGCCGAGATCCTGCGGATGGGCCCCGAGACGGCGCTGGCGCCGGCGCGGCGCCGGGTGATGGTGCAGAAGTTCGCGCGGCTCGCGGCGCTCCGTCTGCAGGCGCTGCGCGACCCAGCGCTCAGCCCTTTCGGCCCCTAGGGGCCTTGGGCGGCGCGGGCCGGCCCATCGCCCGCGCCCGCTCGGCCGCGGCGCGCAGTTCCTCGGCGATCTCCTCGGCCTCTTCGGGGTCGAAGTCGAGCGGCAGGTCGATCCCCTCCGCCTCGATGTAGATCCGCACCATGCCGAGGCTGGTCGGCCCGATCTGCAGGTTCGCGGCGATGTCGCTCTGCTTGTCGATGCCCATGCGCGGCGCCTCCCGTCACGCCCAATCGCCTACCGCCCCCGCGCTCCGCTGGCAAGGGCGGGTCCGGTGGCCGGGCCGCGGCAGGCGGCCGTTGCGCCCGGCCATGCCCCTTGCATCGACGGGATGCGGGCGATAAAGCCGGCGGCAGCGTGCCGACGTAGCTCAGTTGGTTAGAGCACCAGATTGTGGATCTGGGGGTCCCCCGTTCGAGCCGGGGCGTCGGTACCAGTTCCCGCCCCCTGCTGTCACCGCCCCGACGCGGGGCAGCGGTCGCCGATGCCCTGCGACAGAGACCGCTTGCGCCGCCGGTCCGCGGCGGAAAAGCGGCCCGCAACCGCCGGCAAGACGCGCGGGCGGTTGATTTCCGGGGCCGGATTGTGCAACCGTATGCAAGTCGAGCGGCGGCCGCGCCCGCGCGCCGGCCGCGCGAGCAAGAGCGCGGCGGCGGCGCGTCCGGGCGCGGGCCGGGCGGACGGAACGGGGGGACACGCAGATGACACCAGATGACCCTGACCGGTCGGCCTGCGGCCACCGGCGGACGCCTGCGCGGCGGGCCTAGGGGATGGGTGTGGTCCATCTCAAGTCCGGCAAGCCGGATGCCGCGCGCGCGGCCGACGATGCCGCGGTCCGCGCCGCGGTCGCATCGGTGCTGGCCGACATCGCGGCGCGGGGCGATGCGGCGGTGCGCGCGCTCAGCGTCCGGTTCGACCGCTATGATCCGCCTGCCTTCCGCCTGACCGCGTCCGAGATCGACGCCGCCATGCAGCAGGTCAGCCCCCGCGACATGGCCGACATCCGCTTTGCGCAGGACCAGATCCGGCGGTTCGCCGAGGCGCAGCGCGCCTCGATCACCGACATCGAGGTGGAAACGCTGCCCGGCGTGATCCTCGGCCACCGCACCATCCCGGTGCAGTCGGTCGGCTGCTACGTGCCGGGGGGCAAGTTCCCGATGGTCGCCTCGGCCCACATGTCGGTCCTGACCGCCGCCGTCGCCGGGGTGCCGCGGATCATCGCCGCCGCCCCGCCGGTGCAGGGCCGCCCCCACCCGGCGATCGTCGCGGCAATGCACCTCGGCGGGGCGCATGAGATCTATGTGCTGGGCGGCATGCAGGCGGTCGGCGCGATGGCGCTCGGCACCGAGACGATCGCCCCGGTGGACATGCTGGTCGGCCCCGGCAACGCCTATGTGGCCGAGGCCAAGCGCCAGCTCTACGGCCGGGTCGGGATCGACCTGTTCGCCGGGCCGACCGAGACCATGCTGATCGCCGACGACACGGTGGATGCCGAACTATGCGCGACTGACCTCCTCGGCCAGGCCGAGCACGGCTACAACTCGCCCGCCTGCCTGATCACCAATTCCCGCCGGCTGGCCGAGGCGACGCTGGCCGAGGTGGACCGGCTCTTGACGATCCTGCCCACCGCCGAGACCGCGGCGGCGAGCTGGCGCGACTACGGCGAGGTGATCCTCTGCGACAGCCATGACGAGATGCTGCGGGTCGCCAACGACATGGCCTACGAGCACGTGCAGGTGTTGACCGACCGCGACGACTGGTATCTCGAACACATGCACAGCTACGGCGCGCTGTTCCTCGGGCCGCGCACCAATGTCGCGAACGGCGACAAGGTGATCGGCACCAACCACACGCTGCCCACCCGGCGCGCGGGGCGCTACACCGGCGGGCTCTGGGTTGGCAAGTTCCTCAAGACCCACAGCTATCAGCGCATCCTGACCGATGAGGCGGCGGCGCTGGTCGGCGCCTACGGCTCGCGGCTCTGCCTGCTCGAGGGCTTCGTCGGCCATGCCGAGCAATGCAACGTGCGGGTGCGCCGCTACGGCCACCGCAATGTCGGCTACGGGATGGCGGCGGAGTGACCCTGCCGCGCACCCCGTCCTTCCGGCTCGACGGGCGCCGCGCGCTGGTGTCGGGCGCCTCCTCGGGGATCGGGCTTGGCGCGGCGGCGGCGCTCGCCGGGGCGCCAAGCCCGATCCCCGAGGA
>Ga0224723_1001802_pt1 | contig 12579 bp, 15 predicted proteins | sample Balambano_FR2_Me_FD_161647 | JGI IMG/M metagenome (GOLD analysis project Ga0224723, IMG submission 161647) | Freshwater sediment microbial communities from Lake Towuti, South Sulawesi, Indonesia - Balambano_FR2_MetaG | ecosystem: Environmental > Aquatic > Freshwater > Lake > Sediment | place...
TAATCCCATTTGACAAAAATCACCTGTAGGGGCACGGCATCCGTAAAATTAATGTGTAACCAAAATATTTATACCGCCGTGCCCACCGACCGTATTAGGGCTGTAATATTGTTAATGGTGCATGACTAGGTTGTTGACTCTGTAATATAATTGCCTGTGAGACTTCATGCAAAAAATGTGTTGGTAGTAGGGTGCGTTTAAGCGTCAGCGTAACGCACCGCTTTCTGGTTAACGGTGCGTTACGGTAAATAATTTCTGCTTTTGGTTTTAATATTGTCGTGCCGTAACTCACCCTACTAGCTACTGAAGCGTTGAAGAAACGTGCAATAAATTTGTTACGGTAATCCCATTTGACAAAAATCACCTGTAGGGGCACGGCATCCGTAAAATTAATGTGTAACCAAAATATTTATACCGCCGTGCCCACCGACCGTATTAGGGCTGTAATATTGTTAATGGTGCATGACTGTAAAAGTCCTTGTCATAGGACTAGTAAGCTTTTTAGTCCTATAACGAGGACTTAAGCTATTAGACCGGAATTTAAAGAGAGGGCGGGATTGTGGGATAATTGAGAAACATTAACGCAACATTTTAGCCTTGCCACGCCACTACTGCCCAGATGGCGCAGGCTCTTCCAATGGACGGATAATAGCAGGAGCAGGAGTTGTTTCTGGTTGGAAAATAGCTTGTAATGATTGTTGTAGGGTTTGAGTCATGACTATCCGATTTTCATAAGCAACAACAACTCTCACTAAGGTAGGTAAACTGTTCTGAGTTGCTTCTAAATAAATTGGCTCGACATAAAGCAAAGATTGTTCAATCGGAATTATTAAAAGATTTCCCTGAATTACTCTTGAACCTTGACGATTCCATAGAGAAATTTGCTGAGAAATAATTGGGTCTTGGTTAATACGAGCCTCGATTTGTTCTGGACCGTAAACTAGGCGGTCTTTGGGAAATTGATATAACAGCAATCTACCATAATTTTCTCCATCTGCTCGTGCTGCTAACCAAGCAATTAAGTTAGACCGACCTCTAGGAGTATAAGGTAAAAGTAGTATAAATTCTTCAAAAGGTACAGTTGGTAAACTAGTAATTATAAAGTATGGTTCCACTGAACGGGGTTCGTTACCATAAATTTCATTAGGAATTTGCCATTGGTCTTCCCGGTTATAAAATACTTGGGTGTCTGTCATGTGATAAGTCATTAACCGCTCAGATTGAATTTGAAAATAATCTACAGGGTAGCGGATGTGTCTACGAAGATTTACTGGCATTGCATTGAGCGGTTTAAACATATTTGGGAAAATTTTCTGCCAAGAAGCTATTATTGGGTCGTTATTATCGGCAATATAAAAGTCTACAGAACCGTTATAAGCATCAATGACAACTTTAACTGAGTTACGAATGTAGTTAATATCATCTACACTCGGTTCTGAATAAGGATAGTGTTCGCTGGTGGTATAAGCATCAACAATCCAGTAAAGATAATTTTGATCTGGTGCAAATCCTTTGGTATTATCAGGATTTGTATCAGCTACTACTAAATAAGGGTTGCTGTCGTATCGTAAAAAAGGTGCGATCGCTCGAATTCGTTGATTAATATTACGGCGGAATAAAACTTCTGTTTGGGGTAAAAATTCTCGCGTTAGTAGTATTCGCCAGTCTTTAAAATACACGGCAAATATCAATTTTTTCCACAGCGAACCAATATTAATTCCACCTTGCCCATCGTAAACATTGTATACGTTTTCACTTCCACTAGGGTAATCAAATTCTTTTACCCTAGTTCCTGTAATTACATAAGGGTTAGTAATTTCGCCGAAATATATCCGGGGTTGTCCAATGGGAATGCTAGCGCGAATCGACTCGCTAGAAGTGGAGAGAGCTGCACCTTCACCGCCAATATCTTTGACAAAATATTCTGGTAATCCACCTGCACCAACTACATTTACTGGACTCAAGGTAAATCCGTAACCATGGGTATAAATTAAATGACGGTTAATCCAAGTCTGAGCTTCCTGTGGTACAGCATTATAATTTAATTCCCGTGCTGCAATTAGTACTTGGCGTCGTTCTGTTGTATCATCAGTATCCAAATCAGGTGCTGGAGGCTTTTGGGGGGAAGCTGGTCTACGAGTAGTGACGTCTGTTTGTAAAGTGTAGCGGTCGATATCTGCATCAGGAAATTGATAGTAAAGTCTAATTTGTTGCAGTTCACGGTTGGTTTGTAATAGTGGTCGCTGATCCCACAGACGAATATTACGGATGGTTAAGTCATTGGCTGCAATATCTGTTTCCGTCAGTTGTCCTTGGGGATCAAAGGTTCTAGCATCAATTGCATCTAAATTAAATGCCTGTCTTGTTAAAGCTATAGTACGTTGAATATACGGTTGTTCTCGTGCTAATTCATTTGGTTGAACAAGCAAATACTGAACAGCATTTGGTATTGCAATACCAGCCACAGCTAGAACCACAAAAATTCCTAACCCATGAAATAGTAATTTAGTAAAATAAGATTTAGGTTGCCAGAAAGACTTAAATATGAGACAAACTCCAATTAATAATGCTAGAATGCTTAAAACTTTGTCAGCTGGCAATTGCGTGATTACATCCGTGTAATTAGCACCATAGGTGACTCCGCGATGAGAATATAACAATTTGTAACGATTTAGCCAGTAACTAAAAGCAATTGCCAGCATTAAAAAGCCACCACTATTGCATAAATGCTGCTGTTGCTTGAACGAAAACCCAGGAAAAAAACCCTCGCTTATACTTTCCCCTGATAATAAATAAGTCAGAGTAACTGCAATAAAGTTATATAAAAATAACCCGATTACCCACATTTGCAACAGTTCCCAAATTGGGATGGTAAAAATGTAAAAGCTAATATCATTACCAAATAAAGGGTCTGTCCTGTTAAAAAAAGTTTTATAGAAATATTGCAGTACCCTAAGACTGTGGGCGCTAAATATCATCCCTAGCACAATGCTTAGTAAAATAGCAAAGGTATTGAGAAGAAACCGGGGATATACCAAAAGCGCGATCGCACCTCCTATAATTATGGCAACGTACCAGATTTGAGAGACTATTTGCTGACCTAGTTGCCAAATCTCTTCTGCTTGAAGTGCCGGAATCCTGGGAGTAATTGATACACGCTGGATATCTATGTGCCAGTGAGAAATAGCTATTTGTCCGTAGTATACTAAAAATAAAGATAGTACTAAACTTAGTCCGATAACTATAGGTAGAAGCCAGGGTAATCTTAAAGATTTTGGAGTTTTTGTATAATTAGATGAAGTAGGTGAAGCTAGACGATAAGCAGCATAAATAGAACTTTTATCATCTTCTTGTTTATTATCTAAGATTGGGTGAGGATGTTTTTGTCTTTGGGCAATAGAGAGATTTTTGAGTAAATACCAAGCAGTAGTACCAGAGACAAATACCCATAGAATAGCTTGAGTTATCAGCCGAAGCAAAAATGCTCTTAAATAACCAACTTCCTGATACCAAAACATTTCTGCTACTAAGCGAGAAACTAATTCCACCACAAGTAGCAACAGGGCAACAATAAATAGAAGTATTTTTAGACTACGCTTCCGAAACACAAAATTTCTTTAAGATTTACGATATTAATCAAAATTTACTTGATAGAATCTGCTTCTAGAGTGCTGTCTCACAAAACTTAAAATATTTTTCTAAGTGTAACGCATTAGGCTGTTGATTTTGTTAGAATTCTGTCCAAGACCAATCATACAATTTTGATGTTTAAATTAGTAGGGTGTGTTACGGTACGACAATATTAAAACCAAAAGCAGAAATTATTTGTCGTAACGCACCGTTAATCAGAAAGCGGTGCATTACGCTGACGCTTAAACGCACCCTACCAACACATTTTTTGCATGAAGTCTTACAGGCAATTATATTACAGAATCAACAGCCTAGTAACGCACCCTGCTTAATATTTTATTTATAAACACGCTCTCAGTTTTACAATACCATTTCTGGAGGTTGCAAATATCATTGCATATCTCTTGATAATCGCGTTCTTCTTTGCGATCGCCTAGATTTTGCAGCAAATCCTAGCATCCGCATTACACCTCCTACACTTTCATCAAGACGAGTTTGGGTTTCAGGACTATTGAGATTGCGTAATCCATGTAAATCTAAGAAGCTAAATCCTACTTTGGAGAAGAAGGGAATAAAACAGAACAGAAATGTATCTACCGTTTTATTGAAAATTCCGAAACCTGAAGGACCAAGAATCCATACAATTGGATAGCAAATCCATAACACAGTGAAATATGTAACAATTTTATTGTAGAAATTAGATAACTCTGAGTCTTGACTACTTGCCTTAGCACGTAAAGGTCCCCAAATTCCCCACAAAATCACTAAAAAAGCAGCGACACCGTTGATGTACCACAAGTATCTCACCCAAGGTACGACGGAGAGATCGGCAACTAAACCACAAACGACGACAATAACTTGGGTAGCCATTAAGGAAGCAATCAGTGTCCAGTCTTTTTTTTGATGACGATACATAGCTGTCCAAGACAAGGATAATAGCAATAAAGGTGTAGTAACAACCCAGTCTATGTAGCGAGCAAAACTAGTAATTTGTCCCGCAACCGGAATCTTTCCTTGCTCTAAAACTGCACCTGGTAAAGCCATTGACAAATAAGCTAGTCCTGACCAAATCGGGATAAAAGCAGCAACTAGATACTCGTATCTGGGGATACCACGAGGATTTCTACCTAACAATATAAAGTAAATTGCACCAATTGCCATACATACAACGTAAAGCCAATGCCAAAAATCTTGCCAATCCATAAAGTACCTCTACGTAACATTTCTTAAATTTTAAGTTCTTTTAGTAGTTTTGGTCTCAGTTTCAAATTGATATGAGGTAATAAATAAAGTGTTACTACACAATATAGAGATAGTTGCAGCCATTACCACAGGTAAGAATCGCTGGTTCATAAATGGAATATCCTCAGACTATTTTTTTGCATCTTGATTCAATAAAAAATTGTAGCCAATACTTAACAGTAGCCTAACTTCTGTTTCATCAAATTTCATTTTTGCTAAAGTACTACTTTTATTTGCTACATCAAATGGATTTTCCTCAATCATCAAGTTACAATGAGAATATATAACAGTAAAATTCGGAAAATGTATGACCATCTCCCTAACTGTTGAATTAGAGCAATTTGTCCAAAGTCAAGTTGCTAGTGGTAAATACGCTTCCATAGAGGAAGTGATTATTGCGGGTATTAAACTATTGGAGGAGAGAGAAAAAATTTATAAGGGTAGGTTTGAGGAATTAAAACGGGAAGTCGGAATCGGAGTTGAACAACTCGAACGTAGTGAACGGCTTGACGGTAGAGAAATAATTGAAAAACTGCGTCAGAAAAACCAAGCAATGAGAAAAGCTGAGGCTTAGTATATTAATGGGGATCTACTTTGTATCGCCTCAAGCAGCGCAAGATTTGCAAGAAATACATGATTATCTATTCACGAAAAATCCAGATACAGCCAACAATTTTTTAGATGCTATGGCTCAAAAGTTTGAGATATTGGCAAATTTTCCAACTATGGGACGTAGACGAGATGAACTTTCACCCATTTTACGCAGCTTTCCTGTGGCTGATTATTTGATTTTCTATCGGCAGATTAAGGGTGGGAAATTGTAATTAATCCGTCTGCCCAAGTGGCTACCCACTCGGCTGTTTTGGGTGTAATTGCTGCTCCGATAATTAAAGGCGGAATTTCTGAACGGGTATAAAGTTTTGCTTCTTCCACGCACACCAAACCGTGATGGGTGACTGTTTCACCTGCCCACAATGCACGCATTTCATCTACACATTCTTGTAAACGAGTGTTGCGATCGCTTTTACTAAGCCATCCTTCCCCAGTAATTTGCTTATTGAGTGCTTGACCACCTGGTACAGGTCGGCGGAAATATGCCTACCATTTAGAACTTGAGTTCAGTCCTCTTGAAGAGGACTTTTGCCATTAGGCAGCGATTTATAATCGCTGCCGGGTTAGGTGTTAATAATAGTATGTTTACTTATGCCACACTGCACTAGTCTTTACAAAAAGGAATTTATTAAGGCGTAATGTATAATCTCCTACAGTTTATTCAGAGAGTAACTAAATATCATTAAGTTATAATAATTTTTATAACAACCGCGTTGAAAATAGCAACTTGAATTATAATAGAAAAATTTGATTGTTATATAGTAATGTAAAGCTATTTAAACGAGGTTATTGTACCTGTGCGAGATGATTTACAAGGATTAGAGATTACTTTGAAGGAACAGCAGCAATTCACAAGTTTACCTGTCAATGATGAATTGATTTTAGTTTCTAAATTTATTAAAAGGTTAGTCAGGCAATTTATCGAAAAAGTTAAAGGTTCTGAGGGTATTACAGTTGCTGTAATTGGGTTTTCTGCTTTACTTATTATTTATATTATATTTGATTTTTTGATTAAGATATATGCTGGATGGATACCGATTCCATCATTTTTATTGCTATTAATTTTTGGTGGTTTAGCTTTAGGTTGTGGGCAAGTATTATTATATCTTACTTGGAAGCAAAAAAATAAGGTTATTCAAGAAAATATGACACCTTCTTTAAGAAATATATTAATGGATGTTAATAGATATAATTCTGTAATTAAAGCTATAGATATTAACGACCAAATTGAAGAAGCTGGTAATCCGGAAGTGACTATTAGCGAAAGAAATAAGGTTTTAGAAGCTTTGAATTTGACACGAATAGATTTAATCCGTGCTTTGAAGACTGAGAGAATCTTAAGGGAAAACAAAAACTTTATTATTAGTAATACAGAGTTATTTACTAATAATTTAGCAGCTTTAACAGCAATGCAAGTCACTGAAAAAGCAACTGAACACGGAAAGCTGTTGAATGAGGCTTTACAAATTGCCTTAGATGTGCAGCTTGAAATGAAAAGATTACAACAAAGGTAGAATTCCTTGACAACTTGCTGTACCAGGGTTTCCCCAGATTTACTTCGGGTTTTTCGTCTGGTTACTTATAAGCTTTAACGTCTAACATATGTGTAATTGTTACATTTTGTGTTAGCTTCAAACCATGGACTGGAAAGAAATCTCTGGTAGCTGGGTACTTGTTCCCAAAAATCCCGTTGGGATTATACACTTTTTGGGGGGTGCGTTCGTCGCTGCGGCACCTCATGTAACCTACCGTTGGTTATTAGAACAATTGGGGGACAAGGGTTATGTGGTTATTGCGACACCTTTTGTAAATACTCTCGACCACATAGCGATCGCCAAATCTGTTTTGCTGAGTTTCGACCGTGCTTTGGAGCGGTTGTATGAATATAATGCAGTACGTAAGCGCTACTTACCTATCTATGGAGTTGGACATAGCATGGGGTGTAAACTCCATTTACTAGTTGGTAGTATCGCTTCGCCAGAAAGAGCAGGTAATATTTTAATATCTTTTAACAATTATGCAGCAAAAGATGCTATTCCCTTAGTAGAACAGTTAAATGCTTTGACGATGATTGAGTTTACTCCTTCACCTTTGGAAACCAGTAGAATCGTCCGAGAACAGTATAGTGTTCGCCGCAATCTATTAATAAAGTTTAGCAACGATTCCCTCGACCAGTCAGCACCTTTAAGCAAAATATTAGAAGAGCGCTTTCCCGAAATGGTGACTACTCAAATTTTGCCAGGAAGTCATACAACACCTTTAGGTCAAGATGTCAAGTGGCAAAGTGGAGCATCATTTACAGCATTTGATGCTTTGGGACAGTGGTTTAAACAAGAAGTATATCGCGATCTCAATGAACTTAAACGTGCCATGCTGTTCTGGTTGAATCCACTTTCGCCACCCTCATCATAACTTCCAACTCCTCGGCTTTTATGTTTCAAATTCTAGTAATTGATGATGACCATGCAGTCCAGATACTCCTAAAGAGGATGCTGGAAAGACAAGGTTATGAGGTAATAGTTGCTAGTAACGGGGAAGAAGGAATAAATCTGGCGTTTACCTATCATCCAGCATTAATTATCTGTGATTGGATGATGCCGGGATTCAACGGCTTACAAGTTTGTCAGCGAATCAAAGAAGATGCCAAATTATCTACTACTTTCTTTATTTTACTAACATCCTTAGATTCTATTGCCGATCGCGTCAAAGGATTAGATGCTGGTGCAGATGACTTTATCTCCAAACCTGTAGAACAAAACGAACTCCAAGCTCGGGTGCGGGCTGGTCTCCGTTTACACCAACTTAGTCGGGATTTGCAAGTTCAAAAGCAACTTTTGGAAGCAGAAATGGCAGAAGCAGCTGAATACGTGCGATCGCTTTTACCGACACCGATGAGTAAACCCTTGAGGATAACTTCCCGATTTATTCCCTCGCGTCAACTAGGTGGAGATTGTTTTGATTACTACTGGTTAGACCCAGATTATCTGGCAATATATTTATTAGATACTGCTGGACATGGACTGAAAGCCACTCTCCCCTCTATTTCCGTATTGAATCTTCTGCGCTCCCGAGCGCTAAAAAGTCTTAACTATTACCAACCAAGTGAAGTTCTTAGAGCATTAAATGATACTTTTCAGATGAACTATCAAAATGATAAGTACTTTACTATCTGGTACGGAGTTTACAATCGAGTTAAACGACAGCTAGTATATGCTAGTGCGGGACACCCACCTGCAATATTAATAACTCATAATTCAAATTATCAAGAAGTTCAAAGATTAAGAACCACTGGAATGCCAGTGGGAATGTTTCCAGATGTTAAGTATGTAGATGGATCCTGTACTATCAAAGAATGTAGTACATTATATATTTTCAGTGATGGCGCTTATGAAATTACCAAAGCAGATGGCACGCTTTGGAATTTAGATGACTTTCTTGAAATGATTATTAACCTACACTATAGTGCAGATTGTCAACTAGACCAGATATTGAATTATCTGATCACTTTAAATTCTAAAGAAACTTTTGATGATGATTTGTCTATACTACAAATTGACTTTGACCCTACTAAGTCATAGTTAACACTGTTCTATGAAAATCGTCTTGATTTGCAAATATTTCAAAGACTTTATCCATGCCAGTCAATTCAAATAATATTCTAACTTGCTCATTAATCGAGCAGATCACTAACTTACTGTCTGCTGCACGCAAAGCTTTAAATGCTAAGACTAAAGCACCCAAACCTGAGCTATCCATAAAAGTGACATCTTTGAAATCAACTAAAACAATTTTTGCACCACTCTCTATAATTTCAGAGATTCTCTGACGAAATTCTTGAGCTTTGGTTGCATCCAAAGTTCCTTTCAATGGAAAAACCTTTATTTCTTGGTGTGTCATAAATTTCTTTGAAATTTTAAGGTAAAGTTTTTTTAACTTTATATGTCACCATCATAAGTCATTTACACCAGATATGCCATATTGTAGTCACGGGTTATTAGTAAGGATTAATGATTTATGAGTTATCAATTACAAATTATTAACTTTTAAATTTCGATATTATGCTTTTGGGCATACAGTAATCCTCTTTGATTTGGGATATTTCCAATTGTCACTAGAGAACAGTCAAAAACAATCGGGTGTACAGTATATTCACTACCCTAGCAATCGGGGGTAATGCCTATAAAATTGTTTTACCCAATCATCTTCAGTATTCCCTTTTTTGGTCTGTTCTTAACATAAGGAAGGGGAAAGAATCTTGTAAGTCTTCTTTTTTTAACTTTTTACCTTCTTCAAGCGCTGACTTTTGCTCTATAAAGCAACTTGTCACCTTGACGATAGCCAATGTAACGCACCTTTACTATTTGTCCAGAATGTGCTTGTCCCTCTATCAATTGATGTATGACTGGATCGTAAGGTACTTCTGCTCCTACAAAGGCGATCGCTTGTATTCCCCAGGCTTGTAATAATTTTGATAATGGCTTTTCTATGAGTGGTAATATCTTGACTGCTTCTAGTTGGGGATTTTCTCTTGCTTTATGAGCTGCTGTGGGAAATTGCAATAACAAAGATTCCAGTAATTGTACACTTGATTGCTGGAACTGTTGCTGCAAATCTACTTGCTGTTGACTCAGTTGCTGTTGCGATCGCTGATACTCTGCTTGTAAATCTGCTATCTGTTGTAATAATTCATCAGATCCACTTGGCTGCGTTTGAGTGGAAACTCTTACAGAAAAAGTTTCTAATAATTCATTTAATGATACTTGTAACGTCTGCGATAGTTTCAGCAACACATCTACACGCAGAAGCTTAATTTCTCCTCGTCGCAAACGCAAAAGCTGACGTTCTGAAACATTAGCACTTTTACTTAAAGCTTTGAAACTCGGAATCCCAACCTGCTGCATTAAAGCAAGCAACTGATTAGTGAAATCATTGGAAGACATAGTTGGTAGTTGGTAGTTGTTAGTTGTGGGTTGTCTTTAATATCAACTATCCACTACCCACTATCCACTATCCACTACCCATTACGCTAAATGCATTTTTAAAACACTCTTAGGTGCCTTACGTACTCTGGCTAGAATAGTTTCTTTACCTAAACGCTGACAAGCTTCGTATCTATGACAACCAGAAAAACCGTAATACTCTCCCTCTACTTCTAAAACATCTATTGGCTCCTGCTGTCCTATTTCGGCAATTGATTTCATCAACGCTTGCACTTTATCTTGGTCGTTCTGACGTGGTAAGGGTCGCTTAATCTTATTTAAGGGAATTTCTTGTACTTTAGCCATAATAGTTTTTGTGGTCTTTTACTCTTACCATTTAATCATAATCATTATGACTTCGTTTTGCAAGTGACGATAAAATAGCTAATGCTATGATTAGATGACCGAATTTATAAAATTACTACGTTAAAAATAAAATAGTCATCACCTGCACACAGCACTGGCAACATTGTTTCATGAAGATTTCACTTGGGTATTTTTCCTACGCTGTACTGACAACATTTGTCTTGGGATTAGTAGGTGCATCGGCGCCTTCTGGTAAAACGCAGGATGTAGAGTTGAGGATTGGGATTGTTCAGAGGTTTGGAGAAAAGCCAACACAGCAACTCCAACTAGAATCAACGAAAGGCGATCGCCTAAAACTCAGCTTTAAAATAGGTGATAAAGACCAAACTGTGGTTACAGCTAACCCAGTAAAGCTAGAAATTGCAATGCAGCAAAAACAACAACCACAGCTTGAGGAGAAGTTAGTATTAGGTACTTACCGCACTTATGAAACAGCAGAAGATAGCGCTCAAAACTGGCGTAAGAAGGGGATAGAGGTAGAAATTGCCCAGCCAGAGCGTTGGCAGGTGTGGGCTAAACGAGATGTATATAGTACTCCTTTTCTACGACGCTTGCTGTTGGAGAGTTTAGAAACTAGTAAACAAAAAAATACTGCTTTTATTGATACGCAAATTTTGGCACAGCGACCGCGAGTTACTTGGGTAGCTAATAATAAGCGCTACTATTTCAGTAACTTAGAAATTAGCAGTGGTAAAAATTTAATTAAAGTCAATCAAGGTAAGACACCAGAGACTGTGCGACTTTATCCGGGAAGATTAGAGCTACAACCCAACGCCTATGGTACGTATACTTTAGTAAATGAAGTACCTTTAGAAACATACTTGCGTGGGGTTGTGCCTTATGAAATTGGGATTAATGCACCAACTGCCGCCTTAGAAGCACAAGCGGTGATTGCTCGAACTTACGTTTTGAGTAATTTACGGAGATTCGCAGTTGATGGGTATCAATTATGCGCTGATACTCACTGTCAGGTATATTATGGCTTGAAAGGTGTGGCTCCTAGTACAGACTCGGCGATCGCCTCCACAAGAGGTATGGTATTAACTTTCCAAAATCAGTTAGTAGACGCTTTGTACTCTTCAACTACTGGTGGAGTGACAGCTTCCTTTAGTGATGTTTGGAATGGAGAGGATCGGCCATATTTACGACCAGTGATAGATACAGCTAATGATGTGTGGCAATTATCTGGACGTTCTTTAGCATCGGAAGAGAATTTTCTACAGTTCATCAGCCTTGATCAAGAATTTAATGAAAGTGGTGAAGATTTATTTCGTTGGCGTAAAGAAAGTAGCCTAGAAGATATTACCAAAGGATTACAGAAATTTTTGCGAGTGAAAAATAGTCCCTTTGCCAAATTGAAGAAAGTAGAAGAAATGGAAGTGAAGGAGCGATCGTCATCTGGACGTATCCTGAAACTAGATGTGAAAACCGACATCGGAACATTCTCTTTATATAAAGATGAAGTTCGTAGCGCTTTTGCAGCACCGAAAAGTACCTTATTTTATCTACAACCATTAAATAAAGGTAAACCAGGACTTTGGGGATATGCTTTTGTAGGTGGTGGGTTTGGACATGGAGTCGGTTTAAGTCAAATTGGCGCTCAAAATCTAGCCAAACTGGGTTGGTCAAGTCAGAAAATTCTGCAATTTTATTACCCAGGTACTCAAATACAAGCTCTTAATAGGAAAAGGGAGTAGGGAGTAGGGAGTAGGGAGTAGGGAGTAGGGAGTAGGGAGTAGGGAGTAGGGAG
>Ga0224723_1001803_pt1 | contig 12576 bp, 7 predicted proteins | sample Balambano_FR2_Me_FD_161647 | JGI IMG/M metagenome (GOLD analysis project Ga0224723, IMG submission 161647) | Freshwater sediment microbial communities from Lake Towuti, South Sulawesi, Indonesia - Balambano_FR2_MetaG | ecosystem: Environmental > Aquatic > Freshwater > Lake > Sediment | place...
CTCGGTGGCGATCGACCACAGCCGGTCGAGCGCGTCCGGCGTCAGCGCGGCGCTGGCCTGTGAACTGCCGCCAGCGGCCAGGCGGACGGCGCGGCCAAAAGCGATCAGCGCCACCTCTCGCCCCAGACCCATCGCGGCGACCAGCCCCTCTGCATCAGGTTCGCGCAGGGCCGTCCCCAGCGGATCGGGCAGCGCGGCGATCAGTTCGGCGTCGTCCAGCAGCCGATCGACCGCGCCAGGCACACGCCGGGCCGCGAACGGGATCAGCATGGCGGCCAGCCGGCCATCATCATGGGCGCGTTCCTGCGCCGCCAGCAGACCACGCTGGAGGATGTCGCCCAACTGATAGGCCGCCGGTTCGCGCGCGATCAGCCGCAGCCATTCGATCAGCGTGTCGCTGTCGGCGTCCTGAATAGCGATCTGGAGCGATCGCGCCGCCGAGTCGCTCAGGCGCGCCAGCCAGCGATCGGTCTGCGCGCCAGAATCAGCGGGCAGGCGGGACAGGTGGGTGCGGACGAAGAAATAGACCGCATCGGGTTCGTCCGCCAGCGCAGCCTCCAACGGCTCGTTCAGCGCGCGCTCGACTTCGGGGTCATCGTCCATCGCGCGGGCGGTCAGTTCGGCGGAGTCGGCATCGCGCTCCGTCAGCGCGTGGGTCAGCAGCCGCCCGGCATACCGCCCTCGCAGCGGGCCAGGGGGCGGGGCTTCCGGCGCGTTCAGGCCGCCGCTCATCACAGCCTGGAGCGCCTCGATCGGGACTTCGCCGTCGCCGGATACCTGTGCGTCGAGCAAAGCACGCTGGCCGACCGCGTTGAGCGCTTCCAGCAAGGAGCGATCGGCGCTGCGATCGCCGGCCAGCCGGCCCGCCATCAGCCGCGCGGCCATGATCTCCATCGCGCGCAGATCGCTGGCAAAACCCGGCATATCGCCGTGCCACAGGGCGATCAGCGAATCCGTATAGGGGGTTTTCACCGTGTCATATGGCGGGGCGCTGCCAGCGGCCAGATCGACCACCCAGCGCGGCGAGCGATGGACACGATCCCGAAAGATCACGCGGGCGCGGGCGGGCGGCGGGGCCGGATCGTCGGTGTGAGTGGCGAAGGTCAGTATCGGGCGCGCCGGTGATGGCAGCAGCAGCATCAGCGACTGCGCCAGGCCATAGCGATCCCGCGTGTGCGGATCGAGGCCGCGCACCAGCACACCGCGCTCACTCAGGGCGGCGGCCAGCAGCGTGAACACGACCTGCATCGACCGCGCCTCGCCTTGACCGCCGTTGATCAGCCCGTTCAGCGCGGCCAGCCGTTTGTCCGCCGTCCAGGTCGGCGTGGGCGGCAGGCCGATCGCTGGCAGCGCGATCAGCCCCGGTCGCGGCAGGGTCGGCGCGTCGTAATCCTCCGGCGCGGGGATGTCCTGATCGTCGATCGACGCGGCCGGCAGCGGGATCGAGAGCAGATCATCGGCCAGTTCGATCAGCGAGGTGAGGTTGCCAGCCAGCGTCTGAAGATAGGCGTGGGGGAGGATCAAACAGGCGGTCAGCAGGCGGCGGCCTCGCCAGGCACAGCGCGCCAGCAGCGATCGGGTGTCCTCAGGATCGCCGGTCGCCAGCAGCGCGATCGACGCAGACGGCGTGTCCCCATCGGTGGGGGCCGCCAGCGTGACCCACTCAGCCAGCCGCTGGGCCTCCTCAGGCGGCAGATCAGGGCTGATCGCCAGCAGACGGGCCTCTGAGGGCGGGCCGGACTCCGTCTCCGGCCCCGGCTGCGCCTGCCTGTCTCGCTCGATGCGCGTAAAGATAAATCGTTCCAGCGTGCTTTCCGCCAGCACTGGCATCCCCCATCGTGACTCGGCATAACGGTAGCAGAGGGACGTTGCTTTGTTGACGGATGCGCGGCGGATAAATCCGCACACGGTTCAGTCTCCGTCGGTCAGGGTGTCGCTGCTATCCGCTTAACGCGCGCGTCATTGTCCCAGATGGGCGGCGGAGTTGCAAGAGAGGCTGACGATCAGCGGGCCATCACCCCACGCCCAGCATGGCGCGGATCTGCGCGATCGCCTCGGCCAGATCGCGGCTGCGCGGCAGTTCGCCCGCCACCTTATTCAGCCCGTGCAGCACGGTGGTGTGGCTGCGGCCAAAGGCATCGCCGATCGACACCAGCGGCTCATCGGTCAGCTCGCGGGCCAGATACATCGCCACCTGCCGCGCCTCGTTGATCCGCCCGGTGCGCTTCGGCCCGGTCAGGTCATGGGGTTCGAGCGCGTAATGCGCGGCGGTCGCCTCGATCACCTGGCGCAGCGTGAGGCGGGTTTGCGCGCGGCCATGCGAACGCGGCGCGTGGAAGCGTTCCACGGCGGTCGTGGCGTGATCAGCCGTCAGCGGCGCGGACGAAAGCAGCGCCTGGGCGGCGATCTGGTTGAACAGGCCTTCCAGTTCGCGCATATTGATGTGAGGATGATTCGCCAGTGTATGCAGCACCGCGCTGGACATGCGCACGCTGCGTTCCTGCATCCACATCGTGAGGATCGCCAGGCGCGCCTCATAATCCGGCGGCTGCACATCGACCACCAGCCCGCCCGTAAAGCGCGACCGCAGCCGGTCTTCCAGCAGCGACAGTTCGCCAGGATGCCGGTCGCACGCCAGGATGATCTGCTTGCCGAACATAACCAGGTGGTTGAAGGTGTGGAAAAATTCTTCCTGTGAGCTTTCCTTGCCCGCCAGAAACTGCACATCGTCCACCAGCAGCACATCGACGCCGCGATACTTGTCGCGGAACATCGCCATCGTCTTCTGGCGGATCGCGTCGATCAGATCGTTGGTGAACGCTTCCGACGGAATATAGACCGCCCGCAGACCGCGCGCGCGGGCCTTATGCGCGATGGCGTGCAGCAGATGCGTCTTGCCCAGGCCCACGCCGCCGTAAACCAGAAACGGGTTGTAATTGTGCCCCGGCGTGTCCGCGATAGCGCAGGCCGCTTCATAGACCATGCGGTTGCCGCCGTAGGTCACGAAGCGGTCGAACGTGAAGCGCGGGTTGAGGTCGCTTTCCGGGATGCCCCCTCGCTGCGGGCGTTTGATGCGCTCGTAGATCGGGCGGTCATCATCCTGGGCCGCCTCCGCCTGCTGATCGGCATAATCGAACAGCGGCATCTCAGCGCGATCGGATCCCCGGCGGCGGCGCGGCGGGGTAGGCGCGGGCTGATGCACCTCAAAGCGCACATCAACCGGGCGCGCCATCACATCGCACAGAATCCGCCGCACATTGCGATAAAGCCGGCTCTGGAGATAATCACGCGCGTAGCTGTTGCGCACGCCGATGATGAAAACGTCGTCCTCAAACCCCAGGAACGCCGCACCTCGCAGCCACGTATCGAAATTGGCGCGATCCAGTTGCAGTTCCAGTTGATTATAGGCCGCGTTCCAGGCTTCTTCGGCGTTCACAGCATCACTCACCATTCAGAGACGACAAATTCAGGCCATAAGACCAGGGAACAGAGATGACTCAATCCCAGGCGTTACAGCCCCCGCGCAATACGGTGGATACGATTTAATCTGAGCTTGCAATTCGAGACGAACACGTTTCGTGTTCACGAACACGTTTCGTGTTCACGAACACATTGAGTGTTCACGAACACATTGAGTGTTCACGAACGCTTCAGGGTTTTATGAGCGCCTGAAGGCACTCAGGATACCTGTTGGCCGCGTTCGCAGCAACGCCGGGTGGGGCGTTGTGGGTAGCAGTGTCGTGGTTCAGCCTTGTTCTGAAAGTATAGCCCAGATCATCAGGAGTCTCAACCGAATCTGGCACGGAGTCTGGAAATTTTAAGGTTGGGATAAGAGCGCAAAAGTTATCCTTCTGATTGGGATATGCCATATAGTCCAAAGGTTGGAAGTATGTTACAAGTTAAGCCAAAAATCTGCGATATTTGGGTTATTTTTTCCCAAAATATCCCAAGAATGACGATATCGCAATCCAGAAGGTTTGTATCCCGAAATTGCTGCTTTTTTTAACATTGGGATAAAAATTGGGCCTCTGTCCCCCGAAACTCCGCAGCTAATACTCTGTTTAACCGAACATTTGCAGAACAGACAGAATCCTGACCGTTCAAACCCCAGGCCATAGACGCCGGAACGCTTTTCCATGTAGAATGACGGTATCTGAATATTTCGTCACCTTTCAACGTGGCAGAACGGAAGCACATCATGAACAACTCATATTCAGACCATGAGCTGGAGTCTGTGCCGCTGGAGGAGTTCGACAGCGGTCATGAAGACCTGACCGGTTCTGACGTGATCAAGGTGTCGGCGCGCTCTCGCTCAACCGCCGTGGCCGGGGCGATCGCGGGCGTGATCCGCGAACGGGGCGAGGCTGAAGTGCAGGCCATCGGCGCGGGGGCCGTCAACCAGGCGGTCAAGGCGCTGGCGATCGCGCGCGGTTATCTGGAACGCGATCAGATCGACATCGTGTTTTATCCCTTCTTCACCGAAGTGAATATCGAAGGGCAGGAACGCACCGCCGTGCGCTTCAAGGTCAGCCCGCGCCTGTAGCGATGTATTTCCGCCACCCCTCCGGCCCCCTTCCGTGCCGACCTCTCTACACGGAAACGTTCCCATGTCCACACCTGGCCTGACGTTCCGCATCGCGTCTTTCATCGCGTGGGTCTGCGCCGGGCTGATCCTCCTGTGCGCGCTGGGGATCATCACGGCGATCGCGGTCGGCTCCGCGCAGCCGGTCCTGGCGGTGACGATCATGGCTTCCTTCTACGACCAGGACGACGTACTGGTGGTCGATTTGCAGCGCAACCTGGTTGTGAGTGTGCCCATGCCCTTTGATAGCACACCAGTTTACAGCCCGGATGGGCAAACGCTGATTGGTTTCCGGGACAATCAGCGGGCGGCCTTCGATGTGCGCACGCGACGGCTGTGGCCGCTTCCTGGGGCCGGGTCGTCCGTAGCGGCCTGGTCGGGGGATGGGCGTTATTTTGCCTACAACAATCTAGATCATGATGCCCTGTACATCTGGGATGCACGCTTAGGCGTCGCGCAGGCGATCGGCTTTGACTCGATCATCTCCGTGATGTACTGGTCGCCGAGGCATGACCGCCTCATTATTGTCAGTGCCACACGCCTGGTAACGGTCGATGTGGCAGCGGGCCGCATCACCGCGCTGACACCTCCGGAGATCATGGTATGTCCGACCGTCACATGGTCTCCGGATCAGGCCCATGTGGTTATGGGCGCGCGCGCCGGAGAGCATTACTTTAACCGGGTGATCGACGCCCGTTCCGGCCATGTGAGCGCCCAGGTCCAAGCGCAGCATTGTGCATCGTTCGCGCGCTGGTCGCCCGATGCCAGCCGACTCCTGATTCAGACCTGGCGTGGTTATGCCGTCTGGAACCCGGCGCGCAGCGATTATTCTGAACTCGAATTGTTGAGTAACGCCGCTGGTTTCATGAAAATCGGCGACCCGGTGTGGTCGCCGGATTCGCGTTGGCTGGCGTTCGCGCGGGCCGCCTATCAGCCCCTGCTCGATCCACGCGCCGCGTCCGTTTCCGCACCGGAACTGGTCATCACAGATCTCACGCAATCGCACATCTGGCCGCTTCCGGCAGCGGGGCAAGTCAATCTGTCGTGGTCGCCGGATGGACGGTGGGTAGCCGGGCAGATCACCGACGCAGGTCACCACAGCAGGCTGACGCTGTTCCCAGCGAACGGCAGTGAGAGCAGACCGGTAGAGAGTCCTCTGTTTCACGTCGTCCCGCTCGGCTGGATGCACGATAACCGCCTGGCCGCCTATGCCTTCACGACGAACGAATATCTGCCATCCGGCCCGGAGACCGCACTGGAACTGCTGATGATCGATCCCGGTTCGGCGCGATCACGACGGGCCGTGACGACCGTGGACAGTTATCTGTTTGATGTGATCCTCTGGCCGCAGGAGCAGGATTAGATGCTGTCACGAGTAAGCGTAATCACCGGAGTGCTGATTTTCCTGTGCGCGCTGGCGATCGGCGCGGCGATCGGGATTGGCTCCGCGCAGCCTGTCCTGGCGGTGACGGTGATCGCGGACTCGCAGCGGCTGCGTGATTTTGCCCTGATCGACCTGCGCACGGGGATGCTCGTGCAGCGTGATCGGCCTGCCATTGTCTTGCCGAGTTACAACTTCAGCATCCATGGTCGTCGGCTCTATGGCCTGCGCGTCACCGAGGCACACGGCAGGGGCTTTGCTATCACCGATATGGTGACCCAAACGAGCTATCCGGTTCGCAATCCTAATTCAGGCTATCCGGGCGGATACTTCTGGTCACACGATGGACGCTATGTAAGCTATACCGGTTTCTCCCGGAATACACATGCGATTTTTATTGCTGATGCAGAGCAGAATGTGGTAGTGCCATTTCGGTTTGGTGGGCTTCCCCAACCGCTGGTCGGACATGCTGGAGCATTTATCCCTACCGATTATCTGTCTCGGCCGTTCTGGTCGCCGGTTGGTCATTCGCTTATCGTTTTCAGGCAGGGGCAGGTGATTCGCGTGGACGCGGACTTGCGCACGATAAGACTGCTGAACCCGCCCGATGTTGCTGTGAGCCAGGCGTTATGGTCGCCGGATGGGACGCGGCTGGCGATGAGCGTGAGGAGGGCAATGGGGAATCTCTATCATGTCGAGGTCATCGACGCCATCACCGGTGATCCGATTGCGCGCGTGGAACCCGGCGCGGCGTCCCTTGATGTGCTGTGGTCGCCCGACAGCCAACGTCTGCTGCTGTCGCGCTACATCGATCAGGATTATGTCTATACGATCTGGGATTTCACCACCGGCCAGGAGACCCTGATCGAGGGGATGTCCGGCAGCTACCGGACGCTGACCTCGCCGGTCTGGTCGGCGGATGGGCGCTGGCTGGCCTTCTCACGCGCGCAGGCGACCCGCGTCGGCGGCGTGCAGACCCTCACCGCGATGGAGCTGGTGATCACCGATCTGGCGACAACGGTATATACCTGGCCGCTGCCGAACTTTACCCAGGCCGATGATTTGCGCTGGTCGCCGGATGGTCAGTGGGTGGCGGGGATACTCAGTCAGATGGGCGGGCAGCCGACGATCAGGCTGGTTCAAGCGCATGGAGGCCCGATGCGCTCACTTCCCGGCGTGCCTGTCGGCTGGACGCATGACAACCGCCTCGTCACCTATGTTGATGACACAGCGCTGGCCGAGGTCACGGTGCGGGTGATCGATCCGCGCACGGGCGACATCGACCGTTATGACATCACGATCAACGCGCCAGTGCGGGACGTAATCCTGTGGCGCGAATAGCGAGCGGCGCTTCGAAATCAGAGACCAGGGATCAGGAAGCGCGCCGGAGAGCGCACGACCCCTGATCCCAAGCCCCCAACCCCTAACCCCTATGCCGCCTCAGCACCCGCTCACGGCTGGGATCGCCGCCGATAACCCCGATGGGCTGCCGGTCAGTGTGCCAGTGAGCAGGAACGCCCCGGCGATCGGCTGCGCGCCATTTGGCGGCAGGCCGGTAAATGTGCCGGAGTAGAAGCCGGAATACGTCAGGGTGACGGTATCCGTGGCCGGGAAACCGCTCCAGGTCACGGTATACTGAAAGGCGGACGGCCCGCAGGCAACGCTGGCGGTGGGGATGGGAGGCGGCACGACCGGGATCAGCGGCCCATCGACGCCATTGGCCGCGCGAGGCAGCACCTGGCGCGGTGTGGTGCAAATCAACTGGCTGTTGAGGAACGCCTGCACTTCCCACGCAAAGCTGAAGCCGCCGCCGATCGCGTTCTGGCTCAGATCACCGCTGGCGGTGGTCAGCGCGCCGTTACTTGGGAACGATACACGGCGGTCTTCTTCCAGGTTATACACGTTGACCTGATAACGGGTCGCGCCTGCCGCCGGGTCCCAGAAAAACTGATTCAGCCCATAGGCCAGGCCCACCGTTGGGGAGGTGGCGCGGAAGGTCGAGCAGTCCACCGAAAGAATATCCGGCTCCGGCGTGACGCCCGCCGCGATCTGCTCCGGCGAGATCGGCAGGTTGACGAAGCCGCTCCCTGGATTGGGGATCACCAGTTCCTGGCCGACGAAAATACTGGTCGGGTCGTTCAGCGTATTGCGGGCGATGATCCCCGGCATACTGGCGTCATAACGGCGCGCGATGCCGAACAGTGTTTCCCCTGCCGCGACGATGTGGATCAGCTCGCCGTCCACGATCGTTTCCAGCCCGGTATCGAGGCCGACCGTGGTGACGATCTGATCGGTGATCGCGCCGATGGCCGCCTCCGTGCCGTCCAGCGGGCGCAGAATCTGCCAGTCCACGACGTTGCCGGTGCGATCGGTGGCCGCGAGGATGGTCTGTCCGCCCACGACGACCTGACCGTCGGCGGTTTCCATCGTGCCTTCCTGCACCGTCATCGCCACCTGGTTCTGGCCCATGCTCCGCATACTGACCACCGATCCGACCCGCACATCAATGCCGTTGATGGTCAGATCGACCACCAGGTTATCCGGGCTGTAGATCGTGACCGAATCGGGCGCTTCCTGGCACTGCGGCTCCGCGAAGCCGGTCGTGAAGTAAAAGGCCTGCATGGGCGTGCGTGTGGTGGCGGTGATCACCGGCAGCGCGTCCAGCCCATCGACCTCGGTCACGGCGGCGCGCGGAATCCACACTGGCGTGTCATTGACCACCACCCGCAGCCAGTCGGATTCGCGGCTCAGGGCGTCGGCTTGCAGTGGCGTCCCTGGCGCGACGGCGCTCACGACCTCGGCGCTGAGATTGGGCGCGCTGCGGGCGTCGGCGGCAGTCGCCGTGATGATCTCGACCGGCGGCACATCGGGCAGGGCGGTCTCGACTGCGTTCTCGATCTGCGCGTCGCCGATCAGCACGAAGGTCACGGCCTGGCCGGGGAGCGTGTTGGGGATATTGGCCTGCACGCTGAGGACGGCGATCCCCCATGTGCCTTCGTCGGTATTGAGCGCGGTGGTGCGCAGTGTCTCCAGCGCGGTCAGTTCAGTGCGATCGGCGGGCCGGGTGAAGAAGCTCGCGTCTACCGCCTCGGTGAAGGTCGATTCGACCAGGTTATAGCCATAGCAGGCGGTGTTGCGCTCCATCCCGGCGCAGTTATCGCCCACCTGATCCAGCGCCTGGACGATCAGCGCCTCGCACACGGCGATCGCTTCCTGCGCGATCGCGCTCCACGAGACCGACAGCAGCAGCATCAGCAGCGGCCATTTGAAGCCGCCAAAAGCAGGGGGGCGCAGCGGGCTCAGTCGTCGCATCATGGCGTGACTCCTGTGGTCTGGCCCAGCGCCAGATGGTCAGCATCCTGCTGTGCAGCGGCGTGCCGCTGGGCATCGACCCTAACGAAAACGAAATGTGCCTCTCATCATAACATCGTTTCACGCTGGCGCGCGGTTTGGGTTGGGTAGGAAATCGCAGGTCGGGGGCGTGGGGCATCAGGCCGACCTGATCGCGGCCCGCACCAGGCTGCGCCCTTAAATCATGCCCCTGTTGTGAGGTATACTCACGCCGGTAGTTCGCCATAGAGAAAGCGCGCTCATGACCGCAGATGCGACTCTGCAATTTGTGCCGGTGCTGGTGTTCGGGTTCGCCGCCTCGCTGGGCTTAACACCGCTCTCACGCCAGATCGCGTTCCGGCTGGGCGTGATCGACCGGCCCAAAAAGCGCAACGTGACCAAAGCCCCCACGCCGATGATGGGCGGTTTTGCGATCTATGTGTCGCTGGCCCTGTCGCTGATCCTGTTCAGCCCGCCGCAGCACCTGGTGGAACTGGGCGCGGTGATCGCGGGCGGCGCGTTCCTGGCGCTGATCGGCCTGGTGGACGACCGGTACGAACTGAGCATCCGGCACAAGGGGGTGGCGATCGCGCTGGCGATCGGCGTGCTGATCGCGGCGGGAATCCAGGTGCGGCTGTTCGATAATCCGCTGCTCGATTGGCCGATCACCTTTCTGTGGGTGTTCGCCATCACCAACGCGGTTAATTTTCTGGACAACATGGACGGTGTGTGCGCCGGGATCGCGGCTATCGCGGGCGGGTTCTTCCTGATCGCGGCGCTGCTGGAGGGGCTGACGCTGGTGGCACTGCTGGCGGCGGCGATCTTCGGGAGCGCGGTCGGCTTTCTGGCTTATAATTTCAGCCCGGCGGCCAGCTTTATGGGCGATATGGGCGCGCTGCCGCTGGGGTTTATGCTCGCCGTGCTGGGGATCAAGCTGGAATTTACGCAGCCCTTGAGCGTCACGTGGATGGTCCCGATCCTGGTGCTGGCGCTGCCGGTCTTCGACATCAATCTGGTGGTGTTCACGCGGCTCAGCGAGGGTCGATCGCCGGGCGAAGGCGGCAAGGATCACACCACGCACCGGCTGATCGATCTCGGCCTCAGCCCGCGCTGGATGCTGTTTGCGATTTATGCCGCGTGCGCGCTCTTCGGCGCGATCGGGGTGCTGGTGAGCCAGGTCGAACCGGCGCTGGCGTGGCTGATCGGCCTGGGCGGCTTCGCGCTGATGGGCGCAGGCTTCCTCTTTATGACCTGGGTGCGCCGCACCAGACAGCGTTATCAACTCGATGCGATCCGCCGTATAACGCTGGAGCCTGCCTCCCGCGAGGAGTAGCCTGGCCGCCGGCCCATTTCGCCGTCTGACCCCCGATCGCCCTTCGCATTCCATCGTCTCTGTCGTAACCTCGTGACCGCCGTCTCCTTCTTCCCTCAAAAATCAAATTACTTCGTATAATCCCACGAACACGAAGTAATTTCCGAACGGGTTTCCGACGATCAGGCTGTGGGATCAAAAACGGGGCGGTACACACCACGCCCCGCTGCCAGCCACATCGCACTGCAACGCCCGGATCAGATATAATTCCTGACCCTGATCTGCTTCAGCCGCTTGATGTAATCGGCGGGCAGCTTGTTCTGCGCCGCGCCTTCGACGATCGTGTCCAGATAATGGCGCGACGGCATGACCTCCTGCGGCGACTTCTCGATCACCGTGTAGGTGATGGCGTGGAACACCTTGCCGTCGAAGCGCGTGACATCGACGCCGGTGGAGGTATAACCCTTGCCGTAGTTTTCCATCTCGTCGAGCGCGTCGTGGCACACATCGCCGATGCGATACAGCACACCCCACACCACATCTCCTGGCGAATCGATAATATCGCTCACGCCGCTGCGCCAGCCGCTTGACCAGCGGGTGAACGCCAGTCGATAATTATCCAGCCGTGCCGGGCCGCTGATGTCGTGTTCCACACACAGTTCGGACATCACCCAGGCGGACATATTGCTGCCATACGCGAAGTAGTAACGATTCAACGTTGTCATAAACAGAGTCTCCAAAAAGCTCTTTTACGCTGCATTCCGGCCTGCCGGATCATGGCGCGATGATGATGTTTATTCTGATCGCCGACTGGAGCGTCACCCTGTTCAAATAACGCACAGTTCGCCAGAATTGTAATCGCAATTATGGCACAAGGCCACCACAGGAAAGTAAGAGTCCAGTTTGGATCAAGTCAGGCCGCAGCGTTTTCTGATGGTGCAGTTGGGCGACATCGGCAACCTGGCGCTGACCACGCCGGCGCTGGCCGCGCTGCGATCGGCGCATCCCTCCGCGCATCTGGCCGTGCTGACCACGACGCACGCCGCGCCGATCCTGGCCGGGGCCGGGCTGGCGGACGCGATCATCGCCTTCGACAAACGCGCCTTTTCCGGCCTGCGATCGCTGCTGAAGCCCGCCACGCTGCGGCGGATTCTGGCGCTGCGGCGCGATCGCTATGACGCGGTGATCTTCTGTCATCACTTCTCACTCTGGCCGGGGACGATCAAGTTCGCGTTGATCGCGTTCGCGTCGGGAGCACGGCGGCGGATCGGCCTGCAAAATGGGCGCGGCTGGTTCCTGAATGAGTCGATCCCGGATCGCGGCTTCGGCGCGCGGCATGAGGCGCAGGTCGCGCTCGATCTGGCCGCGCTGCTGGGGGCGGACGGCACGCCGATCGCCGCGCAGGTGGCGCAGGCTGATGCGAAATCGGAGTTCCTGGCGGACGCAGGCGATGGATCGCCGTGGGTCGCGCTGCACGCCGGGAGCGGAGGGTACAGCCTGGCGCGGCGCTGGGAACCAACGCGATTCGCGCAGGTGGCGGACACGCTGATCGAACGGCACAACGCGCGGATCGTGCTGGTGGGCGGCGCGGGTGATGACACCGCAGCGGTGCGATCCGCCATGAGGCATTCCCCGGCGCTTGACCTGAGCGGGCAGACCACACTGCCGGAACTGGTCGGCGTGCTGGCGCGCTGCGATCTGTTCATCGGCGCGGACAGCGGCGTGATGCATCTGGCGGCGGCTGCCAGCGTGCCGGTGGTGGCCGTCTTCGGGCCGAGCAACCACGATGCCTGGGGGCCATGGAACCCCGGCGGGCGCGCGATCGTGGTGCGCAGCGCGCCGGTTTGCAGCCCGTGTCTGTATGTCGATCACGGCATCGGCCTGCGCGAAGGCTGCCCGGCCCGCACCTGTCTGAAGATGGTCACGGCGGATGACGTGATCGCGGCGGCGGAAACGCTGCTGAAGGGCGCT